>Ga0123357_10000459_pt1 | contig 39482 bp, 32 predicted proteins | sample TergutEmb28metaG_FD_89873 | JGI IMG/M metagenome (GOLD analysis project Ga0123357, IMG submission 89873) | Embiratermes neotenicus P4 segment gut microbial communities from Petit-Saut dam, French Guiana - Emb289 P4 | ecosystem: Host-associated > Arthropoda: Insects > Digestive system > Gut ...
CGTACGCCGCAGGTCCGAGAAGCGCCGTACGCCCTTCGCAGCAAGAGGATCGGCCCGTCTGAGTGGAGTCGTCGTGAATTATCCGGGCTAGGGCGGAGCGCGAGCACCGGGCGGAACAGGCTTGATGCCTTTGAGCACGGAGCGCAGCGCCCAACCGACGCATCGATTTGCGCAGCAGGCTGGTCAACACGCTCTGAGCGCGGCTGGCGTTTCTGCTGAAACGTCTCTGCGGGATTCGACGCGGAATCCTTGTTAGTCTTTCGGGCACGCCGCGATGACGCAAGGGCAGCAAGCGCCCAAGAGCGCAGACGACGCGAAGAAGTCTGAGATCGGAACGGTCCTCGTGAACCGCTACGAGGTTCTCCGCGAACTCGGTCGCGGCGGCATGGGTGTCGTGTACCTGTGCAAGGATCTCGTGAGCCACGAGCGCGTAGCACTCAAGCGCCTCAGGTCGCCCGAGGAAGCGAAGGCCACGCGCGCCGAGGAGAGCTGGTGGTTCCAACAAGAGGCGCGCGCCGTCGCGTCGCTCGAGCACCCCGCGATCGTGCGCGCGCGCGACTTCGGGACGCTGCACGACGGCTCGCCGTACCTCGTGATGGATGCGCTGCCCGGCCGAAGCATCCATGAGTGGATGCACACTACAACGATGCCGTGGCCGGTCATTTGGGCGCTCGTCGATCAGGTGCTCGCCGGTCTCGCGCATGCGCACGCGCGGCACATCATCCACGGCGATCTCAAACCGTCGAACGTCATGCTCGATCTCGCGTCGACGGGCAGGGGACCTCGCGCGTACGTCCTCGATCTCGGGCTCGCGTGGCTGCGCGAGTCTCGCCATGATTCGCGCCTCAATGGGGCACCGGAGCCCGAAGTCGCCGTTCATGCGGGTGCGGGCACCGTCGGATGGGTTGCGCCGGAGCAGATTCGTAAGCAAGCCACGCTCGTCGGTCCTGCCACCGATCTCTACGCGCTCGGGTGCATCGTCTATCGCGTGCTTTCCGGCAAGGAAGTCTTCGAGGGCAACGCTCAAGAGGTCTTGCGCGCGCACAAGCGCACGCCTGCGCCGCCGCCGCCGCTGCCCGAGGGTGTTCCCCCGCAAGTTGCAACCTTCATCCAGCGCCTCCTCGCCAAGAAACCATGGCATCGTTTCGATCTCGCGGCCGATGCGCGCAGGCTCTGGGCGCAGTTCCGGCCGCGTCACGCGCCCACGCTCGAGGAGACCGTGGCGAGCGCGCCCGCACCTGTGCCCGAGCCGTCGAGCACGCCGGAGATGGGGCGCGTCGTGGCCGCTGCAAAGTCGCTCGCGCCGGGGCTTCTGTCGCTCCGCCCGTCGCCGATGGTGGCACGCGAATCCGAGCGTCAAGAGCTCATGGACGTCGCGCTGTCGGTCTGCGCCGGGCAGCCACCGCAGCACCGCATGGTGGCTCTCATCGGCGAAGCTGGTGTTGGCAAGAGCCGCCTCGCCGAATGGATGTGCGAGCAGGTTCACGAGCGCGGACTCATGTGGCCGCTGCGCGCGCGCTATGGTCGCACGCCGTCCCCGCTCGACGGCCTCACAGGCGCCGTCAACTCGTTCTACGGCCTGCAAGGTGCCGATCGCGACACCGTCGAGCAGACGCTGATCGATCATTGGGAGGTCGACAAGAACAACGGCGACGAGCTCGCGTGGGTTGCCGCAACGGCGGAGTGGCTGCGACCCACGCCGCCGGGCACGGTTTTGCCGGTTGGTCCATCCGGCAAGCGCTTCGTGCTCGACACGCCGGAGTTGAGGTTCGCTGTCGCGCGCCGCGTCCTCGAGCGCATCGCTGCCGATCGCCCGGTGATGATCTGGTTCGATGATCTCCATCTGACGAGCGCGAACACGTTCGAGACGCTCGCGCGCATCAAGCGCGATGCTCCGGGCCTGCGCGTGCTCATCGTGGCAACGGCCCGTAGCGAATCGCTCGAGACGGATCTCGACGCTGCCGTGCGGATGGAAGCGTTACGCGCCGATTGGAGCGGTAGGGTCATCGAGCTGCGCCCGCTCGCCGCGGAAGAGACCAAAGTGCTGCTTCGCGCGACGTTGCCGCTCCAGGAGAGCGCCGTGCAAGCGGCCGTCACGCAGAGTCGCGGCAATCCACTTTTCGCGTTGCAGCTTCTGCACGCGTGGGCTGGCGGCGGCTACTTCACGATCGATGGCGGAAAGTACAAGGTGCCGGATGCGGCGCTGCATGGGCGCGCCATCACCACCGCGGATCTCTGGGACGAGCGCCTGCGTGCCGTGCCGAGTGATCTTCGCCTCGCGGCGTACGCGGCGGCCGCTCTCGGCGACGACGTTCGTGGCGTGGTGCTGAAAACGCTGCTCGTCTCGCTTGGAATGAATCCTCGCGACGCGCTCGTCACTCTCACGCGCGCACAGATCCTCCTCGCGTCGGGGAGCGATCAGTTCCGCTGGCCGCACGCGCTCCTGCAAGAGCACCTGCTCGGTCGCTTGCACGAGAGGAGCGACGCTCCGGCCATCTTCCGGCTTGCAGCGATGGCGCTTGCGCGTCACCCCGAGGTTGGTTCACGGCGCATCATGAAGCACCGCGTTCGCAACCTCCTGCGCGCCGGAGACAACGACGCGGCCGCGCGCGTCATGTTCAACTTCATCGAGGGTGCTTGGGCGCGCGGCCGCGATACGGCGGCAACGCTCAAGGATCTGACGATGCTCGACGGGCGCATCGCAGGCGCTGCCGCAGCCGAGTACGCGTATTGGCGCGCCGAAGCGCTCCGCCACATCGGCAGACTCGATGAAGCTCGCGCGTGTGGCGAGGCCTCGCGGCGCGCCTTCGAGCAGGCTGGCGACAAGACGAGGGAGGCTCACGCGCTTCGCTTGCTCGGACACCTCGCAGCCGATCAGGGAGCACCCGCGCAAGGGCGTCTTCGAGTGGCGCTCGCTATCTCGCGCTTCGCGGAGCTCGAAGACGAACGCGGTCTTGCCGCGTCTCTCGTCGTACTCGGCGAGATCGACTACCTGCTCGGCGAGCATGAGCGTGCTCGTGAAGTGCTCCTCGAGGCGAGAATGCACTGCTCGAGAGTCTCCGACATGCTCGGTGGCGCGCAGTGCTTCATTCTTCTTGCGATGATTGAAACGGCTGCCGGCGACTGTCAGCGTGCACGCGAACTGCTTACCCAAGCGCGCCAGTCTTTCGACGCCATCGGGTATCGCCTTGGCATGGCTCAGTGCGACGTCGTGCTTGGCCACGCCGATCACCGCGCCGGCGAGATGGATGCCGCGCGTGCGCGCGCGCTCTCCGCGCGCGCTGCATTTCGGGAGCTCACGAACCCGCGCGGCGAAGCTGCGTGTGAGCGACTGCTCTCTCTCGTTGCCATCGACACGGACGACTTCGCGGCAGCAGGTGTGCACGCGTCCGTTGCTGCAAAGATCTTCGAGCGCCTTCAGGATCCGTGGGGAGATCTCGAAGCACGGCTCTTGCTCGCGCAGGTTGCGCTCGCAAAGGGCGATCCGCTGGCCAGACAGCTCGCGAAGGATTGTGAGCGGATCGTGCTCGACGAAGCCGAGCCAAGGCAGCATCGTCATCTCACGCTCGCGTGGCTCGCGCAGACCGAAGAGCGATGGCACGACGCCGCCACCGAGATCGATCGAGCTCGCGCCGCGTTCGGCAATACGACTCTATGCGGCGACCACACCCTTCAACTGCTCGAGCGATTCGCGTGCATGCCGTGGCTGGGCCCGGCAGCGGCAAAGGTGAATGCCTGGCTCGATATGATGCCCCCATCCGCGCGGTGAGCGGAGCGAGACACGTAAAAAAGCGGTGGAGAAACTTTTTTGGTGTTCTAGAGTGCGCGCCAATATGTCGACTCCGCAGGATTCTCCGAAGCGCCGCAAGCAGAAGGCTCGTCGTACGAAACAGCTCGCCGAGTGGCGCGTGAAGAAGGCCGCGGAGGGCACCAAAGCGGCCCCGAAAACAGTTGCCGAGTAGGTCGCACGAGAACAGTGGATGTCTACATAGTGACCCAGGTTCTAGCGAGTGTGGGCGCTGTCTATCACGTCCGCCGGCAGCGATCGGCCGAGATTCTTTATACCGTTCGCGGTGAGCTCATGAGCGCTACGCCGAGGTTTTATCTCGTGAAGGGCGAGGGGCAGGAGGCGCTTGCCGATCTCTGCGCGAACTTCATCAAGACGAAGTACGACATCGCGGTGAACGGCGAGCCGCTCGCGTCGATTGTGTTCCCGGCGGTTGCGTTCAAGAAGACGTTGATTCTCACGGCAGCCGGTCAAACGTACTTGGCCGATGGCGGCGTCTTCAAAGGCATCTTCCAATGCAAAGACGACGCGGGCGAGATCGTGCTCGAGATCGCAAAAGAGCTCGCGATTCGCGATACGTTCCGCATGTCTCGCAACGAGACCCTGCCCCTGGAAGTGGGGCTGCTCTCCGTCGCGGCCATCCACTCACGATATTACGAGATGGTTTGACCACTTTCGCCGCGCTGGCGAGGCTCCTCTATTTCCTTATGCGGCCGCCGAGGACCGCAAGTTTGAAGTAAGAGAGCTGACTCTTCGCGGCTTCTTTGAACATGCCGATTTTGTCGGTGTCGCGCGCGCTCTTGCGTGAGAGAAGCTCGCCCTTCTCATAGAGCTCGCGGGTTTTGGCGCGCTGAAGTTTGCCGCTGGATGTCTTTGGCAAGATGCCGTGGGCGAGCGGGATGACGTCGTCGAGCGCGAGTCCCATGCCTTCTTGCACGGCCTTGCGCACGGCTGCTGCGACGGGCGCGCGCGCCAGGGCGAGCGCCTTTGCATCGAATTCTTTGGGAGCGTCGTGCGCTTCGAACGCGACGACGACGCGCTCGCGATCGCGTTCGATCCCAGACGGATCGCGAGCACCAAAGGCGATCACGTTCCCCCTGCGCACTCCCTCGACCTGGCTCGCCAGCCACTCGATGTCCTGCGGATAGTAGTTGCGGCCGTTGACGATGATGACTTCCTTCGAGCGGCCGCAGATGTAAAGGCGTCCCTCGTCGAGGAAGCCGAGATCGCCGGTCTTGAGCCACTCTCCGACGAACGTGGTGCGCGTGCGTTCGGCGTCTTCCCAGTAACTCTTCATCACGCTCGGGCCCTTGATGCGGATCTCGCCGACGCGCCCTTCGGGCAGCGGGATCGCGTGCTCGTCGCTGCCCTGCTCGAAGATCGCAATCTCGTGCCGAGGGAATTTCTTTCCGCACGAGACGAGGCGCACGCCCTGTTCGTTGTCGTCGTTGACCTTGTTGACGAGGCTCTCGGCCCAGAGCGTCTCGCTGTTGATGGAGAGCGTCTTCATGCCTTCGCCGAGCTCGGAAAACGCGATGGCGAGCGACGACTCGGCCATGCCATACGACGGCAAGAGCGCATTCGCATGGAAGCCAATCTCAGCGAACCTCGTTGCGAAGGCCTCCAGTGTCTCGGCGCGGATAGGTTCGGCACCGCAGCCAGCCACGCGCCAGCTCGAAAGATCGATCCCCGACAGATCGCTTTCCCGAATGCGTTTGAGGCACAGGGCGTAAGCGAAGTTTGGTGCGTACGCGATGGTGCCCTTGTGGCGCGTGATGGCTTGAAACCAACTCACGGGGCGCTTGAGAAAGAGGAGCGGTGGCAAAAAGACGATGGGGATGCGGTAGATGAGCGGCGAGAGCACGAATCCGATGAGCCCCATGTCGTGGTAGAGCGGCAGCCACGAGATGCCGGTGTCTCGATCGGTCAGGCGAAGGCCATCGTGCATAATGCACCTAACGTTCGCCATGAGGTTCTCGTGCGTGAGCGTCACGCCTTTGGGGCGGGAAGTCGAACCGCTCGTGAACTGGAGGAAGGCGACGTCGTCGGGACCGAGTTTGACGCCTTTGAGCGGCTCGAGCGACTCGCGGATGGCTTCGACGGCGACGATCTGTTCGAGAGACGGCGACGCGGCTTGCACCGTGCCGAGCAGGCGCTTGATCTGCGCCGTGGTGACGAGGGCCTTTGCGCCGCTCTTGGCGACGATGTGGCGCGTGTTGTCGAGATACGTCTGGAGCTGGCCGATGCCGAGCGGCGGATAGATGGGCACGGGGATGATGCCCGCGCGAACGGCGCCGAAGAAACAGAGAACGAAGTCTTCGTTGGCTGGAAGGATCAGCGCGACGCGATCTCCCTTTTCGAGGCCGAGGGCTTGCAGCGCGCCGCCGTAGCGCGCGCTCGATCGCTCGAGAGCCGTGTACGAGAACGACGCCTCGCTCGTGGCTTTTGCGGCAAAGCCCGGTACGCCCTCGTCCGAAATGAAGCGAAAGCCGATGGTCGGATCGGCTTTGGCGGCACTCTCGATCGCATGCGCAAACGTAGGGAATGACGGGGGGTCGGCGTTGGTCGACGCGGGCGACATCGCTGCCCATTATTAGCAGAGACCGCTTTCGATTTGCCGCGATCTCAGTTGTGGCCCCATCCGCCACGGCTTCGCCGTGGCCGCCTTCCCCTCTCGAAGGCACGGGCGGGGAAAGCCTTTTGTGGGTTTCTTAGCGATCTCGTTCACTCATCTTTGACAGACGCCGTGGCTCTTCGCGATACTTGTGCCCGGAGGCTCACAGAGATGGCGTTGATCGAAACCGAAGAAGCTGCACGTCGTCTTGCTCGTGCCATTGCGAGCGATCTCAGCCTCTACAACGAGGACAAGATCGTCAACGGCATCATGAACGACAACCTCTTCGACACCCTCGCGGAGGAAATCGAGGAGGGACGTGCACTCTTCAAGCGTCGCGTGGCTACCGAGCTTTACGCGCGCAACTTCTACGACCGCGCTCTTGTCGACATTCTCATCAAGGCCAAGGGCCACATCAAATCGAAGATCTGGTAGCGGCGCTGCGTTCCGAAACCGAACCAAAACCGATCGTGCTCGTGGTCCCGCGCGAAGGCGGAGGGGCACGGCTCGACAGGTTCCTCGCGTCCACGCTCTCGCTGATGGACGGCGGGCCGTCGCGATCGGAGCTAAAGCGGTGGATTGGCCGCGGCGGCGTGACGGTCGACGGAGTCGTGAAGAAGGCCGCCGACAAACTTCGCGAGGGTGCGCGCATCCGCGTCGAGCCCGAGCCTCCGCCGCCGACCGAAGCACTTGCCGAGGCCGGCATCGAGTTCGAAACCATTTACATGGATGATGCAATCATCGTGGTCGACAAACCCCCGGGGCTCGTCGTGCATCCTGCACGCGGCCATCGATCGGGCACGCTCGTCAACGGCCTGCTCGCGTGTGGGGTGTTCGATCTGCCTGACGGCGAAGAAGAGGATCGAAGTCGCCCGGGCATCGTGCATCGCCTCGACAAGGGAACGAGCGGGCTCATGGTGATCGCGCGAGAGCCGCATGCGCGCGAGCATCTCAAGGGGCAGTTCGCGAATCATTCGATCGAGCGCGAATACGTCGCGATCTGCGTTGGCGACGTAAAAAAGAAGACGTTCGACACATTTTACGGGCGTCATCCTCGTGACCGAGTGAAGTTTTCGTCGAACGTGACGACTGGAAAGCGCGCCGTCACGCACACCCGTCCGCTCGAGAGCTTCGCGTCGGGTGCAGCAACGCTCGTCGCATGCCGTCTCGAGACGGGGCGAACGCATCAGATCCGCGTTCACTTGTCGGAGAGCCGGACGCCCATCCTTGGCGACGACGTTTACGGCAAGACGCCGAAGCATCCGGTGCTTCGCGAAGCCGCCGAGACGCTCGCGCGGCCGGCTCTGCACGCGCGGCTCCTCGGCTTCGTGCATCCGACAACGGGCGACGAGATCCGTTTCGAGTCCGATCCTCCCGCGGATTTTCAGCTTGCGCTCACCACGCTCCGCGCCATCCCGGGATAAGACCTCGAGGGGCAGACACGGGGGTCTGCCCCTACAGTCGTCAACGCATTCGTAGGGGCGGCCCCCCGTGTCCGCCCTGTTGTATTATGCAACTTCGGCCGAGGCTTTTTGCGGCGCGGTGTCTTTCGCAAGAAGACCCGGGTAGCGGCGCTTCATGATCGAGAGTGCGACGAACCCGACGACGACGGCGAACCAGAGCGTTGCAAACCGCACGAGGATCATCGCGGCGGTGGCGATGCCCTTGTCGACGTGGCCGAGCTCCGTCATCTGCGCCATGAGCGAGCTCTCGGTCACGCCGAGACCGCCGGGCACGGGGATGATGGCGCCCGCGAGAGTGCTCGTTGCGTAGAAGAACATCGCGAGCGGCACGGGAATCGAGAGCCCGAAGCCGCGCAGGATGGTCCAGAGTGCGAGGCATTCGAGGAGCCACGCGGCCGACGAGAGGATGCTCGGCACGACGAGGTTTCGCGGGTGAAGCATCGTTGCGAGGCTCTCGTAGGCGGCCTTGAGTTTCGGCGCTGTCTTGCCGAGGCGGCCGGGTATGCGGCCAACGATCTCGATGAGTGCGAGGGACAACTTGCGGTTTGCAACAATCGCGAGGAGAGCCAGCACGAGCGCCGCGCCGACACCGGCCCAGACGAGTCCGCCCGAGAAGGCGAGCGAGCCGATGACGATCAAGACGACGACGCCGATCACGTCCGTGGCGCGTTCGGCAACGACGATGGGCGCGGTCTTGGTCATGGGGACGCCGTGCGTCTCCGCCAAGATGAGGGACTTGAAGACTTCACCGACTTTGCCGGGTGTGACGGTGAGCACGAAGCCCGAGCAGAACGTGAGAAAGCTGTCGGTCTTGTTGATGCCGCGGATGTCGAGACGCGAAAGGTAAAACTCCCACTTGAGGAAGCGCAGGACGTAATTGCCGAAGGCGAGGGCGCATGCGAACGCGAACGCCTCGACGTGGAAGATGGCGAGCGACTCGCCCATCTTGTCGAGCCCGCTGTAGACGGCGAACGCGCCGTAGACGCAGACGCCGAGGAGCATGGCGACGAGGATGCGGCGGATGTTTGTCTTCATAGGGCAGGGCAGGGCTCGCGCGGTGCGCAGCCGTTAGACGTACAGATATAGGTTGACAAGCGACTCGACACGAGCGCGAGCGGCCGATGGAGCCGCGCGATGCGGCGAGAGGCGTCTACACGCACGCCGCTTTGCCCGCAACGCCGCAGATGCGCGGCGACTCTACTTTGACAGCGTGCCCGTCGTCGTGCGAACAGAAGCACCGTGCCGGCCCCGACAGAAGACGCCCAGAAAGACGAACCCGCGCCCAGCGACGCCGACTTGCTCGCGCGCGGTTCTGCGGCGCGGGCAGCGTTGAAGAAGGCCATTTCCGCGCGCGTCGTCGGGCAAGAAGACGTCGTCGATCTCATGCTCGTGGCGCTCTTGGCACGCGGTCATGCGCTCCTCGTGGGTGTTCCGGGGCTCGCCAAGACGCTGCTCGTCGCGTCGCTCGCCGAGGCGCTCGACCTGTCCTTCGGTCGCGTGCAGTTTACACCGGATCTTCTTCCCGCCGACATCACGGGCACCGACGTTCTTCAGGAGCACGAGGACAACCAGGGCGTCGTGCACCGTCGCGTGCGCTTTCTGCCGGGCCCCATCTTTCAGAATCTGATCCTCGCCGACGAGATCAACCGCACGCCGCCGAAGACGCAGGCGGCGCTTCTTCAAGCGATGCAGGAGCGGCGCGTGACGGTGGGCACGACCACGCACGTCTTGCCCGATCCGTTCCAGGTCTTCGCCACGCGAAACCCCATCGAGCAAGAGGGCACGTATCCTCTGCCAGAGGCGCAACTCGACCGATTTCTGCTCGAGGTCCACGTCGACTACCCGTCAGAGGCCGAGGAGCGCGAGATCGCGCGGCGTACGACGAGCGCCGATGTCGGGACGGTGCCGCGCGTGCTCACGGCGGCCGAAGTGCGCGCGCTGCAATCGCTCGTGCCGCGCATCCCGGTGACGGACGCGGCTGTGTCGCTCGCGGTGGCGCTCGGGCGTGCAACGCGGCCGAACGGCGCTCGCGGCGAGACGTCGAACGGTGCGCCCAAGGAGGTCAACGAGTACGTTCGCTTCGGCGCCGGCCCGCGCGGCTCGCAAGCTCTCGTGCTCGCGGCCAAAGCGCGCGCGGCGCTGCGCGGTGAAGCTGCGGCCGACGTCGACGACGTGCGTGCACTCCTGGCTCCGGTGCTCCGCCACCGCATCGTCATGAGCTATCGCGCGGAGGCCGAAGGCGTGCGCGATACCGACGTGCTCGAGAGGGTCCTCGCAGCAAGTGCACGCTAACCGCTTGTCGGTCGCGTGATTTTCTGGATATTGCACGCGTGAGCACCGACAATACCGAATTCGATGAGCGAGCGCGCGAGTGGAGAGGGCGAGCGTCGTAAGAGCAAAGACGACGGGGACGTCAAGTCGGATGGTGAATCGAGTCCGAAGCTCGATCGCGCTGTGCGCGACATCAAGACGGAGCGCACCGATCGCGAAGCAAAGGCGGAAGCCAAGACCGAGAACAACGCCCAGCGAAGTGCGCCGTCGCCCGAGTTAAGCCTCGAGGCCGAAAGGAAGATACCGAAGCCACCTGCCGCCGAGGCTCCGGTCGCGCCGAAGGATGAGGCGTATCCGTCGATCCCTCCGCCGCCTCCTCTAGGACCGTGGCGAAGCTACAAGGAGATCGTCGCGCAGATTGCCGGTCGCATCGTCGAGGCACAGAGGCCCATTCGTGTGCTCGAAGCCTGCCGCTGGGATAACACCGTTGAAGAGTATTTTCGTAAATCGAAATATCGAGAACTGCCAAAACTCGATGCGGATTATTATGCAAAGAGAGATCTCGGCTTCGACCCGAAAGTCCAATCCGCACTCTTCGAAGAAATTGCGCGCGATATCGATCGCGAGTTTGGTGATTCAGATGCCATCGGCACCATTCTCTCACGCACCGCGCTCGAATACCGCGACGTCGTCCGGATGCTTGCGGCGCGTGGCACGCCCATCTTCTATGCCTATTGTCGCAAGCTTTACGGTTCGCCAAAAGACAAATTCCCAGACGGCAAAACATCGGTTCGCGATCTCGGTCACGTCCTTTACGAGATTCTCACGAATATCGACGACACTTTGCTTGGTATGCGTTACGAGCGCAACATCTCCGCTGAAGACGCGGCTGCCGAGCTGAACGGGCGCTTCGCGCGCTACTTCGATGACGCCGCCATGCCCGTGCGCGTCGCGGTCGACGATATGCTCCTCTCGGATGCAGCGGCAGGCAGCGATTACGTCAAGGTGCGCTCGGGCGCGAAGTTCTCCGCGCGCGATATCGATATCCTCGAAGTCCACGAGGGATGGGTGCATGTTGCAACCTCGCTCAATGGCCAAGCGCAAACCGTTGCCAAGTGGTTGAGCAAGGGGCCACCGCGCACGACGACGGTGCAGGAGGGGCTTGCCGCGCTCTTGGAGATCTTCACTTTTCGCACGTACCCAAGGCGCGCTCGCCGCTTGAATGATCGCGTCATTGCCGTGGACAAGGCCGAGGACGGGGCAAGTTTCGTCGACGTCTTCGAGTGGTTCCGCACCGAGGGTTACGACGAGGAAGAATGCTTCCATAATACGCGCCGCGTTTTCCGCGGAGGCGTGATTGACGGAGGCGCGCCGTTTACGAAAGATGCTTGTTATTGCAAAGGGGTCGTCCTCAATTATTCATTCATCCGAAGCGCCATTCAGCACAATCGCGTGGATTTGATTCCATTTCTCTTCGTCGGCAAAGTGGCTCACGAGGACGTTCCCATCCTCGCTCGCCGCGTCAACGACGGCGTGGTCAAGCCCCCCCGCTTTCTGCCGCCCATGTTCCGAGATTTGAATGGTTTGGCCATTTGGATGGCATACTCGACGTTCTTCTCTCGCCTCGGCGGCGAAGCCATTCGCGATTACTATACGAAGCTCTTTGCCCGCTCCGGTTAGCGGAGTTGATGGAGGTGCCGTCTCGTGGTAGGTGGAGCCGCTCTCAACCGACTCTTCGATGCAACGGACCGACCTAAAACTCCACCTCAAGAAACTTCTCGTCTCCGAGCTGAATCTCGCGGGGCGGGATCCGGCCGCACTCGATGACGATGCGCCTCTTTTCGGCGACGGCGGGCTCGGGTTGGATTCTCTCGACGCGCTGCAAGTTGCCATGCTGATGGAGGAGCGCTTCGGCGTACGCGTGCCGGAGGGTGACGAGGCTCGGCCGATCTTCCGTTCCGTACGTTCGCTCGCCGAATTCGTGGAACAGAACGCAGAAGGTCGGAACTCGGAAGGATAGGCCTCGTGATTGCCGTTACGGGCCTGGGGGCCATCACGGCGCTCGGCGGATCGGCCACCGAGACGTGGGAGCATTTGCTTCGCGGCGACCGAGGCTTCCGCGAAGTCTCGCTGTTCTCCACCAAAGGCTATCGCTCGCAGATCGCCGGCGAGGTCGTGAGCATGGATCGCGTCGGGGCAGGCGGTGACGTCTCGCGAACGAGCGAGCTCGGTCTCCTCGCGGCGCGCGAGGCGCTCGCGTCCGCGGGGCTCGTGCGTGACGTCGCACGGACGGATGCGCCGTGGGGCATACTGCGCGTGGGGCTCGTCATGGGCGGATCCACCGCAGGCATGCTCGAGACCGAATCGATCCTCTCGGTGCTTCTGCGCCCCGAAGGCACGGTCGATCCGGCGGCGCGCGAACAGGCGCTCGGTCGCATGCTGAGCCATCCGCTGAGCGCGCCAACCGACAGACTCGCGCGCGAGCTCGGTCCGTTCGCGCGCGTGCGATCTCTCTCGAGCGCATGTTCGAGCGGCTCGAACGCGATCATCGTCGGCGCGGCGTGGCTCGAGTCCGATCTCGTCGACGCCGTCGTTTGCGGAGCAGCCGACGCGCTCTGCCAAGTGACCCTCGGAGGCTTCAACGCTCTCGGGGCGCTCGATCCGAATGGCGCCCGACCCTTTGACAGGAATCGCAAAGGATTGACGCTCGGTGAGGGCGCGGGCTTCGTCGTGCTCGAGGACGTCGAAGCTGCGCGCGCCCGCGGCGCACACGTCATCTGCACGCTTCGCGGCTGGGCCTCGCGCTCGGAAGCGCACCACATCACGAACCCAGAAGCATCCGGCGAAGCCCCTGCACGTGCGATGGGAGCCGCGCTCGCGCGCGCCGGGCTCGCTGCAGCCGACGTCGACTACGTCAACGCGCACGGCACCGGGACGCCCCTCAACGATCCGATGGAGACCGCGGCACTCGCCCGCGTCTTCGGCGAGGATCTCTCTCGCGTGCCCGTCTCGAGCTGCAAGGGTCAGATCGGTCACACGCTCGCGGCCGCCGGTGCCATCGAAGCGACCATCACCGCGATGTCGATCGACCGCGGACGAATTCCGCCGACCGGCGGCCTCGTCGATCCCGATCCTGCGTGTAAACTGCATCATGTGCATACTGCATATAAACGCGAGATCCGCGCCGCGCTGTCTAGCTCGTTTGGGTTTGGCGGGATGGATTCGGTGCTCCTCTTCGGAGGTGCGCCTGCCGACAATGGGCACGCGAAGCTGCGGCGCACGAATCGTCGCGTCGTCGTCACCGGCGTTGCCACACTCACGCCTGCGGGGCTGCTCGACGGCGTCGACGTCTCGAAGCTCCCGTCGCTTCCGTCATGCGGCGAGGCGATTGGCGCGGACGCGCTCCTGGGGCTCGATGTGAATCGCGCGCGACGCCTCGATCGGACCTCGCGTATCGCCACCGTCGTTGCGGAGAAGGCGCTCGCGGGGATCGTTGCGAGCGACGTCGGGATCATCCTTGGTTCGGCGTTCGGCGCGATCGACGCAACGTCTGCGTTCATGCGCCGCCTCGCGGAGAAGGGGCCGCGCTTCGCGAGTCCCGCGGATTTTCCGAGCCTCGTGCCGAGCTCACCTGCCGGGCACGTCTCGATCTACCTCGGGCTCAAAGGCCCCGCGATGGTCGTTGCCGATCTCGCGACATCGGGCGAGTGCGCCGTGACGCAAGGCTTCGAACTCGTTCGCGCCGGCGAGATGGACTGCGCCGTCGCCGTTGCCGTGGAGGAGCGAAGCGCGATCGTCGAAGAAGTGCTCAGCGTGCTCTTCAGAGCTCCAACGTCGAGCGGCGCGACTGCGATGGCGCGTCGCGAGGGGGCTGCCGCCGTTGCGCTCTCGTCCGAAGAAGCGGCGCGCGCCCGAGGCTTGCCGATCCTTGCCGAGATTGCAGACGTCATCGCGTGGACGAGCGACACGGATCCTCTGGCGAACCTCGCCCCGGAGCATGGCGGTGTCGTGGTCCTTGGAGCTCCGAACGCCGCCGTCGACGAATACGTTGCGCGTTCCTCATGGGCGGACTGTCCGCGCATCGCGTGCAGCGATCACGCGGGCACGCATGAAGCCGTCGGCGGTATCGCCGTCGCCGTTGCCGCAGCGATCATCGCGCGCGGCGACGCCGCGTCGGCCCTTTGCGTAGGTAGCGCGCGTGGTTCGGGCTATGCTCTTTTGCTCCGCGATTTGTCGCGGTGACGACGATGACGGCGTTCTTGATGGCCATGTCGCTCGTGGGCATCTGCGGGCGGCCTATGCCGCCCGGCACGAGCTCCACGTGGGGATCGCTCATGCAGCAACCCGGTGATGCGAGCGATCGTCATTGCATGGCCCTGGATGCACTCGATGCCACGCCGTCGGCATGGAAAGCTTCTCGCGAGCGTCTCTCTGCGCTCCGCGCCGAGAGCCCGAGCGCGTCCTACGTCGAAAACGTTCGCGTGGGCATCGATGATCCGCGCACGAAGAGTCACTACGACGCGCGCGGTGCCGTTGCCATCGACCCTCATCGCACGGCGCGCATGATTCTCATCGGTCCCGGGGGCACGACCGCGCTCGATCTCTGGGTGACGAAGGATCATTTTCGTTTCGCCGTACCCGCCATCAAACTCGAAAAGCGTGACGGGATTTCGCCGGACGAAGAACGCGGCTTGCCCGTAGGTTTTTTTCGTTGGTGGTTTCTTTCACCGCTCGCCGGTCGATTGCTCGCAGCGCACTCGGAACCGGAGACGACGTCGTTCATCCTCAAGGACGGACGCGCGATCGTGACCGTGCGCGCAGATCGCAACCAATTGGTTGCGCGCCGTCGCGAAGGCCAAAACGTGGAGAGTATCGAGTGGTGGTCGGGCGGTCTCGTGCCTCGCAAGGGGACGCGCGGGCGCTACGCGGACGAGCGCACGGGTCTCGTCGTCGACGTGACGATCGAAGACGTTGCCCAAGTGCCGCCGGATCCTGCGGCGTTCGCCGATCCCGGAGTCGCGCCGTGACGGCGAGCGCCGTCGTCGCGTTCGGTGCACTCTCGGCGCTCGGCGAAGGACCGTCGGCGCTCGGCAACGTACCGGCAGGGCATCGTGCGCCGTTCGCCATTGCGCGCGACCGAGAGCTCGCCGCCTCTGGGCTCACGCGTCCATTCTGCGCGCGCGTCCGCGTCGCGCCCGCGGCCGATTTACCGCGCGCCTGGGACGCACCGGATCGCGCCACGGTGATTTTGTCCCATGCCTTGGACGCGTGCGTTCGTGATCTCGACGCGATCATGCCGGACTTTCGCGAGTTGCGCGTCGGCCTCGCGCTCGGCACTTCGAGCGGCGGCATGCGCCGCTTCGAAGAGATCTTCACGGATCCCGCACACTCTCAGAAGCCAAAGGACGAGTGGATCGAAGGCACGTATCTCGGACCCGTCCTTGCTGCTCGTCGTCCGTGTTCGTTCGTGCGATCGGCGCTCGTTCTCGGCGCATGCGCGTCGAGCACGCTCGCGATCGGTCTCGGTTGCGCATGGCTCGAAGCGAACTCTTGCGATGTCGTGCTCGCGGGTGGCTTCGACGCGGTGAGCGTCTTCGTCGCGTCCGGCTTCGAAGTTTTGCGCGCGTCCTCGGCAGACGGAAAGCCCGATCCGTTTCGCGTGGGACGCGACGGCCTCGCGCTCGGCGAAGGCGCGGCGGTGCTGGCGCTCGCTTCCGCCGATCGCGTGCGCGAACGACGATTGCGCGCGTACGGATGGGTAGCGGGCTTCGGCGCATCCTGCGACGCCTTCCACCTGACCGCGCCCGATCGAACGGGTGGCGGCCTCGCGCGCGCGGCAACGGCAGCCATGCGCGAAGCGGGCTGCACCGCCAGTGACATCGATCTCGTCAGCGCGCACGCAACCGCCACGGAGTTCAACGACGCCTCCGAAGCATGCGCGCTCGCCACCGTCCTTGGCGAGCATCGATCTCGCGTCGTCGTGCATGCGCTCAAAGGATCGATCGGCCACACGCTCGGCGCCGCGGGCGCGCTCGAGTCTCTCTCTGCATTGCATGCAATGTGCATGGAAACGATGCCAGCGTCGGCGGGTGATGGCGCGGTGCTCGATGGCGTCCGCGTCCTCGACGTTGCCGAAGCGTGTCCAGCCTCGATCACGCTCAAGCTCTCGGCGGCTTTCGGCGGAGCGAATGCGGCTCTCGTCCTCGCGAAAGACGCGCCTGCGAAAAGCGCGCACCCGAAGGCGTCGCGTCCCGTTCATGTCTCGCGCGCGGTCGCCGTCTCGCGCGATGCTCCGCATCTCGAACCCTCGGTGCTCGCGGCGCGCACGGGTTACGCGGAAGATCGCATCTCGCGAGCCGACGGTCTCGTTCGTCTTGCTCTGGCAGCGGTGGTCTCGCTCGACGAGTTGCTCGCGGCGAGCGGGCAGCCGCGCGTCAGAGGCGCGGGAATCATCGTCGGCCATGGACTTGCCACGATGGACACGAACGCCGTCTATCAAGAGCGCATTCGTGCTCTCGGCGCGCACCGCGCGGAGCCCCGGCGCTTTCCGTACACGACACCCAACGCAGCCGCCGGCGAATGCGCGGTGGCCTTTGGTCTGACGGGTCCCGCCTTCGCCGTTGGGGGCGGACCGCATGGTGGTCTCGAAGCTCTTGGCGTGGCCGCCGATCTCGTCCGCGCAGGCGTTGCCGATCGAATCGTCGTCGTCGCGGCCGACGAAGCCGGGGTGGGATCGCTCCGTGTTGCCCCGGAAACGGCGTGCGGTGCCGTCGCACTCATGGTTGCCGCAACCAAACTCGCAGGCGAACTCGTACAATGCGCCGTTCACCTCGAAAAAAATGAATCCCTGGCTCGGCCCCGGGGACTTCCGGCAATGGACGCACATCGCGCCCTCTTGCCTCTCGTTGCCTATGAACCTCGTGAAAATGGCGTTGCGGCCGCCCCGCCGCGCGAGCTATCCGTCACGACACCGTGGGGATCGATGGCCTATGCACGCTTCTCTTGGTGACCGCTTTCGATTTGCCGCGATGTCATCGTTGGGGCCTGCGGTGCGGTCCTCAAAGCCAACCAAGGCTGTTCCGGTCCGCTCCTCGGCCCCGCCTCGACCTCGCGTCAACTTGAAAGCGGTCTAATTTTAGAATGTGTGCTGGAATTGGGGGAAGGGAATAGGTGTTGGTCTCGATGATGCGCAAACTCCTTCTGATCGCCCTTTTGTCGTGCGCACAGATTGGTACCTTCGGCTGCTCCAAGACGAACATTCCGCACACCGATGTCGAAGACACGAGCGAAAACCGTAAGGTCATCTCGTTCTGCGAAGACTATCGGAAGGCTGTCGAGGAAAAGGACGTTGCGCGCCTCTTGAAGATGGCGAGCCCCCGTTACTTCGAAGACGGTGGCAACACGAATCCCGAAGACGATCTCGACTTCAGCGGTCTCAAAGATTACCTCACCTCGACCTTCCTGAAGACGCAGGCCATTCGGTACGAGATCCGCTATCGGGTCGTTGCCAAGGACGAAGGCAAGGTATTTGTAGAATTCAGTTATTCAGCGAGCTATCGCATCCCTGGTTTGAAAGGCGAGGAATGGCGGCACACGGTCGCCGACAATCGTCTCGAGCTCGTTCCCGAGGGCGACTCGTTCAAGATCCTCGCCGGCATGTGACGTGAGTCTCGTCGTCGCGCACGTCTCGGATTTCCATGTCTCCGAGTTCGGAGACACGTTCCACGACCGCCTGCGTGTCGTGAAGCGCAGCGCGCACATCGTCGACGTCAATCCTGCGAGGTTCGAAGTCGTCTGGGAAGAAGCCGGCTGGCGAGTCTTGCACGAACGCGGAAAGCGTCGCGGGAGGATCGCCCTCGTGGATCCCCATGGGTATGCGCATCGGGTGCCGTCGCGCAAAGAGGTTGGCGACGTGATCGATCCGGTGGAGCGTGCGGCGGCAAAGGCATGTCACCTCGAGGCGCGACGGTCGCTGACACTCGCGCACGACGTCCCTTCGGCCGGCGTGCTCAAGCATTTGTACGAGGGAACGCCGCGCAACTCGAACGTGCGCCTTCTGCGTGCTGCGAACGCGATCGAAGACGCGGACGCCGTGGTCGTCACGGGTGACGTGACCGATGACGGTGTTGGTTGGGAGCTCGTTGAAGCCGTCTTCGATCGCTGGAAGCGAAAGGGGATGCTCTTCGCCGTCCCCGGCAATCACGATCTCTATCTCTTCCCCATGCGCGGCAGCGCGCGTCCGCGGCCCACGCACGCGTCGAAGCGCGAGGCGTGGAATGCTTTCGCAGCGCGCCTCGGTTTGCATCTCGACGCATCAGGTGCATGGTACAAGTTTTTGCCGGACGGGCAGACCGTGCTCGTCGGGCTCGACTCGTGCGCGCGCCGGCAGCGCACGTTTTATCGCCACAACGGCGCCATTGGATCCGAGCAGGTTGCATGGCTTCGTGAGGTCGGCAAAAAACCCGAGTTCCGCGCCACCAAGCACCGTCTCGTGCTCCTTCATCACCACGTGGTCCCGCTGTCTCGCGGCGTCGGGCACCGCCCGCCAACGGAATTCGGCATGCGTCTCGACGACGCGCAGCTCGCCGCCGAGATCTTCGACGAAGTGGGCGTGACCGCCGTGCTCCACGGGCATCGCCACGTGAGCGAGCAGCGTCAACCCGCGGGAAGCAACTTCACGATCCTCGCGTCGCCATCGTTCACGCTCGGCTGCCGGAGCGGCGACGATCCTTCGTACTGGCGCATCGAGCTCGGTGAATACATGCATGCTACACGCGTTCGCGTTCCAAACTTCGGCATCGCACAGGACGAGGATCCGCCGTCGTCGCGCGTCGAAGAGTTCGTCGACTCGGTCGTGGATCTGGCCGCCGGCGACACCGGTGACGATTAGTACTCCATCAGGGAGTACAAATTTGCGCCGTTCAAAGGATTCGCAGAACGGGAGGGGCGCCGCGCTCGACGGCGATCGCATCTCCCGTGAGGAGTGTTGCGTTCGCGGCGAGCTGGACGTCATTCATGAAGGCCTGGGCATGGGTCGAGACGAGTTCGATCCAGCCGTCCGCGCCCGCCGTGAGCGCAAATCGTCCGTCGATGAGACAGGTTCGCCCGAGGCACGCGACGTAGCGCTCGCCGCCGATTTCGATGTCGACGGCGTCCGCGAGCGCGCGGCTCGGTCCGAGCCGCAACGAGACTTCGCGACCGAGTTTGAGCTCGAGGCCGTCTTTGATGGGCAACGTTCCCTTGACGTTGATGCCGCGAAGTTGCGTTCCATTCCGCGTATCGAGATCGCGCACGACGACGTCGGGCCCTTCGCGGGCGATGCGCAGATGACGGCGGCTCACCGCGTTCGACATGATCTTGATGGATCCTTCGCTTCGCCCGATGACGACCTCATCGCCGAGCACGATCTTCCATCGCTCGGATCCAGTTTCGACGACGACGACGGGAGCCATCACGCGGCGCGCACGCAGAGCATTCGCGCGTTCGCGAAGCGATGCCTCCTCCGTGCGATCGGCACGCGCGAGCAACTCGTCGAGCGCGGCGAGCGCTTCGCGCCGGCGCCCGCATGACATCAGGAATGCGACCTCGTTCGTTCGATCGTCTCGCAGACGTGAGAGTCGTTCGTTGTGCTGCTCCGTTGTGAGGAGAAACTCGAGGCGATCGACGTCGCCTGCGGCTTCGAGAGCGCGCGCTTCGCCCACCTTGTCGCCCGCGCGCGCGTACGCCTCCGCGGCTTTTGCGAGCTCGCCTGCGTCTTCCAGCTCACGCGCGGCTTCAATGATCTCGTGGCGCGCGATGGCGCTCACTGCGGCGTCACCCGTGAGGGCCAGGAGCAGCTCGGCGTGCTTTCGCCGCGCCTCCTTGTGTGCCTCCGCGGTTCGGGGTGTGAGCTCGGATGCTTGGACGTAGAACTGCAAACGAAGGCGCGGATCGCGCTCGCTGTCGCCGCGCAGGAGCATGATTCGCGCGGCCTGCTCGGGCTGCCCTGCCTCGCCAAAGAGCTCCGCTGCGCGTACTAAATCGCCGCGAAGCTCTGCGGCTTTCGCAGCGGCGAGTGGCCGACTCTTTCCGAAAATTTTATCGAAGAGCGCCATCGCAACGCACACGCAGCTCCCAGTAAAATGTGAACTCTAGCATCGGCGCAATGCGGTGCATCGGCATTGACGGCGCCCTATCCATCGTCGACGATTTCACTTTCATGGCGAACCAGAACAGGCTCGGCGAGCTTCTCGTCCGGGAGAAGTTGATCTCGCTCGCACAGCTGCGTCAGGCGCAGGACGAGCAGAATCGTTCAGGACAGAACCTCGGTTACACGCTCGCGAAGTTAGGGTTCGTCAGCGATCAGGAGATCACGAATTTTCTCTCGCAGCAGTATCGCGTCCCCACCATCAACCTCGATGAGTACGAAGTCGACACGGAGATTCTGAAGCTCGTCTCCAAAGATCAATGCGAAAGGCATCGCACCCTCCCGGTTTCGCGTGCGGGCTCTTCGCTCATCGTCGCCATGGCGGATCCGACGAACCTCCACGCCATCGACGATCTCAAGTTTCTCACCGGTTACAACATCGAACCGGTCATCGCGAGTGAGTCGGCGATCGTCAGCGCGATCGAGCGTTATTACTCAACGGGCCCTTCGTACGACGAAGTCATGGCCGGCTTCGACGAGTCGGAGATCGAGTTCACCGGCGAGGACGACGAGCTCAATGCCCTCGAGCTCGAAAAGGCAAGCGAGGATGCGCCTGTTGTCCGCCTCGTGAACATGGTTTTGCTCAATGCGATCAAGAAGGGCGCGAGCGATATCCATATCGAGCCGTACGAGAAGAAGCTCCGCGTTCGCTATCGCATCGACGGCGTGCTCATCGAAGAGATGTCGCCGCCCTTGAAGTTGAAGAACGCCATCGTCAGCCGCCTCAAGATCATGAGCCAGCTTGACATCGCCGAGCGCCGTCTTCCGCAGGACGGACGCATCAAGTTGAAACTCGGCAGGGGTCGCGAGATGGACTTCCGCGTGAGCGTGCTTCCAACGCTCTGGGGCGAGAAGATCGTCATGCGTTTGCTCGACAAGGGCAATCTGCAGCTCGACATGACGAAGCTTGGCTTCGACAAAGCGCCCCTCGAAGACTTCAAGTGGGCGATCAATCAGCCGTGGGGCATGGTGCTCGTCACGGGACCCACCGGATCGGGCAAGACGACGACGCTCTATTCGGCGCTCAGCGAGCTCAATAAAGCCGAAACGAACATCAGCACCGCCGAGGATCCGGTCGAATACAACCTGCACGGCATCAACCAAGTGCAGATGCAAGACTCCATCGGCCTGAACTTCGCCGCGGCCTTGCGCTCGTTTCTACGGCAGGATCCGGACGTCATCATGGTCGGCGAGATCCGAGACTTCGAGACCGCGGAGATCGCCGTCAAAGCGGCGCTCACCGGTCACCTCGTGCTCTCGACGCTGCACACGAACGACGCCCCAGCGACGATCTCGCGTCTTCTCAACATGGGCGTCGAGCCGTTTCTCATCACCGCATCGGTGAACCTCGTGCTCGCCCAGCGCCTTGCCCGCAAGGTGTGTGCAGATTGCAAACATCCGATTCAGATCGAGCAGCAGACGCTCGCCGAGCTCGGGTTTTCAGCAGCGCAGATCGCGCAGGCGCAAGGCCGGCTCATGAAGGGCACGGGTTGTCGCACGTGCAATGGCACGGGCTACAAAGGGCGCGTCGCTCTCTACGAGATCATGCGCTTCAACGATGCGCTCAAAGAGATGGTCTTGCAGGGGTCGTCCACCGCGGAGTTGAAAGCCGCGGCCATCAAACAGGGGATGGTGACCTTGCGCATGGCAGGCATCGCGAAGGTGCTCGACGGTGTGACGACGACCGAAGAGATCCTTCGCGTCACGATGAGCGATTGAGAAAGGTTCCCGGATGACTCAACAGAGCGATCTGCGCGTCAACCTTCACCAATTGCTACGGCATATGGTGGAGAGGGGGGCGAGCGACATGCACCTTACCGTGGGTGCACCACCGCTCTTGCGCGTTGACGGCGAAGTCGTACAGCTCAAGCTGCCGCCGCTCAACCCCGGCGACACGAAGCAGCTTTGCTACTCGATTCTGACCGAGGAGCAGAGGACCACTTTCGAGAAGACGCACGAGCTGGATCTGTCGTTCGGCGTAAAGAACCTTTCTCGCTTCCGCGCGAACCTTTACATGCAGCGCGGAGCCGTGGCCGGCGCCATTCGCACGATCCCATTCAAGATCCTCTCGTTCGACGAACTCGGGCTCCCGCGGATTGTCTCCGATATGGCAAATAAGCCCAATGGCCTCGTCCTCGTGACGGGGCCCACGGGGTCCGGCAAGAGCACCACGCTTGCTTCGATCATCGACAAGATCAACAGCGAGCAGAAGCTGCATATCCTGACCATTGAAGATCCGATTGAGTATCTGCATCCGCACAAGATGTCCGTTGTCAACCAGCGTGAGGTGGGCGCCGATACGGAATCCTTCAAGGGTGCACTCAAATACGTTCTTCGCCAGGATCCGGACGTGGTGCTCGTCGGCGAAATGCGAGATTTGGAGACGATTGAAGCTGCTCTGACGATTGCGGAGACCGGTCACCTCGTGTTCGCCACGCTGCACACCAATAGCGCTGTGTCGACCATCAATCGCATTATCGACGTCTTCCCTCCCCACCAGCAGGACCAGGTACGGACCAAGCTGTCGTTCATCTTGCAGGGAGTCATCACGCAGCAGCTCCTGCCGCGCGCGGGGGCGCCCGGACGCTGCCTCGCCCTCGAGATCTTGGTGCCGAATGCGGCCATTCGGAATCTTATTCGCGACAATAAGATTCACCAGATTTATAGTCAAATGCAGGTCGGGCAGGAGAAATTTGGTATGCTCACGCTCAACCAGTCGCTCCTGAGTTTGTATATGCACCGCCTCATCACGATTGAGCAGGCCATGGCGCATTCGCTCGAACCCGAGGAGCTGAAGACGCTGATGGATTCGCGTTCCAGGATGGGCGTGCCCTCGTCCGGTATGCGATGACCGTTTTGATTCATGGCGTTGGTACTTGGTAGACGGGGACGTTCTGGCCAGTCATCCCTGGGTTGCCGGGAAGACCGGGCTGACTGATGGCAGCTGCCGCTGCTGCTATCGATAACGGCAGTGCCGCCCAGGCCGCCCGGACCGCCCAAAGCGCTGACGGAAGCCGCTCGGATGATGTTGGTGCGGGTTGGATCATCGGGTTGGGGCGCTATGCCTTGCCACACGATCCCAGCCGATACCCCCCCTGCTCCTCCACCACCTCCGTTGCCGCTGGAGCCGATGCCGCCTGCACTGCCACCGCAGACTCCTCCTCCATACGCTCTCGCCTGCCACTCGCGTCCAGAGCTGTTTCCGAGTTGATGGCGGCGTCGCCCGCGGGGGTGCTCGCGCTTGCTCCCGTACCTGCCGTGGCCCTGACACCTTGCAGAGTCACACCGCCCGTCGCATTGGCTATGAAAATGGCAATGGAAGAGTCCCCCGTGTTGGGTATCGCATCTTCCGTTACGGCTTGCTTCGGCGTGCGGCGATCGACCGGATGAGAGCCAAATCGTTTTTGCCAATCTCGCCCATGATGATGAGCAAACCAAAATACGCAAACACCACTGCAATGGCGATCATGGGTGTGAGCAGGCGAGAGAACGCAGGCATATACATTCCAGCGGCGAAAGCTGCCGCGACGCACGCGCCCACGCGCAAGGCTGTCTTGATTGGCACAAAGACACCGGCTGCGTGCTTGACGCTGAAGACTGCGATCACGAGCGCAATGCCGAGAGCACCGGTTGTCGCGCCCGCGGCAGCAACGAGCTGCGGCGTGCCGAATGCCGCATCCGGAATGACGAGTGCGCATGCGCCTGCAAGCAGAGCGAGCGCGAGCGCCGTGATCGCCATCGCGAGGCGCTCGCGACCGAGGCTCACGAGCACCGTGGTGCCGAGGCCGAACATCGCGAAGGCTGCCTGGCCGAGCGCAAGGTAGTGAAGCGCGGGCGCGCCTTGCTTGGCGATCACTCCGCCGTAGGCAAACTTGATGAGCGCCTCCGGCATGGCGAGTACGACGACGACCAGCATTCCGCAGACGATGGCGCCGACTCGACAACCTCGGCTCACGAGCTCGGCGACGCGGGCGTCACCTTGCGAGGCGCGCGCGCGAGCAAGCATTGGGAAGAGGATCTGCGTGACGCTGAAGAGCAGTTGATACGGGAGAAATGCGAAGAGTTGGGCGGCGCGGTAGGCGGCGAGCCACTCGTTGGCAGCGCGAGAGGGATCGGTGAAATGATTGTATTCTGCACCAATCGAGAGATACCGGCCGAGAATGAAAATGTCGGCTTGCATGAGGCCATTGGTGAAGAGCTGCGCGACCATCACGGGCACGATAAGCGCGAGGTAACCACGCGCCGTGGGCACCCCGGTCGGACGCGGTTCGGAGAGCGCGTGACCGGTCTTGGTCCAACCGAGTGCGACGGAGAACACGCCCGCGGCGGCAAGCGTTGCGCCGATCGTCGCTCCGAGAACGGCGGGCGAAGTGCCGAACCGCGCTGCGATCGCGCCTCCGTGTTTCACGAACGCGTAGCCCATACCGAGCAAGCCGAGCGTGCGCAGCGTGGCGGCAATCATGTCGAGCGCAGCTTGCCGCGTGAAGACGCCGCGGCCATTGAGGTAACCGACGAGCGGCGCGTACACGCCGTAGATTCCGAGCACGATGCTCATCGTGACGAGCGGCGCGACGATTTGCGGATCGTGCTGGAAGTGAGCGAGGAGAGGCGAGCTCGCTGCCAGAAGCGCAGCGAAGAAGACGGCAACGACCGCGTGCACGCGCAAGGTTGCGCGCAGCGCCTGCTGTTCGTTCGCGCCGGCCGCGGCCACCGTGCGGCTGACGCCTTGCGTGGAGCTCGAGACGACGACGTTGTTCAGGATGTTCGAGACGGCAAGGACACGAGACAGCGCGCCGTAGGCAGCTTGCGACGTAGCGAGCGGAAAGAGCGTCTGTTGTACGAGGCCGGTGACGATGAAGAAGACCTTCGCCGTTAGCACCGCGAGGCCACCGCGGCCCGCGCGTTTTACTTCTGCGCTCGCCTCGTTCATGGATATTGGGCTGGCCGGAGCGCGATCGGCTTCTGAGGAAGAGTAATCGCGCGTGTCGATAATTGTATATTACATGTACCAGGATCGCGCTCGAAGACGTGGACGATGTACCCGCCTTGCGCGTCTCGTCGATCCCCGACGTAGAGCGTGTTGCCGCGCCACGCGAGCCCTTGGAGCGTGTAGTCATCCGTCGCCAAGAGCGGCGCGTCGATGCCCGTCACGATCTCGCCGGTGTCCGGATCGAAGGTGATGAGCGACGTTGGGTTCACGGCGTGCTCGGGCCCCGCCACAATCGCGGCGCCGCAATGATCCGTGACGGCGACCTCCGCCACGCTCGCGCCGATCGCTCGCTCGGTTACGAGCAGCGCGGTCGCGCCCGTCTGCGTGTCGAAGCGTTCGATGCCCGCGAGATCTTCGTCAGCGGCGTCGAAGCTTCTTGGCTCGGCGAGGAAGAGCGCGCCGGCGTACTCGGCCATCGCGTTGAACGGATCTCTCCCGGCGAGATCGATGACGGCTTCGACCGTACGCGTTGTGACGTCGATTCGAAGCATTTGCGCTGACTGCGTCGACGACGCGTAGACATCGTTCGGCGTGAGTTTGGAGTCGTCGAGGCGATCGAGCGCGACGAAGGCTTTCGCGCTTCCTCCAACGTCGACGATTCGGATCGATGCAGCCTGCGGGTTACCATCCGCGTCGTAACTCGAAGTGTCGATCGCGCATTCGGCAGCACCATCGCGCAATACCGCGATGCACGGTGTCGCCCACAGCGGGACCCACACGGTGCCGTCAGGCGCGGCGGCGGCGTCTTGAGGATCGGCCGTACGCTTCGCGCCACTCACCGGCGCTGGCGCGAGATCACCTACGCTCGTCGGTGGCGCAATCGGCGTTGCGCATGCGGGATCGAGTTCGAAGAGCAGGTCCTTGTCTCTCGCAAGGTAGAACGCGCGGCCGTTCGACAGTGCGAGCGCCGGATCACTACCCAGCTCGATACTCGTCGTGATTGGACCGGCCGGAGCTCCGCAAATCGTACCTGAATTCTGAGAGTAGTCGCTCGCTGCCACGAGGAGCTCCACGCCATCACAGTTTGGAGGCTCGTCGTTTTTTGACCCGCACGCAGCAGCGACGACCAGCAGCGCGAGTACGGCGTAGTGAGATCGAAAGCGACGCATGGAGGCAGGGTTCAACCCTTGTCTGTCGACGCCGTCAACTCCTCAACCGCTTTCAAGTTGACGCGAGCGGTTACTCCATGCGCTTTGGATCGAGCAGGCCGCCGTCGGGTGAGAGTCCCGCCTTGTTTCGCCGCTCGTCTTCGCTGAGACCCGGCACGAACGGGGGTGGAGTGATGTCACGCACGAGCACTTCGCACGTTGCGATGCCTGGTTTGCCGCGGCGGATCTCGATGGCGAGCTCGCGATTTGGATCGGCAACGGCGCGCACGTTCAAAAAGCGTATCTCGTCCGTGCTCACGGACACCGTTCCGCCCGTGACGCGCGCTCGAAAGAAGTTCGAGACTTGCTCGGGCGCGAGCGTGTTGGACGATGCGTGTACAGTCCCCGTAAAAGCGCGCGAGATGGTCATGCCTTGAGGGAGCTTGAGTTCGAAGGCCTTCTCTTTGCCTTCCGGCAGCTCGCCCGGCGCGAGGCGATCCGCGGGTAGCGCAGACGGCGTATTGGTTGCAGTCTGCAACTCTTCGCCTTTACGCTTGCAGCTCAAAGGCCCCAGCGCCACAAGCCCCGAGACGAGCACGACGATCGCTAATCGATGACCAGTGCCCATGAGTCGATGATCGTGGGGGTGCGGGGTTGCGGTAGTGCGACGGAGTTGACTTGAATGCCGCGCGTGCTTCCGGCCGCTGGTTTGGCCATGGGGATATCGAGCGAATACGACGATCCCGAGGACGAGGTCGTGCCATATTGCATCATACCGAAGAAATCCGCTGTGCCGATGCCCGCCGTTTCATCGCAATTCAAGTTTTGCTTGATTGCGACGCCGGGGATCTCCGCCGGGCTCGTTGGATCGGTCATGTTTACCTTTTGCACGAAGCCCGCGGAGGGATCCGGATACTTGGCTATTCCACCTAATTTCAAATTGCTCGAATCCTGCGGTTTGAAGTAGTCGACGCCCCAGACCCACTGCTGCGAGGATTCACCGCACACGTTGCCGAGCGGCTCAGGAAGGTATGTTGCAAAATACAAAGTTCCGTCGAAGACAGCCATGGGGCCCGTGACACGCTCTCCGTTGATGAGCACCGTGTACCAATTCACTTTCGCCTGCACGGCGCCCGTGAGGCCGCCGTTCGGGTCGGGCCGGCCTTCGGTGATCGAAAGGACAATGTTCTTGTCGGCACTCGCGATGAGATTTTCTTGATCGCCGGTCGCAACATTCAGCACGATGTTGCCAGTGGGATCGAGCGAAGCGATCGGTGGAACGGAGATTGGCTGACTCGAAAGCCCGCTGCTATCGAACCCCGTGCTCAAGAGATCTTGGAAGAGGCTTACGCTCCACCTCGATGGATCTTGGCTACTGAGATCGATGCGCCACATCGTTCCATCCGCGTCGCCAATGAAGACTTTCTGCGCGACCGTACCCACGTCCGACGGGTAAACGATCGGCACACCGGTCATCGGCGAATCGAACGGTGAGTCGATGACCTTTTTCTGATTCTGCAGTGCCATGGGCGCGTCGGTGAGGCGTGAGAAGTGCCGGATGATTTCGCCCGTGTCGGCGCGGACAATGGTGACGCTTCGGCCTGCCACGGGCGCCGCGCATGTCGTGCCCCATTGGCGCACTGCGGTGCGTCGTGGGTAGTTCGCCGAGTCGGACAAATCCTGCGATGGGTTTGAAATGATGCGCGGGCACGTGGTGGTCTTGGTGGGTGGTCCGTCGGAGCCACCAGGCAGAATCGCAACACCAATCTCGCGTGGGTTGGTGCCGCCGTCCGGATCGAAGTAGAGCGTCGTGACGGCCGGCGTTCCCGATTGGTGACCAAAGAGCGCGACGAAGTTTTTGTTATCGGGGGCGCTCGTGCGGATCGTGGGCAACAAGGTTTCGCCCGCGGCCTTTGGTGCGTCGGTGAGCTGCCAGAGGAAGTGCGGGCCTCGCTTTGCCGATCCCGCGTTTGCGTCGGCGGCGAACGACACGTCGGCCAGTGAGCCGCGGCTAGGCGGCTCGTATTGGCTAGTGCAATCGTTGTTGCTGCAGTCGACGTCAGTCACGTTGAGCGCGTAGTAGCCAGGGCCGTTCGAACCCATGCCTGCAACGAGCGTGGTGTGCCACTGATTGCCTAAGTACATGTCCGATTGCTTGCGCTCCCAGACGATGTCTTTGACGATGGGCGAGCCATCGAGAAGGATCTGCTGGCCCATGGGGTAGTTCGACGCGAGGCTCGAGAGGACCGCGGGTGGAACGAACGACCAGAGTTCGTGCTTGCCGCTCGGCGGCGCCTCTTGAAGCGCTTTGAATGCGTGCAGAATACCGTCCGTCGTTGCAACGAAGAGCGCACTTGGGCGCGCTTTGCGGCCGGTCGCGAAGACTTGGTAACCCTCGTCGCGCGAGAGCGCGATGGGTGGCGATACGGCAACGGGGTTTGAGCGAAAGACCGCGCCGAGCGCGGCGCATTCGGGCACGCAAACATCGCCCGGAGTCACCGCGTTGCAATCGGAGTCCTGATTGCACGACGTCGACGAATTGATCGCGCACTTGTTGCCCGAACCGAGTGACGGGCAGCGCACGTTCCACGTGTTGTATCCGCCGGCGCTCATCGCCGCTCCCGTTGCTGATGCAAAGCCCCAAATGACTTTCGCGCAATCATCTTTCAACAGGGCAGGGATCGTATTTCCGTTCATGTCGACCGACCGCTTGCAGGTCGAATCGTCAATCATCATCGCGTCCGGCGTCATGGGGATGGTGCCGTCGTTGAGCCGACTGATTTCGGTCCCCAGATATGCATCGATGCCGTCGGCAGGCGGAGAAGTCGTCACGAACGGGCGCATCGTTCGGCTCGAATCCGTGGCAGTGCCGTTGAGGGAATCGCCCTGCATGGTGATGAAGCGGCGTGCGCCGTCGTACGACTGCTGGGCCACGTTCTGGTCGAATGCGTCACCGAGCGATGCCTGGGGTGTCTGGCTCACCATCGTGATGCCGTTGCAGGTCATTCGCGTTCGATCAATTTGACCTGACCATGGCTTGATGGGACTCGGCACGAAAGAGGCTGTGAAGCTTGCAGCGATGTTCGTTGTCGTGCCGCTTCCGTCCGTCTTTGTCGTCGTAGAGACGGCCGAATATGCTGGAACGGTACGCGTGCTCGCGGTTCTCGTAATCTCCGCAAGTACGCGAGCGAAAGCTTCGGCGAGATCTCTCTGCGATTCGGCGAAGAACGGTGGCGCCGTTCCATTCGATCCGAAATAGGCAATCTCGTTGAGCTGGCAGCACGCGTCGGCAGCGCTGCCAATGGGCGGCGGAGTCGCGTGGCAATAGTCGGACATCACTTTGCTGTTGCCGCTAAAGCCTCCTGCGGTGCCCGAGTAAAACCACGAGGAGCAATTGTTGTTCGGTGCAACCTGGAAGTTGGCAGGGAAGCCATCCCCCGTCGGACCGTTCGTCCCGTTGACCGAAAAGCCAATCACGAAGGTGCGAACGCGATGATGCCCCGTTCCGAGATAAAGCGAATTCGCGATATCCCACGCGATCGATTGCTGTGTGCCAGCAGGCGTGTTGGTTGAACTTGGATAAGGACACTGCCCTGCGGGTCCTTCGCAGCTCGGACGCATGTTGAGGTTCGGCGCGCCGTCGGTGAGGAGGATGATGTACTGATCGCGGCATCCGCCAGTGACGTAAGGGTCAGATTGCTCGGGGCCTTTCGGATTTTCCCAGAGGTAGTCGCGCGCATCATCCATCATGGCGTCGATGGGCGTTGCGCCGTAGGGTCGAGTTGCAACGATGACCTGTTGGATCTGGTCATTCGTGCGCTCGATATCGTTCAGCGTGCCGAGTGGATCCGCGAACGGAACCAAACGACCCTCCCATGGTGGGGCGCCCCAATTGCGTGCACCCACCTCGAAGGGTGTGTTGGTTGCGCAGCCGGCTGGGCGGCCCTCCGCGGGATAGTTGGCCCACCCGTAGGTGAGGGATGGATGTAGGCTTGGGTAGGGGAACGGCGTCGAGCGAAGGTAGCTCCACATCCCGAGGAATGGTCCTGCCGGTGGTGGGGTCACCGTCGTCGCGGTGGGCATGACTTGGTTCACGCCGGTGCCCGGATCGACATCGTTGTCGAACGTCATCATCGCAAAGCGCACGTAATCGCGAGCCGCGTCGAGCTGGCCGTCACTTGCTTGAAGGAAGTCGCACGTGTTCGTGGTGGAATCCGGGATGGCTGCGCCGCCAGCCGCGCCCGGATAGTAACTTTGGATGTCGGTCCATTTGAGTTTGCGCAGGGCGTCCGAGGGGAAGCCATCCGCAGTCGCTCCAGCAGGCAGATCCATGCTCGATTGGTTGGTGGGCCCAACGCCGAAGCCGCCGCCGCCCGGCAGGCGCCATGGACCCATGGCGCATGCATTGACGAGGGTGTTTCCTGTGAGCGGGCGGTGGTACGGAAGGAAGTAGTCCGCATCGTAAGGCTTCTGCCCGGCGATGCGATACTCGTTGACCAGGGCGCCACCCGTCGAGCGATCCATCTTTCCGCAACTAAAAAATGGTTGCATATTGCCCGTAAGCGCCTGGACGAGGATGCCCCAGCGATTCGGACTCGATGCAACCCCTGGGTTGCATGCATTTTCGACGTTGTCGGACGGAAGCGTGCCGTCCGACATGCGCTCCATCGAACCCGAGTTGTCGACGAGCAGAAGGACGTTCGGCAGCGCCTTGCTCGTCGTGACGTTCGTCTGAGCCTGCGCCGTATGCGAACCAAGAAGCGATGCGAGCAGCACTCCTGCTGCGGTGGAGAACGTGACCCGTGCTCGCATTCGCGTGAAATGCATGGATAACCTTATTGGTTGAGGGGACCGACGATGAAGCGTCCGCGTCCGACTTGCATGGAGTCGCCAACGTACGTACCCGGGGCGGCTGTGGTGCCCCCGACGCGCACGAGGCCGTAGGTGCTCACCGACAACATGGCGAACTTGAGTCGCAGATTGACATCGTAACCTGGTGGTGGCGGCGCCTGCGTGGGGTTCGTGAGCTCGATGATGAAGTCGCCTCCGAGGGTGGGGTCTCCGTTGGCGCTCAGAGTCCCATTCCCGAACGACTGCGACGTGAACATGTCTTTGTTGCCCCCCCAACTGAGCTTCAAGTCATTGGGCGTGATCCTGACGCATGATTTGGCGCGGGCGCTGCCCGTCACGCCTGCCAGGTTTTTCTGCGCGGAGAGGCAGTTGTTCTGCGCTGCGTTCGTATCCGTCGGCGGGGGGGGGTTGAGCATCTGCACGTTGACGATGTTGTCGGCGTTCGCAGACGTGACGTAATCGGCAGCCGCAACCGCCGCGAACTCGGCCGCGTGCTGAGCCTGCAATGCACGGCGAAAGTTGCTTGCTGCGCGGATGTCCGAGGTGGTCGTCGACATTGCATACACGGCCATGACCGCGAGCAAGCCAAGCGTGGTGACAACGACGAACATGACGGCACCTGCACTCGCGCGGCGTGCCTGTGCGCGATGCTTGGCAGCGTCGAGTTCATGGGGACATTGGCGGTCGGTGTTCATCGTCTCGCGCCTCCTAGTAAATCATTCGAGCCTGGTTGATCAGCGCGACTTCGGAGGCGAGCGTGCGCACTCGTGCGAAGCGCGTGCACGCGCCGGCGCTGCCGGCGTTTTCGTCGATGCAGTAGCGGTAGAGAAAGCCGGTCGCAGGTCCCGGCATGTCGGCCTCTCGATCAGGCAACGCCGCGCGCGCCGCGAGACGAAAGCGCACCGAGCGGATGCGCTGCGGTCCGGGCATGTTGGGGAGCGAAGTTGCGACGTTGGCGCTTGCCCACGCTGGATTGTTCACGATGTCTGGGAAGTCGAAGCCCATAAGCTGTGGGTTCGCAGGTGGCTGCCCTTGATCGACGGTGAGCGCGAAGGCCATGTCGACGACGTACTCCGCGATGAGCTCGGGGTTACCTACGGGCTGCCCAGTCACTGCGTCGATGTACTGGCGAAAGAGATCGTACTTTGCATTCGCGTCTTGTGGCGGATCGAGGCGCATATTTTGGACACGCTGGATGCTCCAGCGCACGGTCTGCACCGGCGCGATCTGAAGCTGCTCGAAGCCTTGGACGCCGCCTATCTGACCGGTGTCGGCCGCCGAGAGCACGGCGTCTGCGATGTTTCCCGCGGTTGGAGCAGCGAACTCAACGAACGCCGCTGCCCCGTTCATGCCCGCGGCGCACACGACGACGAAGTGCGTGCGTCCGCTCGAGTCGGTGACGCGCGCAGCGAAGTTCGCCGCGGCGACGGAGTTCGTTGTGTTGACGGGTACGAAGATCGACTGGATGATTGCGGCCTGGTTGGTGGCCGGTGTGATGCCATCCGGCTGGAGCAGCATGCGAAGAACCGTTGGATCGTCGCCGTTCAAGGTCATGGCCTGCACACCGCATCCCGCAATGGGAAGACCGATCGTGCCGAGGTACTGGTCGTTCGATGTGAAGTTGCCCGTGATGTCGATCGCCTGCGGGTTCAGGTTGTTGGTGCCGGAAAGCGGCAGCGGCGTTGCCATCGCGGGATCGCCGTTCGGGTAGAGGCGCAGACTCGCGAGGTTGTTTAGCCCCGGGTAGCGCGAGCCGCTGTTGGCGGCTGGATCCGATGCGTTGGCCATGCGTGCGATCATCGGATCGAGCCTGATGTTGCCCGTGCTCATGAAGCTCGCGCGCGAGAGATCGTTGGAGAGCCGCTGGGCCGCGATGCGCAGGGATTCTTCCGCCGACGTCGTGCGGATCTGCTCGTAGAACGTTCGTGTGGCCGTTCGCGCGAGCGCCACGACCGCCATGGTGACGATGAGACCCGCAACGAGCGACACCATGAGCTCGGGGAGCGTGAAGCCACGGCATGCGGTGCGACGTCGATCATGCGCGCGCATCATGTCGCGTTCCTCCGGATCACCGTGGCTGTGTAGAGGAAGTGGTATTGCGTGCTTGTTGTAGTGTTCGCGGGCGGCTGGCACCCTGTCGGCGGCGCCTGCTCGTTGCGCGGCCAGAAGACCCGGACTTCGGCGCGAATGGGGCTTGTTGCGTTTGCGAGGGCCTGTGCGTTGTTCGGGTTCAAAAAATCGAGTCGGTAGTTCACGCAGAAGAACGTGGCGGGATCGCCTTGAGGGATTTCGCGACCGAGGATGTCAAACGCGTTGCTTGTCCCGAACGTGCCGGGCGCAGCAGGTAGCGGCTGCAACCAATTTGCGTCCGCCTGGAGCGGCGACGTTAAGATGGCCGCATCCTTTAGGAACTGTGTGTTCTGAATGTTGCCCACGTTGTTGAACGCATCCGGCGTTGTCCACGCCATCGAGTCGCGCCGCAACCGCGCCTGCCACTCCGCGGCGATCTGCGTGGCCATGTCGAAGCGCCGCGCATCGGCGTTGCCCTGGATGGACACGCGCAACATGCTGATGACGCCGGCCGCGCCAATCGCGAACAGCGTCATCGAGACGAGCACTTCGACGGCCGTAAAGCCCTTTGCTGATCGCGTTCGCTTCATCATGGGCCTGGACTCGCCGTTGCTGCGGGTTGCGATCTGATCCGGGTGGCGCCCGCGGAGGTCATGATGACGTCACGCGTGAGACCGACGGGGCCCGCGCTTCCATGGGGATTGCGCGTAACCGAGAACGTGAGATCTCCATTGAAAGGTGGCGCGAGGGTGAGCGCGTTGGCTGCTGCAAGCGGGGATGCGTCTGTGGTCACGTACGTACGACCACCGGGCGTGAAACAGATGGCCGCGGCGTTTATCCCGGTGACGCCGTTCACGTTGAGCGAGGTTTGAAGTCCAGCGGTGACAACGAGCGAGCCCGCCGCGCCGTTGATGTTTTCGCCTCCGCGGATTGGGTTGGTTGGGGCCCCAGGGAAGGGGGCTCCAACCCCAGCCCAAGCTCCTTGCATTCTGCACGAACTTTGTGGGCGGCCCGTCCCGTCGAGCGACTCGTAGACCAACACGGTGCCGCGGTCGTCCGTGCCGCTCGTGGTGATCGTCACGAGCTGGGCTGCACCGCGTCCCATGGCTTGCGTGCGTGCGCCGTGAATCAACTCGGCGAAGGCGTTGGCCTCACGGAAGGCGAGCCGATCTTCCCGAGCCACGGCCATGCTGGGAACGGCGAGCATGGCGACGATCGCGATGAGGACGACGACGACCATCAACTCGACCAGCGTGAAGCCCGCTTCGGCTTCTGCGCGCCGGCGACCACGACTTTCTACGCCGAGCTCTCGCATCGTTGGGCATGAAGCAAGCTCTACGCCATGCAGTTTTCGCACTATTTTCAGGCCTTTTTAGCGCTCAGATCACGAACCCTTTTTGCGAGTTAATGAAAAAAATGCAGGGATTAAAACGGTGGGGGTGAGGGCGGGCTCCTTCAGATCCGAATCGAGAGTGGCAGTGTCATGAGCTCGTGGACGATCATGTCCGTTGGCTCGCCTTTCATGACGCTCTGAGCGAGCGCGCGGAAGATCGGTGCACGCACGCCGCGAACTTCGGCCCAATCGGCGACGCGCGGGATGAGATCGAGTGCTTCGATGTGCAGCCCACCTGCGTTGATGGCATCGTCGCGCGAGAGCCCTCTGCCGAGAGCGGCGCCGACGAGGATCTCGGGGCGCTCCGACTGGGCAATCGAGGCGAGCATGTCTCCATAGCCCGCGAGTCCGAGGAGCGTCGTATCTTTGCCGCAGGCCACCGCCGCAATACGCGACGCCTCATCGATCGACCGCGTGATGAATGCAGCGATGAGGCCCGCGCTCATCTGAAGGGCCTGGGCATAGCCGACGGCGAGCGTGAGACATCCGGCGAGAGCGCTCGCCCATTCGAGGCCGCGCAAATCAAGTGTAGAATACACGCGAAGCATCGAGGAGCTGAATGCAGCCATCACCGCCTCGTTGACCTCCGGGAAGCGCGAGCCGGTGACGAGCACCGACGGGCGCCCGTCCATAAGATCGTGCGCGAGCGCTGGTCCGCCGAGCGCGCCCGTACGTTTCACGGGCGTCTCGTGCCGGATGATGTCGGAGATCGTCTCGAGGTTCTCGCCTTCGAGGCCGCGCACGCCATGCATCACGTAGTGGCTGCCGTCGACGTAGTCGCCGAGAACGCGCGCCACGGAGCGACACACCGACGACGGTGCAGCGATGACGATGAGGCGCGCGTGACGCGCAGCTTCCGCCACCGTGCGGACGACACGAATGCCACGCGACGCCGATTCGCCGAGATCACGACGCGACTGCACGACGACGTCGCTGCCCGCGCGCGCTGCCGCGGCGGCGAGTGCCAAACCCCACGCTCCACCACCGATGATCGCGACTCTCCGCATGGGAACCATGGAGATACCAGCTCGCGCGAGGACACTGAAGGACTGTCTGCTACGCTCACGGCATGGCTGCGCGCGTCACCAAGCCCGCCACGTATGCGGACATCGAGAACCTGCCACCGAACGTCGTTGGTGAGATTCTCTATGGAGTTCTTTATGTGAATCCTCGACCTGCCATAAGGCATGCTCGTGCATCCACCACGTTGGGTGAAGAGATCGGACCTCCTTTCAACCGCGGCAAAGGGGGCCCCGGCGGGTGGATCATCCTCGACGAACCCGAGTTGCATTTGGGTCACGATGTGGTCGTGCCCGACTTGGGGGGATGGCGCCGAGAGCGCATGCCCGAACTCCCCGACACGGCGTTCATCACGCTCGCGCCGGATTGGGTGTGTGAGACTCTGTCGCCGTCGACGGCGGCCATCGACCGCGGCGAAAAGATGCCCATTTACGCGCGCGAGAAAGTCGGGCACGTGTGGCTCATCGATCCGATCGTGAGAACACTCGAAGTGTTCCGGCTCGACGGCGATAGCTTCCGGCTCGTCGGCACGTGGCACGATGACGCGCGCGTCCGCGCCGAACCATTCGACGCCATCGAGCTAGAACTGGGCGCCCTCTGGGCTCGGTAGTTGGACCGCTTTCGATTTGCCGCGATCTCATCGTTGGGGCCTGCGGTGCGGTCCTCAAAGCCACGCAAGGCTGTTCCGGTCCGCTCCTCGGCCCCGCCTCGATCTCGCGTCAACTTGAAAGCGGTCCGGGGCATGTGTGTATTCTTCAGGTATGCGAACGGTCAGCGTCGAAGAAGTGCTCTCCGTCATCCAAGGGCACGTGCACGAGGCGCCAGGTGGTGTCCTTGCCTTTGACGGGGACGGCACGCTCTGGTCGGGCGATATCGGTAATGACTTCTTCTTCGCTCTGCTAGAGAGCGAAAAACTCGAGCCTCTGGCTCACGAAGCGCTCACCGCCGAAGCCCGTGCACAATGCATTGATGTGAGCGGCACCGCCGTCGAGATCGCGCGACGCATCTACGACGCGTACCTCGCCGATCGATTTCCCGAGGAGCGCATCTGCGAAATCATGACCTGGGCGTGCGCGGGCTGGACCAGAGACAGGCTCGACGCGTTCGCCGCTGGCGTCATGGCAAGGCTTTCGCTCGACGATCGCTTTCATCGCGAGGCTCACCGCGTCTTGACGTGGGCACGCGAGCACGGCGTTGCCGTTTATCTCGTTAGTGCGTCACCACGCGCAATTGTCGAGCAAGCTGCGCGCCTGGTCGGCATCGATCGCGATCGCGTGATCGCTGCTACCGAACATCGGGGCGACGATGATGTCGTTCGGTCCGAGGTCCGCCGGCCGATTCCATATGGACGAGGGAAGGTCACGCGACTGCGAGAAAAGCTAGGTGCACGCACGCTCTACGCGGCCTTTGGCGACAACGTTTTCGATATCCCCATGCTCTGCGAGGCACGCCTCGCCGTTGCCGTTCACCCGAAGCCGTTGCTCATCGAACGCGCCGCGGAGGTGCCCGGCATCGTCGTGCTCGCGCGCGGAGATGACTCGTTCACGCAGACGTGATCGTTGACGGCGACGGCGACGGCGGCGATAAAAGAATCGCAAATGGATTTCGACCTAACCGAAGAGCAGAGGCTCGTGCGCGATGCAGCGCGCGCTTTCGCAGAGCGCGAGATCGCGCCGAAGGCCGCCGAGATCGACAAATCATCCCGCTGGCCAGGCGAAGTCATCGCAAGGATGGCGGACCTCGGCTTCCTCGGCATGGCGATCCCCGAGGAGTACGGGGGCGCCGGCATGGACACGCTCTCGTACGCGCTCGTCATGGAGGAGATCAGCGCTGCGTGCGCTTCCTGCGGCGTCATCATGAGCGTGAACAATTCGCTCTTTTGCGATCCCGTTTACAAGTTCGGCACGCCCGAGCAAAAGAAGGACGTTCTTACGCCGGTTGCGCAAGGCAGAAAACTCGGTTGTTTCGGTCTGACCGAGCCCATGAGCGGCTCGGACGCGCAGACCATGGCGACCGGTGCGGAGAAGGTTTCAGGCGGCTGGGTGATCAACGGCGCGAAGAATTGGATCACGAATGGCCCGCATGCAGACTACATCCTTGTCTTTGCCGTCACCGATCGCGCGGGCCCGAAGATCAAACACACCGCGTTCCTGGTGCCGAAGGGCACACCCGGTTACACGCAGGCGTCGCCGGATCACAAGCTCGGTATCCACGCGGCGCATTCCTGCACCGTGTTCTTCGAGAACTGCAAAGTGCCGGATGGTGCGGTCATCGGCAAGGTCGGTGAAGGCTTCAAGGTTGCGATGGCCACGCTCGACGGCGGTCGCATCGGCATTGCCGCGCAGGCGCTCGGCATCGCGAAAGCGGCTCTCGACACGAGCGTCGCGTATGCCAAAGAGAGAAAAAGCTTTGGTGTGCCCATCGCACAGCATCAGGCCATCCAGTTCATGCTGAGCGACATGGCTGTGGAGCTCGACGCTGCGCGCCTTCTCACGTGGCGCGCCGCAGCCATGAAAGACGCAGGCACGCGGCACACCATGCAGAGCGCCGAGGCGAAACTTTATGCGAGTGAGATGGCCACGCGCGTGGCGCACAAGGCCATCCAGATCCACGGAGGCTACGGCTACTCGCAAGAGTTCCCAGTCGAGCGCCACTACCGCGATGCGCGCATCACGGAAATCTACGAGGGGACGAGTGAAATCCAACGCATCGTGATCGCGGCGAGCCTGCTCAAGTGAGGTTCCAAGTGAAATGCGCTTCCTCGCTTGCGATCTGCATTGCTGTATTCTGCATGAATATGATGGCGTGCGGAACGTCCGCGGCTGGCGAGCCTCCACCTCGAACGCCCAAGGCTGCTCCGCCTGCGCCCGCTCCCCCGCTCGCGTTGCAGTCGGAGCTCGAGGTGGAACAAAAGTTCGGATCGATCGACGAGCGAGCGGTCGATCGGATGTTTCTCACGCTGCAAAACAAGATCGAGGAGTGCTACGCGCAAGGGCGCGAGCGCGTTTCCTACCTCGCGGGCGATGCGAAGGTTTTTCTTCGTATCGATCGGAGCGGCAACGTTCGCTACGCGTACTTCGAGGAGTCGACACTCGGCGATCGCGAGAGCGAACAATGCATTCTCGATGTGTTCGCTAGAGCAGAGTGGCCGAAGCCCCAAGGCGGTGAAGCCAAAGTGCATCACGGCTTCGGTTGGGGCCCCGGTGACGAGCGTGCGCCGGCGTCGTGGAAATCCGAAAAAGTCATTTCCGCACTCGATGGCGCTGCGTCCATCCGCAAGCGTGTGGATGCGTGCAAGGCCGGTGTCAAGGGCAGCTTCAACGTGACCGCGTACGTCATTCCGAACGCGAACGGAAACGTGGCTGCGAGCGGCGGAGAGTTCCAGACGCTCGGCATTGGCGCATCAACGAAAGAGGCAGCACAGAAGGCCGACTGCATCGTCGATGCGCTGAAAGATCTCAAGCTCCCAAGCCCTGGCAGTTATGCGGCGAAGGTTTCCTTCGTGCTCTGAGAGCATGTTTACCAGCCTGCTGCGCGGACCGATGCGTCGGTTGGGCGCTGCGGTACCTGCGCACGTAGACAACCTACGCTTACGCGGGCTCCTCGCGCCCGCCCTAGCCCGGATCATTCACGACGCGATTTCTGCAGACGACCGAGACCGCAGCGAAAAGGGCGCACGCCGTATCGCAGGACCGAGGCGTACTGTACGTACGCCGCAGGTCCGACAAAAGCCGTACGTCCTTTGCAGC
>Ga0123357_10000460_pt1 | contig 39482 bp, 33 predicted proteins | sample TergutEmb28metaG_FD_89873 | JGI IMG/M metagenome (GOLD analysis project Ga0123357, IMG submission 89873) | Embiratermes neotenicus P4 segment gut microbial communities from Petit-Saut dam, French Guiana - Emb289 P4 | ecosystem: Host-associated > Arthropoda: Insects > Digestive system > Gut ...
GCGCGCGATTTGGCCATTCGTTGGGATGAGAGCAATCCCAAAATTGGGATTGATCCGGATGTCTGCGTGCTCCGCCCCGCGCCGCCTCTGGAAAATGGAGATTTGCGCAGCGTTCGCACGTGGGTACCAGGTCATAAGGCGCCGATTTTTGCCGCTGAAGTGGTGAGCAATACGAATCCGCGCAAGGACTATGAGATGGCGCCTGAGAAGTACGCGGCGAGCGGAACAGGGGAATTGTGCATCTTCGATCCGATGCTTGCGGGCCCCAAAAGCCACGGCGGGCCATATCGACTCCAGCTTTGGCGCCGCGGCGAAAACGGGGAATTCAGGCGAGTTTATGCGGGCAGCGGTCCGGTCTATTCCCCTGCGCTCAATGGCTATCTTGTGCCTATCGAGAAAGGCCGCAAGTTGCGAATTGCCGACGACGAGGCAGGCCTTCACTTGTGGCCCACCGCGGAAGAAGCCGCGCGCGCCGCGGAAGAAGCCGCGCGCGCCGCGGAAGAAGCCGCACGCCTGGCCGAAGCGCAGGAGCGCGCAGCGAAAGAAGAGGCGCTCGTGCGCATCGCGTTGCTCGAAGCAGCTCTTCACAAAGCCACGAAGGGGCGAGACTGACGCGAGCGGACGCCAAACATCGGTAGCGATGATTTTCCTCAGCGGATTCGAGCCGATCGCGCTGGACGAGGCGGTAGAGATCTCTCCGCGGAGTCGAAGATGGAAGGCGATCTCGCCGAGATCGCGACCATGCTTGATTGCGAGCCGCCGGTCCTGAAGTGGGCTGCGTCCCTTGCCCGAACGCTCGACTGGGGGCCGCTTCGAACACGGCTCCTCCGCGGATCGTCGCTCGCGAAGGCACCGTGGCACGAGGACGTCGCAAAGGTGGTCGCGGCGCAGTCGCCGGAAGAGCGGACTCTGCTCGCGACCCTCGCAGCTTGCGACGCGCCGTTCGCGTGGGACGTCCTCGAGGCCGTCATTCCCGACGTCTCCATCGACGGGATCTGTCGGCTCGAAGATGCGCGCCTGCTCCGCCGAAGCGAGAGCGCAGGTGTCGTCGCGTTCGTGGTTCCGTACGCCATGCGCGCGCACTTGCAGGAAGAGCGCTCCGCCGCGGCGGAGCGCTGGCTCGACGCATGGGTGGCACGCGCCGAGGTCCTCCATCGAGCAGGCTACGGCCCGAGCGCGCGCGTGACGTTGGCCGAACTCCGCATCGCGGTGCCACTCGCCGCGCGCGCACTCTTCAGCGACGCGACCGCGGAGCGAGGTCTTTCGCTCTGGATCGCGACCTCGGACGCGACGTTCTTCGGCGACGCGATCGCGTTCGATGCGCCGGCGTTTTCACGAGCGGTTGCCGTTGCCGATGCTGCGGACGTGATCGAGCCACGCGTCCATGCGCGTCTCGTGGCAAGTCGCGCGCTGCTCGAACGAGGCGATCCGAAGGACGCGGGCTCATTCTCTCGAACGGCGAGACGCACGATCTCACGCGACATGGCCCGGTCCGGCGCATCCTTTGGGCGCTCGCACGGCTGCACCAAGATCGCCCGGGCGCAGCGACGAGCACGCTCGACGTGATCGAGGCGGGCTGGGCGGGCGAAAAGATCCGGCACGAAGCGGCGACATTGCGCGTGTACACGACGATCCGCCGCCTCCGCAGCTTCCTCGGCGACGCACTCGTCACGCGCGACGACGGATATCTATTCGATCCCGAGGTCGCGGTTCGCGTCGAGTGATGGGATCTACCCACCGTCGACATCGGCATCGCCACCATCAGCATCATCAATGCCGGTTGCACATCGCCCATCCATGCAAGAGGCCCCCTCGCTCGTCCGGCAATCCGCATCTACTTGACAGGTTGCAAAGTCATCGCTCGATTCCGAAGGCGGGGGTTGGATCGATCCGCAGGTGCCTTCGTCGCACGTGAATGCAACCGGGCAGTCGGCGTCGACGGTACAGGACTCCATGCATGTTCCGACGCCATCCTGGTCAATTCGGCACCGTGCTTCGGTTCGGCAATCGAGATCGCGGATGCACAAACCACCCAACGACATAGGCGTAGGCTCAGACAGCGCATAGGTGCTGCTGCCACCAGACTTGTAATTGCACTTGCACTTGTCGTGATCGAACCGTGCGTGGTCCTCACGCGTCCTGCCGCCTCTTGGCGACCGAGGCCGATCCGACCGCGTATCCCATCCACTGGCGTGGAATCGAACCTCCGCTGACCGACGGTGCCATGGGCAGCCCCCTGCTCGTGCCGTTCGTGCACGAAGCGCTCGCGGGGCGCGGACCGTGCGTCGCCGACGTCATCGCGGCCCACTCCGTGGCACTCGCGGCGGACAGCATGCTCGACGAGCCGACTGCGCTTCGCGCTCATTCCGCGCCGTCGTCCGGGGCGGACGGATTGAGACCGTCGCACGGGGTATTCCACTCCGCGTTATGCGGGCAGGGAAATAGCGTGGTGTCCGCGTGACGGATCGAGACCGCCACGCGGGGGCCGTTGTGACGCACGCGCGCCCAGCACTTCATGTCGCCCGAGACGAGCGTGGCACAGTCGACGGCGTCGGCGCCGAGCGCGCGGAGGTACCAGGCGGTGCTACCGAAGACGTCGAAGACGGGCGCCGAGAGCGCGACGCGTTCGGCCTTTGGTTCGAAGGGCGGAGTCGGCGTTGCGCAGTCCTCGTGCGGTCCAATTCGAGCTTCGGAGTCCTCGGAACGACGTGCCCAATGAAAAAGCTCACCGCTCTCGGTGATCGCGTAGCCGTCGGTTGCGCCGAGCACCATGCGCGCGACTTTCGGCGGAAGACCCGCGACCGCTGCTGAGCGCCAGGGCTGTTTCGGCGCGCAGAGGTTACGTTCCCAGCACCGTACGGCACCCGAGGCGAGCATCGCGCAGCCGCCCTCGTCGAAGCTGCCCTGATAGACGCGGCGTTCCGATTCGCGATCGGAGTAGCGATCGCGCTGATAGAGTGCCAGCGTTTGCGCCGGATCCGCGCCACCGAGGCCGGGGACCGCCTCGAGCAGGCGTTCGAACGTGCGGCGAGCATCGTAACTCGGCTCGACAAGTGGGCCCATGGCCATCTGTCCGCTTATGCGAGAGCCGCCGCAGCGAACATGGCTCTTGCCGCGGAGCTCGCACACGTCGTTCGAAGTCCCCAGCGATCGCGAGCACAAGATCGCGCCCGCACGCGTTCGGACGCAGAGCGTGAGCCACGGCATCATCGCGATGTCGATAACATCATGAAGGTTGGGCACGGCGGCAGGGTGCGGGAGCACGGCCACTTCGACATTCTCGTTAAAGCCAAAGAGCGGTTCGCTCCAGCACCAGACGTCGCCGGTTTTCGTGAGCGCGCACGTCGCATCATCGCTCTCGGCGAGGCGCTCAATGGGCGGCAGCTTCTTTACCGCCTCGATGCGTAGTGGCGTCTGCAAGACTTCCGGATCATCGTCATCATCGCTTTTTGGCGGCACAACCGTGATCGATCCGTCGGCGAGGAGCAGATACGGCGCCGCCTCCACGCTCCTCACATTCCGCGCTACCTCGCGAAGAGAATGTCGACGTTTGCCAATCCAGTCTTCGATGTCATGGCAAAACGCGACGCCGTCGCTGCGAAGCCAACAGTGCCGCCGCTTTGCCGCTTCAACGAGCCCGGCCATCCGTGGTTCGGGACTGCGCGGACTGCGGATCACTTTACGCCCGTCGGGCCAAAAGCATTCGACCGCGTGCCCGTCGTTGACGCAGAGCCCGCTTTCATATCCAAAGAGCCTTCGCTGAGGAGGCGACGGTGCCTCGACGCTCTCGTCCGCCTCTATTTCCACGCCCGGCGATGGCAGCGACGGTTTCCGACAAGCGCCGAAGAGTCCGAAGAGAACGAGTGCGATGAGCGAAACGTGCCGCATCGAATACTCCGCGCGTCACGAAATCCAACGCATCTCGTCTTTGGTCACTGTCCAGCCGTCCGCTTTGCGCTCAAGATAGTAGTCGTTTCCCGAAGCCGACATGCTCGCCTCGTTGTAGCCACCGCTCACGACCGGGTGGTTTGCATCCACCCAGCGGATTGCGTCGACGCGAAGAATGATCCCTGGGCCACCGTTCGATTTGTCGCGAACGTTGCAAGCGTTGCATGAGACATCGTCGCAGGCGCTCACGGGTTTGACCGGGATCTTGTTGCCGTTGAAGCGTGCGAGGAACGCAGGCGGCGGATCGGCGTTGCCTGGGAATTTGATGCAAAATACACGCGAGCTCTGCTGAAGCATCGACGCGTTGTGGTGGAACATGTACCGGAGCGCGCTCTCGTAGACGTTTTCTTCGTCCGCCGGTGTGATGCCGGGCGGCGCGACGCTCGTAGCAGGCGCGGGCGGCGCGAGCCCAAACGATGTCATGCCGAGCGGCGCCTTCGACGTCGCGCTGGCCGAAGACGAGGCGGCGAGTTCCACGGTTCCCGCGTCTGCACTCGCAACGTTCGCGCTGGCTGCCGGAGTTGGATTGGAAGACGGCGACGACGACCCGCGCGTGCATCCGAAGAGCATCACCACAATCCCGAAGAGCCAATATGTGCGCATTCCCCCACTACGCGCGGCAACCCGCCAAAGTTCTAGAAAGAAAGCGATGGCGCCGGATCAATCCACCTTGTGGCAGCCGCCGCAGCCGAAGCCCTTGTGCGTGGCCGGATCATAGGGCTTCTCGTTCATGACTGCGGCCATCGCGGGCGTGACCTTTTCGCTCATGAACTTGGTCACGGCGGGCTTTGCAGCCTTCAGCTTTTCGAAGCCACCGCCAGAGAGTGTGAGCGGGCGCAGGAACATGTGTGGATCCTGCTTCTTGTCGCCATGACAGGACTTGCAGCCGAAGTCGGCGTACTTCTGGGCATCCTCTTCCTGGAAGACTTTCTTCATGGCAGGCGTGACCACGGTCTTCATGTGATCGAGCCTCTGCTCCTTGGTCATGGTGGAATAGAGGGCGGTGGCCGGCGCAGCCGGTTCTGCGGGCGCGGGTGGCGTGGCCGGCTCCGGCGCGGCCGGACCGCAGGCGATGAGAGCAAGAGTGAGGGACGTGACGAGGCTCGAGATACGCATGCGGCAACTCTTTATCCGAGCACCGAGCTCAAGGCTAGGCATGTCGCTAGATTCTGGACCGATGCGGCGAGTTACGGCACCCGCCACCCCCAGCGGCCTTCATGCTGGTGCCGAACTGCAGCACCTCCACCTCGTAGTCCGTCCCGCATTCCTCCAGCATCCAGCGCGCCATGCGGCCACGCGACCAGGGGTGAGTGTAGAGGGTGATGGTGGCGCTCATGTTCGTCCTTTCCGATGGAGAGAGACGCACAATCTATACACTAAAATCGTTATACGTAGCTTTATGATACTCTGCGTATAACGCGTGACTCCCCTTCCCATCCTCACGCAGACGGCGTACGCGGAGCTCCTCGACCAGCTCACGGTGCTCGACGCGCAGCGCTCGATTGGACACGCACCGGGGACGTTCATCACGAAGACTATCCGCGAGCGAACGTACTTCTACTTTCAGTATTCGACGCCGGAGGGCGGCACCAAGCAGGCATACGTGGGACCCGCGCGGCCGGAGCTTGCAGCGCTCGTCCGACGATTCGCGAGGGAACGCGACGCGATCCGCGCCGACCGCGAGCGCATCCTCGCGCTGTCGGCGATGCTTCGCGCCGGTGGCGCCGCGACTACCGACGCTTCATCCGCACGCGTCATCGGCGCGCTCGCCAACGCCGGCGTGTTCAAACTCGGCGGCGTCCTGGTAGGGACACATGCGTTCCTCGTTCTCGGAAACGTACTCGGCGTGAGATGGACGGGCGGTCATGATCGCACCGACGACATCGATCCCGCGACGACGCGCACACTCGAGATCGCCGTACCGGAGCTCGAAGCGAACATTCCAAGTGCCCTCGAGAACCTCGGCATGGGGTTCCTTCCTGTCCCCGGATTCTCACCGAAACATCCGTCAACATCGTTCCACGTACGCCGGCGGGGTCTTCGCCTCGACCTCGTGACACCGGCGAAGACTGGGCGCAACGGGGTGGACGGCCCGATCCCCATCCCGCGCTTCAACGCCGCCGCCGCTCCCGTCCGCTACCTCGATTACGCCATCGAAGATGCCGCAACGGCCGCAGTGGTCAACGGCGGCGGCATCCTCGTCCGCGTCCCCGAGCCCGCTCGCTTCGCGATCCATAAGCTTCTCGTCGCGCAAGACCGCCCGGTCACGTTCCAGACGAAGTCGCGCAAGGATCTCGCGCAGGCGGCGGCACTCATCGAAGCTCTCGAGGAGCTCCGCCCGGGCGATCTCCCGATCGCGCTCGCGCACGCGAAGACGCGCGGACAGCGGTGGATTCGAGCGCTCAACGCCGCGCGAAAGCTCCTCGCACACCACTATCCCCACGCAGCAGCACTCCTCGCTTGATGCGCAATTACTTACCGAGGCCGAGCTCGCCAGCATGCGCCTTCGTCTTTTGGAGGAGGGCGGTGCGCTCGGCTTTGCGCTTGTCGATGAAGGTCACGAGCGTCGTCTCGAAGCGATCGAGCTCACCGCGGCAGGTTGCCTGCGTTTTGACGGCAAAGCCCTTTGCGTCCTGCAACGTGAATCTCCCGATCTCGATCTTCGCGTTGGCGGGTTTCCACACGCGTTGTGCGCAGGCGTTCCACGCGCCGTCGATCTTCTCGAGCTCGGTCCGCACGGTCTTCGCAGCGGGATCGAAGTTTCCGAGCATGCCGACTGCCGTGTAGTCGAGGAAGGGATCCTGCACCTCCTTCGGCCAACCGGATGACGGGCCCGTTCCCGCCTCGATCGGAGAGCCCTTCTCTCCGGCGGAATTGAAGGCATTGAGGTTGACGTCGTAGCGACCGCCGTCAAAGGTGACGAGGATCACCGAGTTGTCGTCGACCTCCCAAATGAGGCCGGGGGTGCCGGATGCGAGCGGTGGGGTGTCCGTGCGATCGACGATGACGTGATTGCCCATCGACTGTGCGTCCGAGTAGCCGCGCGTGCGAGCGCCATAGACGGCGAGCTTCTTGTGCTTGGCCTCCTCCTTTTCGTCCGTCGCCCAGTTCTGCCGGCCGAAAGCGGGACTCGAAGCGTTGCTCGGACCGAACGTGATCTTCGGAGGGAAACCGTCCTTGTCGTTCTTGACGTAGTGCACGAACATCGCCTTGTCGGCCTTCGCGTACGCTTCGGCGATCTTGTCGAGGCGGCTCGCGTCCTCAAGTTTGAACTCGGGAAAGCGCTTCATCACGCTCTGCGCTGCGAGCGCATCGGATTGGGCCTTCCACGGAGCCTCGGACTTCTTTGGCGCTCCGGCGATGGTTGCCGCGCCGAGCGGCGCCGCATCTCGGTCGTTCGTCACGCGCAGCTCGTCGGTCCCCACGAAGTAGGTGAGCAAACCTCCGGGCGAGAGGAACAAGCGCGGCTTATTGCTTGGATCCACGAGGCGATATCCGTCGAGTCCGCCCCGCGTCCGAACTTCTTCTTCGGTGAGTTCGATGACGTCGTTCGTCCCGTCGACCTTGAGTTTGGCCTTCGCGCCGGTGCGATCAAGCACGAAGCCGTGCCTGCCGTCGGCGGTCGAGAAGTGTCCGAGCTTCACCTGGCCCGTCGTTGATGCAGCGGTAGTATCGGCGGGGGGCGAAGTCGGATGCGTATCCGTTGGAGGCTTGCTGCCGCCGCAAGCGGCGATGCTGACGGTGACGAGGGCGAGAGCGAACGATGAGCGCATATGCATGTGGGTCGTGTTCTCCGCGTACGAGGCTACACAGGGCACGTTGGGTCCCACAACTTTAAAGTCGCTGCGCCCCTTTGGCGATCGCCGCCTCGGGTCCGGAATCTAGGGATAGTCCCTACAACGCAACGGAGTGAGTCTGAGTGAGCCACGGATTTCGGGCTCGACGCAAGTGGGGGCCGCCATCATTTCCTTGTCGGCAACTGCAGCATTGCGCAGCATAAGAGTACAAAGGCGCTGTTCTTTTTACTGAATCAAATTTCTATTTTAGACTCACTCTCCAGCAACGGAGCGGGCTCCAGATGGAGCTGCGCCCAGTGCCATGGAAATGGAACATCGATGAGACATGCGAGGATTGTAATGAGACTCAAATTTTTGAGTAATTTGATAGTGGTGCCCTGCCTTGCCGCATGCAGTGGCGACGGATTGTCGGGGATGGATGGACTTGGCGGGAACGACACGGACAGCCATTCGATCGGCAGCAGTCAGGCTACCCTCAGCACATCTGGCAATGCATTTACGCTCGATGTCAGTAGGACGGGCAGCGGCAACATCAGCGCTGGAACTACTCTTGGCTGCACGGCCTCCGGTTGCAGTCCCTGCACTGCCAGCTACGCCTCTGGTACCAGCGTGACTCTGACCGCCACACCGGTTGCAGGCTACACTTTCTCCGGATGGGGCGGTGATTGCGCCGCAGGCGGCGCTTCGCTTAAAGCCACCGTGACAATGAATGCAAATAAAACTTGCAGCGCGCGCTTCACCAGAAATACCCCACCCCCTGCGCAGTTCCGTGGCGTCAACATCACCGGCATGGAGATGGGTTATGAGTGGTACGACCGAACCACCGGCCCCGTCGCTGGTACGAGTTACCCGATTCTTAATACGCGCCTCATCGATTACTTTCTATCAAAAGGGATCTCTGCAGTCCGGCTGCTCTTCCAATGGGAAGCAATGCAGCCGAACCTTTACGACCCAATTCCCAACGTCGCCAACGCCCCCAACTATCTAACGTATTTCAGCAACTTGATACGCGTCGTCAATTACGCCACCAACGCCGGCATGCAAGTTGTCATCGAGCCGTGGCAAGCGAACTCCAGCAACGGGGTGGGCGGCGGGCGCTGGCGTGGCTGCGAGATTGGCTCGACAGCAACGTGTCCAACCTCGAATCTGAAGCCAGTTCCGGTTCCCATGGATGCATTCGCCGATTTCTGGAGCAAGATGGCCGCCCTCTTCAAGGGTTACCCTCGCGTTGCCTATGGGCTCGTCAATGAGCCAAACAGCCAATCGACAACGACCTGGTTCAAAGCCGCGCAGGCAGCCATTACCGCAATTCGTAATACTGGTTCCACGCAGCGCATCTTCGTGCCTGGCAACGGTTGGACGTCTGCGAGCGATTGGACCAGCACGGGGTACGACACGGACAAGCCGCAAGTGTCGAATGCCAATGGGTGGCTCAACGCGAATGGGTCCGGCAAACCGCTTTTCGACCCATTGAACAATATCGCGATCGAAGCGCACACTTATGTCGATTCGGATCAAAGCGGCGGCCATACCGACATCACCTCCGTGACGGCCGCGTGCGATCATGTCAAGGTGACGCTCGACTGGGCCGCCGCCCATGGATTGAAGGTTTACTTGGGTGAAATTGGCTTTTATGCCAATGCCTCCACCAAAGGATTCACCCCTGCCAATGCGTGGGCGGACTTTGTCGGCTATTTCAATTCCAACCCGGACACGTTTCTCGGTTACACGTGGTGGGCTGCCGGCGATCCGACTTGGTGGAAGGATGTGGCTGCGAATGGCGGAGGCCATTTCAGCGTCTCACCAACCAACAGTACAACGTACACGGGGGATACAGTGAACATGCAAATGATCCAAAACGACTTTCAAGACTTCTGAACAGGATTAGGCGGGGAGGGCAGGCACGGGGGCCTGCCCCTACAAGCCGACGCAACTCGTAGGGGCGGCCCCCCGTGGCCGCCCAATTCGGGCTAGCGGCGGAAGGACACGCTGGACTGAACGATGCCCGGTGAAAGGTTGCCGATCGGACCATCGTATTTGGCATCCGACTTCTTGAAGAGAAATACTCCACCCGTCACGAGGCCCCCGGCGAGGACGATGCCGCCGACAACCCAGACCGCCGCGGGAATACCTTTGCTTGGCTCGGGCTCGAGGGTGACCTCGATGTCGCGAACCTGGTTATCCGAGACGAGCACTTCAGACTGGTAAGGGCGCATTCCGTTTTTCGTGACGCGTAGCGTGTGCCCCCCGCTCGGGAGCACCCCTGACCAGTTGCCCGTGCCGACGAGATGGCCGTCCACGTAGACGGCGGCATCGCTCGGGGCACGCACGTGGACGCGGCCTTGGTGGACGATTTTCACCATCCTGACGTCGACCGTCACCTCGGCGTTGCCGACGACGACGTCGCGCACGACTTCCTCGAACTGGGCTTTTTTCACGTGCAGCTTGCGCGTCCCGATGTCAACCATGAGCGGCTCGACAGGGCTCTGGCCGAGCGATTCGTCGTCGACCGTCACATCGGCATCGGGCTCGCTGACGGTGATCTTGAGTTTTGCCGTGAGCGGCTCCAGGACGTTGATGAGTTCCTCGGCGTCGACGCGGTCTTGCGGCGTGAGTTTGTCGCCGCCGTTGGCGAGATAACCGCGAACGAGTTTGATGGCTCTGGCGTAGTGACGAAGGTTCTTCTCACACGCAGCCATGTTCCACTCGAGGCGCGCATCCTTCGATTTGTCGTAGGCGTTTGTGAACTTGACGAGGGCACTGGCGAAATCACCGTCCGCGTAGAGGATTTTGCCTGATTCGTAATCTGCCTTGGCGTCGCCGCTGAGTGAATCGCTGAGGGAGGGAATGGTGGCGTTCGCAACGCGCGCAGACGAAGGGGGTTCTGCGAACGCCAACGAGGGGAATACGACGAGCGCGGCGAGGATGGCGATCCGGATTCTTTTCACTTGATCCCCATATTCATTGGATTCTTTTTCGGGTTTGCGGACGTGGGCTGACCCGCCGGCGCGGCGGGCTTCGCAGAGATTGCGGACGCGGACGGTGCTGAGGCGGCGGACGCAGCGCGCGCATTCACGGGCTTCGGCGGCGCCGGCGCTTTCGTGCTGCTCGCCGTTGCCGCCGTCGTTGCGTCGGCGTCGATCAACGAGGCGTCTAGCGCAGCGGACTCGGACGTCGCCGCGGTCATCGCGGATGCGCTCGGTGTCGGTGTCGCGGTTGCTGTCTCGGGCGCAGCAGCCGATGTCGCAACGGGTTCTGGCGTGGGCGGGGGCCTTCGTGCAAAGAAGGCCGTTACGCCGAGAGCCACCGCGACCCCCGCCACGACGCCGCCGACGAGGAGTCGCGAGCGCTTTGCGGCCCTCGGTGCCTCGGTCGGCGTTGCCACCCCGGCCGCCGTCGATGCTGCAACCACCGGCGCGGCTGAAGTCATGTTGGCGGTCGGCAGCAGTGGAGCGAGCGATATCGCCGGGCTCGATGCGTTGCTCTGCGTTGACGGGGCCGCTGTCTCGCCGAGCACGCGCGCGGCGATCTGGACACTCTCCCGGTCCGCGGGTGAGGCGTACGGTTCGAGCGCCTGCGCAAGTCGCGCTACGTTTGCAAAACGATCCGCCGCGTTCAGTTGCATGCATTGTGCAGTGACACGTACGAGACCCTCTGGGACGTCGGGGCGATGTTGGGTGAGCGGCTCCGGCTCGTTGGCGAGAATGGCGACGAGGATCTCTGGCACCGTCTCGCCCAGGAATGGCGGCCTACCCGCGAGTAGCTCGTAGAGGATGACGCCGAGCGACCAGATATCCGAACGTGAGTCGACGGCTTTCGGCGTTCTCAGTTGCTCGGGTGACATGTAGAAAACTGTCCCCATGAGCTCGGACGTCTTCGTGAGAGCCTGGCTTGGTGGGCTATCCCCGATTTTCGAGATACCGAAGTCGAGCACTTTGATGGATCGCTTGCCTGGTCGATTTGCGAGAAACAAATTCGAAGGCTTCAGATCGCGATGAACGATCTTGGCGGCGTGTGCCTCCGAGAGCGCCTCGCACGTCTCGAGGATGTAGCGGACTGCATCTACGACGGGCATGGGCCCTTGCAGTTGGAGCTCTTTGGCGAGATCGTTGCCCTCGAGATACTCCATCACCATGAACGGCGAGCCGTCGTCGAACTGACCAACATCGATGACGCGCGTGACGTGCTCACCGCGGATCTTCGAGGCTGCCCGCGCTTCACGGGCGAAGCGTGCGACGAACTCCGGGTTCGCCAGCGCCGCGGGCAGCAGGAATTTGATGGCGACGGTTTGCTCGAGCTGCAGGTGCTTCGCCGCTACGACAATGCCCATGCCACCGACGCCGAGCACCCGCTCGACCTGGTATTTCCCGGCGAGAATCGTTCCGGGTTCGGCAATGCTCGGGATCGTCATCACGACCTTTCGTTCAAGGGTTTAGTTACAATCCGGCGGAATCGGAACGGCGTAAATACCACCGTTGCCCGTTCCCGTATCCGTATCGAAAGACGCGTATTGTGCGACGTAGATGGCTGGCTGATTCTGAAAAGTGCCCAGCGTCAACCCGAGCAGTCCGTCCTCCGGTTGGTAGAGGAGATTTGGTGCGGCGTTTTCTGCGTCCTTGGCTGCCCACGCGAGGCCATCGTTGCTCGTGAAGAAGACGCATTTGGCATTCGTCACGAGACCGTGGCGATATGTAAAGTCACCGTCCAGGATCGTGTCCGCGGCCGTTGACACAATCTGCTTAGGGGCGGCAGGGATATCTGCGCTGTCTGCGCTGAAACTGCGGACGCTGTCTTGCGCGAGCACATAACCAATTCCTGCCGAATCGAAGGTGAGTGCTTGGATGGGGAACGGGACCTCCCCCAGAGTCGAAGGCATCGTGCCCTGCCAAAGATTCAGGCCACCGGTGTTGTCGCCAATGACGACTTTGCCACTGCTTGGTGATGCAATGACCGTCCCATTCGATCCTACCCATAGGAGTTGCGGGGTCATGCCGTTCAACGCGGTCGATGAATACAATCCGTAGTCCGTGAGCCAATAAAGCCCGTCCTCGCTCGACGTCACATCGAAAACGGCGCTCGAGTTCGGTATCGAAATCGGCGGAACTATATTCCCGTCCTGGACGAGGTAGGCCGTTGCGCTACCGTTCACGATGCCGAGCGTTGGTGACGGCGTGGACGTGAACGCCATGTGCCACGATGTTTGGACGTCGGACGGAAGGACGCTGGTAGTGTCTGCCGGACCGCTCGGATCATTATCAAAATAGGCAATGCCGTCGCGACTCCCGAAATACATCTCCCCGTTGCCTTGCACGACGGAGTCCGGGAAATTCGCTGAGACGGCGCGTTGTGTGCTGAAGGGCGTGCCGGAGTCGACGCCTCCATCGTTGATGCCATTGCCGCTGCTGCTATTGATGCAAACCGGTGTTGAATTGGTTTTTGGTGAGCAGCCCCCGAACACCCCAGCGAGGGAATAGCCCTCGTCTTTGTTGAGGAGATTGCAAACATAGGGAGGCAATGTCACCGTGCCGTTTTGCGCAGTCCAGCCGCCCTCGCCTTGATCGATAGGCACGTAGCACTCCCCCGGATGGATGCATGCGCCGATATCGGGTGTGACAATGGCCAGATTGAGCGTTGCCGGATCTCCGCTCATGGCCAACGTGCACGTGTTGGTGTCGGGCGTGACGGGGACCGCGCTCGAGAAGCATTGGCCAACGTCGAAGCAGGAACTGCCCTGCACGTTGTTCGGCGTACCGCCAACCCCGAACACGAGGCTGTCGTCATAGTCAGGTAAGCTGTTTGAGTCGACGTAGGCGTCCTGGCACTCGCCATCAATCCAGGTGAAGTCGGGATCCGGGCAATTCGACATGAAGACGAATGGATCGAACTCGCCCGCTCCGAGGCCGCTCGGGTCGTCGGTGAGGCGCACGTTCGTGGTCCTGAGGGTGATGGGCACCGACGAGTTTCCGCTTGCCGTCGAGTCCAGCGATGCAGGAAGGTTGCCGTCGACCGATCCGACGTCCGCGAAGTTGAGCGGCAGGCGCAAGAGCGCGGTCCGTCCGCCGCGTGGAATGGTCGTGCGCACGTCACGCAGGACCATGGCCTTCTGCTCCTTGAAGGCCATCACGCGGATGCGGATCGACGCGCTCGGATCGTCGGGCTGCACGATCGCGAGGGTTGCCGGAAGAAGCACTTCGCCCTCGGGTGTCACGCGCCCGAGAAAGTTATATTTGATTTGGTTATTCGTGCTGATCGTGAGCGAGACAGCATTGACGTCTTTTGGCACTTGCATGTCGGTCGCCACTGCGAGCATGAGCGAGCCCTGCTTCTCTCCACTGCACGCCTGCGTGACCGTGGCCCCTGTGCCCACCAATCCAAGCGTAAAGATTCCGAGTATGCGCGGTAGGCGTTCATACATGCGCAAGAGAATAGGGAATGGAGGGCAATATGCAACAGTCCGCGGTCAAGGCACGGTGTGAACTCCAGCCTACTCTCGCGCTTTCGTGTTCGATCGGCGTGCGCGCAGTGTCACGAGCGCGACCGCCGGGGCAACGCCCAGGCGAATGGGGGGGCCCGTCGTTCCAAGGCCTGGATGCACGTACAATGTGGATCGCCCGCTCTTGTAGGTCCCGAGGTGATAGCGGTGCGCAAGCCTCGACATGTTCACGTGGCGCGCCAAGAACGGCAACGCGATCTGTCCGCCGTGGGTATGCCCCGACAGAACGAGATCGACGTTGCGCATGGCGGCGTGAGGGAAGGAGACGGGATCGTGAGCGAGCAGGACCGTGGTCATCCCCTCGGGGCGTGCTGCCAAGGAGAGATCCATGTTCGTGCGTTTGGTCCACGTGTCATCCACGGCGGCGAGGAAGATGGCTTTTTCATCGCGCTCGATGCGTGTTCCATCGTTGCGCAAGACACGTGCACCTTCTTCCCCGAGCAGCGTGATGAGCGGCTCGCCTTCGCCGAAGTAGTCATGATTGCCCATCGCAATGAAGACGCCGTCTCGGGCGCGCAGGCTGCGGGCGAACGTCGCGATGTCCTCATGGAACGCGGTGCCGCTCGTCACCATGTCGCCGGTGATCACCACCATGTCTGGTGACATGGCGTTCGCCGCGCGCGCCCAGCGCATGGCCCACGAGAGCGGCGTGAAGTTGCCAATGTGCAGATCCGACAGGTGCGCGATCTCGTAGCCGTCGAAGCTCGGATCGAGATCCTCGATGTCGGCATCGATCCGGCGCACCACGAACCAGTACCGGCGCAGCGTGGCGCCATACGTGCAGAGTACAAACGCCGCCGCGTACGTCGTCAGAAAGAAACTTGACGAGAGCATGACGGGCGCGCCCGCCGCGAGACGGACGAGCGGCGCGATCACGACGTAGGCGAGCGATGGCACGACACAAAAGATGCATGCACACCAATGCACGAAGTAAGGCACGTCGATGAGAAACGTGCGCCAGAGCGGCCGCCGCTCGTCGTTCATCATGTTCTTCGCGCGGCCGAAAAAGAGCCCTACGCCTGCGAGCGAAAGAACGAACGCAAGAACCAGGGCGGAAAGAGGTGCGAGGCCCGCGCGGCGTCCTGCCTCCGCTGCTGCGATGGCGAAGGGCACATGGGCGAGCACAGTCACGGTGACGACGATGCGTAGGACGCGACGCCGCCGGAACTCTCTCGGGTCCGCGGGTTGCGATCGCTCGCGATGCTTCTTGCGCAGCGTCAACGCCGCCGGTTAGCTTTCGAGCATTTTGACGAGCGTATCCTTGTTGGTCACACCGACGTGCTGCGCTTTCCTTTCGCCATTTTTGAAGACCATGACCGTGGGCACGCCGCGAACGCCATAGCGTTGCGTGACGGCAGGCGCTTCGTCGATATCGAGTTTGCCAATCTTGTACTTGCCGGCGAACTCGTCGGCGAGGCCTTCGACGACGGGCGAGAGGACTCTGCAGGGGCCGCACCATGTGGCGGTAAAGTCCACGAGGACGGGGACGGAAGACTTGAGGACCTCTGCGTCGAAGTTGGCGTCCGTGAATTCGATGACGTTCTTTCCGGCCATGATGATTTCCTTTTGCTTGTGTGGTGAGTGAAGACGAAGACTGCGTTTCTAGCACACGCCGATCCTCTCCGATCCTTCGTCGCGTGATCTACTAGCGCCAACGTATCGTGCGATCGATCGCGCCGGAGAGTGTGCTCGCGTTCACGCTCGTCGTCGCGCGGAGGTGCGCCTCATTTCCCTCAATCTCGAGCGAGTCGACGAGCGAGCCGAAGCCCGCCGCGCGCAGGCCGAGATCGCGCGACCAATCGAGCTTCTTCTGCTCCAAGAGCTTCTTTACGGCGGCGCATGCTCCTGCGCCGTCGCAGACGAGTTCGGCGCGTGCTTCGATGTTCTGTCCGGCTTCGCCTGCACGCAGAGCCAACCCGACCGCCGAGACGCCGAGTACGCCGCTCATGATTGCCGCCGAGGAATCGCTCCCGCTTTCTTCCGATGCCATTTCGCTCTTGAGCCGATCGCGCATCTTTCGTGGCAGAAGCGCAGTGACGACGATGATGGGCGTGCGAGAACCGCTCTCGTCCGCCATGGCCCTTCGAAGCGCCGCGTGCTCGCGCGCGTCTTCGACGTTCGGCGTTCGATGTTCTGCGGTGCTGAGCATTGCGTCGAACCACGCCCCCTTGCCGACGATGAGCAATCCACCCTCCCCATAGGCAATCTCTCGGTGCGCGGGATCTTCGAGGACCGTAAAGTGATCGATCTTGCGACGGATCGAGCCGCCCGCTTGCTTCTGGAGAGCGCGCGCGCATGTCTCGAGCTCGCTCGGCGTGACGTCCACGTGCGCGATGACGCCGAACTCGCCGTGGTCGCCTTCCTCCGGCACTGCAACCGCGAGGTTGCGCACGCGCTCGAGCGGATCGAATCCGCATGCGTCGGCGAGGCCGCCCAGGCCGAGCCCTTTTGCGATCGTGAGCTCCGAATCTTTGGCGAAGTCGTCCGTGCCGAAGATGCTTTGGAAGAGCGATGAACGCCGCAGCGCCGTGACGTCGATCGTGGCGACGAGGAAGGTGTCTTTCGGTACGGCGTCGATCGGTTGCGTCGTGGGGCCACTGCTGCGGAGACCGCGCGCACCACCGAAGACGAAGAACGACACGATGGCGCCAAGGACGCCAACCATCACCGCACGAGTCGTTTCAGAGAGATGCACGGCCCGCGAGTCTAGTATGTGCCGCCATCGGTGCGCCGGTTGGGTGGTAGAACGTCTGGCAGTTCGAGCTCGATGTGCCAGGTTCCAGCCTCACGCACGCAGTGGACCTCGGCGCGCTCGTCTGGGCCTTCACCTCGAACTTCGACGATCGCTTCGTCATCGGTGATGTGTGACTTCATCGACTTCGGTCGAAATGCGAGACCGAAGCGTCCCTCGGCCATCATTTCGTAGGGCTCATAGCGCCGTCCCTGACCGCGGCTTGCTCGGTCGGCGCGTTCCTTCAAGTTCGTGCGCGCCCGCGGACCAAGGAGCTGGTAGGCGTCACGCATCGCGCGCGGATCGTCGTTTGCAGATTCCATCTTTTCGATCCACGCGCGCACCGCGCCGTCCGGCGTTGCTTCGGGAGGCGTGTGCGAACATCCCGCGAAGCAAAGAATCAGGAGGATACACACGAGGACGGCAGCGCACTTTCTCACGGAGTCCGCTATTTTAGCGCTGCTGCCGGAAGTATTCCGGCAGCAGCGCTAGAAAAGCCGCGGGAGCGGCTTTTCGGAGGGGTGAATTGCCCGCGAAAGCGGGCAAGAGGGGGCGCCGCGCCCCCTTGAGACAAGGGAACACGACGGGTTTCCGCGGAGCGGAAACGCGTAGCCCGGAACGAAGTTCCGGCAGTCGTGTTAAGCTTGGAAGTTGCTCGCGTACGATTTGTTTTCTTACTCTTTTAAATCGTGAAAAAGGCCGCGGTCACGCTCTTCTGGAAGGGCAAAAAGGACTCCCGAGATTGTGTGGTCAATGAACGACTGCCAGAAGTGTCGTTGGCCGAACACGGACGCGGCTGTCTCGTGCAGGGCGACAATCTCGCGGCGCTGAAGTCTCTTCTGCCCGATTTCGCGAGCAAGGTGATGCTCGCATATCTCGATCCGCCGTTTCTCACGAATCGCGCCTTCGAGGCCATTGTGCCATCCGACATCGCACCGAAGGACCGCGGGCCGCTCAAGGCGCGTGAGAAAAGATTCGCATTCGACGATCGTTGGTCGGGACGCGCCGAATATCTCGCATCCCTCGGCCAGCGCCTCGAGTTCGTCCGCGAATTGCTCGCGCCGAATGGCTCGGTGGTCATTCACGTGGACCCGAAAACGAGCCACTACGTCAAAGTTCTGGGCGACGAGATCTTCGGCGACGATGCCTTTGCGAGCGAGATTATCTGGCGCTATCGCCGCTGGCCGAGCAAAACCCTGAATTTCCAGCGCGTGCACGACGTGCTCTTGCGCTTTCGAAAAGATCCAAAGATAAAACCTCGCTTCAACATGACTTATGAACCCCTCGCGCCGTCGACGGTTGCGACGTGGGGGAGAAACAAACAGCGCGCTGTTTTCGAGGCCAACGGGCGCCGTAAGCGATCGGAAACAACCGACGAAGCAACCAAAGGTGTGCCGATGGGGGATGTTTGGGATATCGGTGTCATCGCGCCCATGTCGCGCGAACGAACCGGTTATCCTTCCCAAAAGCCAGAGGCACTGCTCGACCGACTCGTTACCGCGCTGACCTGTCCGGGCGATATCGTGCTCGATCCATATATGGGTAGCGGGACGACGCTGGTGGTCGCCGCGAAACGGGAGCGTATGTTCGTGGGCATCGACGAAAGCGAGGTTGCCCACGAAATCGCTCGCACGCGACTGTCATCCTTGGGGGTACGATTCGGAATCACACCTATCAGCCCTGCGCCTCCAGTGGCGCGCTCGGCCTGATCTTGCTCCTATTGAATTCGTATCTTGCCATGACGCTCCATCAGAAAATCATCATTCCCATTTTGCTTGCGACGTGCGCCGTGATCGCCGCCTACCTCCTGGTGCCGAACAATCCGCTCGCCGTCACGGTGGTCGGGGCGGCTGCGGGTTTCGTTGCAGTGTTGCTCGCGGCAAACAGTTGTGCGGGCGCGGACGTCGGCCCGCTCGTCGATGCCGTGCGCCGCGCGCGCGAGGGTGAGCGCCCCCGCGTTCCCGCGGGCGCTGGCCCCGATGCAGCGCGTGTTTACGACGAGCTCTCGCGGTTTGCCGAAGACGAAGCGCGGCGCGATCGTGCAATCAGGAGCGTGCACGAAGATCTCGGCGTGCTTTCGAAGAAGCTCCAGAGCGGCATCCATGCGCAGCTTGGCGCCGCCGACGAGACTTCGCGGCTCATCAAAGAGATTGCGGGTGCCATGCGCGAATTCGGGGCAAGCGTCGAGGCGCTCACGCAGAGCGCCGAGGAGTCGAGTTCGTCCATCCTCGAGATGACGGCAACGAGCTCGGAGGTCGCTGGCAATCTCAGCGAACTCACCAAGAGCGTGCGCGAAACCGTGACGTCGATCGAAGAGATGTCATTTTCGATCAAGGAGGTTGCCAAGAACGTCGATGCTCTGTCGCTCACCGCCGAGGAGACGAGCTCGTCGATGAACGAGATGGACGTGTCGATCGATCAGGTCCAATCGAACGCGAACGAGACCTCTCGCCTGTCCGAGGAGGTTGCGTTGGACGCCGAGAAGGGAGCCGAGTCCATCCTCAAGACCATCGGAGAAATCTATCGCATCAAGGAGAGCTCGCAGGAAGCGGTGACGGCCATCAGCACGCTTGGTTCACGCATCGATGCGATCGGTCAGATCGTCAATGTCATCGATGATGTTGCCGAGCAAACGAACCTTCTTGCGTTGAACGCCGCCATCATTGCGGCTCAGGCCGGCGAGCAGGGCAAGGGCTTTGCCGTTGTCGCTGACGAGATCAAGGACCTCGCCGAACGCGCAGGCGCGAGCACGCGCGAGATCACCGATCTCATCAAGACCGTGCAGCGCGAGAGCAAGAACGCGATCACCGCGGTCGAGCGGGGCGCGCACAACGTCGATCGCGGTGTCGAAGTTTCGAACGAAGCTGAGCGTGCGCTCAAGAAGATTCTCGAGAGTAGTCAGAAGTCGACCAACATGGTGCGCGCCATTGCACGCGCGACCGTGGAGCAGGCGAAAGGCTCGAAGCAGGTCACCGACGCCATAGGGCGCATCGCCGAGACCGTGCAGCAAATCGCGGCGGCAACCGGACAACAAGCGCGCGGCTCGGAACTCATCATGAAGAGCGCAGAGAAGATGCGGCTCATCACGCAGCACGTCGAACGCAGCGCACAAGAGCAGGCGAAGGGCGGGCGGCAGATCTCGACCGCCGTTGAACATATCTCGGGCATGGTCTCCGAGCTCAATGCATCGCAGCGGTCGCAAGCGGACGGGACGAAGTTGCTCGTGTCGTCGGCCGCGAAAGTGGAAGACATGGCGCGAGCGCAGGAAACCACGGTCGACAAACTTGTGACGACGATTGCGTCCCTACGTTCTTGACCGCCTTCAAGTCGACGAAGGCGGTCCGCGACTCGTTGACCCGTTGATGCCATGACGCTAACACGTGTGCATGGGTGAACCCCCGCATCCCGCCGATAAAACTGGGATCTCTGCGCATGTTTCGATTGGCGACACATTGACGTCCCGAAATCAGGTACATGCAAGTGCGAGTGTCCTGGGCATTCCTTTCATTCGCACGATGATGCCGCGGCCGCGCCCCGCGGATGGCCGTCTTGGTTTCGGTCGCTACCTCACCGATCACGTGCTCGTTGCCGAACATGAAGCCGCCACGGGTTGGCATCCGCCGCGTATCGTTCCCGCAGGCACTCCGCATGCGGAATATGCATCGGCCGCCATTCAATATGGCCTCTCCGTCTTCGAAGGCCTCAAAGCTTTCAAGTCGGACCGCGGTGAGATTCGTATCTTCCGCCCGGACGCACACGCGAGACGTCTTGAAGCGAGCGCCAAACGTTTTTGCATGCCGGAAGTCCCGGTCGAAATGTTCATCAATTCCGTGCGTGCGATTGTCCGTGCCGAAGCCGACTGGTGCCCGCCGCACACCGGAGGCGGCGCGTTGTACATTCGCCCCACGCTTCACGCGAGCGAGGCCTTCCTCGGCGTGCGTCCTGCAGCGCAACACGTCTTCAGCATCATTCTCTCGCCTGTCGATTCGTACTGGGATGGCGAGGCGCACAAGCTTCGTCTCTGGGCAGAGCGCGAATTCACGCGCGCCGCGCAGGGTGGCGTGGGTGCGGCGAAGACGGGAGGCAACTATGCGTCGAGTATGCTCGCGGCCAAGCGCGCCAAAGAGCATGGCTTCGATCAAGTCATGTGGCTCGACGCCATCAAGCATGAGTACCTCGAAGAAGCCGGCACGATGAACGTGCTGGTCCGTATCGGCGACACCGTTGTCACGCCGCCGCTCGAGGGAACGATCCTTCCCGGCATCACGCGCGACTCGTGTCTCACGTTGCTTCGCTCGTGGGGTATTCGTGTCGAAGAGCGCCGCATTTCGCTGACCGAGCTCGCGGAGTCCGCGCGCGCCGGCAAAGACATTGAGATGTGGGGTTCGGGCACGGCGGCCGTGATCTCGCCCATCGGAGAACTCGTGTGGGATGGTGGCTCGGTCAAAGCCACGAGCTCGTCAATCGCGCCGCGCCTCAAAGCGGCACTCGACGGCATTCAATCGGGCCGCGCGGCAGATCCCTTCGGCTGGCTCATCCCAACATGATCGCTTTCGATTTGGCGCGATTGTACTCTCATTAGGAGTACAACATCTCTGGAGGGTGATGGAGCTATGGTCCGGCGCATGTCAGGCGGACCATCGATTACGAAGCGACCTCGTCCCGTTGTCCTCATGATCCTCGACGGTCTCGGTGACCGCGCGGAGACCGACGCAAACGCCGTTCGTCTCGCGAAGACGCCGGCGCTCGATGCGCTCGTTGCACGCTATCCTCACGGCGTTATCGGCACGAGCGGGCCGGACGTCGGATTGCCGCCCGGGCAGATGGGCAATAGCGAAGTAGGCCATCTGAACTTTGGTGCGGGCCGCATTGCGCTGATGGACATCATGCGCGTCGACAATGCCGTCGCGTCCGGCGAGCTTGGAAGCAATCCAGTCATTGCCTCGGAGATCGCGAGCGCCAAAAAGAAGGACGGGCGTCTGCATCTCTTCGGGCTCGTGTCCGACGGCGGCGTACACAGCATGAATACGCATCTTTATTCGCTCATCGATGCAGCGCACGCGGAGGGAGTGCCGGTGGTCGTGCACGCGTTCCTCGACGGGCGCGACGTGCAGCCGGGCACCGCGCCGGGCTATCTCGAGGAGCTCGATAAAAAGCTTGCGGGCAAGGGCGTCATCGGCACCGTCAGCGGTCGCTACTGGGCCATGGATCGCGACAACCGATGGGAGCGCGTCGAGAGAGCGTACCGCGCGATCGTGGAAGCGAGTGCGCCGAAGCAGCAAGGTGCCGCTTCGGGCGTGCGCGCGAGCATCGCAGCGGGCAAGACCGACGAATTCGTCGAACCTTTCGTGGTTGGAAATTACGCGGGCGTCGACTCGAGCAAAGACGCGGGATTGCATTTCAACTTCCGCCCGGACCGTGCGCGCGAACTCACGCGCGCCCTTGCCCTGAAAGACTTCCACGAGTTTTCGCGCAAGAACGACGCCCCACCCTTTCGCTCTTACGCGTGCATGACGATGTACGATTCGAAATTCGGTTTGCCCATTGCTTTTCCGAAGGAGACGTATCCAGACATCTTTCCGGAAATCATTGCACGAGCTGGCTTCACGCAGTTTCGCTGCGCGGAGACGGAGAAGTATGCCCACGTGACGTACTTCTTCAACGGCGGTCGCGAAGAGATCTTCAAGGGCGAAGAGCGCACGATGATCCCTTCGCCCAAAGATGTTCCAACGTACGATCACAAGCCCGAAATGAGTTCGGTGGGCGTGGCGGATGCGGTGGTCAAAGCCATCGAGAGTGGCAAGTTCGATTTCGTACTCGTCAATTTCGCGAATCCGGACATGGTTGGGCACACGGGTGTGTTGTCTGCGGCGATCTCGGCGGTCGAGGCCGTCGATGCGGGCATTGGCAGGATTGCCGATGCCGTTCGGAAGCAGGGTGGCGCGCTCATCATCACTTCCGATCACGGCAACTGCGAGCTCATGATCGACCCGAAGTCGGGTGATCCACACACCGCGCATACGCTGAATCCCGTGCCGCTCATCTACGTGAACGACGCGGACCGAGACGCCAAGATTCGTTCGGGCGGGCGCATCTGCGACGTTGCTCCGACCATGCTCGAGATCATGGGTCTGCCCCAGCCGGCAGCGATGACGGGGCAGTCGCTGTTTGCGCGTTGATGAATGAGTTCCCATCCGGGCGAGATCCGCTTTGGCAACTATCGCGTCGAAGAGGAGCTCCGTTCGGGTGTCGTCTCGACGACGTACAAGGCGGTGCATGAGCCGCTCGGTAAGCACGTCGCGATCAAAACGCTCAACATGCAGCTTCTTGAGACTTCGTCGTTCGCCGATCACCTCGATCGCGAAGCGAAAGTCCTCGCCGATCTCGCGCACCCGAACGTCGTGCTCTTGCTCGAGGCCAAGCGACTCGCGTCGGGCCGGCCGTATCTCGTTCTCGAATATGTCGACGGCTGGTCGCTCCACGATTTACTCGCCAAGAAACACTGTCTCGGTGTCGACGTGGCGCTCGCCGTCGCGATCGGGATTTGCGCCGGGCTCGATCACGCGCACGAACGTGGCATCGTTCATCGCGACATCAAACCAAGCAACGTGTTGCTCGCGAAGTCGGGCACCGTCAAGATCATCGATTTTGGTATTGCGCAGCGCACGCGGTCGGAACGGGTCGAGCCTGAGACCGAGAACGAAGCCTTCGGCACGCCCGCGTACATGTCGCCTGAGCAAATCCTTGGCGACTTCGTGGATGGTCGGAGTGATCTGTTCTCGCTCGGCGTGGTGCTCTACGAGATGTTGGCTGGCAGTCGTCCCTTCGACGCCGCATCTGCGCCGCGCCCTGTGCAGCGGATTCGTCGCGATGCGCCTCTGCCGCTGAGCGGGCGCGTTCGCTCCGTGCCGCGTTCTGTTGAGCGCGTCGTGATGCATTTGCTCGAAAAGTCCCCTGATGATCGTTACGCGAATGCAGGCATCGCGCTCGATCGGCTGCGTGCTGCACTTCGATCCATCACCAAGGAGGACCCTTCGATGATCGTGCGGAATGCACTTATCGAGGCAGGCCTTCTCGAGGGCAAGGTACGGCGGAAGGAGGCCACCCTTGGGTGGGCACGCGCATGCAGGCAAGTCCTCCGCCGGTGGTTTTCGGGTTAATTTGGCTGCACCGTCGCTTCATTCGGTCTATTGGACTTTCCAGCCCCGTTCGGGGTGCTTCATGAACCGCACTTTCCATCTTGCTTTACCGGACGCGTGGTCCCGCCTCAGGTTCGCCGTCCTCTCGCTCATCACCTATGCCTATTTCTATCAAGGCGCCGATCCGAACCAGCATAGCCGGATCTTTCTGACGGACGCGCTCCTCCGGCGCAGCGTCGATATCACGCCGGATCATGGCTACACGATCGACAAGAGCTTCTTCCACGAGCGTTTTCTCGCAGACAAAGCCCCCGGGATCTCGGCGCTCGCTGTTCCGATCCGCGCCGTGATGGGCTGGCTCGATCGCCTCGTCGGCGCGGGCACAGCGGTCGACAGCGAACGCGCAAGAATGCATTTTTTGGCGATCGTGCTCTGCGGGATCGCGGGTGTAGTCTCCACGCTCTGGGTCGGCGATATCGTCGAGAGCTACGGTGCCAACCGGCGCGAGAAGACTCTGAGCATGGTGGCCTACGGGTTCGGTACGCTCGTCTTCCCATTCTCCACGGTCCTCTTCGGCCATTCGTTCGCGGCCATGCTCATCCTCGCGTGTTTCCGCGTCGTGCGGGGCGACTTTGGCGGGCGTCTGTCGCTCCGCGGGCGCTCGGCGCTGTTCGGCTTTTTGGGATCACTCACGATCGTGACCGAGTACCCGACGGCGGTGATGATCGGCGTCCTCGCCATTTCGCTCGTGCTAGGACGTGGCGGCAAACCGTCGCGAGCGATCGAGGTGGTGATCGGCGGCGCGCTCGGCGCCCTACCGCTCCTCGCGCTCCACGCTTATTACCTGAAGGTGGCGTTCGGCTCTCCGTTCTCGATGCCGTATTCGCACGTCTTCGAGCCGGTGTTCCGCATGAACCACGACAAGGGCTTATTGGGAATCAACCTCCCGTCGCTCGGCGGCATTTACGGAATCAGCCTCAGCCCTTATCGCGGGCTTCTTTTCATGTGTCCACACCTTTTGCTCGCGATATTTGGATTCGCCTACTGGCTGCGTGACGGAGGCGAGCGCGATCTCCGACTCGTCGCGACGCTCCTCGTTGCCTATCTGCTTTTCTCGTCAGCTTATTACGCATGGGACGGCGGTGGCAGCACGGGGCCTCGCCACTTCATCCCTGCGCTCGCGTTCCTCTCGATTCCCTTCTTCTTCTTTATTCGCCGTTCGAATTGGCATTTCTGGCTCGGCGCGGCGCTCGCGGCGCTGAGCGTCTTTTTCATGTTCACGTCGACGGCGGTGCTCGTGCATCAACCGGAGGGAGAGGTGTTTCGCTCTTCACCCTTGTATGAAGTCATTCTCCCTTCGTTCTTTCGTGGTGAACTCGCGCTCAACACGCAGGATGTACGCACGCTCGGCCCGCGCGCCGATGCTGCCTATAACCTGGGGATGTTGGCTGGCCTGAAAGGTCTTTGGTCCCTCGCTCCGCTCGCCGTGCTCTGGCTCGGCGCCTATCTCTCGGACATCGTGCGCTCACGCACCAGAGGTCCCGCCGAAGGCGGGCCGACACGTGATCCCCCGGCTTCAGAGGTCACCGCGCGATGAAGAAGATCGGCGTTCGCATTCTCTTCGGCTTCGCGTTTCTCGCGACGATCTACGTCCTCTATGCCCACCTGGCCGGGGTGCGCGCCGCGCGCCATCGCGAGAGCTCCGTCGGTTGGACGACGCGTTTTTCCGAGCCGGCCGCCTTCGTCTCCGATTTTACACCCGACGTGACCCCCGATTTTCACGTTGAGCCGCGCGTGGGATCGCTGTTCATCCAACGCACTGGTCGCGTTGGCGTGCCCGGCGAAGGGCACGCGATCTATCGCTCGAAGCCGTTCCACTTCGACGGCGGAATGGCGCGTCTGCGTTTCCGCACGCGGCAGCTCGACGACTACGATGTCTTGCTCGGCTTCGAGAGCGCCGACCGGCCCGACAAGCGCCTCTGGTTCGTGATGCGCAACGATTCGCAGACGCCTTCTTTTCAGCTCGAGGGGACCGACGGTATGCTTGGTCCGACGCCGGCAGGCGACTCGCTCCTCCAATACGTCGACGGTGCAGAGATCATCCGTGGCAACGACGAGTGGCACACGCTCGGCGTTCGCTTCGAGGCCGCGTCGCAGCAACTACAGATGTTCGTCGACGACATCCCGGTCGCCTCGCGCGTCGTCGGTTGGGATGGCGGCATTGCCGCGCGCATCGTTTTCGGCGTGCGCGATCGGAAGGACTCCGAGATCGGCGTCGAGATCGGCGAGCTGAATTGGGATCCGCAGGAGGGCCGCGAGCCGATCCGACTACCGAATTACGTCGACGAGTTCGTCGGCGGCCGGCTCGATCCGCTCCGGTGGCACGCGTACTTCCAACAAGAATGGCGCGTCGATGGCTCGCTCCGCCCTTATGAGACAGGTAACGGCCTCGTCCTGCGCGGTCGAGGGCTCCAGCAATCCGCACCTGGAGTCATGTCGCCGGTCACGATTTGCACGCTGCCCTTCGCGCTGACGCCGACGCGCGTGGAGGTCGACTGGGACATCGACACGCTCGAACACGCCGCCATCGACATGACAATAGGAAATCTCAACAGAACTCGCTGGGTGAGTGTCGATATCGCAAACGACGACAAGCCGGAGCCGTATTTCGTCTTCCGTGGTCAGGAGGACCGAAACATCGACCCCACGGTTATCGACGGTCCGCCTCTCCCCGACAAGCGCACGCACCTCTTGCTCGCGTACGATCCGTGGCTCCGGAGCCTCCGAGTTTCGCGAGACGACCACGAGATCTTCTCGCATCGCTTCGGCCTGCAGCGCAATGAATTCGTCCGCATCTGCGTCGGTCTTCAGGTCTTTCCCGAGGGCAAGGCAGAGGCTCGCTTGAGGCGCTTTTACTTGCACCGCGCTCCTTATTAACGCGAGTCTTGGACTGTCGAAACGTCGTGATCGCGAACCTCCAATTGAAACCTTGGTTGATGGGCGCTGCCGCCGTCGTGTTCGCCGCGTGCGCAGCGTGGCTTATCGCTTATGTCGATCAGAACGTCAGCGCGAATCCAACGGGGGTGCCGCTTGTCGTCGCGCCGGAGGGCGACGTGGTTCTCTTTCAAGCGATCATCTTCAAGACTATCGCCGACACCGGGCATTGGGGAGTGACACCCTTTCTCGGTGCGCCGTCCGGCACGGATTTGATGGACTTTCCGGTGTTCGACGCGCTCCTCATTCTTTATTGCAAGATCGCGCGCGTTTTCACCCGTTCTTGGGTATCGATATACAATTTCGGATTCGTGATGACCTACGCGCTAAGCGCCGGTTTCGCCGCCGCTGCTGCGCTCAGTGTGGGCGTACGCCGGCTCGAGGCAATCGCGCTCGGACTCCTCTTTTCGTTTTCCTGTTATCACCACCACCGAATCACGGGTCACCCGAATCTGGGGTGGTTTTTGTGCGTGGTGCCTGGAGGAGTCGCGGTCGCATTCCAGCTTATGCGCCGTGAGCCGATGGGATTCGTGGCGCAAGGCAAGTGGCGCGTCGGAATCAGGGATTGGCGCGTGGCTGTGCCGTTCGCGATTCTGGCACTGTTCGCCGGACTCTCGGGCACTGGGTATTATGCGTATTTCACGCTGTGGCTCATGACGTTCGCGACGCTCTTCGCGTTCGCGCGCGAGCCGTCGGTCGCGGTGATCGTGCGAGGGATCGCGGCGGGGGCGTGCACGGTGTTCGGCGTGGTCGTCGCGGCGGCGACGGCTCTTTTGCACGCTCACGAGGCGGGAATGCCCGTGGTGCATCGCGCGCCGATGGACACCGAGATCTTCGCGCTCAAGCTAACTCATCTGCTTTTGCCGATGCCGGGCCATCGGATTCGGATGTTCGCCGAGCTGCGTAACGTGTACGAAGCGGCCAACCCGCTCCGTACGGAGGCGTCCGTCGCGGCGCTCGGGCTCTTGGGATCGATCGCGTTTGTGTGGACGGTGGTCGTGGTGCTCGGTCGCCCGCAAGCAGTGTCTACTTCTTCGAGCTCCGATACGCGCGACCTGGGGCTGCTCAATCTGTGTCTCTTCTTGCTCGGGACGATGGGCGGGATTGCCTCGTTCGTCGCGCTCGCCGGGCTGACGGTCTTTCGTGCGATGAACCGCGTCAGCGTCTTCATTCATTTCGCGTCACTGCTCGCGATCGGTCTCGCGGTCTCGCGGTCGGAACTTCTCGCGCGCCTTGAGCGGGCGAAGCCGCGTGCGGCGCTTCTCGCGCGCTCGGGGCTATTGGCTGTCGTCGTGGCGGCATCGACGTGGGAGACGACCTACGAAGGTCCGACCGACGAAGGGCGCGCGAGCTTCGGCGAGACGTATCTCGCGCGTCAGCGCTTCTTCGCGAAGGTCGAAGAGCGTCTGCACGGCGCGACGGTCTTGCAGCTTCCGGTTGCATCTTTTCCTGAGGGTCCGAAAGTAGAGAAACTCGATCCCTACGCCCAACTCGAGCCGTATCTCCATACCGAGACGATGCGTTACTCGGCTTTCACGATACGCGGCCGCGAAGAAGACGCTCGCCTCCACGCGCTCGCCGAAGGATCGCCGAGGGAGATCATTGCCGCCGCGCGCTCACGCGGTTTTTCGGCGCTCTTTCTCCATCGCGCGGGTTATGCGGACGGCGGCGAACGCATCTCGACGGAGCTCCGCGCGTTGCTCGGCCCGCCGCTTTTCGAGCTTGGCGAGGCTCATCTCGAGATCTTCGAGCTCGTTCCTCGCTGATCGTCTTCAAAGCGGAAGGGTAAGTCCTCCGCAAAGATCGTCGGCGATGACCGAGCTTGGACTCACATCGAGCTTCACACGTGGGCGCACCCATTGCGTGGCATTTTGCATGAAGGCGTCGATCTCTCGAAGTGGATCACTCGACAGAAGCACGTTCTCGCCGAGGCCCTCGATGCGTTCGGTGATCCGTCGCATCAAGAGACAAGGTTTGCCAAGGTAATAGGCTTCTTCTTGATTACTGCCGCCATCAGTGATTAGGTATTCGGCTCGCGCTAAGATGTTTGAGAAAGCAATATATGGTTGGCGCGGAAGAAGAAAAAAGGTCGGATCGGTTTCGAGCTCGTTCATTAAACCTTCGCGTTGAAGCGCAGCTCGTGTGAGCGCATGCATGACGAATATGCATTTCGGACGCGCGCGTGCGGCGCGTATTTTTTTGACGATGGAACGGAGAAAGACGCCGCGCAATAGGTTTTCTTGTCGATGCACCACGAGAACGAAATACGGAGAATCGATTCTCTTGATTGGCTGTTTCTCCGAAGAATCGATCACGAGGTTGAGGGCGTCGTAGAGCGTATTCCCGCCGGTGACGATCTTTCGGAGATTGCGGCGATCGAGGTGATTCGCTGCCCAGTCGTTCGGGCAATACGCCACGTGCGCAAGTCGCGAGACTATCACGCGGCAGATTTCCTCCGGGAACGGCTCGGTAAGGCGAAAACTCCGAAGGCCCGCCTCCACATGATGCACGGTCACGCCGAGGGCAGAAAACAGCAACGCGCCCATGAGGGTCGAGACGGTGTCACCATGGACGACTGCTTTGACATCCTTCAAGCGATGACCGCGCCATGCGCGCTGCGCATCGCGCAGGCCCGTCACGCTCGTGCGTGCGAGAAACATCGCGAGCCCAGATGCGCGCGGTGGAATCGGGCATGTCGAAAGAACGATGTCGGGGCCGTTGACATTGGCGAGCTTCCAGAGTTCAGAGCCGCGCAAATCATTCTGGCCTGATGAGATGACCGATAGCGGCGCGCCACGACGTTTTACCTCGCGGATCACGGGCGCCATCTTCACAAGTTCGGCTGCAGTCCCGACGAAGAAGACGACCATCGAAGGCTATCGGTCGTAGGGTTTCGGCAAGACGGACTCTTCCACGTTCAACGTGGCGCGCACGGTAAAGAGTGGCCGCGCGAGAACCTCCTCGTGGATGCGTCCGACGTACAGCCCAACGACGCCGATCGCCGTCAACAAGATGCCGATGAGAAGCGTGTTAAAGACAACAGCTTGCGCAAGGGGTGTATAATACCATTTTGGGCTGATGAAGTAGAACGCGAGAAACATCCACGCGAGCGATAGTGTCGAGGCCGTCGCGATCAAGAGCCCGACGTAGAGAAGAAGCCTGAGCGGGACCGACGAGTGCGAGACGATCATGTCGATCGCAAGATCCCATAGTTTCGACAGCGAGTAGGTGGGTTTGCCCTCGAAACGCTCGGCGGCGTCGAACTCCACGGTGACACGTTTGAAACCGAGCCAATCGACGATCTGCCGGTACGCGCGACGGCGTTCGCGCACCAAGAGAAACGCGGCGCGGACTTTCTTGTCGATGAGACGATAGTCCGTCCCTTCCTCCATTGGCCGTCCACCGGAGAACAGTCGTGCAAGCCACCTGAACACAGTCGACGAGGCGCGGCGCGCGATGGACTTCTTCGCCGTTGCGCCCCTTGCCGCGACGACGACATCGGCGCCCTCGCGCCATTTGGCGACGAGCTCCAACAAGAGTGTTGGTGGGTGCTGCAGATCTGCGTCCATCGTTACGATGGCATCGCCCGCCGCGTAGGTGACGCCCGCCGTGAGGGCGAGCTCCTTGCCAAAGTTTCTCGCAAGCGAGATGACCTTCACGCCGGAGTATTGCTCGGCAAGCTTTGCGAGGATGAGTAGCGAGTCGTCGCGACTGCCGTCGTCGACGAACACATACTCCCAGCGGAGATCCCCGAGTTTCGAGATTACGTCCTGGAGTGCACGATGGAGTGGTTCGATGTTTTTCTCTTCGTTGAAGATAGGGACCACAATGCTCACGAGCCGCGTCTTTGAGGGAGCTGCCGACGTCACGGGCGGAGGTTACATGAATGCGTTTTGGAACGCATGAGTTGCAGCCGAACGAATGCAAGGTTCAATGTGTCCCCGATCAAAGCACCAAACACGTAGTAGATCACGGTTTTCGTGCCGCCACCAACGTACGCAGCTGCCGCCGCGGCGGTGCTTGTCGCGAGCACTCCAGCAACGCACGCCAAGGCTGTCCGCAGTTGACTGCGCACGGCGAGCGTTTGAATGTCACTGAGTAAGGCAATAAGGAAAGCTGCTCTCAAGCACGATCCAAAAAGCCATATGCGCTCTTGCCCTTGGGGGCGAAGGATGGCGTGATCAAGTGTGAGCGCGAACAGAAGAGCAACGATCACAAGGGTGGGCGCGAGAAGGCGCTGCATACGAACAACAAAACCAGGCAGTGGTGCTCTTGTCCGCGCAGCATGAAGCTCGTGGGGGAGAAGAACCTGCAAGAGCGCCGCGCCTCCGAAAAAGACCATTCGCGCGGCCAGCGCGATGCGCGAGAACGCGCCGGTCGTTGCCGCATCATGGGTGGACGAAACGGCGAGGATATCGATAAGCGGAAATACCACAGTCGCAAATGCAAGAAGAATAGGCCTAGCCAATCGGATTAACAAGGAACCAACGTGCGAGGTGGATACTTTAGAATAAGTGGGCTTAAATCCAGCATTCTTTGCCGAAGCCTCGGGTTTCACCGAAAACACGATTGCTGCCACCACGATTGCGGCATAGGAGCATACCGCCTGCGCCATATAGAATGACAGGGCTCGCGACGACCTTGGCCAGGCAAAGGGAAGCGCAAAGCGCAGCGTTGCCACGATGATGATTGTGATTGCCGCGTCGCCAAGCCGCAGGCGTGCTTGCAGTTGGCCAATGATTGCATAGAGAAGGACACTGCCGAAAACGGAAGCTATACCAAAAAGAAGTGGTGTATACCGGTTTTCGAGAATCACGAGCGATACGACGACCCCGAGCGAGACGATGCCGGCAGTGCGGACAAGCGAGCCCAAGGGGGCTTCGCGTATTGGCATGTCGAGCGAAATATACTGAATGACCGTCGCCACAGTGCCGACGAGCGTAGTCTGCGCAAGCCACGCACTGAGAAGTCCGAAGGATGTCGTGTCGAGTACGGTGGCCGCATGTACCTGATAAAGATAATTAAATACCCCCGCTGCGACGTTCGCGATCGTTAGAGCAAGCGCAGCGCGTGCACTCACGGCACACACTCGCGCGTAGGGCGTACCGGCCCAATGGAGGCGGGATTGCCTCTACACGCGTTGCTTATCACGAAAGACCAACCCATCTCCGTGCAGAAGTCTTTCTTGAAGGTTTCCGGCACATTCAAACGAAACATGACCCACGAGGCTCGTGTGCACCGCGCAAACGAGACAGCGCGGGAGAGATCTTCGGTGCCAAACGTGTCCTTCGACAAGGTCTGAATGAGTGCATGCTCTTCTGCACCCTGGTAAGGGGAATGCACGATCTTGCAAGACGAGCCGCGAAGTTCTGTGAAAGCTTTATAGTAATCGGTTTCGTTTGCGTTCCAGGTGACATACGGGACCGTAATTCCAGCTCCGCATTCGCCGCCCGAAGGGGGTAACGGAGGATGTGCCGGTGAAACGGGAGCAAGCATCACGGGATGCAGAGGCAAATACTCGACGACGATAAGCGTGAGTAGTGAAATCCCTACAAATACACGGCGCCTCCCAGACCTTGCGTGCGACCAGAGACGGGTGAAGACGACGCCTGCTCCGAGCGTCGCCGCAAACGCAACGAGAACCCCCACCCGACTCGGTACTCGAAATGCGGGAATGAGACGAGCGATGAGGAGCGCTGGACCAACCTCGATATCCTGAAAACGAATTGCCTGCGGCGAGAGCGATGTGAAAAATGCCGTTGCGCCAAGCAAACACGCAAAGATCGCAAGCTTCCGCTCCTCAAGGTGCAGCCGACGACGAAGCCCTCGTTTGGAAACTATGATTGCGAGCACGACGTCGGCGCCCAGCACCGTCCAGCGAATGCCATTCGTGCGTTCGTGGTAATCTCCACCCGTGGATGCGCGAATCTTGCGTGTGACGGCGCTACGCCACGGGAGAATATCGCGATCTCCAAAACGAACATCACCTCCGACATAGTCCTCGGCGCGTGCACCATACACGCGGAGAAAATTGTTGGCGGTTTCGCGAACATCCGCGGCGGATACCTCGGAGCTGGCGAGGCGTGCAGCATCTGCAGGCGACACTGGCATGATGCGCGTGAAGAGGAGGAAAAAAAAGGCCGGAGACCCCGCAAGCACTAGGCGAATCACCGCACGAATTTTTGGAACTCGGTGCGGAGCCAACATCGCATAAAGGATGATGAACAGCGGGCAAAAAGCGATAAGGATGATTGCGTAGTAGTGCGCTGCCATGACGGAAAAAAGGAGACATAACGCAGAAACCCAAAGATCGGTGTGTGACGACCACCCAAGCTTTTGGGGAGATCCGGCGAGAATACGAATCCCAATGGCAGCAAGTGGTGCGAAGTACACACCGACGAGGGCAATGTGAACCATGGCGCGCGCACGGGTGTAGGGGCAAACGGCGAAGGCAAGCGCGAGCGCAAAGGCAACAATACACGGGAAACCAAAAAGGCGTCCGCAGATATGCATTGCAAGACCGCTGAGGACAATATAACTCCAGACCACCGCCGTTGGCATGAGATTGATGCTGAGAAACGGTGCAAGGGCGAGAACGATGAGCCGCTCACTCCAGGGGATGAACACGGCCTGCCCGTTCGGGAAGCTAACGCTGTCGGTGTAGATTGCACCGAACAGAATCCGGAACGGATTATGACGAAATGTGTCGAGGACGAGTTGGTATTGCCAAGGGTTCGTGATGGAGTCGGTGCCATCACCGATCATCACCGAAGTGTTGCCAGCGAGAAGCTCGCGTGACGCGGGATGAAGCCAAATAAAGCCCGCAAGCGCGAAGAGTGCTACAATGACAAGCAGCTCAACAATGATGCGCCGGCACACAGTTGCCTTCTACCACGGTGGCGAGTATTCCGCGAGTGAGGCATTCGCGAGTTTTGACATCGACACAGGCAAAGACTAACGAATCGGCGAGGCTCATCAAAGGAGGCGCGGTTTGGACACAAACGCCGATGTCGAAATGTATGCGCGCAGCCATCCGCAGTTCGACGATGACATCGTCCCTGCGTTGCTCGAGCGGTATATATCGAGCAAATCGTTTCCAACCATTCTGGACGCGGGGTGCGGAGAAGGCTCGCTCGTGCGCGCCCTCATCAAACGGAGTTATGTGGGCGAGCGAGTTCTCGCGTGCGACGCGTCGTCGACCCGCGTTGCCCATCTCGCGAGAGAGCGAGCCCCCATCCATGCATTTGTTGACGACGTCGAAGAGCTCAAAAACGTCAAGTCAGGGTCCGTCGACTTTTTCATTTCGTCGCAGGTGATCGAGCACGTTGACGACGTACGCATGCTCAATGCGGTTGCGCGCGTTACCTACCCCGGATCGCTCATCTATCTCTCGACGATCCAGAAGCGCTGGTATGGTTGGTACTTCTATCGGAGTAAGGCTGGCTGGGCACTCGATCCAACGCATCTCCGCGAGTATCGCTCCGATGAAGAGTTGTTCGATCGAATCGATCCGAAGAAGTTTGTGGTCATCGAAAATCAGAAGACTCCACTGTTATTTCCAATCGCCGATTTTATCCTCCGCTGCATGCGTGAACAGAACCACGACCCTTTTATCTATCGCCGAAACGCATTGCTTAAGACCCTGCGAAAGATCGCGTTCCCCGTCATCGGATATTCGATGTGGGAGCTCATTCTCGAGCGCCGCTGAATCCCCACCCATTGTTCGACGGCGTATCCACGGCGCCGAGACTGTTTTCGATTCGTTCGTCCGGTTTTCGAGCAGTAGCGACGCTCAAACTGTTGCTGGGCATTCACAGCGAGACCGCGAAGAATACTTGCGCCGAAGGTTGCGACGACCGCCACATGAAGCGGTGCCATCCGTACGGCTTCGCGAACAGACTTCGCAAAGAGTGCGGTTGACGCAGCCGTCACCACCAATGCGCCTCCAGCAAGGAGCGGAGCCACAGGCGGCACGGCGAGCGAAAATCCAACGAGCGAAACGAAAACCAAGCCCCCTGCGAACACAATCCAGAAGAAGCGGCCGCGGTGTTCAAGCACGTGGTACTCGACGAATCCAGGGCCACGATCCCAGATACGGGCGATGAAGTCCCGTGCGTTTTCTCTCGGCACCCACTGAATGCGCACGTCAGGGCAGAGGACAATGGGCGTTGTTGCGACCATATCTTTCATGAGCAGGGTGTCGTCGCTAAAGAGATCTCCGTATTTCGCACTTGTCTTTAGGAATAGCTCACGTTCGCATAGCAGTACGCCCGTGCCCTTCAGATATAGGTCATAATTGTCTTTCGTGAGTGTGAGTACTCGGCGCGAATCTTGGAAGTGTCGACGGAAAATGAAGCGATGCGAGCGATCCCAATAGAGGCAGAAAACATTGCGTGTGATGTCAATATCAACGTGACCCATCACCGAACGATGCGCCTTTGCGACTGCCGCAAGTCTCTCGCCGAAGTTGTCGGGCAAGACGAGGCGCGTGTCGAGAAAAAGAATGCGCTCGCTTTGTGCAACCTTCGCGCCTTCGAGGCGCGCTCGAAACCTTCCAACATTCTTGGGCATATGCACCAGTCTAAGAAACTCTCCGCGGGGGCCCCCCGCAAGCTCGTTGAGAACCTCGCGTGTGCGATCGGTTGAACCGTCATTGACGACCACGATCTCGCGTGCGATGTCCAGCACGCCAGATTTGTGGAGGCTTGCCCATAGGTCCAGCAAGAATGCCGACATATTAAACGTTGGGATGACAACGGAGATATCGAGAGAGGTGGCAATGGATGGCATCACAGGCTCTTTGCGTCAATGGCTCTTCAAGCAATTGGAGGACTCGCCAAAGCGGGAGTCCTTCTTTACTCCCACTCATGCGGGATTCGCCATGGATTGCGCCGCCACGAGGATGGCGGACGGAGCGCTCGGGCGACCTCGGTGGCGGAGCGCGAGCGCAAATTCTCGACGAGCCCGAGTCCAAAGGCGAGTGTGCCGACGATCTCTTCGGGGGTGACGCCGCGAGCGCGAAGCTCTCGCACCGTGTTTGGGTGATCGTGGCGTTTCGCGAGTCTCTCGCCCGTTGGTCCGACGACGAGCGGCACGTGCGTGTAGCGAGGGATCGCTTCTGGCGGCGTGCCGAGCATGCGCATGAGCAAGATCTGCCTCGCCGTCGAGCCGAGTAGATCGGCGCCGCGCACCACGTCGGTGATCTCCATGGCCGCGTCGTCCACGGCGACGACGAGCTGGTAGGCGTAAATGCCGTCGCCTCTACGCAAAACGAAATCACCGACGCTCACGTCGACGTGCTGCTCGACCCTGCCATGAATGCGATCGACGAAGGATACGGTGCTGCCTTCGGGCACGCGTAACCGAAGCGCCGGCGGCCTTTTGAATGCGCGATTCTTTGGCAAGTTGCGACACGTGCCCGGATACATCACTTCCTCCCCCGCATGTGGAGCGCTCGCCTCCCGCGCAATCTCTGCTCGCGAACAATCGCACGGATAGATGAGGCCTCGTGCATTCAGCGCCTCGAGCGCGGCTTCGTATTTCGTCGCGCGCATCGACTGTATGTAGGGCGCATGCAATCCATCCATGTTGGGGCCTTCGTCCCAATCGAGCCCGAGCCATGCGAGGTCCGTCTCGATGCGTGCCGCCGAGCCCGCAACGATGCGTGGTGCGTCGATGTCCTCGAGGCGCAGCGTGACGTGGCCGCGTTCGTGGCAAGCGAGCGCCCATGACGCCAGCGCGGTCCACGCTCCACCGAAGTGCAGATCACCTGTGGGGGATGGGGCGAAACGCGTGCGGATCAAGCGCCCGATTGTAGACCGCTTTCAAGTTGACGCGAGGTCATACCGCTCGAAAGCGGTTATGCGGCCTGCAACTCGAGGACGGCAAAGGTGCGCTCATCGTCGATCCAGGCGTCGACGAGAGTAAGTCCTGCTTTGTGCGCCAGCCTCTCCGCTGAGGGCAGATCGTACTTGTACGAACACTCCGTGCGTATCGACTCGCCCTCGGCAAACGAAAAACTCCGTCCCGCGACCGAAATGGTTTGCCGCTTGCGGCTTACGAGGTGCATCTCGATGCACCCTTTCCGCGGCTCGTAAAAGGCGTAATGCGAAAAAGAATCGACGTCGATGTTGCCATGGAGCTCGCGGTTCATCCGTACGAGCACGTTCTTGTTGAACGCTGCAGTGACCCCGGCCGCATCATTGTAGGCTGCATGAATTCGGGATGGCTCCTTCCTCAAGTCGATGCCGAGCACGATGAGCCCACCCATGCCTGCAGCCACGCGGAAGTGTGTGAGCAATTGCTCGGCCTCGGGAGGCTCGAAGTTGCCAATCGTAGAACCCGGGAAATAGACGACGTTGCGTGCATTGTCGTCGCTCGGAGGAAGCGGCAACTCCAGAGTGAAGTCCGCGCAGATGGGTACGATGTGCAGCCAGGGAAGCTCCGAACGCATGCGCACCGCGGTCATGGCAAGGTGCTCGCGCGCGATATCCATGGGAACGTACGAGCTGCATCGCGCGGCGCCGAGCTCGCCGAGAAAGAGCCGTGTCTTCGTTCCGCTGCCCGCGCCAGGTTCGACGACGCGAACGCGAGGGCCCCACGTGGCGGCAATCTCGCCTCGCTTGCGCTCGACGATCGATAGCTCGGCACGCGTGACGTAATACTCTGGAAGCTCGCAAATGGAATCGAACAGGGCCGAGCCGGCGCGGTCATAAAGCCATTTCGGTGAGAGCGTTTTTCGCTCTGCGCCAAGGCCGGCGATGACCTCACGCGTGAAGCGCTGACGTGTCACGGAGACCGAAGACGGCGGACAATCCGTATTCTCGTGCAGGGTCATCATGCTTGAATCTCTCCATTCAGATCATCAATCGCGCGCGAGTCGAATTCCCGAAAACTGCCATTGGTCCTTTGGGTAAAAGAAGTTTCGATATGTGATGCGCGCGTGCCCTTTCGGCGTGGCGCACGATCCGCCGCGCAGCACCATTTGGTTGACCATGAACTTGCCATTGTATTCGCCGAAAGCCCCCTCGGCTGCACGGTAGCCGGGGTATGGCAAATAGGCACTTTGCGTCCATTCCCAGGTGTCGCCCATCATCTGAGTGAGCTCGGGCCTGCCGTCCGAGGAGGCTCTCTCAGGCGCGGCGGCGATGGGGTGGAAGTGTTCGTCATCGACCCAGTGAGCCTGCACTCCTTGGCTCGATGCCGCGGCGATTTCCCATTCTGCCTCGGTTGGCAGGCGTGCACCGGCCCAGCGTGCGTAGGCTGCGGCTTCGTAGTAGTTGGCGTGGCACACGGGGACGTCGCTCTCGAGATCGCGCTCCCCGCGGAGCGTGAAGATGCGCGGGCGTTCGCGCGAGCCACGCTCGGGCATGGCCCAGTAGAGCGGGCCGCGCTGGGCATTCGCATTTACCCACGCCCAACCGTCCGAGAGCCATAATTCGGGGCGCTCGTAACCGCGGTCTTCGATGAATGCGAGGTATTCGCCTTCGGTCACGAGACGCGTCGCGATCGAGAAAGGTGCAAGATACACCTTGTGCCGCGGCCCTTCGTTGTCGAAAGAAAAGCTCCGCCCATCGTGACCAATCTCAGCGACGCCGCCTTCGAACGTGCGGAATGCGAGCGGCAATGTCCCGCTGGAACGTTCCGGAGCACGCAGCGGCGGGTGCGCGGCATAAGCGGGCAAGAGCGGATTCGAGGAGAACATATGCTTGATATCGGTGAGCAAGAGCTCCTGGTGCTGCTCCTCGTGATGCATGCCCAATTCGAGCGCCGGTGTGATTTCCGCAAGGCGCGGTGAGCCTTCGAGATCCGCGAGGCGCGCGTCGATGGCGCGTCGATACGCGACGATCTCGTCGAGAGGAGGGCGGGTGAGCATGCCGCGCCGTGGCCGCGGATGGCGTTTTCCGACGGCGTCGTAGTACGAGTTGAAGAGATAGTCATACTGCTTGCGGATGGGCGGAAGCCCCATTGGCTGCAGCACGAATCTGTCGAAAAACCAGGTTGTGTGGGCCAAGTGCCATTTGGCCGGGCTCGCATCCGGCATGGATTGCACAACCATGTCTTCAGGCGAGAGTGGCTCTGCGAGCCGACTCGTCGTGCGTCGGGTGGCAAGGAGCTCAGAAATGATCGTCGCGCGTCCGCTCATGGCCTTTGCGATGTAGGAGCCCAAGGGCGCTACGACAATGCTCAAAAGCGCCGCAGACCGCTTTCGATTTGCCGCGATCTCATCGTTGGGGCCTGCGGTGCGGTCAGTTGGAGCCCCATCCGCGCGCTCGCTACGCTCGCTGCGCTGCCTTGTATGAACCGTCTGGTGGAAGCGAAGGGAATTGGTGGTCGAAGCGAGGAGGGGGCGCAGGGGAAGAGACGAAAAAGTTGTAAGC
>Ga0123357_10000461_pt1 | contig 39468 bp, 30 predicted proteins | sample TergutEmb28metaG_FD_89873 | JGI IMG/M metagenome (GOLD analysis project Ga0123357, IMG submission 89873) | Embiratermes neotenicus P4 segment gut microbial communities from Petit-Saut dam, French Guiana - Emb289 P4 | ecosystem: Host-associated > Arthropoda: Insects > Digestive system > Gut ...
AGATCTCATCATCAGGCCTATAAATTATATATGAGACATAAACTGCATGTGAGCAGGTAAGGCAGTGGACGTGCGTTGGTATGTGGTGTCCTGGGCAGGGGTCTTTCCCCTTGGGCACTGTCATTGTTGGCATTGGGGGGAGGGGTCCGGATGGCGATTGGCAGGTCTATACGCCTCACGTCTGTGGGAAAAAATAAAAAAACTATATGTGAGGGGGAACAGTAGGTGTGTCATGATCACTGTCTGGGGTACCCTGAGCGGTACTTACATGTGGCGTTGGAGATCCGTTGAATAGATGTCTTGTTTGTTGGTTCTAGTGTTTGTCACTGTGGTGCTGGGTACTGCATGTAGCCCTGGCACATTCATGTATTGCATATGAAGATCACTGTAGAATAGGCATCCTGTCTGTTGTTTTTGGTGTGCACTAAAAACAACAGACATGGTGCCTATTCAACAGTGACAAACACTAGAACCAACAAACAAGACATCTATTCTCTGGATCTCCAACGCCACATGTAAGTACCGCTCAGGGTACCCCAGACAGTGATAATGACACACCTACTGTTCCCCCTCACATATAGTTTTTTGATCTTTTCCCACAGACGTGAGGCGTATAGACCTGCCAATTGCTATCCGGACCCCTCCCCCCAATGCCAACAACAGCAGTGCCCAAGGGGAAAGACCCCTGCCCAGGACACCACATACCAATGCACGTCCACTGCCTTACCTGTTCACACGCAGTGTATGTCTCATATATAATTTATAGGCCTGATGAAATATCAACATCCGCCACACACAAGCAATATTTAGTCTCTTAGAACTTTGTAAACCTGATGATGGCCTCTGAGTAGGCCGCAGCATGTTGTTTGATTAACACCTAACCAATATACTAGTTGTGTTTTGAATTACTTTGCCCTTTTACTTCATTGTTACACACACAACAGGGATGTCTCAACTAAAAATTGTTAGCCCTGCTGCTGGAATGTCTCAGATAAACAAGTATGCTGCTGGAGTGGCTCAGATAAACAATTAGGTCCGATGCTGGGGTGGCTCAGATAAATAGTTAGCCCTGTTGCTGGAGTGCCTCATAAACAAGAATGCTGCTGGAGTGGCTCAGATAAACAGGTCTGCTGCTGGAGTGGGTCAGAGTGCTAGCTGTTCTGCTGGAGTGGCTCAGATAAACAAGTATGCTGCTGGAGTGTGTCAGATAAACAAGTATGCTGCTGGAGTGGCTCAGATAAACAGCTCTGCTTCTGGGGTGTTTCAGATAAAAAGGAGTTAGGCCTGATGCTGGAGTGGCTCAGATAACAACTGTGTATTTCATTCAGTGGAGATCTTAATTGCATTTCTGGCATTTCCTGTCAGTAAATATATGTAAAAGGATAAGCAGAAATGGGTAAAGTTTGCTGCCTGCCTAAGCTTTATGATGTGAACACATACAGACACATGGAGGTAATGCTGCACCCATTCTTCATGTTGACACTAGGTAGGCATTATTGTTCAGGTTCACATGCAGCTGCCTGAACCATGGGGAAGGAGCCCCTGGGTGCCGGTTGTATATGAGGCTGTCTGGGTCCCAAAGTAAGTCTGAGCAGTGATGGTACAGATTGTTGATAAACGTAAACTTTATGTAAGGAATGACATTCAGAGTAGTCTGCTGGGATGTGACATCACCTGTGGTGGTAAAATGACACCAGCAACATATCTGATGAAGTTAGACTTTTGTTCCGCACAGCTGTGTTGCTGAAGATTTAAGGCTTGTGCAATGTAATGCTGTGTCATTGGATGAGTAATTATGAATATTTGGAGGATTGTAGTGCCTTCCAAATGTCTGGTACTTTGCACACACCAACGAGGACTGTGTTTTCATTCTTGGGGAACATACTGCCTTCACTATCAGGATATAAGCAGCCTGAAGATGTAGGGAAACATCAATAATGTTAGTACCAGACTGTGTGATGTCACACCTAGAAGACTATAATATTCATCCCCATAATAACCTCAAATTTCATAGAAGGAACATTACAGTCAGGTACATCTTTTCAAATTTGGAAGGGGGGAGGAGAGAGAAATTACGCAAGTATGTAATGTATGTAAATTTTGAGGTAGAATGCCATACAAATGTCTCATCTGATTTAATTCAGCGCTGCAGGCCTGTGATGACAGTGTGTCAGTCACTGACAGTGTGTCAATCACTGACAATGTGTCAATCACTGACAGTGTGTCAATCACTGACAGTGTCAATCACTGACAATGTGTCAGTCACTGACAGTGTCAATCACTGACAATGTGTCAATCACTGACACACACTCCTTTTTTTTGTACTCTGTCCAGTGTCTACATTAAAAAAAACATTTCAGAAGCCGGCTCTTCTTCTGTCTTCAGACAAAGAAGCATCCAACCGGGCGAACCCCTCTAGATCGAGCCAGTCCCAGTCACTGGGCAGCACAGAAACATTCAACATGTTCAGATATGATCCTGAGAACAGATAAAAATTAAAGCCTGGAACACTTCACAAATTAAAATCATAAAAAGGAGCCATTAACTGTCATGGCCCTGAGAAGAGATACGAAGTTGATGGCTGTTTTTTGTTATTTTAATTTGTGGAGTGTTCCAGGCTGTATTGTTTGAGTCTGGTGGTGGTTTTTAATCTTTCTATAGCTATTTTCCTGTTATTACATGTGGACTTGATCTGTTCTCAGGTATGTTTCATAACGAGCTACTGTTTCTGTGGTGCCCATTGACTGAGAATAGCTCAATCTAAGGGGTCCACAAGGTTAGGTGCTTCTTTGCCTGAAGACGGAAGCAGTGCTGACTTCTGAAACATCATGTTCAAAATTTAAATGATGGACAACGTCCAAGAAAGGGAGATTGTCAGTGACCCACCTGATTTGTTACATCCTGGTGCCTCAGTGTGTGTGACTGTACACTAAGTATGATTTTGTTATGTGTCTTTGTAGACTGCATCAATTTGCAATGTAAATGGTTGTACAAACTACTCTGTCTCTTGGTTGTTCTTTCAAGTTTTTGTTTTGTTGTATGATACTGTATGATACATTTTTGTAACTTATTGTTATGTAATTACACTTTTTGTTATATAAAAAGTCTTCTGCAATGCATGACACTTAAGTGTAATGTATAGATTGCCTCATGATTTTCAGCTGTTTACCACACAGCATGAAGCAAGTTTAATTGTTACATAAAATTTCAGTCTTGTGGCATATGACACTGTGTGGCTTTGTAGATTGATGCCAACATTTTGAACACACTTCCTCCATCTTCAGGGTAGAAATGAGGTGGGTTCCTCAGAGATATTGGTGCCTGTCTACCCAACTAGATTCTGATTGCAGACTTACGTCACTTGCGTGTGTGTGTGTGTGTGTGTGTGTGTGTGTGTGTGTGTGTGTGTGTGTGGGCAGCTTACAGCCTGGACTGTGAAAAGATTGGGTGGGGGTCATGCAGCAGGCCAGTTGAAGCAACAGATATACCTGCAACAGTGTCATTTCTGTTCCTAAAAACATGGCTCTCTGAGATCCACACATAGCACCGTATTTTATGTCCTTAGCTATGGGTAACTCTGTGCTTTCCTCTGTTTGACAGTGCCATAGTATATTATGAGTATTGTATGAGAGCCACACTTCTGGTCAGTTAATAGCAGGCAACACAGAACAGTGTACCCTGTTTGGCTGCTTGTTACCGGCTGACACCCAGTACCTCCTGCAGACAAGTCCCAAAAGGGCAACTCAGGTCATTTCTTTACACAGTGCCATTGTGACTGGACCTTGCATGGTGTCACATTCAAGAAGACTGTGTCTGAACACTGACTGCTGGGACAGCCTTAAATCTGATATACTGACTGATCTGTATATCCCACAACTTGCAAGCTGCTACACTCCTGTGTTCTGATGCTTATCCTTGCCTTTTTTGTTTCTCTTCCTTTACTCACTTGTTAAATAACCCATTAGCAGAGGCTGCTTGGAAAAGTACGACGATACTGAAACTGATTTATTGAAATAGATTGTGAATATTGTGAAATGACTCAGGATTGGATCCAAATCACCATGTTTGAACATGGTGATGAATCATCAGGTTCTCTAACAGAGAAGCTGAGTATCAGCTGTCTTACAGATTCATACCATCTTGTAATTTGTCTTTTTTCTCAGAAATGTAATGCTGTTTCTCTTTCGTGTGTTTAGAAATAAACTTTTAAGTTAAACTTGCACAGTGTCTGATGTATTTATTTACCAAATGAAAAAGGTTAAATAAAGTTGACCCTGTGTATGCCATGAAGTCATGTGGGGGAGTGGCATATAGCTCCACTCAGTCTTGACCTTGCCCTAGATTGAGATGAGTGGTCAGTTTCATGCACTGGCCACTTTATATCCTGGGAAAGGGCCACCAGTACCCATTGAGTAAGAGGTTGTGTGGGCATGTTTGAGAAGAAGGAAATCTTGCCTGTGCTGGCAGTCAGCCCCTGGTCCATTGAACCCATAATGTGACTACAGTGACTAACCTATCACCACTCATACACCAAATCAGAGTTAATCAAATTGGCACGTAAACTAAGCATGCCAAGACCTGCACTCATGTCTGTACATGCATTATGCACTGTCAACAGCAGACTGATCTCGGAGTCAGAAGAGTGCGGAGACATTCCTGTTTGGGCATTGTGTTGAACTAATAATGAAACACTGCAAAAATATGCCTATTAGCTTTACTGTGTGTGAGTAACAACTTCAACTGCTTAACAGATTGTTGTAACATTTGATATTTTGGAGTGCAGTGTATTGTTGAAACATTCTGTTTTTGGTTTAAATTACACCATGACAGAAGGCCATTCCATGACTAGAGGTCATTCAGTTGTTCACATATCAATGCCAAGCCCTGAATTCCATCCCAAGCCAGTCTATGTGGGATTTTTGGTGGACACAGTGGCATTGGTAAAAAATTTCCTCTGAGTACTTCAATCTTCCCCTGTCAGTACCATTCCACTAATGCCCCATATTCATTCATCTATTACCAACATTATACACAGCGTCATTAAATAACAGACGCTACATGAATACGTATGTGTATATTGAGTGTTACTTGCTAAATGCTGATTGGAGTGAAGAATGTTCTAGACACTACATAGTTGTACAGTACAACAAAACACATGTGATGTGCAATGTACGTTTCTGTCTTAAGATTTTAGACAGTGTAACCAAGTGTACCCCACTGTTATGCCATGCATACAGTTCTGAACTCATCTGGTCAAGTATTGCAGACAGGTGTGTTGGATATCACACTTGTGTCTTAGTGTAGGCTGGGATAGCGACTGGCTATGGGCTGGATGGTCCAGGGATCGAATCCCAGTGGGGGGGCAAGATTTTCTGCAACCATTCAGACTGGCCCTTGCACCCACCCAGTCTCCTATACAATGGGTACCAGGTCTTTCCTGGGGGTAAAGTGGCAAGGGCATGACACTGACCACCCACCCCCATCTAGTGCTGAGGTTAAAGAAAGAGTAGAGCTATACCTCCACCTCCAGGCCTTTGTGGCCTGTTACAGGGTGAACTTTACCTTGTGTCTCAGCACTCGGCCATGTGTGAGGGTACAGCTTCACACATTAACATCAGTACTGCATGCAGCAGTTTAAGGCCCATTTCACACCACAGGGGCAATCATGTTCCAGCCATTTCATCAGACAGCCTTCAGTATGCTTGCATAGGAGTGCCCACTTCAGCAGTCATCAAGGCACAGTACAATCATGAAAAGGTGCACTTCGCTGCAGGTAAAGGACATTTTCTTGCAACATGACCATACCCATAGTTAGCACTGGGCCTTGTGGTGCACTTCCGTGTGTCAGTGGTGATGCTGTGCCCAGTAACCAGCAAATAAAACCTTTTGGATGGGGTTTTAGTGATGTGAACTATCATGGAAATACCTGAGTGTATCCTCTTAAAGAGTGAACTAAGTGTCTCTGACTGACACAGAGACACTTGAGCTGTACAATAAGAACCAACAGGATGCACTATTTACTTTCAATTTATTTCAGTAATTAACCTCTACATGTTTTGAGCAAGCTTACTGCTTATCATCAGGGGTGCTGTTCTGTATATACAGCAATTGGTATACGTCATGTGTTTATGTGTGGGCCGGGTAGCTCAGTCAGTATAGCGATTGACTATGGGCTGGACAGTCTGGGATCGAATCCCGGTGGGGTCGAGATTTTCTGCCTGTCCAGACCACCCCTGGGGCCCACCCAGCCTCCTGTAAAATGGGTACCAGGCCTTTCCCGGGAGTAAAGTGCAGCCAGGGCGTGCTGCTGACCACTCACCCCCTTCCAGTGCCGTGGTCATGGAAGAGTAGAGCTATACCTCTACCCACCCCCTGGGCCACACCTTGTAACGGGATCACTTTACCTTGTTCACATGTGTTTATGTTGACAGGCTGTTGGCAGGAGGTAGAGGTTAATTACTGAAATAAACTGAAAGTGAATAGTGCATCCTGTTGGTTCTTATTGTACGGATACATCACGATGCACGGTCAACAAAACATTAAAGATGGTAGAGCATGTGCATACAAACATGATCGGTCCCATGGGGACAGCTGTCACTTTTAATGCACATTCCTACTTACACACAGTTGGGACGTAAATGAGCTAGCAAATATATTGCAACCATTCAGTCTGAATCTCCATGTTCATTATTTCATCACTGGTTCTAATGGGTCTGTTTACCCAATCCTGCTACTGCACAGATCACTCTCAGCCCAGTCAAAGCCCCATCTTTCAGTAGGTGAGGTTGATTTCTTTCACAATTCATAGAATGAGACTCTCCTTCCATCATTTTATGCTTCCAGAAAATCTTTATACTTTACTGAAATAAACTTTCATGCTTTTTATGCTTTCTGAGATGATTTCGTATTTTAGCACTATAATTTCATAAGTTCTTTGAACCATATAGGTGTTTCATATTGCAAATGAATTCTGACATTTGTGAAGGTTTTATTGGTCCCATTTACTCATGAACATTCAGATGCAACTGTTCCTGTATGGGCTGTAGTCCACCTCCAACAGCTTCTAATTTCCACAGAGAATGTAATGAGAGAAGGTAAAGAAACACAGTTTTAAAAAGTCCATGCATTTATTACCCTACTATTTCTGTACGATGATGCAGTCAACACACAAAATACTTCTCTCATAGCCTTACCAAGATTCATGCAGTATGTCAGTTGGTCTACTGCTGTAACCTGTTAACACACCTAGCCTGTTCATGAGCTGCACTGTAATATGTACTATGTCAACCTCTTTCAGTTAACAATAGTTGATCCTGCTCCATGTAGCTCCAACCTGGCATTTCACTCAGGCAAATCCAGCTGACCTACAAAGGACTTTTAAAACGAGACCGCACCTTCATGATCATTTAATACTACTTGATGCAGGATCATTAAAATCAACCACGATGCAATTAACGGCATTAAACTCTGGGCAGAAGACAACATTTGAATGGCCAAGGTTTAAGCAGGTTTCACACGGTTTAAGTATGGTTCCCAGGCATTAACATTACCTGGTACATGAAGCACATTGTCCTTGTTTACATTGGGGTTATCTTACTGAAAATTGCAATAAAAAGGGCAATAACACAGTCCAGAGTATTATGCTCCCAACAAAAATAAATTACATTTACAAACAAGACATGGAAGACCCCAGATGCTGCTGGTGATAACTGCTTTTCAAATCACATCAAATTTGTCTATTTGATTTCTAAAACTTGTTGTCAATGTTTAAAGCAAAAGCATATTGCCTGGGGCAATGTTAAATGAGGACTAATGGTAAGTGAAATGGTCACATGATTATATGTAGCTAATACTTTATTACTCATCTCTCTCAAACAAACACTGATAATGAAAATTTTATCTATAATGATGTTATCCTTGTCTCCAAACCTGTGCAATTCTACTACGTGGTTTATATAGAGTCATTATTTTATCTGGTCCATATCACTGGTCACCTCCTGTTGCTATTCCAATGCACATGCGGGTGGCCACTGACTCACTTACAGTGTATGCAATAAGTGAACCAACAGGAAATAATATGCATCACACAAAATAAGGACTCTGTAAAACCTTGCAGGGCCACAGAAATTTGAGAAATATTTAAGTGGGACAGGAATCCTCAGCTGGACAGCCCATGGTGAGGCACCCGTTTATATGAGCGACGATGCATCTCATCCACACTGTCCAAGTACCAAGTGCCCGGAAACAGTATGTCCAACGAGGCCTGTGGTGTATAAGGCGCCTTGTGGTGGTTGTGTTCACGTATCTCCATGATGCTGTCAAACTCTTCAGGGGAAATCTTGTGGCGTAGTTCCAGCTGTGATTTAATATGTGTCAAATTTGCCACAAGGTGTTTCAGGGGTGACCCCGGGTTGGTATCCAAAGACACATGCAAGGAGAACATAGACGAGGCAAGTCCTGAACCATAAGAGAACAGAGCTATACGTTTGCCCGCTAACTCATCAGCACCTCTACTGATTAGCAATGACACCAGGCCACCATACAATGATGGGGTATACATGTTGCCAACCTGATTTGCCACTAATAGTGAGGGCTGTGTCTTTTCTTCAAATGCTGATTTACTCAGTGTAATAAATGCCTTCTCAATGTCTCGATCAAAATATGTGTCCTCCAGCTTCACATCCTTGAGCGCCTCAAGTCCAGGATAATGACGAGACCGTCCTTCTTCTGATGCTCGAAGAAAATCATTGAGCATAAGTCGTGCCAATGACTTTTGTACTAGCTTACAATATGGGACATGAAACAAAACTGCATCCAGGTCCTTCAACCCAAAACGCTCTTTACCATGCTTCTCACTCTTGGAACAGAACAGCTGGTAGCATTTGTCTAAGGCACTCAAGTAGCACTGAATTGACAGCTGCCCATCCACTTTCGGGTATTCTGACACGAGATCTGGCTTGTAGAAGTCATATACATGTCTCATGTGAGTGGCACGCACTCCTCGGTCCAGTACCAGGGGGGCATTTGCTCCCACCAGCATGGCGATGGCACCAGCTCCTCCTGTTGGTCTTGCATTACCCTTAGCATACACAGCAATGTCAGCTGCCACCACCAGGGCGAAGCGACCATCCCACGCGCTGGACTCAACCCAAGACACGCTGTTGAAGAGGGCCGCAGTACCCCCGTAGCAGGCATTTATGGTGTCCACGCCCTCAATGTCAGTGTTGCCACTGTTCTCAAACAGCTGCATGAGAACAGTCTTCACACTCTTGGACTTGTCCAAAATTGTCTCCGTTCCCACCTCGAGGCGTCCGATGCTGCTGTACGAGATGCTGTACCTCTCCATCAGCCGCGTCACCACAGTCAAACACAAAGAATTGATATCTTCACGGTCAGTACAAAAACCCATTCGAGCCTGTCCCAGTCCCACAGTGTACTTTCCTGCCGACACTTTGTCGTAGGCCTCCAGTTCATTCTGCTCCACATACTGTGACGGAAAGAACAGTTCCAGTGCGACTATTCCCACATCAGTAGGCCACTCACCCATCTTCATGCACTTCTCACCTCAGTCTGGCAATGTAAGTGTGCTAGCACTGCTTCCTGGCCTCCATGCAGCAATGTGAAACGTTACACATTATACGAACTGAGGTTCAAAATGACCTCAAAACATGTCCTACAAACCCGGGTTAACCTGATCACAACCGCATTGCGGACACACGTTACCTAGTCTCCCACGTTTCGTTCAGCTGATTCTTTTGAACCCGAGGAATGCCGCGTTAAAATATGATGTGCTTCACAGCAAATCGTCCTTATTTCATGCGGAGCAAATAATTAAACATGTCATAATAAAAGTTCCTTCTTACACTATACAACAATCATTTTCCATTACGGAATTTCAAACACGTTACAACTCTACTCTCGCACTTCCGTGTGCACAGTACCATCGCATCACGGAGCGTGCCGTATCACTGCGCATGTGCCGCGGCAATAGTTCGTCGTCTGCTGGTCTGTTTGCAACAGTCAGATATGCATACAAACAAGCGCAGGTACGAGGAAGTTTCATTTATGTGTAGTCAGTCTCCAGTATTACGGAACATATATTTATCCTGATAGGAGCACTAGTGTCTACTGAAATGTCGATACACATGATCCAGACTACATATCCTAGAAATCGTTTAAAGTCAAAGGCTTCATTCAAATCACTTGAAAAGTAACCATGTTTTGGACATATTCCAGACTTGTCAGTTTTAAAGACATCTTTGAAGAACAGAAATTTTCACGGCGGTAATGTGTTCAAATGACGGTAACGCCGTGTAGTACAGGTTTTTCCCGACATTCAGGAAGAACTACTGCCTCCGTCTTCAGGGTGACTGAATCCGTTTATACCTTTGCTAGGCGGTGTGAAAATTCCAAAAACATCACCACTTGAATGTTTTGAAAAACGAAAGATCTTGGCTGGTGTGAACCACAGTTCGTCTAGTATAGGTGTGAACTGCGTTACAACTTGGACCTGCAAAACTGAGACAGAAAAGGAGGAAAGTGACATACATACGTGTATACACATAGATATTACACGGATCGCCAATGAATTCAAATTGATAATGAACTGTGGAATAATTCATCAAAACAAATACACAATACAAATATGTTACAAATGTTCCACATGCAGTATTCAAATGTTACCCTAAATTAATTAAATTCACAATAAAGAGCTTCGTTATGTTAACTTTGCACTAAATATAATAATTAGATATCGAGATGGATGGGTGGGAAACGTAGCATGCTTGGAAATTGCATCAATTTCAGTATTGTCAACGTTGCATGGCTACTTCAAGGTTAGGACCCAGTATCACGCATCATGTACGTATCAGCACGAGGTCCAGTGGTCCGTTTTTTTATCCGTGAGCCTCACAGCTGTTTGGTGATCACAGATCATATCTGTGGTAATAACTGAAGTTGGCACGGGTAACTGCGGGAGGTTACCAACGGTTATGCATGGTTATGTGCGCAAGGTCTATTTAGTAAGCGATGGCTGAGGAAGTTGTGACTTTATGCAATGAAATTTCTCAGTATGAAATGCAGGTGATTATCAGGTGACAGATACTGTACGTATGTGAAATATTACGTCAAGAATTGTAATATTGATGTTTGTATATTTACCAGTTGAAAGGTATTTATGTTGCTGTAAATGCAGTTCTTCATTGATTATCGAAATTTGTGGTCTCAGCAGATTCCTGTTTGTACCATGTATCGTATGCCTGTGCCGCAGGTATGCACATCCCCCTCCCCCCTCCCAAAAAAACCCCTAAATTACGGGTCTGTATGAATTTCAAGTTTAATTCCGTTTGCTGAGTCTGAGACTGTTCTGTGCAGTTGCAGTAACCCATTACAGAATTAGGGTTGTGTTGGAGGTTATTAATTCTAACACAAATCGGCCCGATGTAATACACATGTTCTTGCCAATGCAACGATAAACAAAATATTGCGTAACAAAATAGTGTCCAACAGTAATTCTGATGGTGTTATTTTATGTGATAACCAGACTTGAAGAGTTTTGTGTACAATTAAGCGTATGCTACCAAGGTTATGCTGAGATGCACGGTCAGCAAAACATCAAAATAAGCTTATGCTTGTTGTTTTACTGTATTGCAGAGTCAGTGACTGATTTGCATTTGTTTAAAATAAATAAAGAATACAAATAGTGAACACAAAACAAGACCCTTGAAGTGCCTGTGACCTCGTAGTGATTACTAGTGGTACCATTTTGTGACCTGCATGCTAAGATAGTTCTTTACAATCAGCTATTTGTGTCAAGATACCCAAAAAATTTTCTGTTACAGCAGTGTGGTGATATTCACATTTATTCTCACTGTTCTGCAGAAATTTGATTAATGATTGAGTTTGTTATTGCCAACATATTTGCCATGGTGGGAGCCCACACTTTTGACTGCTAAGAAATTTTACTGCAAAAGACCAATTTTATTTGTCATACATGTTTCAATTCCTCCGTTATACTGTCATCATATGGTTACAGCTGTAACAGGATCCTAGTATGGCATTTAAAAATTGATTTGATATGATATGGACCAAAACATTTAAAATATGATTCATACATCCATATATCTTCCATAGCTCTGAAAATGCCTGATTCAAAGTACACATGTATAATGAGGGGAGGTTGTGCTTAATGAATTAAGCACCATGCCATGAAGATACCTGGGGAGGTGGTGGTACAGCATTCCTTTTCAATATTTGGTCCTCAGTGGAGCTGAGTGGCCACCTTAATACCATGGCTACTTTACTTGGGAGAGAGAGTTGTGGTACCATTGGACAGGAGGCTCATTGGGCCCATAGAGCTGTTGTTATGGGTCCCAGAGTGGTTTTGGTTGTATTGGTGAGAAATTGTCTGCCTGTACTGGAAATCGAACCCCAATTTTGTGGCCACCTAGATCAGTGGTTGTCAAAGTTTGATTTGTAAGGCCTTGGGGGGGGGTTCCAGAACATTATTTTTATTTTCCTATTGTAGGATACAAGGAAGAAATTGTACTGAATATTTTTAACGTTGAAAACAATCTATTTATATGTAATAACGGTATAACACAATGTGGGATGTGATCAGTAGAACGTATAAGTTTTTTCCTTTATATTCTTCCTGGTCTCATTTTATTATCGTTACTGATAGGAAAATTTTAGTTTTTGTAATGAATTTTTAACCTATTTTATGTTGCTTTTTTTGAGTATGTTACTTGTTTGTAAATATGCAAAGTTTAAATACTATCACAAGTTTTTGCTTGGGGGTCTAGGAGTTGAGATAATTCTGGGTAGAGGTCAGCAGATTTAGTGAAACTTTGTGAGTTTGTGGTGTGAAGGAGTTTGAGAGCCACTGATCTAAATCATGACTTAGTCTTTGTACTGACTCACCAATCAGACTCACCAATCATAGCTCATTTGTATAATATTACTAGCCATTTTAATGTGTAAATTCTGTTCTCATATGTTATCAGTGAATACAGTGCAGTGTATAATGTTAGCAGTATCTGTTGCATTAACATGGTGTTGATGGTGGTATTGTATGCAGTCAGTTGTTGTATCTGCTAGTGTTTGAGCACAGTGTGATTCTTATATGGCCTCCACACAGCGAAACTGAATTACCATTGACATTTTTCCCTATGATATTGCTAAAGTCATATGTGGCTTGATGATTGTACAGGTTGTGAATGGTGCTAGTAAAAATTTACAAAAAGGAGACATGTTTTTAATGATATGTGACTCTATAAACACTGGAATGGCCAAGGTCTGTTCAGAGTGACAGCAGATGCACTGTGTTGCAGTTGTCACAAGTGCAGTTAGCTGTTGCTGCATCGTTGCCAGGCCCAGATCGTGACAGCCTGATCTCCCTGCAGTCGCACATTGAAGAGCTGATCACATTGACAAAGGAGAACCTAGCAGGCCTGCAGAATCAAGAAAAGGAGAGAGACTTACTGCAGACAGGAGCTGCCGATCAGTATGATAAAGAATATGCTCTGTTGAAGGTGAGCTGGAAATGTGATGTAACATCAAAACCAACAAATGCACATCAGCATATGACAGTATATTATCCACATTGCGTGCCTACTACCTGTTTCGGCCACTTATGCGGCCATCTGCAGGGATGTGCACTGCAAAGGACATATACATCAAAATATTACAGAAGTTTTTGAACCAATGCACAGATATAAAATATTATATTTTCAAAGTAGTGCATAGTTGAAAGTGCACATTACAGATTAAAACAGAAAAAATATTTGTGATTGATTGTGATGGGCAGTATGTATGTAGTAAACCATCCTGAAAGGACAGTTGTGTGTACGAGCTGGCGGCTATTTCATCCGTTTATTACTGTACGTAGTTTTTATCTATCAATTGATTATCATTTAGCTCCTACATAGACTCGGATTTCCTTTCAGAATCGTGATTTACTCAACATTTGCTGCCCATCAAAATCAGTCACAGATATTTTTATCTGCATTTTAATCCTTAGTATGCACTTTAAACATGTATTATTTTTAAAGTTTTGTGTTTTATGTCTGTATTTTGGTTCAGAAACTTCTGTTCTTTTCTGATGTACCTGTCTTGTAATGCACCTCCTTGAAGGTGGCCATACGTGTAGCAGGTGTATGGTATGTGTAATGTACTTCCATATGCTTATGTGCATTGGTTAGTTTTGATACCATATCTGATTCCTCAATACACAGTTGTGGATCATTAAAAAAGTCATATAATTGGTTGCCATATGACTCAAATGGGGGATACAAGAAATGACAAATTCTGGTGTATAAGTCCCAAAAAAACGGAGGATTCAGGGCTTATGAGGTGTGACGCTGTTGCTGTGTGTTTACTGGTGTTGCAAAGTGACATGATGCCTTCATCTTTGAGGGTTGAGGAGTCTAAGAGGAAAAATATTTGGACTGATCAACTACTGCAGATGAAGGGACTCTGCTCCTTCAGAAAGTCAGCAAATGCTAACCCAGTGACACTGCATCACCTTACAGAAGACCTGAACCCTCAACAGAACAGCACTGCTGTGAAGACCTAAAATATCGCATCTTCCAAAAATTGTTGGTTTTTAAGATGAGGTAGGTGGGAGGATAATGATAAAATTAATGCGTGAGGATGGGAGATGGCCATAACTGGCTCAGCACAAAGTGTGTACGTTCTGCATGCTATTACCACACAGTTGCTGAACTGTATAGCTCTCTGTTTGCATTGACTTCCTGGCCATGCCAGTTGTCTTTTTGCCTTTGTTTTTATTGCACCTTCTTTTTGGCTTTCTTCCTTTATGTTGTTCCTATATCCAAACAGCTGGGAGTCACTATATTTCTAAATCAAAATTTTTTTTATGTCTTGTGTTACTACTTGGTTGAGTGGCTGGTGATGAGTGAATAATGAATTTGAAAGGATATGGATGGAAGCATATGTGTCCTAATGTAGTGATACGTTGCACAGGCAGAGCTGGAAGAGTCAGACACTACGAAGGACAACACGCTTGAACGTGTGCAAGATGACAGTAGAGCTGGAATTCAGGTGAGATATGTTTCTGTCAACTGACTTTTGTACAGAGAGTGGCTCAGTTTTCATTGTACTGTTCATTCACTTGACAACATTGTGCACTTGTTAATTACATGTTATTGTGTCTTGACCTCACATGGTCTCAGCATGGCACTTGCAGTACTTTGCAAAATATGTGTTGACATAACACAAATGTCGTTGTAACTCTGCTGACAGTCACAGTGGTACCCTGTGCAAGAACAGTATACAGTGTGGAACAATAAGACCAACATTGTGGTTATTTGGTTACAACTATGTGGTACCATTTCTTCAGTTTGAATAACAGTTTGTTGTACTGTGTATTGTCAAGGTTGAACCACACTGTTGATTGCAGGGGTGTACTGGCCTTGCATTTGAATTATTTGTCTGATTGTGATGGAAATTTTGTATTGTCTGCATGAAATACAAATTAAGGATCCAGCTACATCTAGAGACATATTGGTGTGTCATTGTTGCCCACATAAATCTATTCCATTTTTGTTTGGGAATGACTGTTGTTGTTTTCAGGAAGATTTGGATGCACTGCAGGGGATGAAATGTCAGGCCCCTTATAGACACGAGTGGGGTGATGTGAGCTATCACAATGCACTGGTGTGTGCAGTGGAGCCTGCCAGCAGTGTTCACAGCATGAATCAGATACAGGTGCTGGTTTGTTCCTAATCTTGCTTTCTTGTGTGTTTGTCAACCCTGAGACTAAGTTGTGCAATCTTTTGCTTGGTCTCTTCAGGTAAATGTTAGTGATGCAGCGTCTTGTGCACCAATACCACACACTGCCCTGTTCCTCATATAGAATGATTGGCTACTAAATAACGAGACTAGCTTCAGAAAGGTATTTCAGTAATGCGGCTACTGTATGTACATGTTATCCTCTTCAAAGCATTTTCCTTAAGTAACTCTGCCATTTTTCTTGTGGATATCTTTAATTGCTTGAAAGTGGGTTCCTTTGAAGCAAGCTTTACAGTTTTGTTCAAAGGAGAGATGTGTTCAGCATTGGTTTGCTGTTTTTCATCTGAAGTCTAGTGGATTGCCACTCAAATTTGTTGGGACCATTGTGGACCATTGTGGTTCACAATTTTTTCATGTACAGATTTGTTATTAAAATCTGTTTTACTGTTTCTTTTGTGCATATTTTCCCCCCCTTCTGTTATTCTGATTTCTAAAAGGATGAGCTATGGCTGATCCATGTGGCCATACAGTCCAAGGTGTAGGTCTGTGGCTGCTTTATTGCTACGCAGTCCAAGGTGTAGGTCTGTGGCTGCTTTATTTCTGGATTCATGAGTACAAATCCTGTTGAGGGCATTGATGTTTGTCTCTTGTGTTGTGTTGTGTTGTGTTGTGTTGTGTAGGTAGCAGCCTGTGCAACAGGCTGATCACTTGTGCAGAGGAGAGCTGTGTGTGTGTGTGTGTGTCTAATTGTGTGTAATCTAGGAACCTCAACAGTGAGGCAGCCTAGGCCGTACTTGGACTGTTGTATGATAGTAACAAAACTTTTTTTTTTCACAAGATCCCCCACCTTTTCCACATTTTTATCCCTTCTCATCATACTGTGATGGCCAAGTCATTTGTCATCTTCCATATACTTGTTTCCCTGTGAAGCCTTCTTACGCCTTTCACACACTCGAGCTTTTTAATTAGGCATCTTTCTTTGTCTGTTTTACATAATAAATTGAAGGTTTTGTTGGCAGTTTTTGTCACTTTCACAAGAAATTTGATGTTTGCTTGGTGCTTGAATGTTAATCAAGAATGACTGCAGCCAGTTGGTGCTGTTTACAAAAACTGTTTTTATTATTTGCAATAACATTCACGTAATGGATCATTTTTTGACATGTGACTGGGGAAGCTTCACCAAAAACTATTATGTACATATTTAGTTTAGTGATCAGCAGTCAGGTCAGGAGCTACTCATGCATTCTCATTATTTAATGGCCACTCTTGATAGAATTATCCACTTTGTGGGCAGAGTGTGGAACTTTTCACTGTTAAAGCTGGTGGTACATAAACTGACCGATAGGACTTAGAGGGTTAATTTAAAGATTTAACTTGCTTATAGGTTAGAGTCATGTTTACGAATCCTACCCAAAAGGACATGCTGCCTTGTCCCTACTACCTGGAGGGGAACTGTCGCTTCTCTGACGAGCAGTGCCACTTCTCCCATGGGGAGCTGGTGGACTTGGCATCTCTGAAGGAGTACAGGTGAGTTTTGTGTTCACTGGTGATGTGACACCACATAGTTTTGGAAATGTCTACCAACTGCCACCTCCATCTTCAGAGTAGAAGAGTGAGCTGTCATGTGATGTAGTGCTGAGTAAGTAGTTGGCAAACTGAGAGATTATATGTGTGCCCTGGTTGTTATTGTACATATTGTGTAAAGTGCTGTGGATGGCAGGCATCAGGATGGTGTAGTCAGTATACTGACATTGTGTAAAGTGCTGTGGATGGCAGGCATCAGGATGGTGTAGTCAGTATACTGACATTGTGTAAAGTGCTGTGGATGGGGACTAGATGCTCTTTCTCTGTGGGTAAAGCAGCTTGTATGTAAGCTTGACCATTCTGTATCTGTGCAGCTGTACCTCTCTTCCCCCTGTATGCTGTTACAGTATTCACATTACCTTTTTTTTTATTTATTTATTTTTACTTATGGGTGGCCCCGCTGTATGCAACGTGAGTAGGGGTTTGAGAAATATGTTCAGAATTTTTGTAAAGAAACTCAAAAGAACATGACCACTCTTCCAGCATAGTCATAGATGGGAAGATAACATTTTAATGAATTTTGGAGATATTTGGTGTGGAGTTGTGGTAACTGTTAAAAGGTGAAATTGTCCCTGTGCATGCCATGCAAACCTGAAGGGGGAGTAGAGGTATAGATGTGGCACTGTATAGAGCTCAGTTGTCAACTTCATGTCCCAGCTGTTTTACCCCTCGGGAAGGAAGCCTTGATAGTCATACAGTAGGAGGCTGGATAGGCCCCATAGCTGCTGCAGCAATTTTGGAGAAGAGAAATATGTGTATCTGCCATATATTGAGCCCTGGGTCATCTAGCCCATAGCTACATGGCTGTTCCAAATGTGCCGGTGCAGACTGGATTCAGTTTGCTTAAAAAATAATGTCCACTGTGTGGAACCTGTAGATGCAGTGATGTGGATTTGGGTTCTGTAGAGCAGAGGATGTTACGAGGATTCGGGTCTTGCGGAGTGTGAAACTGCATATCACTGGTTAAATGGTTCCTTAAGTTTCAAAGATTTATGGTGCCTTCATCATCAAGGCTGGAGCAGTCCATGACCCTTGAAGGTAAAGGTGGCAGCTTTGTTTGGACCGTGGCAACCTCTAGCCCAGTGGTGTAGTGTCTCAGAATCCTGTAAAATCGCCCAAACTTGCAGAGAATGTTAGGCTGCCAGCACTTTATTGTGCTGTTGTGTTTGCACAGGGAACTGGACTTCTCTGCTGTCCGTCCTGGCGTCCGGGTGCTGGTGAAGTGTGAAGACTGCTTGTGGCATAGAGCGGTAGTGCTGACATGCAGCAGCGAGGACAATTGTGAGGTGAAGCTAGAGTCTAGTGGCAAGACAGTAGAAGTGGCCCTGCACTGCATCTTGCCACTGGGTATGTGTGTGTGTATTACTGTGCACTGAGGTGGGATGGTGTTGTCAGGGTAGTGCCTGGGCTGTGGGCTGCAACTAGTGTAGGGAGTACAGCAGCCAGGCCATGAAGTACGTCACTCAAATGCACTTAGTGCTGAGGTTAGGAATGAGTGGAGCTGTTGTCCACCTCCCTGCCTATGCCTTACCTTACCTTGCACCTTGAAGCAAGAATGTGTGAACTGTCTCTTTGTTCTGCTGCGGGGTATGCCATCATCCTAACAGCTTTGTTCTTCTTTCTTAATTCTCTTCTTCTTCTTCTTCAATTGGCACTACATTCCTTGGTGGGTTTTGGCCTGCTTTACGATTTCGTTCCACAATCTTCTATCTTTGCACTTCTGTGTCCAATTTCTCACTTTTCTACCTGTTCGAGCCATCTCAGTGTTGGTCTTCCTACTGGTCTTGATGAGCATGGTTCCCATTCTGTTAGTTTTTTGACAGTTCTTATTGTGTCCATTCTGATTACATGTGCTGCCCAGCATAATCTTTGTGATTTTATAAATCTTACGATAATTTGTTTCTTAATTAGGATTTCTAATTCTTCATTTGTTTTTATTCTCCATGTTCCATCATTATCTTGTGTTGGTCTGTATATTTTTCTACGTACCCTTCTCTCAAATATCAGTAGGCGATTTTGTTCTGTGACTATCATAGCCCATGTTTCACAACCGTATGTTACAATAGGTTATATGATAGATTTATATATCTGCAGTTTACTGGCAGCATTAAGATCTTTGTTTTTCAGAAGTTTTTTGTTTGCAAACAGACTTCTATTTCCTGCGTGTCTGTCTTAATTCTGTGTGTTTATATTCTCCAATTTTGTGATTCACATGAATGTTAAGAGTATCATACTTATCTTATACAGATAACCTGATTTTGTAGTTGAGCCAAGTTGGATTTGTTTCATATGGGTGTGAAACTTAGTGTCAGACCTTGAGGGGCAAATATAGACGGATGATGTTTGAGAACTGGGTGCTAATGGAGGTATTTGGGCCTAAGATGGAGCAAGTGACAGGAGACTGGAGAAAACTGTATAATGAGGAGAGGCATTTTCTGTGCTTTTAACTGAATGTTATTTTGGCGATCAAATTGGAGTTACGTGGTGGGTGGGGCATGTGGCATTTGGTTGGGGAATAGAGAAATGCATACAGCTTTTGGGTGGGGAAACTGCAGTGAAAGAGACCACGTGGAAGACTTGGGCATAAAGAGGGGGTAATATTAAAATGGATATTAAACAAGTAGGATGAGAGGACATAGACTGGATTAGTCTGTCTCAGGATAGGAACAAGTGTCAGGCTTTTGTGACCATGGTAATGAACACTGAGATTGCATAAAATGCAGGGAATTTTTGACTAGCCAAGAAACTGTTAGCTTCTCAAGAAGGACTCTGCTTCGTGGAGTTGGTTGGTTAGCCTGATTGCATACAAAACTGGGGAGGAAAGGAATAACACAGGGATGCAAGAGAGTGTTCACAGCAAAGAATAGCGTAAGGGTGTCTGTCTGTCTGCCTGCCTGCCTTACAGTGTACCGTGCAGAATACAAAATATATTCAATTCTTAAATTGGTAGCATAATGTGTGGAGTCACATAATTTTATTTGCACATGAAACTGGGTCTTTCATTTTAGCCGTTTATAGCATGATACTAATCTTAACAGTACGTAATGCAACAGTTTGATTATTACCTGGCCCGGAATACAAACTGTATCTGTTGTGGTGTTAATTTGGCTGATGAGATTTGGGAAAATTATTGCTGCTTATTCTGAGGACCCATTCAAACTAAGATTTTTATTAACATCCAAAAGAGTGACATATGTGAACGGCAGTCAGAAAATAAGTTTACATGGTACAAACTTGTTGCTGTGTGGTTGTCAGTGGTTCCCAGCATCACAGTAGAATCTTGGGTGGAAACAGTTGTGACGTGATGGCTAATATAACACAGGAGAGAAACTTCTGTTTATGACTTTTTGAGGGACTGTAAATATGCCATATTGGTGCTATGACTGTGTGAAATGTTGGGTACTGCTTGGACTGTAAAGAAGTCTCACATCTTCAGTGTCTGATTCGCTCACAGGTGCTGGGGAGGATTGTGAACATGACAGCAGTGAAGATGATGATGATGATGACGATGATTATGACAGTGATGTGAACTTGGAAGTAGACCCTGCGCTTGTCCAGCGGTCTCTGCTCAACACACCTAACTCACCAGCATTCAGAGACTGGGAGAAGTACACAAAGGTCAGTTTGCCACACCACATGGTTGTTAAAATTAGCTGTGAAATATACAGGCAATGTGTTGTGTCAGTTACAGCCCTGAACTGGGCCTTCATCTGTGGGTAGGTTTAAAGGACAGATGTTCAGTTGTACTTGAGTTCACATGGTTCTGTACTGATGTGTCGCAGTTACATTTTGTTGCTTTAGGGTATAGGCTCTCGCCTCATGGCCCAGATGGGGTATGTGGTGGGTACTGGACTGGGGAGAAATGGAGAGGGTCGCCTGGAACCTGTAGAAGCGCTTGTATTCCCACCTGGAAAATCTCTGGGTAAGTACGATTTGTGGCCTGCCCTCTACTGACGTCTGAGGGTGATTGACATGAGAAACTTAAAGAGTGCTGAAACAAATAAGACCACATGGTGTGGGCCATACATAATGGCAATTCATCAGGGTGGTTTAGAAATAGGTACTATGTAAGATGGATTTGGCAATGTGTTGAACAGCACAGGTAGTGCACGTGTAACGTAATGTTGCGTTGCTTTTAGGCAACGATTGTTGCAGTCAAAAAACTGTTAAGTATTACATATTCTGAGTGTGTGTCTGTAGCATTAGTTATCCAGCATGCAATGTACATGCACCATATTACCATCTGTGGCCCTTCCAGCTGTACAGTATTTTTCCACATTATCTCATAAACGGCACACTTTTTGAAAAAAATGTTGTTGATCATGAAATGTGTGTTGCTGATTTTCTCTTCACCTTTGGTCAGAAACAGTTCTCATTCTGTAAAGAATTGAGAGAGAGATTGTCAAAAATGTATATTGGTTTTCATTTAAAGTACCCGTTGTTCTTGTCTGATTTTAATGAAACTTGAATTTTCTTGACAGATTTTTTAAAAATATCAAATTTCATGAAAATCTGTCAAGTGGGAGCTGAGTTGTGTCATGCGGACGGATGGAGAGACAAACATGGCAAAGTGAATAGTTGCTTCTTGCAATTTTGTGAATGTGCCTAAAAATGACAAAGCTGTACTGAATCTATATCTACACTAGATTAGATGGTAATATTTTGTAACTTATTCACTTGACTTACCCTGTGTGTGTGTGTATATATATATATATATATGTATGTGTGTAGTGCTAGTGTTCAATATATAGGTATAGGAGACCTGTAAATGAGTTGGGAGTCTACCCTGTACCCCTCTTTTTGGTTTGGCCCTGCAGTGAAAATCAAACTGGGGCATCCTGCAAAAATGGTCAGAAGTTCAGACACACATGCAGTGTAACTGAGAGCTATTGAAAGTTGTAACATTGTAATATGCAGAAGGAGAGTTGTTCAAAATGTGCAGGACTGTAATGTGGTGTGTTGTTTTGTTTGGGTCTGTCAGGTTGTATGAAGGGTTAGGCAGAGGGTGCTGTGGAAGATATGTGGGCCTAGGAGGGAGGAAGTGACGGGCATGGTGAAAACTGCATACTGGGGGACTTCATGATTTGTGCTACTCACTAAATGTTATTTGGGTGATAAAACAAATAGTTGAGATGGGCAGGGCAAGTGGCATGTGCAGGGATAAGAGTAATGCATACAGAGTTTTGGTGGGGAAACCAAAATGTGACTACTCGTGAGACTGGGACCAGGAAATAGATGGGCGTATAACATTAATACTGATGTTAAAGAAGTACGATGGGAGGGCATAGACTGGCTTGATCTGGCATAGGATAGGGACAGGTGGGAGGCTGGGTAATGAACCTTCAGTTGTCATAAAATGTGGGGAATTGCTAGACTACCTGAGGAACTGTCAGCATCTCAAGAAGCACTTTGCTGTGTGGAGGTAGTTGTGCAGTGCAAACAAGATTTGCAGTAATTACTGACATATGAATATAAATGTCTGCCCAGTTTAAACCAACCAAACCCAATAACAAATACCTGCCTATATAACAACACAGTATGAACTCAACCTGTTTATCTCACAGCACCAAGCAGGGACATTTGCTTGGCTCAGTTCAGTCAGACAGGCAGCTGAGCTTACAATGCTGGAACACATTTAGTGAACTGTCTTTATGAGGGTATAGTATAATAGATAGAGCAGTGAGTGAGGAGGACAAGGGAGGTGAACACCAGCTGTGTGTCCTTATCTGCTTGCATGTTAACTTGAAAATTAGATGAGTAATGTGGTCTTTGCATTTCTGCACAGTGCGGTGTGGCAGCCTGAAGAAGACCATCATTGGCTCAGCATTTGTCATGACAACATGAAAATGTATATGTGAGAATATACTGGTGTTTCAGATCACTGCATGGTGCTGAGGGAGAAAGCAGGTGGTGATTCAAATTTGTTCATAGTAGAGAAGAGACTGAGAAGGTTACAAAAGAAGCATGAAAAGCAGAGTGAACGTCAGTGTGAACGGGAGAAGCAGGAGATGAACGTATTTGACTTCATAAACAGTAAACTTGGTGGCAAGAAAGGTTTGCAGCATGTTTATAGTTCTTTTGTTGACGTGTGTTGGTGTGAATTGTTACATTGCGTTTGTGGTACAAGGTGACAGAGTATTGCAGACTGTAGTGCTGCAGACATGCTAGAATATTCTGGTGGCCAACACCTTGGCTGCTAATTTAAATGGCTACCTGCAAGGCCTGTAATACCCACAGAACTTTTAAAATGACAACTGCATGCTCTACAGCACAGGGTTATTGAAATGTTTGGACGAAATTAGGTAGCTAAGTGGACTGTGGTGGCAATCTCGCCATTTTTAGTGGTTATGAAGTGTGTAGCAATCATCCAATGCAGTGACGCCTCACAACTATCATTTCCCTTGTTATGTGTTCCTTAAAAAGTATCAGTGACAACAGCACGTCTTCTCATTGATGTTCTCCCATTCTTACAAATAATGCAAGCCAAAACAATTCAATTGCAACTAATTACAGTATTAAAATTTTATATGAACAACAGAAATAATTGATTAATAATATCAGTTTCTGAATAAAATAGATTTTTTTTTTTCCAATTTAAACTTTTAGTTTGAAGAGTTCGTTGGCAGCGTCTGCAGGGTGTGAGCGTTAGCTAGTGTCCTGTGCACAATGAAAGTCTGCTGTACATGGCTTTAGATTTGTGACAGCATGTTCCACAATAAACAGAAACATTGTATTGGACATTGTCCATTACCTTAGGTTTCCCACGCACATGGCGTTTCAGAAACTGGATCTGCTTCTGTCATAAGGCATGAAGGAAACTTGCCTGTCTTTCTTTTGTTTTGGGTTTTCTCAATGGTGTTTGCAGTTGTGCACAAATTGTGGGAGCTTGGTTGCTAGGGAGACAAAATTTTGTATGGTGGCACCTAATATTTTCAGCATAATGATGGTAGTTTGTTCTGTACATACAAGAATGTTTTATCATGCGTGATTTCAGGATTCTACTGCAAAGTTGATGAGATCTGTGCTCTTCTGGGATGTTACGCACCTTACAGTGGTAATTCCATATCGACTCTTAGGGACAATTTATCGGTCCCGTCTCCCTCACACTGCATCAACTCTATTGGCTAGCATCGTGCTTACTGAGAACCAATAACTTCCCACACATTCCCCTTTATAAACCATGTACCAAAGTGTGACCAGTTCTCTTCTTGGATTTCTTGACCCATGAAGATGGTACTGATAGGTTGTCCTGAAACGTTGGTAAGGAATTACCCCTATATGCTGCTTAATATCCCAGAAGAGCGCAGATCTCAGTGTTATCACTGTACATGCATTGAGCAGAAGACACCAGATAACAATGATGTTTACAGGTCACTCCAGAATTGTGAGCCCTCAATATCAAACTTGTTTCATGTCATCCTTCTGGCATGTAGAATTTGGAGGTGGCTCCTAAAGTCTTGGAAAGTTTGTACACCCCTTGTATTGTTGAGGAATCTGGTCTTCCAGGATGTGATGCAGTGTTGCTGGGTTAATGTTTCTCTGTGTTCAGAAGAAACAAAGTGCCTTTGTCTTCAGTGGTTGAGGGGTCTGGGGACGCCTTCATGGACCTCTTACATCTTGAAGTTAAGGGTGCTGTTTCTTCAAAATGTCTGAAATCCATAGTGCTGTAACATAGCATAATGTGTCAGGAGACCTGAGTGTTTAGCCTTTCCTCTCTTTACACCTAAGTGTAGAAAAAGATTTGACTTCCGGAACAGTGCAGGAAGGAGGAGACAAAGGAATGATGATATCCGCAACAGTAGTCATGTGTATTGTGTTCTTTATTAGCTGAGTGACAGTCGAACTTTTGCAGGTGATGTTGGCGATCTGGCACGAGCATCCTCTTCAGCCTCCCAACCATCCAGCAAAGACAAAGGCTTGAAGTCTGAGTCTTGCCATGAACTGAATGTAATTGGGCTTCGTGTGGGCGAAGAGATCCGACGGGCAGAGAAAGATCTGACTCACCTTCGAGAGTCCCTGTCACGACATGTGCAGGGGTCTCCCATGCACGCCACAATTTTAAGCAAGATGGAGCTCAAACAGTTAGAGTTGGACAAATTGCGGACCTCAGAACGCAGCATCAAACTGGAGCAGAGCCAGAGGAAGGACCGCAAGAAGCTGACGGTGTTCTGAGGGAGTGTTGCATGAATTAATGTGGGTCAGATGGTGGGGATGAACTTTTATGTTTCCTAACAACAGGGAAACTGTGCAATTCAGCTTTTGGGCTTTGACAGTGTCATATGTTGAAGCTGTATCAATATTTAAACATACAATGCAATCAAATAACAACTTCAGTGAAGTTCAAGTGTAAGATATGTATAGATGAGGCAATAAAGGTGGTTTATTGATTAGACTGTTGTATATTGCTGGCTGTGCTCATGGAAATGAATTTACTGACCTTTAGTTCCACAATGTTGTCTGCATTGTCAAGAGTAACCTTGAGATACAAGACAGTCTGCATGGCCATGAGAGGTGTTAGACATTCCTTTTAAATGTTTTTATTTTTGAAAGGTTGTCTGTCATGGATATATAAGTTTCATATGCACTTAGCATAGTCACAGGCTGAATGTTAATAAAACACACAAGGAGAATGTAAATGTGACAGTATTTTACAATGCAGCAAGCATATTTAACTGTCTGCCTTATGTTAAAGATAGACACAGTGTTTGTCTTCAGTCACTTCCTTAAGAATAAGGAAATATGAGCTCCCGTAGGCAGGGCCAGTTGGCTGATAGTTGCATCATCTTGCCTGCAGTGGAACAGGAGACTGTCACCAAGCAGTGTGTGATGTGTCATACCATACAGGTCAGTGTGGCTGAGACAAGTGTTTGTGTTTAGTACTTCTATATGTGCAGTGGATTTCTGATTTAATGTGACCTGTTTTAAGGTTTGCCTGCATTTGGGGTTCATTTTTTGTGGTCTGAATCAAAACCTTGTATAAACGTATATTTTTTCTTGATTTAGGATTGTCAATTTTAGGTTTTCCCCACATATAAATGCAAATATTTGGTCCTTACACTGTCCAGGTGTTGCCACAGTTTCTCAATGTAGGGTTCATGTTTACAACTTTGGAGTTTCAGTTGTGTAAGCATGCTGCCCATTGGAAGTGAGGTGATGTCAGGATCGGTTGCAAGCTGCCACCGCACTGCACTTTTGATTCTCAAGGGTCATGAAGATTCTGAAGAAGACAAGGAGGCTGGAGTGGAAGACTGGAAGAAGCAAATTTGAAACTCAGCGTTTAAGTTCTCAGATTTTGTGCAGGCAGATGAAACTAGTCTGGCTTCAGGCACCATGACCACACAGGAACACTCAGTGTCAAGTGCAAATAGTGAAGAGAGTGGCAACAGTGATGAAGAGGCGGACGCATAGCCCCCAGTTGCTGTGCTTGGTGAGGCAGGCAGGAGGTACTTGTGCTGCTGCAGGAGTGACGATGCCAGTTTGAGCAGACTCAAAACGTTTTGAGAGAGAGCTACTCGCCATTCATCACATTCAACCAAAACAGCAGACATCGCTCCTCAGTTGTTTTACAGAGTAGCATTCTGGGAGCCCATTGTGTGTTTGCACTGTATTGTATAGTGTTTGATATTACTAAATGGAGTCTTGCTCTGTAACTCGACATGCTATTTTTTTTTTTCCAGATTTGCCAACAGAAGAATGGACTTTCAGAATGTCTTGCACAGTAAACCCCAATTTTAATGTATTTTTCAAGGTTTCTGTATCGTGTCACATAAAATAAATCCAGTAAAACCTAGATAATCAGGTAACAGTTAATCTGGATGTTGGATAACCGGGATTGACAAATATGAAAAATTCTATTGACTGTTGAGTACATACGTAACAAAGACGTGATTTAGAAAGACCGATGAGTCGCTCTGCTCTGATGATGGTGCAGAGAGAGAGAGAGAGACAGAAGAAGATGGAACACACCTTACATTGTTGCCAAATCTGTCTGTTCATTGTTGTTGGCTCTGAGTTGCACAGACACTGTTGTTGTTAACACCACATTTGTGAATCTGACCAGTGAAGGATCAGATAGTGAACTTGATTGAACCACCAGAATCTACAATTAAAAAGAAACTTATTATCACTGCAGGAGAAGGCACTGTTGCAGTAACCAGTTATGTGCACTCTTCAACAGGTAGAATTGCAGGCATGTTATGAACACTTTGTGAGGGCAGTCATAATTAAAAATCAGTAGCAAAGGTCTGTTCAGACAAAATTTGACACTTTCTTCAAATTTGCATTATTGTGTTAAAGAACAAGTACAACTTCTGAGTCATCTGTTGATGAATAAATGTATGTATTGTGCCTTGTTTAGTATTTCAATCAAGGCAATACATTAATATTTTTAAAATTTATTTTGATATTTTGTAAATTAGTACATAGGTGTTGTAAGGTTTCTCGTCTTTCAGTGCTATCTTTGCTACGCCAGTCTGGATTATTGCTGAACCTACATGACCTCTCCTCCCAGTCAATCCAGATTAAAAAGGTTACGCTCTATACACATATACAGTGGACAGAAGAAAAACATCCGTATATTCACACCGACAGTGAATGTAGTGTTTCTGTAACCACAGCAGTAATTTCCTCTGTGATTTTGACACAGCCCACTATGTAACATTTTTCTCTATTTGGAGTACAAATAGCTTGTCCTCCAGACAGTTCTTAAATGAGGGTTGCACTTTGTATGTCATATAAAAAATGACACAAAGTTGTGCCGAAAATGTTCAACATGACCAGTTGTGCACACAAGAACTCTGTGCAGAATAGGTGCAAAATATTGTGTAGTGTGAAAAGTGTACTTGAAAAATATTGAATCAACACAGGATCAACACTGGACAAAAATAACTGACAAAACTTATGTTTTACTGAGATGGCGCATGGCTCACATTAAGTAGGAACAAAAAGCCAGGGAAACATACAGCTGTTAGAAAGTTTTGATATGGTTCATAATGTTCTTGATATGACCTTAAAGTGCGAGTCCAGTGTTCAGTGAGTGTGCGCAGTGTCCAAGGTACCAAATTGTGACTGGTAATGTGTGTTAGTTTGGGCACCATTATCACAGAATTACTGAAGAAGAGAATGTGCAGTGCGGTCCACTTGCTTTGCAAGATCTGAAGGACTGTGTTCAAACACAAAATGCCAGCAATCAAAGTTATGTCTGCTGTGCGATGGGGAACTTTCTGTGAAAGAAGGCACGTTGAACTTCAGCGGAAAAATGGACTCCAAATTGCCAGTGGATGGCAGCCTTTGTATGCAATACAGGTGCCTTGCTGAGGGAAAAGGTCATAGAGACATTTCATAAATTTTCTAGACATTTATGAGAATGTTTGTTAGTAACTTTGAATTTCTGCTGATCAAAACCGGGCTAAACGTGTAAAGAAGAGACACTGCCACAAGCACATTGGTTACTGCATTACCAAGTTCACAGTTGGGGATTTCTGTTTACTGGGTACTTGTCAAATTTTAAGTTCATTTTCAGAGTTTGTGAGCCCCTTGCTCCCCTCTGTGAGTTTAGATGGGAAAGCATTAATACAGGAAGTGAAGTAATGTAGTGAAGCTAGTCAAAATGAATAGTTGTATTTACTGCTCAAGAGATTAAGCAACTTCTGATGCAAATTATTTATGACAAAGGAAGCAACACTATGTTGATTTCTGTGTTGGGTATTGAGTCTGCTTGTGTTTATAAGATGTGAGGAGGAAACACAGGATTCGAATAAAGTGGTCAAATTATAGGGGAAGTTGGAGCATTCAATACCCTCAGATAAATGAACGCAGGCAAACTGTGGAAGGAAAAGGCTCCTCGTTTGTTGTGTTCACACTGCTGTGGCACTTGGCACAAAGTCTGTGGTATCTGACCTGCCACTTCTATGTCCACCATCAATATTGTTTTTTTTTTGGTGGGTTGCTGTTTATTATAGGATGCATTTTGAAGTGTAGCTGTTTGAGGAATTGTGTATCAGATGGTGCGTTTGGCCGTACAGAGACAACTGCAGATACTTAGTGTAGTAATTACACTTGTGTATATTTCAGTCCTTATGTTTTTAGACAGCATAGTGTAAGACATAAGATTCTAAACTGAATAGCAGCAGGCAGTTCCTGAATTTAGTCAGCTTTGAATTTCTTCTGCATGCAAATTAATGACTTTTGACATTAACTGTTTTTCACTCCCACCTTAAGCTGCACGTCATGGACGATCTATTGTCTGCATCCCTTTAGGCTGTGAAGTACTTAAATAGAAGTGGTTATAATTCACAGTGATCTTTCTATTATTTTTAATATACTATTATATTATGTAAGTAATAAAATATTGTTGTGCAACATAACCAACACTTCTGTTTAATATAAGTACTGTACGACCGCCCAGCACACCCTTTCTCTATTCCAGTTAGGCCTATATAGGAAAGCCACTTGAGAGAAATGCCACAATTGGCAATAACTTAATATTGCGCTTAAATATATGTCCTTGTGACATCTGGTGATACCTCACGAGAACCTCTGGCATACTGATAGCAGTGTCTGAAAATCGAAGAAATTTACCCGGCAATGAAAGCCGGAAGTGATCAGAATGTAGTTGGTGCTACTGTTTGTTACTGGCACGTGACCCACATGAGGCACAGCAGTTTTATGGCAGTGAAGGTTAGGTAATGTTTGATTTTGAAAGTGTTATAACGTGACTGCAAAGAGTGACTTCTGAAGACGTTGGTGCATAGTTCATACGAGGTACTGTAGCATCGTTACGAATGACGTCGGGAGTAATGTTAAACATTATGTCGGTTTGAGACTAAGAGACTTCGTTTCATTGAGTGGTCTACATTCGAGACTTGTATAACGCAAACCGAAGAGACAGTTGTGACAAATCGCTCTAGTACGTTATAGGATCACACTCGTCATGGGTGCTGTGCTCGTTGGTGACTGCAGAGACACTTGAGTCAGTAGGGTTACTATGTGCGTTTGACGAAAGCTTTTAGAAATATCCAATTTGCACACCAAATTACGCAAGGAAGTGACGGTCAACGAGTACGTCTTGTGCTGTCAAACATACACACACGAAGAAGAAAGAGCTCGTGTCTGTGTGAGGTCGACTGTGTGTGTTTGGTAAGTTGGTTGTGCTAAACCCAGTTCCTTTGTTTGATAGAAATAGTGTTGTAGCATTTTTTTGTTGATAACATTAGGCCTACAGCAAGCTGGGGTTTGTGTTTTTGACTCCTTTGCAAGGAAATGTGTTTATATCGGTGAGTTGATATTCGGATAGTCAGGCAACTGACTGAACAAGTAACTGTTCAGTGCAGACCTTCAGAGTAGCGCAGGTGCTGAAGTCCCCGGTCTTGAACCCTATAACGATCAATGGTTGCTATGTGTAACACCAGGTTTAGCGTTTAGAAAATCTACATTCTGTCCATAGGCCTGCTGTGTATTTATGTGTTTTGTATGGCTGTCGGAACAAACAGCGATTATTTCCATATGCAACATTAACTGAATGGTTTTTATAACCGAGACGGGATGTTTACTGCGCGGTACGGACTGAATCTTTAAACAAAATTCAAGTTGATTTTACACGTTTGACCGTGTTGTGGCACAAGCGGTGAGTCGCCGACCTGTAATGGCGGAGACCCAGGTTCGATCCCATATCAGTCCACATGGGATTTGTGGTGGACAAAGTGGAATTGGGCTAGGGTTTTTTTTCCAGTGCTTCGGTTTTCCCCTGCAGTATCATTCCACCAACGCTCAATAAGTTTGTTTATCGTAATACTAATTTTATGAGAAGGGCAAGAGGGCGAAGCCAGGGAACTTTCCAACGAAGAAATATTGTTTCGGACATCAGTGAAACGTGCAATAGAAAAGTGAGTTCACTTTTTGTGGCGTTTAAAGTTGTTAACATGACTCGATAAGTCATTGCCCTGTTCACAGGCGTCCTGTGCTGGTGATCCCTGTCATTAGCTACATAAATGCGGTCCGTCGCCCCTTCAAAATCCGTTGTAATATTATCCTGCCATGTGTGCTGGTTTAAAAGGTTACCGTCGTGTATTTTTGTGTCCTAAGCCATGGAGTTTGTTGTGTCTGAGACAAGGTCTTCTGCGGTTTAAGTAACGCAGAGAGAGAGAGAGTGAGTTAAGTCAAAGCACTCCGTGTTTGGAGAGCTGCTTTAACTCGATTCTAATTGAATCGTTCATGTGAAATGGAAGATGCCGGGAGATGTATTCACAACACTACAGCCACTTGTTATTGTTTGGTAATGCTGAGCAAATGAAAACCACAGCGAGTTGCCTAATTATCCAGTCCGCTGAGCCTTTTGTGTGGCTGAGTGCGGTACAGTCTGGTGCGACACACAGGCCTGCTGAGGTCCGTGACGTCACTTGCTAGAGCATCCGTAATATAAACTATGGAGGTGAGCCTCCCTGCCTACCGACTGTCAGTGTTACTGAACCAAACCTGACCAAACGGTGCTGTCGACAGGGCAGCACTTGTGCTTCTTATTTTGGAAGTCGCGGGTTCTAATCCCGGCCCGCACAAGGCTATTCTGACCGATTTTTAGTTTTATTCAGATCCTCCCAGGAAATAAAATATCGCCCTTTGTGTTTCCTTCCCTCATCCCACCATTAGACACTGCTATAGTTTCTCACACCGACAAGCTAATGAACACAATGAAACTCTCTCATATCTTGTGCTGATACCGAACGGACCAACCCGCAGTGACTTCTGAGGAAGGTTTTGTGCCACGAGATATGATTTTAACGCAACGTCACTTGTAGACACATAATGTAGCCCCATTTATCTGTACAGTGGTAATTATGTGTACCGTCGGATTCAACATAAAACCACTCCACATTTCGCCCGGACAGTTTCGTGTGAGCCTCGCAAACAAATTAACCTGAGCAATCGGTGTTGGTGATGGACACCCCGTGTGTCTTCTGTGAGGTAGGATCATGATTTTCAGACTGCTGTCCTTCACAACAACCAGAAAAAGCAGTTATGTCCACAACTCATAAATCCTGCTTTCATTTTGCGCCGGTTTCTGATTATCCAGTTCTGTTGGTACTGTCGTGCTGGTTACAGAATCCGGATAGTCCTCTTGTGGTGTTGCCCATGACACACTTACTGCTGTTCGTACTGTTGCTGTTTCATTCTCCTGCAGTTTGGCCTACGTTCAGTTTTTCGGACCGAACACAAAATTTCGCGTTGTTGCTACGCTGGTATGTGCTAAATTATATTATATATATATATATATATATATATATTTCACTGGACGATTTGGGTCGTCTGGGATGTGACACTGTTTCGTTATGTGAGTTGTTGTTGCCGACATTTCGAAGAATCGTAGTGCATTCGGCGCCACATCACAGAAGGTTTAATCATCAGCAAGAACATTGTGAAAACCTCAAATTTCGCAGTGTATGTTTGTTCTTAATGCACTATAAGCGTGCTTATGATCTGTTTCCATTTAAACCTTCACATGTTCAGCTTCGCTGGTCCACTAATTATCTCTGTCAAATCGAAACATAAAGGAAATTTTCGCACAACCACCATCTTGAATTTTACATTCCACTAATTATTAGCGGAACAGAAGTTGAATGTTTTTCACTGCTCATTACTGTATGTTGTTAGCCAACTTGTCTGTGCAAAGCTAAAGATTGAGGAAGCTTTTGAGGTTAGAGTGCTGTGTTTGTGCCAGTTTGTGCGCCTTCGTTTGAAGTTGCCCGATGTGCAGGGCACAGAGGACGAATGTTGTGACATTCGAGAACAATCGAACGCCCTACCTTTCGATTGCTGCAATCGGTAATAACAACATGGCGGATTCGAAAAATAGGAGGCTGCAATAAGGGTGCCAGTTGGTGTAGCGCTCGCCAGTCGTGTGTGGCAGTAGACCGTGCGAAGAAGTGCAGTTGTTTGCTAATTTGTAATTTCAGTAGTGTGATAGAACAATTTGGTGGCCGTGCGAGTTTTTCGTATCTTTCATTTTGGTGGCGTTAACTAACGAATGACGTGAAAGTTGGTATGGAGATAAGCCAAGAGTAGCCACGTAAGGTAATGTATTAAACATTGCGTTTACATCGACAGTATGCGAGGTTATGATCCACAAACTGAACGTGCATCTGTATCCCAGAGCTGCAGCGGTGCAAAAGGAGGGCCTGCATGTGCAAAGGGAAAGTAGATAGCTTACGTTAGTTTCGTTTTTATTTGGACACATTCTAGCAGTCAGAAATTTAACACAATGACATGTGCATGTGACAGCGATTACGGCGGATCAAATAAAGTAGAATGAGATGGGCGGGCCGTGTGGCACATATGGGAAAGAAGTGAAATGCACACAGGGTTGTGGTGAGAAACTGAAGGACAGATATCGTTTGGAAGACAATGACATGGATAGCAAGATGATATTAAAATGGATCTGAAAGAAAGAAGATAATGGTGTAGTCTGGATTCATCTGGCCCAGGAGAGGGACAAACCGTCGGCCTTGTGAAAAAAGTAACAAACTCTCCGTTTTCAAGAAATACGGGGAATGTTTTGAGTAGCTGAGGAACTGTGACTATCTCCAACAGGACTCTGGTTAATGCAGTCAGTTACTGAGTTAGCGCACACCTAGCTCCATCGAGGTGCTGGCTGCTGCCTCTACGGCAGTCTGGTGACCGCGACCCACAGCTGCTTGCTGGCCACAATCTTGCGCACACGATCCCGGCCCACCTCTTCCTTTCTGTTTCTGTAAGTTCCATGTTGTTATTTCCATCTACTCATTAGTCTAGCAAGTTGTCTTTTTCATTTACGTTTATAAATGCGTATGTGTATTTTCAATCGCGCAATGCGTGCTACATGTGTCGCTCATCGTGCTGACTCTGTCCGCTGAACAGTACACACCCTGAAGCTCATACTGTGCAATTTTCTCCCCTCAGCGCCTCGCCCTTATTCTTCCGTTAGTGGGAGAGAGCAAGTTTTACACCCACACAGCACAACAGGTACAACTACATTTTGTACAGTCTATTTTAATATAAACTGTTTTATGCAGTAGAAAAATACGGAAAACTGAATTCCGAATGTAGTGAGTTCTTTTGTTTTGATACGGTTGTTATTTGTTACAGTAATGGCTTTACACATTATTTTAATTAATTAATTAATTAATTAATGGTGTGTTTGAAGACGCTGCCACTGGCTCAGACCACATGTCTTCCAGTGCTTGGATGAATAGTGAACAGTGAATTGGAAGCGATAGGGGAGGAAGTGGTCGTGGCCTGATTGCTGTCCCAGCATTTGCTGTGGGACAGCTATCAGGCAGGATTTATTGCGAAGAAGGTGTGCCAACCAGTTGGTAGTATTTGTGTCGTGCTGATAGTGAGCGACTGTGTGCGCTGACGTCACTGATGGGTGGTGTATGCAGCACGAAGAGGATATGATGGACATTCGCAATCTCGACGAGAAAGACAGTAGCCAATTGACGTGGATGTTAAGGAAATGGGTTTAAGGCATGGTCTTGAGCATCGGGAATTTGTTGGCGAGCTTAGCGACTGTTAGTTTCTCATTGCCCCTACTCGTTGCACGCAATGGCCACAACAACAAAGACCACATCCCCTGTGCGTGGCACAGTGGCCTGAAGGTCTATTGTCACAGGCCGCGACTGTCGCCTTTTCCTATTGGCAGTTTCAAGAGGCGCCCCTGCACCATTATGCAGTGCAAAGTTACATTTCAAGTAGCAAATCTGCTTTTCTGGACGGTTAATTCTTTTGCTCCATTTCACATGCAATATTCAAAGCAATGATGGTGGAACTGTGTACAAACAGATGTTAATAGTGTATATATAAATGTAACGTTGCACATTGGGAAGAGAGGTCAGACAAAGAGGCTGACTGGGAGACGTCCGTTGAGGAGGCGAAGGTGTGCATTGGACTGTAGTGCAGTCTTAGACGAAGAAGAAGAGGAGGAGGAGGAGAAGAAGGAGTAGGAGAAGGAGGAGGAATGAATTCATTGCCTCCAGTTGTGTGGTGATGTATGTGATAGATATATGATATGTGTGACAATAAGTATGTGATGTATGTGTCGTTAGATATGTGAAGTGTGTGTCGATAGATATGTGAAGTGTGTGACGATAGATATGTGATATGTGTGACGATAGATATATGATATGTGTGACGATAGATATGTGAAGTGTGTGACGATAGATATATGAAGTGTGTGTCGATAAATATGTGTTATGTGTGACGATAGGTATGTGAAGTGTGTGTCGATAGATATGTGAAGTGTGTGTCGACCAGATATGTGAAGTGTGTGTCGATAGATGTGAAGTGTGTTTCGATAGATATGCGATATGTGTGACGATAGGTATGTGAAGTGTGTGACGATAGATATATGAAGTTTGTGTGCCGATAGATATGTGAAGTGTGTGACGATAGATATGTGCTATGTGTGACGATAGATATGTGATACATGTGACGATAGATATGTGAAGTGTGTGACGATAGATATGTGCTATGTGTGACGATAGATATGTGATACATGTGACGATAAGTATGTGAAGTGTGTGACGATAGATATGTGAAGTGTGTGTCGATAGATATGTGATATGTGTGACGATAAGTATGTGAAGTGTGTGACGATAGATATGTGAAGTGTGTGTCGATATGTGATATGTGTGACGATAGGTATGTGAAGTGTTTGTCAGTAAATATGTGAAGTGTGTGACGATAGATATGTGGAGTGTGTGACGATGGTTTATGTGATGTGTGTGACGATAGATATGTGAAGTGTTTGTCGATAGATATGTGATATGTGTGATGATATGTATGTGATGTGTGTGTGTCGATAGATATGCGAAGTGTGTGTCGATAGATATGTGAAGTGTGTGACGATAGATATGTGATGTGTGTCGATAGATATGTGAAGTGTGTGTCGATAGATATGTGAAGTGTGTGACTATGGATATGTGAAGTGTGTGTCGACAGATATTTGAAGTGTGTGTCTACAGATATGTGAAGTGTGTGTCGATAGATATGTGAAGTGTATGACCTTAGATATGTATCCATTTCGATCGCCGATGGACACACAAAAACACTGTGTTGGCAGAACGTAGGATTTCTGAACATTGAACTGGCGGTATGTATGGTGACCACTTGGCTGTAGAGGGTTCAAAGGCGGAAGTAACATTATTAACTGCAACATGCTGCAGGCTTGACTTTCCGACAGCCATTACAGGAACTTTCATTTCGTGTGTAGGTTTCAACCTCCTGTTCAATAGGCACCGGTCGCTCTTCCCCGAGGATAAAACGGCCGGGGCGTGAAGCTGACCATTCACCACCATCTAATGGGGAGGGTAAGAATGAATGCAGCTCTGCTTGCGTTCATCCATAGCCTTCAAAACTGCAACTGTACTTAGTGAATAAGAAGTAAACAGACGGACGGACAGACAGACAGAACATCAAAACACGATTTTATGAAATGATACACCAGTTACATCTTCCGACTCCATCAGGCTGATATCTGAAGCACATTAAGACAGTACACACGAGAGATATCGCTTGTGACAGACTGTGTTACAGTCCGGTCTGCACACTCAGTTCAGAATTAACATTTGTGACGGTATATTAAAATTAAAATTTAAATCCCTTCCCAAATTTAGAATTGGCAGCTGTCGGTTGTTGATTTTATGAAGATTTACTTGCAGAAGTCGTATGGAGATTTCGTATTGAGTGAAGCGTACGATGTGAAGGTCAAAGGAGCTCAGTGGCCGGTGTCTTGCTCAAATTTTGCACGTGAAATGTGTACTTAAAAAGGTTTTAAGTTTAATATCTGCTGTCAACAATGTTAATCCTGAACTGAGTGTGCAGACCGGACTGTAACACAGTCTGTCACAAGCGATATCTCTCCTGTGTACTGTCTTAATGTGCTTCAGATATCAGCCTGATATTGACCATTTGCGGTCGAAATATGTAGCTAACTGTATCATTAATTCATAAAGTTGTGTTCTGCTTGTCTGTATGTCTGTCTGTCGCTTTTCTTCTCATTCATATTCCAACCCCACGCGATGCAGAAGTTTCAAATTTTATTTTGTAAATGAAACATCGGCGGGCTGTTTTCTGTTCCAAAGTACCAGCTTCACGTCTTTCTCGGCTACATTTAGTCTTCGAGGCTTTCCTCAGTGTCGCCAGTAGTTCAAAGCCAATCGCTTCGCTTCATTATACATCAGCCAACCCATCGTTTGACAGTATACGCTCTGAGCTGTTTTCAGTATCGTTAAGCCATGAACGAATGTCGAGGGTAGTGGCGGTATAGCTCCACTCATTGTTAACCCCGGTAAGCGATAAGCACTACGATCCAGCCGCTCCACCAGTGTCCACTGAGTGGGACCCAGAGCCAGGCTGGACGCTTCGAAGGGGACAAATCTAAACCATAAATACAAACAGTGCGTCGAAAATGTCGCAGGCCGTTCGACTGCGCGAGGAGGAATAACGAGTTGGGCACAGTGGACCTTTGTAATGGGCTGGCTACTTTGTGCAGAATTTTGCATGTGTGCTTAGCGTAGATAAGGCCAGAAGGCTGTAGGGTTGGCTCTAGCAGCGGATTGTACTGAACAAAGAGGAACCTAGGTGAGCGGACACGCTGCACTGCAGTGAGTCAGTGTCACTGGTAACAGGTACACTTTGCACTGCAGTCGGCCACAGTGCGTGCGGAAGTGTGCAGGGAGGTGTTCACCCTACCCGCGTACTCCATGGACACTTCTGGGCAAGGGAAAGAAGTTTCTGTTACTCCAAAACGTCCAGACTTGCCCTGGGGCCCACCCGGCCTTTTCTTCAGTTGGCAGCTGCTTCTTTTCCTCAGGTTAAAGCGGCCGTGTCCTGAAGTTGCCTGCTGAATCCGTGTGTATCTGCACGTCGCGCACACAGGGACAGCATACAGCACGCCACGTGACACAAGCACAAACATTTGTGTGTTTGTAACGAGCACTGAGCCTCTCATCGCTGCGTGTTGGCGGCTAATGGTTACACAAACCCTATGAAGTTTATAGCAGGGGAGCGGAGCAACAGATGTGATGCAAATTGTTACTGTCCGCGGCAATTAGCTGCCTTTCACAAGCATCACAATGGCGGCTGATTAGCGTCCCCTAAACGACGCCGATTTGCTCCGACGTCCCGACAACAGAGCGTTTACTGGCGTCCTGTGGCTTCTGCAGGGACACGCGACGCCGAGGTGGGGCTGAGGAAAATATGCTGTGCGTCGCAAATTGAGTGGGTAACAGCACTAGCGATGGCACAGAGTTGATGGGTAGAAACAGACGTTCTTGGTTTGGGATGTGATTCTTTACCAATATTGTCATACGGAATGTAGTGACGAAGAGTGTAGCGAATGAAAAACAGGTCAATTAAGGGACTGAAATTTCATAGTTTAATTAAAAGTAACTGGAAATGAGGGTCCGAGTCACACACAAAATATGTGCCGTAATATACCAGTCACACACAAAATATGTGCTGTAATATACCAGTCACACACAAAATATGTGCTGTAATATACCAGTCACACACAAAATATGTGCTGTAATATACCAGTCACACACACAATATGAGCCGCAATATACCAGTCACACACAGAACATGTGCCGTAATATACCAGTCACACACACAATATGTGCCGTAATATACCAGTCACACAAAGAACATGTGCCGTAATATACCAGTCACACATAAAATATGTGCCGTAATATACCAGACTCACACACACAATATGAGCCGCAATATACCAGTCACACACAGAACATGTGCCGTAATATACCAGTCACACACACAATACGTGCCGTAATATACCAGTCACACACAGAATATGTGCCGTAATATACCAGTCACACACAGAACATGTGACGTAATATACCAGTCACACACACACACAATATGAGCCGCAATATACCAGTCACACACAGAACATGTGCCGTAATATACCAGTCACACACACACACAATATGTGCCGTAATATACCAGTCACACAAGAACATGTGCCGTAATATACCAGTCACACACACAATATGTGCCGTAATATACTAGTCACACACAGAACATGTGCCGTAATATACCAGTCACACACACAATATGTGCCGTAATATACCAGTCACACACATA
>Ga0123357_10000462_pt1 | contig 39463 bp, 19 predicted proteins | sample TergutEmb28metaG_FD_89873 | JGI IMG/M metagenome (GOLD analysis project Ga0123357, IMG submission 89873) | Embiratermes neotenicus P4 segment gut microbial communities from Petit-Saut dam, French Guiana - Emb289 P4 | ecosystem: Host-associated > Arthropoda: Insects > Digestive system > Gut ...
TAATTTCGTCGATCCCGTCAAAAAATTCAAAAGCATTGAGTATTCGGAAGAAGAATACAGGGAAGAAATTGAAAAAATTCGTCAGCGATTTGTTCCGTTTTTGAATATATGTAAGGAACATAAGACAGCTATCCGTATCGGCGTGAATCATGGCTCGCTATCCGACCGGATTATGAGCCGTTACGGCGATACGCCCGAAGGAATGGTCGAATCCTGTATGGAATTTCTCCGCATTTGTGTTGATGAAGATTTCGCCAACGTAGTTATTTCCATCAAAGCGTCGAGTACTTTAATCATGGTAAAAACCGTCAGGCTATTGGTCGGACAAATGGAGCAGGAAGTAATGAATTTTCCTTTGCATCTGGGAGTTACGGAAGCAGGAGACGGTGAAGACGGAAGAATCAAATCGGCGGTTGGTATCGGAACTTTGTTGCTGGAAGGCATTGGCGATACGATTCGCGTTTCGCTGAGTGAAGATCCGGAAGCGGAAATTCCTGTGGCGAAAGCGTTGCTGGAATATATCGAGGCAAAAGGCAAAAGGCAAAAGGTGAATGTCATTAGCCTTTTGCCTTTAGCCTTTCGCCTGAAAAAGAATAATTTACCGGAAAATATTCCGGCTGTCATCGCCGACTATTCCCAAGCCCAATCCTGTTCGGTGAATCCTGATTTTATTCCCGATTATATTTATTTAGGCAGAAATATTACGTTGAAATGTCAGGCAGAGCAAAAAGTAATCATTGATTTTCCGGCTTATGTTCCGAAAGAAAATCATTATCCGCTTTTTACTGTAAAAGAACAGGAAGCATGGATTGACTGTGACTCACTCTTGCAATTTATCCAATTGACATATTATGATTTAACAACCCAATGGATTGTATTATTAAAGCAAAAACCTCAAACGGTTATTATTCTGTCATCCGAAGACAACAATACATACCAGCAAAAAGCGTTTATTGGGCGATTAACGATGGAAAATGTGATGAATCCGGTTATCATTCATTTACAGTATAATGAAGAGGACTTGGATATTTTCCGGATAAAATCGGCTACTGATGCAGGCTCGTTTTTTCTTGACCGGTTGGCGGACGGCATATTTTTGCAAAATGCCTGTCATTGCGGGCTTGACCCGCAATCCCCTGCTGTTTTAAATCCGGTTACGATCACGGGATGCAGTTTTTCCATTTTGCAAGCAACCGGTCGCCGCATCAGCAAAACGGAATACATATCCTGTCCGAGTTGCGGACGCACCTTGTTTGATTTGCAAACTACCCTGAAAAAGATAAAAGGAGCTACCGCCCACTTGAAAGGACTGAAAATCGGCGTAATGGGATGTATCGTCAACGGTCCGGGCGAAATGGCGGATGCCGACTATGGATACGTGGGCGCCGGAATGGGACGCGTCAGTCTGTACAAAGGCAAAGAGTGCGTCAAAAAAAATATTCCGGAAGCGGAAGCGGTAGAGGAATTGCTGCGGCTGATTGGCGATGTAAGGTGAAAATAATATAAATATATGGCTAAAAAAGAATTATCCTATAATGAAGCATACGTTCGCTTGGAAGAAATCGAGGCGGCAATTGAAAGCAACAGTTTGGATGTTGATGATTTGAGCGACAAACTCAAAGAGGCTTCCGCTTTGTTGAAAATCTGCAAAGAAAAGCTATTCAAAGTCAATGAGGAAACGAAAAAGATATTGGAAGAAATAAAGTAAGTTACTCAAATTAAGCCCTCGTACTTAGCAACACAAATAATATCTTTTTGCGACATTTCAGTCTTAATATGCGTCATAATAGAATTTGACGTACAATAAAACTACCATGTCTTTATTTTATATAAAATTTGTTAATCATTATATTTACCTTTGTTTAAATATAAATGTTAATTAAATTTTTTTTATATGAAGAATGGAATTTTTTACATGAAATTTTTATTGGTGTTATTCGGGGTTATCGGCTTTGCTAATATTAAAGCAACCCCTATTGTTCTTCCGTCAAGCGGCGATACTTTTACTATGTATCAGATGGGGGATGATGATTCTCATCCCGATGGTCGAACAGGGCAAAATGGACATTGGTATGCCTATCAAGGACAGGCAGCGCGTGGATCTTTTTTGCAATGGACCAATGTATCCGTAGCAACGGCAGGGACTTATGATTTGTCTATGACGTATTGCGATGCGGGTCAAGACCGGTATGCAACGGTGCAAATCAACAATCAGGAATCGGCTTTTATTCATTTCGGAACGGGCGATTATTCTTCGGACTGGAATACGAATGATGGAACAAAAACTGTTCAAGTTTATTTAGATGCGGGAAATAATACGATCTTGATAAGCGCAATTATGAATGCGGGATTGTTGAGCGACGGCAATGCATATACGCCGTTGTTTGATATTACTCAATTTACGATTAATCCGTCTGCAGCGAACGTCGGCAAATTGCCTGACGCAACTCTAATTAATATCCCTGCTCAGCAGACGTCGAGCAGAGGAGGCTGTTTTGAAGATAAAGATTATTCGGCAGATGGCGGTATTGTAGGCGTATTTGGAGCAGGTTGCTGGGACATGGGTAGTTTTATAGAATATGATGTAACCATACCGGAAGGGAAAGACGGTAATTATAACATAGTGATTGACTATGCCAGCAATAGCGGAGATCCTCGCCATATTAATCTGCTCGTAAATAATGGTATCGCAGATCAGTTTGCTGATGAAATGGAAATTCCATGGCTCGGATCCGGCTCTTGGGGCATGGGACCCGGCTGGGATGGCTTGAAAACCTATAAAACGATGACACAATGCAAATTACATGCAGGACTGAATACCATTAAAATTATAGGAAGTACCGATAACAATGAATTTGCGAATTTTGCCCAATTTACGCTCAACCGGCTTGGAACCTATCAGGAAGTTGTTCCTGAATTTCCTAAAGTGATTGAAGCGGAAGATGCCGATGTAAAATACATGATGTTTTCACCGTCAACCAAAACTAATTCCGACGGCATTGGCTGGGTAGAAATCGGCGGAGATTCCAAAACATTGTACGGTTCATATTTGCAGTATAATGTTACGGTAGGAGAAGCCGGAACTTACGATTTAACCTTGCAGTATGCCGATGCAGGCGACGACCGTGAAATGTGGTTGAAAGTAAACGATCAGGTATCAACCATAGTACATATCGGAGCAGGACATTTTTCTTCAAGCTGGGATAACAATGATGGCACAATCACCGTTCAGGTTTATCTTGAAGCCGGCGCAAACACATTGACGCTTGGACCAAACCAGATAAATGATTCGGGTAATCAGGAGAAATTCTTCATGCCCAACCTCGATAAGCTCACCATCACTCCGTCTGCTACAAGTATTGCTCAATTACCGGCAGGATATTCTTTCACCAGATCAGCGCTGGATTTTGACGCTCAGGACGCAGGAACAGGCGAATGGCAATCGCATGATGTCGATGAAGCAGGGCTTTCCGGAATTAGCGGGAAGGGCGGATATACGGAATATAACGTGAATATCCCATCCGGCAAGGGAGGACAATACAGGATAGTGATTGATTATTACGGCGGCAGCGACCGGTATTTTACGTTGCTAACCAATGAAGGAACCGAGAATGAATTTTCTTATCAATTTAAGACTCCGTCGAATGGAACTTGGGGAGGCAGTCTTGGCGACAACGGTTTGGGTACGTATAAAGTAATGGCGCTGGTGAATTTGACAAGCGGCGTTAATACGCTGAAAATACTTGCCGGAGTGAAACCTGATGCAGATGACGGTTGGACTAATAATATCTCAAGTTTTACATTTATTAAAACGGGAGAATATATATCGGAAGTTCCTGAATTTCCTAAAGTGATTGAAGCGGAAGATGCCGATGTAAAATACATGATGTCTTCACCGTCAACCAAAACTAATTCCGACGGCGTTGACTGGGTGGAAATCGGCGGAGATTCCAAAACATTGTACGGTTCTTATTTGCAGTATAATGTTACGGTAGGAGAAGCCGGAACTTACGATTTGACCTTGCAGTATGCCGATGCCGGCGACGACAGGGAGATGTGGTTGAAAGTAAACGATCAGGTATCAACCATAGTACATATTGGAGCAGGACATTTTTCTACAAGTTGGGATAACAATGACGGCACAATCACCGTTCAGGTTTATCTTGAAGCCGGCGCAAATACTTTGACGCTTGGACCAAACCAGATAAATGATTCGGGTAATCAGGAGAAATTCTTCATGCCCAACCTCGATAAGCTCACCATCAATCCTTCTGCTACAAGCATTGCTCAATTACCGGCAGGATATTCTTTCACCAGATCAGCGCTGGATTTTGACGCTCAGGACCCAGGAACAGGCGAATGGCAATCGCATGATGTGGATGAAGCAGGGCTTTCCGGAATTAGCGGAAATGCAGGATATACGGAATATAACGTGAATATTCCATCCGGCAAGGGAGGACAATACAGGATAGTGATTGATTATTACGGCGGCAGCGACCGGTATTTTACGTTGCTAACCAATGAAGGAACAGAGAATGAATTTTCTTATCAATTCAAAACTCCGTCGAATAATACTTGGGGAGGCAGTCTTGGCGATAACAACTTGGGTACGTATAAGGTAATGGCGCTGGTGAATTTGACAAGCGGCGTTAATACGCTGAAAATACTTGCCGGAGTGAAACCCGATGCAGATGGCGGTTGGACTAATAATATCTCAAGTTTTACATTTATTAAAACAGGAGACTATGTACCGGATGTTGTTCCCGAATTTCCAATGGTACTTTATCCAAAAAATGCATCTACTATTTTTGAAATGGGAAATGGTTCGGACACCAGAACCGGGAATAATGGCGTTACATGGATTCCATACGGCGGAGTAGCCGCGCATGCATCTTATTTGGAATTTACCAACGTACACGTAGAAACGGCAGGCGTTTATGATATAACCATGCAGTATTCAACTTGTAATGACCGGTATGCGTTGTTGAAAGTAAACAATCAGGAATCGGTTTTACTGTATTTCGGAGGCGATAATTATTCTTCCGACTGGGATACGAATGATGGTACAAAAACCTTCCAGATGTATCTTGATGCAGGAGATAACACGATCAGAATAAGCGCTTATCAAAATGCCGGAAAATTTAATGACGGCAACATATATACGCCTATGTTTGACAAATTTATAATTAACCCATCCCAAATTAGTGTAAGTAAATTACCTGATGAAACTTCATTTACGATACCCGCTCAAAATACAACGGAAAGAACCGGCAGTTGGGCTAATGTAGATTTTCCGGATACCGGTTTCCATGGCGTAGGAGGAGGCAATACCGGTTATATTCAATACGATGTAACCATACCGGACGGGAAAGACGGTTTATACAACCTGGCGATTGATTATGCGTGCGGATGGGATAACCACCGGATTAATCTGGTTGTGAACGAAGGAACCGCAGATGAATTTACTGATGATATAGCCGATGTACCCGGAAGCGGACCTGGCACTTGGGGCGATGGCTTGGGTTGGGACGACTTGTTAACCTATCAAGTGATGACCCAATTCAATTTACATGCAGGAGTGAATAGCATTAAAATCGTACCAAATTCAGATGGCAGCGAATTTGTGAATATAGCGCAATTGAAACTCGTTCTGCTTGGAACCTATCAGGAAGTGATTGTTCCTGAATTTCCAAAAGTGATCGAAGCGGAAAATGCCGATGTAAAAAACATGATGTTTTCACCGTCAACCAAAACTAATTCCGACGGCGTTGCCTGGGTAGAAATCGGCGGAGATTCCAAGACGTTGTATGGTTCTTATTTGCAGTATAACGTTACGGTTGAAGAAGCCGGAACTTACGATTTGACCCTGCAGTATGCCGATGCAGGCGACGACCGTGAAATGTGGTTGAAAGTAAACGATCAGGTAACAACCATAGTACATATCGGAGCAGGACATTTTTCTTCAAGTTGGAATGATAATGATGGCACAATCACCGTTCAGGTTTATCTTGAAGCCGGCGCAAATACATTGACGCTTGGACCAAACCAGATAAATGATCCGGGTAATCAGGAGAAATTCTTCATGCCTAACCTTGATAAACTTATCATCAATCCGTCTGCAACAAGCATTGATCAATTGCCTGAAGGATATTCTTTCACTCAGCAAGCGGAAGATGCCGTTTCAATCCCGGCTAATTGGGATATGCATGAACTTAATGATTTAGGATATCATGGAATTAGCGGAAACTCAGGATATGCGGAATATAACGTGAATATCCCATCCGAAAAGGGAGGACAATATACGATAGTGATTAATTATTACGGCGCCAGCGACCGGTATTTCAAATTGGTCACCAATGAAGGAACCGATAATGAATTTTCTTACCTATTTAAAACCCCGTCGAATGGAACCTGGGGAGATCAAATTGGCAATAATGGTTTGTTGACGTATAGGGTAATGGCGTTGGTGAATTTGACAAATGGCGATAATTCGTTAAAAATATGCGGCGGAATGGGAGACGACGGAAATGGCGGCATTTGGACTAATAATATCTCAAGTTTGACATTCATTAAAATTGGAGATTATGCGCCTGATGTAGTTGTTACCACAATTCCTGTTACCGGCGTCAGCGTTGACCCGACTACCGCTTCATTGTTTATTGGCGATACCAAACAATTGACCGCAACAATACAACCAAGCGACGCCACGAATCAAAATGTAAGTTGGAGTAGTAGCGCCGATCAGGTTGCCACAGTTTCTGATATGGGCTTGGTAACCGCCGTAGGCAAAGGAACTGCAACAATTACTGTTACAAGTGAAGACGGCAGTTTCAAAGCAACATGTGCAGTGGAAGTAAGTCAAACAGGCATTTCGAATGTTTCGGCGGAAACAGGCGCCTATGCAGACAACGGCAGATTGTTCGTCAATAGCCCGCTTGCCGAAACGGTTCAGGTTTATTCTACGAACGGCGTGCTCTTATACACCTTCCAGAAACCGGCAGGTAAAGCAAATTATCCGATAGATAAAGTGCAAACGCCGGTCTTGATTGTAAAAGTAAGTAATGTTGTGAAAAAAGTAGTTGTTAAATAACTCAATCTCATAACTGTTTTACAAAGAACGCTGATGACGCGGAGTTATCAGCGTTCTTTAGTAATTTTAATAATATAATACGCCATGTTGAAGAAAAAATTAATCTTAGTCTGTTTTGTTATCTTTTTTCCAGTTTCCTCTTTTATAGCTCATGCTAATCAGAAATTAGAATTAAAGTCTCCGGATGGAAAAATGACCGTATCATTGAATCTTTCCGATAAAATTTATTATTCCATAGCAGCGGATAATGTGCCGTTACTCGAAAATTGTTATTTGCAAATGACTGTCAATAACCATGTATTGGGACAAAACCCAAAGTTGCTGAAGAAAAAAATATCGTTGGAAAATGAAAAAATTGAACCTTTGGTTCCATTGAAATTTTCAACCGTAAACAGTTGCTACAATAAATTACTGTTAACTTTTTCGGGAAACTATTCCGTTGAATTTAGAGCCTTTAACGATGGCGTGGCTTGCCGTTTTATTACAAACAGTAAAAATGAATCGATTGTAGAAAATGAAGATTTTGCAGTGAATTTCCCTGACAACTATTTGCTTAACATGCAGCAGCCCGACAGATTTAAAACAGCATACGAAGAACCGTATTCCCACCTTGATGCGGACGATTGGGGAAGTAAAGATAAAATGGCTGTCCTGCCTTTTTTGATCGACACTAAAAAAGAATATAAAATATTAATTTGCGAAGCAGGATTGTCTGATTATCCCTGTATGTTTTTGAAAAGTACGGGAAATAGAGGCGTCACATCGGTTTTCCCAAAAGTTCCGCTTGAATTTGGAGACGACGGAGACCGAAGTGTGAAAATATTGAAAGAGGCTGATTATATCGCCTCTACATCGGGAAACAGGGCTTTCCCGTGGCGGTATTTTGTTATCACAAAAGAAGATAAACGGATTCTTGAAAACACTATGAATTTGAAACTTTCATACATAAATAATAATCAGGATTTTAAATGGGTAAAACCGGGGCAAGCCAGTTGGGAATGGTGGAATGGCGCTTCGCCTTACGGGGAAGATGTTAATTTTGTAGCCGGCTTTAATTTGGAAACTTATAAATACTTTATTGATTTTGCATCCAAATACGGTATTCCTTATATTATAATGGATGAAGGCTGGGCTTTAAGTACAAGAGACCCCTATACGCCCAATCCAACGGTTGATGTGCATGAAATTATCCGTTACGGAAAAGAAAAAAATGTAGGCGTATTTCTGTGGTTGACATGGTTGACGGTTGAAAATAATTTTGACCTCTTCAAGACATTCAGCGAATGGGGCGTCAAAGGAGTGAAAATTGATTTCATGGATAGAAGCGACCAGTGGATGGTAAATTATTATGAGCGTGTAGCTAAAGAAGCCGCAAAATATAATTTGATGGTCGATTTTCACGGCGCTTTCAAACCTGCGGGTCTTGAATATAAATACCCCAATATCGTATCATACGAAGGAGTACGAGGCATGGAACAAATGGGAGGATGTTATCCCGACAACAGTCTGTTCCTGCCTTTTATGCGAAATGCTGTCGGCGCAATGGATTATACTCCGGGCGCAATGATCAGCATGCAACCCGATCATTATGGCGGAAAAGGGAACGACCGCCCCAATTCTGCAAGCATTGGTACCCGCGCTTATCAAATGGCTCTATTTGTAGTTTTTGAAAGCGGCATCCAAATGCTGGCTGATAATCCGACTTTGTATTACAAAAATCCCGATTGCACGGATTTTATCGCTCAAACGCCGACTACATGGGACGAAACCATTGGTTTAGACGCTAAAGCCGGAGAATATGCCATCGTTGCCAAGCGTAAAGGTTCGGAATGGTTTATAGGCGCAATCGCCAACAATAAAGAAAAAGAACGCTCTTTTGAAATCGACCTCAGTTTCCTGAACAGCGGGAAAGTATATCAAATGACGTCTTTTGAAGATGGTATTAATGCCGGACGGCAGGCTATGGATTACAGAAAGAAAGAAAGAGAAGTAAAATCCGGCGACAAAATTAATATCAAATTAGTCAGGAATGGCGGTTGGGCGGCTGTAATAAAATAATTTGCTTTTTTAATTATTAAAATTTATTTATATGAAAAATGGTATTTTTTACACAAAAATTTTATGTGTATTGTTAGGACTTGTTGGCTTTGCTTCTGTTAAAGCTGCCGATCCTATTGTAGTTAAAGCCGCAGATGCGACTACGGCGTATAAAATTCAGTCGGATACCCGAACGGGAAATAATGCCATCACATGGACAACCTATTATGGTCCGGCTGCACATGGAGCTTATCTGGAATGGACAGTATCAGCGCCAACTGAAGGTACTTATGATTTCACCTTGCAGTATGCAACCCGTAGCGATCGTAGAATGTTGTTGAAAATAAACAATCAGATACCAACTCTATTGTATATTGGATCCGATAATTATTCTACCAATGAGAATACAAATGACGGTACAAAAACTTTTCAGGTCTATCTGAATGCGGGAGATAATACGATCAGGATAAGCGCTTTTCAGTATGCAGGAAAAATTGACAACGCGAATACGTTTACGCCTTTTATTGACCAATTTACGCTTACGCCATCTGCACTGTCTGTCGCCAAATTACCCGACGAATATTCAATTGTGATACCCGCTCAAGAAACGACCTTGAGTGATGGATGGAATAATGTGTATTTTGTGGACACCGATTTTAGCGGCGTCACTCAAACCAATAGTACCGGCGGTTATCTGGAATATGACGAGTACGTGCCGGAAGGGGAAGAAGGTTCATATAATCTGGTAATTACTTATGCCGGCGGTTATGTGGACAACCTTTTTATGAATATGCTTGTGAATGAAGGTTCCGCAAATGAATTTGCCGGTCAACTGACAGTTGCAGCAAGTGGAGCAAGCGGAGACGCTATCGGATGGGAAAATTTATTAACCTATCAGGCGATGATACAATTTGATTTACCGGCGGGAGATAATGTCATAAAATTTATACCAAATATAAATAGCAGCAGCTATCCGAATTTAGCGCAATTGGAACTCGTTAGATACAGCCCTGCGCCACCGGAAGTTCTCCCTGAATTTCCAAAAGTGTTTAAAGGATCGGATGCAACTGCAAATAATAAAGTTCCGGGTGCAACGCATGTTGGGGCAAATGGCTCCGGTACATGGACAGGATATAGCGGTCCGCCCGCGCATGGCGCTTATTTGGAATGGAACAATGTATCCGTACCAACAGAAGGAACTTACGATCTAACGCTGCGATATGCAACTATGACCGACAGGGCAATGACGTTGAACATAAATAATCAGGAACCGGTTATAATGAATTTCGGAGCAGACGATCATTCTACCGATTGGGATACAAATGACGCTTCAAAAACCTTTCCGGTTTATCTTGAAGCGGGAAATAATACGATCAGAATGAGCGCCCTTCAGCTCGCCGGAAAAAATGATGACAATGACATATTCATGCCTAATGTTGATCAATTTACGATTGCTCCATCTGCAACAAATGTCGGTAAATTGCCTGACGAATATTCAATGATGATACCCGCTCAAAGTGCGACTGTAGCAACCGAGAGTTGGGTTGACATAGATTATCCTGATACCGGTTTCCATGGCGTAGGCGGATATGGAGGTAATACCGGTTACCTGAACTATGATGTAACCATACCGGATGGGAAAGATGGTTTATATAATTTAGTGATTAATTATGCTTGCGGCTGGGATAACCACCGGATTAATCTGGTTGTGAATGAAGGAACAAGCGATGAATTTACTGATGAAAAAGCTGTTCCCGGAAGTGGACCCGGCACTTGGGGAGATGCGCTTGGTTGGGAGAACTTATTGACCTATCAAACAATGACGCAATTCAATTTACATGCAGGATTGAACAGCATTAAAATTGTAGAAAATTCGGACGGCAGCGAGTTTGTGAATATAGCGCTATTACAACTCTTTCTGTATGGAGAATATAGTGATGAAACAGGCATAATACAGCCAAAGGATACGCCGGAGAATGGAATATCTGTTTATGGTTTATCAAAAATGATTTTCATTTCTGCGCCTGATTCTTCTCCCTATACCGTATATGATATAACAGGTAAGATTGTAACTTCCGGAATCAGTTCAACTAATGGAAAAGATATACCGGTTGCCTGCGCAGGTATATACATAGTGAAAGTAAATAACATTGTGAAAAAAGTAATTGTTAAGTAATAGATTTTCATGAATAATATGCGGTTAAAGTTCCTGTCTTTTCTTTTTTTGACAGCTATTTGCATTTCAGTCTGGGCTGAATCCGGAATATACGTCGGCGGTTATTTCAGAAGATCGCGGACAGTTACTGTTCCAACGCTAAAAAATTCAGGTTTCACCTACGCCATTTTGTTTAACATCAATGTAGAAGCAAACGGCAGCTTGACTATGGATGGCGACACCTTGTGCGCTAACGGCGTATATGTTTTTGGTTCGACAAATCCCAACTATATTGCCGATGTAACAGCTTTGCGGACAAGTTTTTCTACAATTAGAAGAGTCGAGTGTTGCATTGGCGGCTGGACAAATCAATCGTATCTTCAAATAAGCAACTTAATAAAAGCGCAAGGGACAGGAACTTCCAGCATATTATATAAAAACTTTCAAGCGTTGAAAAATGCGATTCCCGCCATAGAAGCGATCAACAATGATGATGAATATTTGTATGATGTGGACAGCGAGACGGCATTTCATGTAATGCTTTATGATATAGGATTTAAAACAACGATTGCCCCCTATATGAGAAAAAGTTTTTGGCAAAGTTTTGTCACAAACGTTAACAGTCTTCGTCCGGGCGCAGTGGACAGGGTTGATTTGCAGTGTTACGACGGAGGCGCAGGAAATAACCCTAACGAATGGGATTTGGGAGTGAAAATGACTGCCGGCATGTTGTCTTATACTGCGAATGGAGCAACGGCTATCCCCGCTCAAATGACCGCGTGGAAAAACACAACTTCCATTGTAGGCGGTTTCTACTGGGTATATAACGACAACAGTTTCAATTTACAAACCTTTGCCGCCTATATCAACAATGTTTTTGGAGATGGGGCATTGGTCGATGCCGGAAAAATGGTAGCGCATACGACTATTTATCCTGAAAAAAATTATGGAGGCGAAGGCGTTGATTTTGAAGTAGGAAAATACAATGCGTTGGCGATAAAAATGCAAAACATGCCTGCGCAGTCTGCATATTCATTAAAAGTAAACCCCGGTTTTTCGATTGATTTTTATAAACAAGACAGCTTGCAGGGCGATCCGGTTCATATCAACCAAAATACGGAAGACCTGAGTTCATTGGGCGTGGAAAATGCAGTTTCGTGGAAAGTCAATCCCGACATAGATGCCTCTATCAGAAGCCAGTCTGTTTTCCTGAAAAACAGAAAAAGCGGGTTGTTTTTCTCGTTAAAAGATAATGTTTCAACTTCAGGAACACTTGTTCAACAGAAAGTTTTTTCAGGCGACGTGTACCAGAAATGGGCGTTTTGGATAACAAAATATGGTTCATACAGGATTTTGAACAGTGGAACAAACAACATTGTGCAAATAAAAGATGCAAGCGTTAACGATTTCGCCAATCTGGAAGAAAGCGCCTATACGGCAGCATTTAACCAGGAATTTGTAGCCTTCCCAAATGGACTGTATTACAAGCTGATTCCTTTAAATAGCATGAAATATGTTTCAGTAGAAAATGGAAAGGAAAATCAGGAAAACGCATACATCGTACAATCCAGCAACTGGGATGATTTAAGCTCCGATTGGCAGATTTTGCCGGCAGCCGATGTGAAGCCTTATCCCACAGGAGAAACAGTTGCCGCCGATATTTATTGCATACAAAATAAAAATTCAGGCTTATATATGAGCCTTGATTTGGAATCCGGCGTGAATGAAATAAAGTTAGTTCAAAAAGAATATTCAGGTTCGGATTATCAGCAGTGGAGATTTGTCGCTTCGGGCGATGGCGTATATCAACTTGAAAATGAGAAAACAGGGAAAATAGTTGAACTGGCGGAAATATCGGAAGGCTGTGTATTACAACAAAATGACAATACGAATTTGCCCAAGCAAAAATTTGTTTTGACAAGTTCTCAGGATGGTTTCTACAAAATTGTTTCTTATGATACGGGATTAGCGGCGGAAGGCAAACAGATAGACGGAAATACGGATATTGTTCAGAGCGGCGATACCGGTCCGGCATCAGAATGGAAGTTGATAAAATTATCTGAAATGTCTTTGATTTCGGTTGTGGAAAAGGAAATAAAAATATATCCTACCTTGGTAAGCGATTTATTGTATATTGATTGTAACTCGAATAATATCAATCAAATACAAATATTCGATCTGCAGGGAAGAGAAATTTTTAATTCGTTTGAAAATAAAAATATTGTCGATGTATCAGTTTTTCAAAGAGGAATGTATATTATAAAAATGACTTTGAAAGAATCGGATATGCCATTTTTTTGTAAATTTGTGAAAAAATAGAATTTTGTTATATGAAAACTAAGATTTTTTATACGAACCTTTTACTTATGTTTTTGGGACTTATTGGCTTTACAAATATTAAAGCCATGGATCCAGTTGTACTTTACCCCAAAAATGCAACAATTTATCACATGACACCGGATAACAACGGAAGCCCTCAATCGCTAACCGCAACCGCCGGAGCGAACGCAGGGCAAGTATGGTTGGCATATCAGGGAGTAGCCGCGCACGGATCTTATTTGGAATGGAACAACGTATATGTGCAAACGGCAGGCGCTTACGATTTTACTTTGCAATATGCAACTATTGTTGACCGTTATGCCTCGTTGAAAATAAACAATCAGATACCGACAGCGCTGTATTTCGGAGAAGGTAATTATTCTTCCAACGCCAATACGAATGACGGTACAAAAACATGGCAAATTTATCTTAATGCGGGAAATAATAAAATCAGGCTGAGCGCTTTTCAAAACGGGGGAAACTCTGACAACAGCTATGAGCAATGCTTCATGCCTCTGATTGATAAAGCTACAATTACTCAATCAGATATGAATATCGACAAATTACCCGACGAATATTCGGTTACGGTACCCGCTCAGAATACAACTGACAGGATGGGCAACTGGGTTAATGTAAATTATTCGGCAACCGGTTTTCATGGCGTAGGCGGAGCTACCTCCGGTTATCTGAAATATAATGTAACCATACCGGAAGGGGAAGAAGGCGTATATAATCTTGTGGTTAGTTATGCCTGCGGCTGGGATGACCACTATATCAGTCCGGCTATAAATGAAGGTACGGTAAATCAACTTACTCAAACTATACGCATTCCCGGAAGCGGACCCGATACATGGGGCAATGGCAATGGATGGGAAGGATTGTTAACCTATCTTACAATGACGCAATGCTATTTAACGGCAGGAGATAACAGCATTCGATTTGTAGCAAACAGCGACGGCAGCGCCTATCCGAATATATCGCAATTTCAACTCATCCGGTTCAATAAAGAATTTACTTCTGAATTTCCGATAGTGGTTTATGCGCAATATGCTGATGACCAATACATGATGTTCCCGCCTGACCTCAGAACTTATGGCGGCGTCACCTGGATTGGACTTGGCGGAGATGCCAAATCGCTGTATGGTTCTTATTTGCAGTTTAACGTTACGGTAACAAATGCAGGCGTTTACGATATGACCATGAAGTATGCGGCTTGCGACGACCGGACTGTGTCGCTGAAAGTAAACAATCAGGTATCTACTTTAATCGCTATCGGCAAGGACGATTATTCTTCCGACTGGCAGGCGAATAATGGTACAAAAACCGTTCAGGTTTATCTTGAGTCGGGCGATAACTCCGTGACAATTGGCGCCTACCAAGTGGATGATCCAACTGACAACCAGAAATGGAACATGCCTGTCTTTGACCGGTTTGTTATCAATCCTTCAGGAACAAATATTGCCAAATTACCGGATGCGTATTCTTTCACTCAAAACGTACAGGCGCCTGTAGAAAGTACGGGAGATTGGAAAAATGTGGATAAAGACGCAGTCGATTTTCATGGAGTTGGCGGAAGCGAAGACGGATATATTGCATATAATGTGAATGTCCCATCCGGTAAAGGAGGACAATATACCTTAGTAATAGATTATATGACAGCCGAAGACCGGTATTTCACTTTAATAACAAATGAAGGAACCGAAAATGAATTTAGCTATAAATTTAAGGCTCAGTCGAATGGAACCTGGGGCGACGTTCCCAACGAAAACATCTATGATTTATCGACCTATAAGGTAATGGCTTTAGTAAATTTAACAAACGGCAACAATACGATAAAACTTGTTGCAAACGGCAGTTATGTTCCCAATATTGGAAATATGGCATTTATTAAATATGGAGAATATGCGCCGGATGTCATAACAGATATTGTAAAACCAAGCAAGCCGGATGGAGTTTCAGTTTATGGTTTATCCGGCAGGATTGTCATTGCTTCTGCTGCTCCGGTTAACTATACCGTATATAATATAACAGGCAAGGTTGCGGCTTCCGGAATCAGTTCAGCGAGTGAAAAAGATATACCGGTTGATTCAGGTTTGTATATTGTGAAAGTTAATAATTTGGTGAAAAAAGTGGTTGTGAAGTAATACCCGATTTAGCGTAGCGATAAATTACAATAAACATAACAGTAGTTTTGCTTTTTCAAAATAAATGGCGTATTTTTGTAATCTTACAAAGTGAAAATAAAGATGAAACTATATCACGGTAGTAATCAGATAATTAGACAGCCAAATTTGTTGAAAGGGCGTAAGTTTCTTGATTTTGGAAGTGGATTTTATTTGTCGGATGAAAAAAATCAGGCGGAAAATCGTGCAAAATCGGCTGTCCTGTTTTTTGAGGAAGGAGCGCCAACAGTGAATGTTTTTGAGTGGGCAAAAGACGCAGTTACAGATTTAAATGTATTGCATTTTCCAACTGCTAATATTGAATGGCTGGATTTCGTGCTTGCAAACAGACAAGGTATTAGTTATGAAAATCAATATGATATAGTGATTGGACCAACTGCTAATGATAAAACCATTTTGGTTATTGATCAATATATAGCGGGACTATTCGATAATCTTGAAAATCCGAAAGAGTTTGTAATCCAATTGTTTCAGCCGCAAAAATTAGCAACGCAATATCTGTTTGCTACAGAGGAAAGTTTAAAATATATTCATTTTACAGACAGTTATACATTATGAATACTCATTTGAATATCAGTTTAATAACAATGCTCATTGGAATTATTGTTGAAAAAAACGGGCTATCGGAACAGGATGCAATTACTGCGTTTTACAGATCAAAAATAGCTCAAAAATTAAACGATAAAAATATCTTGTTGAGACAAATGTCTCCGTATGTGCTATACGAATTGTGGAATGCAGAAATGCAAACGGGTAATTATAAAGGATCGCCATACGCTGCTGCATTATTATGATGAAAATATCTAATCAATCGGAATTTTTTATTTTTTTGCTCGAAAAATATGCAGAGCAAAAATTACTATCTGCCAGCGAAGTCCTGAAACAATGGCAGGAGAAAGGTTTACTTGATTATATAAATGGAATGTACGAACAATATCATACCGAGCGACTTGAAAATGCTTTTGATGATATTGACGGCAAAATAGCAGAAATTACTTTAAAAGAACCGGATACGCCTTTTTTTCGTAAATTTGTTGCAAATTAAAAACCCAGCATGAAAAGGCAAAATATCATATTATTGCTCATTATAATTATTGCAAATCTGCAACACGCAAGCCCGTATAACTTGCGTCAAATTTCAAATAAAGACAACTTGTCCAATAGCGCCGTCCTTTCTTTGTGTCAGGACAGCGATGGTTATATGTGGTTCGGCACTTGCGACGGCTTGAATATGTTTGACGGCATCAGCATTCAAATATATAAACCAATCAAAGGCTCCCAAAATAATTTATCAGGCAATTTGATAGAAGGAATAACTGAAGCGGAGGACGGTATTCTTTGGGTAGAAACAAATTACGGGTTAACTAAATTAAATAAACGGACGAAAGACGTTGAATGTTTTTACCAGTTTAAAGGAAAATTCCGGTTTGCAAAAAATAGCGGTAACGAGGTTTTTGTCCTCAACGAAGACAATAAACTTTACCATTACGACAGGCAGAAAAAGAATTTTAATCCGGTTGAATTAGCCAAACCAATGAGTCAGGAAATACTCCGTTTTTTCATAGATAAAAATAACGTTGCATGGTTTTTTTCAAACAATGAAAAAGTAATCAGATACAAGATTGAATTTGATGTTTCAGGGAAAATCCTTAAACTAACCCCGCTGGAAGATTTTGTAATGAGGTATCCTGTTAAATATGCATTCTGCAAAAACGACAACATTTTTATTGTCAATGAAGAAGGCGCATTGTTTGAATTTGACGCTTTAGACGGTAAATTGAATTTTATAAAAAACATTCAAAATGAGATTAACCTTTATGGCGAAATATCGGATATTATGAAAGATGAAGATGATTATTTAGTCGCTTTCAAAACGAATGGAGTGATCCGGTTAAAATTTGTTCCTGAAATAGAATCTAAATACAACATTGAGAGAATAGATATTTATTGCGGCGTTTTTTCCTTACTGAAAGATGAAAAACAGGATATAATCTGGATTGGCACCGACGGACAAGGGGTATATAGATACACAAAAGATTCATTTTCATTGAAATCCGTATTGCTGAGCAACTTGCCTTTTCAAGTAGCCAAACCGGTTAGAGCCATTTTTGTTGATAAAAATAAAAATTTATGGATAGGCACTAAAGACGATGGAATACTGAAACTTATTGATTATGTGGCAGAACAGGATATCAAATCTCAAAAGGTTGAACATATTACGACCAACAACAGCTTGTTGATTAACAACTCCGTATATTCCTTTTCTCCCAGCCGGAGAGATTTGATGTGGATAGGAACAGATGGTCCCGGTTTGAATTATTATTCTTATCAGGACGATAAAATCCACAAAATCAATCATCCTGAAAATGAGAAAATTAAGTATATACATTCATTAATTGAAATAGGCGATTCCGTACTCTGGGTTTCCTCTGTCGGACTTGGAATTATAAAAATATCATTATCGGGAACAAAAAATCAGCCGCAAATTAAAAATATTAAAACTTTTTCCTTTAGAAAAGGGACGATGGACGGTAATTATTTTTTTTCCATGTATCAGGAAAATGATACCGTGATATGGTTTGGATCTCGCGGATATGGCGCCGTCCGGATGAATATTAAAACCGATCAATATCAGGAAATAACTTTTGAAAAAGAGGGACCTCCGACAATCAATGATATATTTAGCATTCATAAAGATAAAAACGGAAAAATGTGGTTTGCGACAAGTTACGGACTTGTTCAATTACTCTCATATTCTCCAAACTCAATTCAATATAAAGATTTTAACGAGAGCGACGGGTTTCCCAATAATGCAGTACACGCTATTCTGGAAGATTCCAGAAATAATTTATGGTTAAGCACAAACAGGGGATTGGTGGAATTTAATACCAAAAAAGCAAGTCTCAGGATACATAATCATGCAAGCAGCGGTTTAGGGGTTGTTGAATATAGCGACGGATGTTCTTATAAAGATGAACAGACCGGCAACCTTTACTTCGGAGGAATCGACGGTTTCGTCATTGTCAGGGAAGACGAACTGCATGAAAGTAAATATTCGTCTCCCATAAAATTCGATAATCTAAAGATTTATGAAAAACCCGTAAATATAGATGATTATATTATTACGAAAAAAGGAGAGAAAATAATGAAAATCAAAAGCAATCAAAATATCTTCTCCCTCTCGTTTCTTGTTTTGGATTATATCAATGGAATAAATTATACCTATCAATATAAATTAGAAGGCTTTAACGACCAATGGATTAATAATGAATCCATGAATAACGTCACTTTCACCAACCTTCCTGCCGGAGATTATGTCTTAAAAGTCAGGTATAGAAATGGTATTTCCGATTCGGGAAGTGAAATATATTCGCTGAAAATCAAAGTATTGCCGCCATGGTATCTTACCTACTGGGCGTATGCTATTTACTTTATCCTGTTCGCCGCGCTCCTGTTATATGTAGTAATGACGCTGTATAAAATACAGGAAAGAAAACGAACCGCCGTTTTGGAAAAAATAAAACAAGAACAAAAAGAAGAAGTGTATGAGTCTAAATTACGTTTTTTTACGAATATGACTCACGAATTGTGCAATCCGCTGACTTTAATATATGGACCTTGTAATCGAATCTTATCCTATTTGAACGCAGATGAATTTGTCAAGAAATACGCATCGTTGATTCAACGCAATGCGGAGAAACTGAATGATTTGATTCAGGACATCATTGAATTTAGAAGAATCGAAACCGGCAATAAGACCAACGAGATTATGTCGGTAAACATTTCGGATTTATCGCGCGGAATAACCGATTCCTTTTCCGAATTGGCTGAATCAAAAACGATTGATTATCAAGTGTCAATAGACGATGAAATCGTTTGGAATACGGATAAGAAAAGTTATTCGACTATCCTGACCAATTTAATATCCAATGCCTTTAAATACACTCAGGAAAAAGGTTCGATCGCTGTTCGTATCGGAAAGAAGAATAACGAACTTGAACTTTGTGTTTTAAATTCAGGCAAAGGGATAAAAAAGGAAGATATTCCGCTGATATTTGACCGTTACCGCGTATTGGACACTTTTGAAAAACAAAGCCAGCAGGGGCTTTCTTCCCGCAACGGATTAGGACTTTCGATATGCCACAGTCTGGTTAAATTATTAAGTGGCAATATTTCGGTACAAAGCACTCCAAATGTAATCACAGAGTTTAAAGTAACCCTGCCGGAAATTGAAATAACGGAAACTATTCCCCAAGCGCTGGATATTGATTTTACTTTTCAGAACAGTTCGGTGAAGCCGGTGATTTTAGAGCCGAGCCACTATTCATTTGACAAATCAAAGCCAACCGTTCTGATCATTGATGATGAATCGGAAGTGACGTGGTTTATCGCCGATATTTTATCCGGCAAGTATAATGTGATTCCGGTCAGCGATTCAAGCATTGTACTCGAAACCATCCGCCAGATTCAACCCAGTATTATTATTTCCGATATTATGATGCCGGAAATAGATGGAATATCCCTGACAAAAACAATCAAAGCCGACAGGACTGTTTCGCATATTCCCATCATTTTATTATCAGCCCGTCAGCAAATCAACGATCAAATAGAAGGAATACAATCGGGAGCCGACGCTTATATTAAAAAACCGTTCAATGTCGATTATTTGATCATTGTAATAGAGAAATTGCTGAAACGGAAAGAAGACCTGAAAGATTATTACAGCTCGGCTATCAGCGCATTTGAATTTACTGACGGCAAGCTAATTCACAATGAAGACAAACTGTTCTTCGAGAAAATGATTAAAATAATCAGCGACAATGCTAAAAACGCAAATCTATCCACCGATTTTGTGGCTTCAGCTTTGGGATTAAGCACCCGCCATTTATACCGGCGTTTGAAAAATATATGCTCGCAAACGCCTTCCGATATTATCAAAGAACACCGCTTGAATATAGCTGAAAATTTATTAATCAAAACAAACCTGACCATTGATGAAATTATTTATCAATCGGGATTCACCAACAGAGCTACATTCTTTAAACTGTTTTCGGATAAGCATAATTGCACGCCAAAGAGTTATAGGGAGAAGAAGATAAATGAGATAGGGTGAAGAAGATGTTGCTCTCTATCCGTTAGAATTTCGATGGTCTATTTCAATAAATATATTTGATCGTATGAAAATTCCCATAATTCAAATCCATAATATTCAATATCAGGGTTTGACATTTTAAATCCATTTGTAGCAACAGAGGATAAACGGCTAAAAGCGACTATTGCTGTAATTCCTGTTGGAGGAAGTGGCGGCTTATTAAAAATACAACACATTTTTGTGTGATAATTATTAATGAAATTATGTATGGCTTTTACATCAATAATTATTTTTAATGATTCTAATAATTGTTTAACCGCGCTTTGTTTTACATCATCCCTATAATCTCTATTCTTCAATTCGTTTAGGAGAAAATATTTTGGACTATCTGTGGAGTAAACAATAAGGTCACATCTTTTTTTACCTTGTTGAAAATTATGAGATAATGAAGTGAAAAATTTATCATAATTAATTATGGTCATAGATATTTTTTGAGGATTAGAATACCGTGCCATTCCCATACCAAATTTTGTATAGAGAAGAATATTTCCCCTTTTATCATCTTCCAATTCAAAATATGGTTCATTTGTAATCATTGTCATACCTGCAATATTAGAAATTGGCTGACCATAATGAATCGCAAAATCATTTTTAAGTAAATTATCCATTATCTAACTGATTATATTCGTCATAAATAGCGTTTATGGCTTCAGACAGCAGATTGGTATTTATCAATCTTTCGTTTTGGATTTTCAAATCAATAATCTTGCCTTCATATACTTGATATACAGAAATATTATCATAATTTAAATTTGCGCTATCAACCAATTTGTTTTTATCGTAGGCTTTTATTAATAAGTTTAAATGGTTGATAATGTATGGACTATGTGTCGCCATCATAACAGTCATATTGTAACCGTTGTGTCGTTCAACAAAACAACGGTTTACAATAAAATTAATTAAACTTCGCTGGCTTTGGGGATATAAACTTAATTCTGGTTCCTCAATATGAATGTGAATGTTTTTGTGTTTTATTTCACCGATATTTTGTTCTGCTCTAAAATCTTTGAGGCTGTCATTTTTAGCTAAAAAATCAAATACAATATTATTAAATCGTTTGCTAAAATCATAATGTTTTGAAAAATACTCAACTATGACAGATAAAGGAATTACAGTTTGCATACCTGATGAAGCGTCTTCTAATTTTATTGGGGTGTGCATTCTGTCTTCTGAAATACCTTCAATGAAATATTTTATACCCATAGGGGTTTTTTCTGAAAAATATCTGACACCCAAATAATCAAGATTCAATTCCGGAACATATTGCTCGCCAGAAGCAATAACAAAATCATTGAAGGTTTCTCTCAAAAAGAAATTTATAGCATCATCTATATCTATCGTTTTTTTATATGGCATTTTTGTTGAAATCTTATTTGCTGCAAGAATATCGGGTATAAGATTTCTTTTATCTGCAATAAAACACATTTTTTCCCAACTCAACTCTTCTTTTGGAATAGATATTGGCGAAGTTCTAAGGGTTGTTTTATAATGAATTTTAATACTACCTTTTTGATAAATAATATCTGTATCCGGTTTTATATAATCCGAAAAACCATTATTTTTTAGATACTGCCCAAATTCAAACTCAAAAGGCGATTTTGAAATATTGGCATATTTAAGATAAGAACGGATATTAAGCATCTTATATATCCAACGAAACAACACGAGTACTTTTATAATCGTACTCTTTCCACTACCCGACTCTCCAATAAATACGGTGAAAGGTCGAATATCTTTAATTTCTATATCTCTAATTGGACCAAAATTTTTTATGATGATTGACTCTTGCATAGTATCAATTTTTTTACAAAGATACAAATTCTGTTTGATAAAACGATGGTCTTCTCTTTTTTCCCAATCATAAAAATTGGATTAGTAACTTTTCTTTCCTAACCTTAACGAGACCACCGCCAAGTCTTAACTAACGTAAATATTTTTTAATCCCGATAGCGCTTTCCCCCTCAACTATTTTTTGCCCCTTGCCCGATTTCATATTGATTTGTCACATATCATTACAAACTATGTTGAATAAATGTGTAAATTTGTAGTGTGGATTTATTCCACAAAATAAAAATGATTTATGTTTAATTAATTAAAAGTATTGCATTATGAAGATTTTTTTTACTCAACTAATGAGAAGCGGTTCCTTGTTGTTACTGGGAATCTTTGGCGTTTATTTTACTTCCTTTGCTCAAGATTGCGCGCCGGCTGACGGGCAGACGATGGTTGCAAAGATTGAAGCGGAAGACTATATCGCCAGATCTGCCACAAATGTTATGACGATTCAAACCGGAGATCCTCAATATGTGTCGGGAGGATTTTATGTTAATGATTTGGCTGCCGGTTCATGGGGCTTATATGAAGTTACAGCGCCGCATGAAGGAACATACGAGTTCGCTGTGTTTTATTTCAATATGCAAGACCGCTATATAGGAGTTACTGTGAACGATCAAAGCATGTCAAGATTTCACACGCCGGAAAATTCTGCCGATTGGAATGGTAATCCGAGAACAGATCAATCCACTGGAGAAACCTACCCCGGAGGACCGGTTTGCTCTGTATTTCTGATTTATTTGAATGAAGGCGTAAACCAGTTGAAAATTGGAGGAGCCGACGATTGGGGTCCGAATATAGATTATTTTGAAATCTATACTACGGATCAGCAGGTAGAAAAACCTCAGCCTGCTCCTAATCTGTTTAAATGGAGCTATTCAAGAGAAATCCCAAAAGATAAAATTGCGGCGGACATCAACCCCGGAGACGTAAAGAATATTTTCGACGAAAACGAGGCTACTTCTTATGAAGCGACCAGCGGCGACGCTACAATTACGTGGGAGTTTGATTATCCCATGTCTCTTACGGGAATGTTGGTTTATACCGACTCCACCGGTGATGCAAATGTTTCAAACTGGATTGTATTGCGTTCGGCAGATAATGTAGAATGGAATGAAATGTCTGTTTTTTCCAGAGGCTCTTATGGAAACAGTCAAGCGTACGGCTTGGATTTGGATGAAAACGGAGGAAGCCGGAAACCGCAATACAGAGAGGGATTTGAGAGTAAATATTTCAAGATTATAGTACCGAAAGGCGCCAAAATCAACGAACTTCAGTTATTCGGATATCCGGTGCAGAACCATGATGCATATCTGTATTTTCCGGCAGATCTGACGGGCGATCCATTTCTTTATACAGGCGATCCGTATAGCAGTACTCCTCAGGAATGGAAAACCGACATGGGGGATGATATCGGAGCTTTAACAACGAGCGATCCGGGTATTGGCGATCCATGGTATGAAGATTATAGAGATTTGTTAGACAGGTTCCCAAATCAATATACAATATTAGGCGTTGACGCAGCAGGAACAGTTGAAATCGAGTATGATTTCGGCGACTTTATTGATGTAAACTCATATTCGTTAGGTATTTGTGAAGAATCGTTATCCGGACGTAATCCCAAATCATGGCAACTCCTGGGTTCTGGCGATTTTGGAGATACATGGGACGTTCTGGACGAACAAACGAATTACACATGGCCAAAAGCCGATTTTATGAATATGAAGTTTGACGTTCCCGAACATGAGGCAGGCTATTATATTTACTATAAATTTGTATTTCAAGGTACAGGCACAGGAAATTATGATTTCCACTTATCCGAATTTCAATTGTTTGGCGACCATTTAACATCTCCGACTTCAATCAAGCAGGTGAACAAAGCTGCACAGGATGTATTGGTATATGCCGTTAAAAACGCAGTCGTACTGTCGAAGGCAAACAGCGCGCCGGCTCAATACCAGATTTTTGATATTGCAGGAAAACTTGTAAAACAAGGTCTTACTATATCTGCTACAACGACTGTTGATTTGAACGCTGGAATTTATATTGTTAAAACAACCTCTCCGTCTTCTTCGGGAGTAACGAAAGTGATTGTTAGATAAATTTTTAAGCGCTCAGATGACGCAGATAATACGGATAAACGCCGATTTTTTATTATTTATCTGCGTAAATCCACATTATCCGCGTCATCTGAGCGCTTAAAAAATAAAACAGGCATTTGAATGAAAATAAATTATAAATGGATAATAACTGCTGTTGCAGCTTGGATATTTCTTTTTCAGGCAAATACTTTGAAAGCGGCAAATCAGGATTTTGAATTATATTCTCCCGATAATAACCTGAAAGTAACAATAAGCCTTCAGGATGGTAATTTGTTTTATAAAGTAGATGAAAACAACAACGGCATTATCGACATATCTAAATTAGGTCTGAAAACAAATAGAGGAAATCTGGACGCTAATTTCACTTACTTATCCGACAGCCGAACCACAATAGACGAAACCTATTCATTGCCAACCGGGAAAAGATCGGTTTATCATAACTGTTACAATGAATTTACGCTGAATCTGTCAACCAGTCTTCTAAACATGAGCGTAATTTTCAGAGCATATAATGATGGTTGCGCCTTCCGCTATTATTTGCCGGACGGCGGCGGCAACAGTCTTACGATTACAGGCGAATCGACCGAATTTAAATACGTAAATTTTCAAAACTCATGGGGAATGGTATGGAGCAACGACTATTCCGAATACTACGAATCCCGCAACTGGAGTCAGGCGATTGCGGCAAATCGTCTGGCTGTGCCGTTTTTAACAAAACATGGCGACAATTATTGCTTGCTTACCGAAGCCGCCAATTATGGAACTTATGCCGCATCCGCTTTAATTCCGGATCAATCCGTTCCCAAGTTCACGCTTGCGCCGGCAGGAAATATTTCCGTAACTTTCCCTTTATATACCCCGTGGCGTGTGATGATGACCGGTTCTCTCCCAACTATTGTCGAATCAACCATGGTAGAAAATTTGAATCCTCCCAGCGAGTTTACCGATTGGTCGTGGATAACGCCCGGAAGAGTTTCCTGGGACTGGGGCGGCGAGCATACGCAAACCGGAGATTTTAATACCGACCTGACCTATATAGATTTAGCGGCAAGAATGGGTTGGGAATACAGCCTGATGGACGACGGATGGAAAGACAGTCAGGTTCCAACCATCATGAGCCGCGCCAACAGCAATGGCGTGAAAATATTCCTGTGGTTTAATACCGGACAGTTTCCAAACGACAAAGCCGGTATGAAAACAATACTGCAAAAATATAAAGATCAGGGAGTTGTTGGCGTGAAAGTAGATTTTTGGACGAACGACAACCAGGCGACCATGCAGAAATATGATACTTTGTTGGCAGCGGCAGCGGAAGTAAAAATGATGCTGGACTTTCACGGCTGCACAAAACCTTCCGGAATCAAGCGCCGCTGGCCTCATTTGATGACTACCGAAGCCGTTTTAGGCGGAGAATTTTATATCCAAAATTCCAATATGCCAACAGTAACCGACAATATAAACCTTACTTTTACAAGGAACGTAATCGGCAGCATGGATTATACCCCTGTTGAATTTGCCACTCCAACAAGAGGCGAAGGAGGAATCACGCGGACAAATACATCATGGGCGCATCAGGTAGCGCAAAGCGTCGCTTACGAGTCCGGACTACAGGTATTTCTGGATTCGCCCGAAAATTACGACAACAATATCTCGCGGGAATTTCTAAAAAGAGTCCCGACAAGATGGGATGATACCAAATGCCTTGAAGCCATGCCGGATCAATACAGCACGATTGTCAGGCGAAACGGCGACGACTGGTATTTGGGCGCGCTATGCAACAATGCCCGCAACATGGATATTTCACTTGACTTTTTGGACGATGGCGTTTATTACGCCTACATTTACAAAGACGGAAATTGCAAGACTGTTATTAATTTTGAAAAACGGCAGGTTCAAAAGACCGATAGATTGACGATACCCATGCTGAAAAGCGGAGGCGTTGCCGTTCTTTTTTCAAAAGACAATTCGGTTCCCGTCCCTCAGAATATCATTGTTGAAGCGGAAGCCGACGGCAATGTTTATGGCGGAAATGCGGCAAAAATAGCCGACGCCAACGCTTCCGGCGGATACCGGATCGGGCGTTTGGGAAATGATCTCAAAAGTTACCTGACGATTAACGTTGATGTTCCCGAAGACGGAACTTACGCCATGTCCGCATTTTATTGCACCGTAGATAGAAGAAAAGTCTATGTGAGCGTCAATGGCAAAAAAAGGGAACCCTACTATTTTACAAACAAAGAAGGCGCTTCGGATTGCAGCAAGTTGGATATGAGAACGATAAACGTTTTCCTGCAAAAAGGACAAAATACGGTTAAATTCATTAACGAGTATGACTACATTCCTGATTTCGACCGCTTTTCTTTTATCAAAACAGACCTTGCCTCAGTAACGCCGCAAACCGCGCCCGACTGCGTTTTAGCTCCTTACGACATAACCGATGACGGCGGCGTTCTTACGGCGCAATATGATAATGAAACTTTAAAGAATCTTACCGACAACAATCCGTTAACAAAATATGTTGTCAGTAATCCGCAAGGTGAATTTTGGATGCAGTATGAGGCAAAAGCGCCGGCAGTTCTTACCGGATACGCTTTATGTCCTGCCGATGATAAGCCGGAATGCGACCCTGTGCAGTGGGAGTTAGACGGCTCGAATGACGGAACGACATGGAAATTGATACAAACAAAAGGTCAGTATTTCGACAGATTGGAAACCCGGTCGTATTTTGTCTGGAATGCAAGCAATATTACGCCTTATAAATATTTCCGGTTGATTGTCAAGTCGTTGAATGGTGGAACGGATTTTCAGTTGGCAGACTGGCAATTGTATGGATACAGGGCGGAAATGCCTGAAGATAACCTGCTTACGGATGCCGCAAGGCTGACCACGCAGTATGGCGGCGTTTCGGGATATGAAGTCGCTAACCTCATCGACAATGCCTATAACACCAAATATGTTGCCAATAGCGATAGCGCTTCAGGTTGGATCATGTATGATCCGGGGCAGGTAGCAACCATTGTTTCTTACGAATTGCAAAATACAGCCAATTCGCAACGTTACAGCGACCCTTGTACATGGGAATTACAAGGTTCAAATAACCGCTCGAACTGGACTGTATTGGATCGGAAGGAAGAAGTTAACTTTATAGTTCCATTGCATCAGATGTTCTTTAAAACCCAAACGCAATTGCCTTATCGCTGGTTCAGACTGAATATCGCCGACACAAAATCAGGAAAGCCAATCGAACTGTCGGGATGGCAACTTTATCCTACGGACGAAGGCATAGAAACAGGCGTCAAACATATAATCAACAATAATGCTTATGACGCATGGGCTGCCAATGGAGAGTTATATCTGAAGGGTAGCGGAAAAACAAATTACAAAATTTACGGAATATTGGGAAATCAAATTTCCGAAGGCGTGTTCAATACGGCGCATACAATAAATAATATTCCTAAAGGCGTATATTTGGCAGTATTGGGACAGGGGAAAGACTTTGTCGTTAAAAAAATTATTATTCAATGAATTATGAATTACGAATTATGAAAAAGTATGTAATTTTTGCATTATTTATTTTGATTAAACTCAATTTAAATGCACAGTGTGATAAACTGAGTGGTTTTGTATCGTCAGGTTCGGGACAAGTCAGCGCCACATACGCCATTTCAATGGCTTTCGATGGTAAATACAATACAAAGTGGAGCGATAATTCTACCGTAAAATATTTAGACATGATTTTTGATAAACCGGTCGAAATATGTAAAGTAGTGATATATCATGCCCAGTCGGGAGGTGAAAGCGCTTCCCTGAATACGTCCGATTACCGGCTTTTAGCTTACAAAGACGGAGGATGGATTACTGAATTGACCGTTATTCAAAACACAGCAGGAACGACTACCCACGATCTTACGCCATTCACAACCAACGTGCTTCGCCTCCAGATCGACAAGGCTGCGCAAAGCGCCAACGACATGTCGCGGATTTATGAAGTGGAGGTATATGGACAGCCGGCGGAAACATTGGAAGAACCCGTTTATCTGAAAAGGATATATCCGTTAATAGTGACCGGTTCCGGACAGACAGGCGGCAGTGAATGTATGAACATGGCATTCGACAGCAATAATAAAACCAAATGGTGCGCCAATAACGGTTCCGGCGACCGGTGGCTTGATCTGACTTTCAAAGAACCGGTTAAGATAGAAAAAATGATCGTTCATCATGCCGGCGAGGGAGAAAGCGCTTCAAAATGGAATACGAAAATATTTAAACTGCAAGCGCTTGTCGATGGCGCGTATCAGGACATAATCACAAATGCGAATAATACGCTGGATGTTTCTTCCGATACCTATACCGGAGATATATCCTCAGATAAAATGAGATTTGTGGTTTCTCAAGCCGAACAGAATGCAAATACTGCCGCAAGGATTTATGAAATAGAATTATATGCAAAATATGAACCGGCTGTTACTCCATCTGAGACGGTAGAAGCGGGCGATGTCTATGAAATTTTCCCTTATAAAAGTGACAAAATCCTTTCTGTAGAAAATTCTTCAAAAAGCGGCAATGCTGTAATCCGCACATACACAAGGTCTAATGTAAACTCTCAACGATGGCGGGCAATAGATGAAGGAGGAGGAAGTTTTGCCTTTCAAAACGTATATTCAGGCTATTACATGTCGTCGAGCGGATCGGGAGTCATGCAAATAACCGGCGTCAATGCTACCGCCAAATGGACGCTTGTTCCTGTGGAAGGAGAAGATAATAGCTGTTATTTAACCAATATGGCTGGTAAATACCTACGCATGTCGGCTGATATTGAAGGTTTTCCGGTTACTTTCATGGCAAAGAGCGATAACCCTTATGAAAAAGGCGAAATATGGAAATTTGTAAAAACAGAAGATATTCCCAATACATTCACGGCTGAAATGCGAGACGAAATTATGAACAACTGGAAAGAGAAATTTTATTTGCCCGCTACTTTTAATCCTACATTTACGTCAGGTTCGGCAACTCCGGTCGGACATGTCATTGAAAGTCCCGGATTCTGGAGCGTTGCGGAAAATATGGAAATAATACTGGATGCTTACGAAACAACCAAAAATGATGAGTACAGGGATATGTACAATGAAGTTTTTGATAATTTCAAGGCAACGCAGGGAAACTGGCAAAATAATAATTTTAATGATGATTTAGCATGGTTGATTCTCGGAATGGTCAGGGCTCATTTGCTGTTTGGCGACCAGTCGCGGAATTACGGCGCACTTGCAAAACAATATTTTGATTTCGTATATAATAGAGCCTTGCTTACTAATAGCGAGTGTATTGCAGGACTTCTTCGCTGGCAGCAGGGAACTCACAGCACAAACTCCTGCGTAAACGGACCGATGGAAGTTGCAGCCTGCTATGTGGCGATTGCAACCGGAGACGATTCATATTACACCAAAGCTAAAAACATATATCAGCTTCAACGCCAGTACTTGACCAATCTTTCAACCGGAGGCGGTCAGGTTTATGATTCATGGAATTGTAATGATAATTCTTATAATAACTGGTCTTCAACCTACAATCAGGGTACTTTTCTGGGCGCTGCCGTCATGTTGTATCAACGTTATGGAGATAGCGATAACGGGACGGCTACAACTTATAAAAGCGACGCTCAGAAAATTGTAGATTTTTCAATGGGTACTTACTTTTGCGACAACAACGGTATAATCAAAGTATGCACAAGCGGCGCAGACTTGATCGGTTTCAAAGGAATTTTGATGCGATATGTCAGGAAATATTTTGAAGAAATACAGGGCGTAAATGTTGATAAATACAAAAACTGGATGATGGCAAATGCGCTTCATGCCTACAACAACCGTAATTCAAAAGGACTTACATGGACCGACTGGCCTAACAGATCCGCCGAAGCCGATTATTATCCCTATATGAATAACGGGGTAGTGACTAATCAGATATTCGACGCTTTTGGAACCGGAACAGTTGTGTCTGCCGCCGTAAATATTCCATTTGAAGGAGGAGGAAATAAAATAAATGAAGTTAAAAAACACAGTTGTATTTCTTCGGCTTTAGTTGGGAAGCATTTATTCATTAACAGCAGCTTGGACGAACCTATTCAACGAATCGACATATTTGACATACAAGGCAGAAAGCTATTTTCACAATCAAATATGAATACATTCAATACAGATTTCGACCTTCAGGGAATAAACGATTCTGTGATTATTGTGAAAGTTCAAACGAAGTTATATGTGGAACCAATAAAATTATTGATAAAATAAATATTGTTATGAATAAAAAAATTTTTGTTGCCATTGTCTTATTGCTTGCTGCGACCGGAACGGTTTTTTGTCAGAACGACACTTCGGCAGGATGGGTGAAATACTCAAAGAATCCCGTATTGGGAGGAAGTTATGGAACTATATTTGATATCAGCGTATTAAAAGAAGATAACGGATATAAAATGTGGTGCTCGTGGCGCGACAAGGCAAGTATCGCCTTATCGACAAGTCAGGATGGATTTACATGGACGGCTCCGCAAGTCGCTTTATCCCCAAATCCGGCAACTACTTGGGAAAGCGATATAAACAGACCCGGCGTCATTTACAAAGATGGCTTATACCGCTTATGGTACACCGGTCAAGCCAACAATCACTCATGGATAGGATACGCTACCAGCCCTGACGGATTAAACTGGACGCGTATAAGCAAAGACCCTGTGCTGTCTCCTGAAACGGCTTGGGAAAAAGTCGCCGTAATGTGTCCTTCCGTTATGTGGGACGACGACGAGCAAATATACAAAATGTGGTATTCGGGAGGCGACCAGTATGAACCGGATGCCATCGGTTATGCTACCAGCAAAGACGGCATAACATGGGAAAAATATTGGAACAATCCCATTTTTAAAAATGATCCGGGAAACCAGTGGGAACAGTATAAAGTAACAGCCTGTCAGGTAATCAAGGAAAAAGACGACTATCTGATGTTTTACATCGGTTTCAGAGATATTGATTACGCCCAGATTGGAATTGCACGCTCGAAAGACGGCGTCAACGATTGGGAACGGCATCCTCAAAATCCCATCATCCGTCCGGGCTCCGGTTGGGACGTAAGCGCAGTATATAAACCATACGCCATATTCGATGGCTCCCAATGGATTCTTTGGTATAACGGAAGAAACGCATCGACAGGGGCTGAGCAAATAGGCGTAGCTACGCATCAAGGCGAAGATTTAGGATTTCCGCAGAAAGAAGAAACGGCATCAATATTGGATGCGCATTCATATAAGCATTATATTGACACGTTCAATGCAAACGACAATGAACTGTACAAAGGAACTATTCCGAATAGCGCAAGCTGGCTGTTTCTGTCTGAAAACATTCCTTTGTTCGATTGTCCGGATTCGATAATCGAGCAAACCTATTATTTCCGCTGGTGGACATATCGGAAACATATAAGAAAGACCAATTTGGGATATGTTATTACCGAATTTTTACCTGATGTTTCATGGGCTGGAGTTAATAATACAATCAGTTGTGCGGCAGCGCACCACATCTATGAAGGACGCTGGCTGAACGATGACCGGATTATTTCCGATTACTCCAAATTCTGGTTTGCCTCAGGCGGAGGCGATCCCCGCTCGTACAGCTTTTGGTCTGCAGACGCTATTTACAATTATTACCTCGTTCATGCGGATACGGCGCTGTTAACAACACTGTACAACAGTCTGAGAAATAATTTACTTCAATGGCAAAGCGCCAATTGGGATGCAACGCAAAACCTTTTTTGGCAAATAGACGACAGGGATGGAATGGAAAGTTCTATTTCCGGAGCCTTAGCGCCGAACGGTAAAGGTTACAGGGCTACCATCAACAGTTATATGTATGGAGAAGAAGCGGCTCTTTCACATATTGCCGGCGTATTGGGTAAAGCAAGCGACCGCGTTGCGTATGCTAATCAGGCGGAAACGTTGAAGCAGCAAATCAATACCCAGCTTTGGGATAACACTGCGAATTTCTACAAAGTGATACCCATGAACGGGCAAGGCAAATTCTCTCCGGCAAGGGAATTGCATGGCTATACGCCTTGGTATTTCAATATTCCTCCCGATGATTATGCCACAGCGTGGTTGCAATTGAAAGACCCGCAAGGATTTTATGCTCCTTACGGACCTACGACCGCCGAACGGCGAGCCTCCGGATTTCAGCTTTCTTATTCGGGGCATGAATGTCAATGGAATGGACCAAGCTGGCCCTACGCAACATCCATTACTTTAACAGGATTAGCCAATCTGTTGAATAATTCTTCTTCGGCTCCATTAAACGCATCCGATTATTTCGATATATTGCAAATATACGCCAAAAGTCATTCCCTTAAAAAACCCGATGGAACCTTTGTCCCGTGGATTGATGAGGATATTAATCCATTGACGGGCGACTGGATTTCACGCACCATCCTGATGGGGAACGGAACATGGTCCGGCGGAATAGTCGAAAGAGGGAAAGATTACAATCATTCGACCTATTGCGATTTAATCATTACGGGATTAATCGGGATCAGACCTCAGGAAGGCGATCAGTTGACAATAAATCCGCTCGTTCCTCAGGATACATGGGATTATTTCTGTCTGGATAATGTTCCCTACAAAGGACACAAAATAACTGTCGCGTACGACAAAGACGGTTCCAGATACAATGCAGGACAAGGATTTAAGGTTTATGTGGACGGAGTTGTAAAAGGCGAAAGTCCGGCTGTCGGAAAGATAACCATAAATTTAACGGCTGCTCCAACTTCAATTAATACGGTGAATAAAGATAAGCAAAACGTATTGGTATATTCTGAGAAAAATGCAATAGTATTATCATCGGCAAACAACGCGCCAATTCAATACCGGATTTACGACCTTACCGGAAAATTGGTCACATACGGTAGAGACGGGGCGCGCCCCGTCTCTACAACGATACCCATACAACAGGGCGTTTATATCGTTAAAACAACATCTTCCTCTTCTTCGGAAACAACGAAAGTGATTGTGAGATAAAGTCTATCACTAATCATTCCAAATTCAACGCTTTAGTCGGATTCTTCACCGCCGCCTGATAGCTTTGCACACTAACCGTAAGCAGCGTAATTAGCAAAACAATCGCTCCGCCCAGCAGGAATACCCACCAATACATCGGCGTTTTATATGCAAAGTTCTCCAGCCATTTGCTAATAACGTAATAGGTGATGGGACAAGCTATCAAGAAACATATTCCCAAAAGAATCAGGTAAGTCTTATTGAATAACGTCAGTATTTCCATGATTGACGAACCGAGTACTCTTCGGATGCTTATTTCTTTTCGCCGGTAAGCCGTTTCAAAAATAATCAATCCGAAAACGCCGATAATGGAAATCAAAATAGCGATAGCGCTGAACAGCGTAATCAGCAAGGTGAGATGCTGCTCCTTTTGATACACATTTTGAATGGCTTCGTCAAAAAACCGTACATTGAATGTCCAGTCCGGATCCAGTTTCGACAATGTTTTCTGTACGTGTTGAATGGCTTCCCGCATATCGCTTCCCGCGCTGACTTTTATGTATGCATATTGTTTCCAATTCGTGTTATACTCTGTACCCCACACATAAAATGCCATAGGCGTTGGCGTAGTATAAAAAGTAGTGAACTGAACGTCAGGTATAAAACCGATGATTTCGCTGCTGTCAATCATGGTATTCAATTGCAATCCAAACTCTTTCCGCGCTTTTTCATTGAAAATGTATTTGCCGTGACGATTCAATTTATCATCATCTTTGAAATCGCGCCCTTCATTTGTCTTAATTCCTATTACTTGCAGAAATGAAGGAGCTACCGGTATGCATTGGAAATTAATATCTTTACCGTCATATTTCGATCCCCATCCCATATAAGTGTCTTGAGTAGTTAACACGACAAGGGAGTAAGCTACATCTTCTATTCCAGCAAAAGTTTTTAGCTCGTTTGTAAATGCATCATAATTTTTCCTGATATTTTGAGTCAGATCAGTTACGATAATTTGGTCTCTGTTAAATCCTAAAGGCATGTTTTTCATTAAATTACTTTGTAGATACATAAAAAAAGCAGACATGATTAAAACAAACGAAACTACGAATTGGATACCGATTAACAGATTTCGCATTTTTTGTCCTTGAGGCGACAATCCGAACGAACCTTTGAGCGCCATTACCGGTTGGAACGAAGTCATATAAAAAGCCGGATATAATCCGGATAAAAAACCTGTTATGGCTGCAATAAAAGCCGTTACAGCTAATAAAATTGGAAAATCCAATAAATTAATTTCTGAATCTAACAATTTAGCAATAGGCGTTTGAGATGCCAAATAAATCCAAATCAAAGCTAAAGCATAAGCCGTAAGGCTGATACCAATTGCTTCCGTGACTAATAAAGTACGTAATCGTTTGGTGGAAGCGCCCCATACTTTTTGAGTATTAACACTTCTGATGCGTCTCGGAATCAGCGCTACGCTGAAATTGGTAAAATTAATTGCAGCGACTGCGATAATTGCAATCGCAATGGAGAAAAGTATGTAAAGAGTTTGGCGACTTGATTTTGGCGTAAAATCACTTTGAACGTCTGTCGTAAAATGCAAATCGGGCAAAGTAGTCAGTCGAACACTTATTTTTTTCGCCGCATCTCCCAAATCATTGGAAAGTGATTTTCGTAAAATCTGTATCATATTTTCACGAACACCTGCCGCTGCATCCGGAGTGTCCAGACGAACATATACAATATATTGCCAAACTCCCCATGCTTTCAGATTTTCATCTTTAAGCATAGGATAATAGATACAATTCTTCAGCAATGAATTAGCCGGAAAATCTTTATAAACCCCTTTTACGGTGACATTTTCTCCTATTAGCTTATTCAAAGCAGACTCATTTCCGAATAATTTTTGAGCCAGACTTTGCGGAATAATCACACTACCGGGTTCTTCCAATGCCTTTTCCGTCCCTTCAGTCATGGTAAACTGAAACACTTGGATGAAACCTGACGAAACTTTTTGTTTATCTGCAGAGAAAGTAAATTTTGAACCGTTCTTTTCAATACTGACCAACATTTTTTCTGACCAAGGTTCACTCAGAGCGCCTGCAACAATATGCGGAGATGATTGAAACCACGATTCTGCCACAGGACGATTAAATATTGCTCCTTTCCCATCGTCTTGTACAAGTTCTACCCGATAAATCCGGTCGCTGTTTTTGTGGAAGGTATCGAAACGATAGTCGTAATCCACTTGCATCATAATGATGATGAAGACCGCAAAAGCAACTGATAATCCCAGTATATTCAATATACTTGACGTTTTGAAACGTTTCAGGATAAATAAGAAATTTTTAATCATAATTTATAACTATTTTATAACCAACTCTTGCGCATCCCCATAACTATCGTAACCGGAAGTGACGACTTGTTCTCCCGCTTCGAGCCCGCTCAGGACTTCGTAATAAAGCGGATTCTGACGTCCGATTTTGATATTGCGCCGGACTGCTTTATTTCCATCCGCCGAAACAACATAAATCCACTGTCCGCCGGTGTTTTGATAAAAAGCGCCGCGAGGAATCAACACCGCTTCCGAAGGCTGACCCAATTGCAGGTTAATGTAATAGGTTTGTCCGGTACGAATATTGTCGGGGCGCTCTCCATCGAACACAAAATCAGTTTTGAACTGTTTGTCGCGTACTTCGGGATATACTTTGCGTACTATCAAATTATAGGTTTTATCCTGTCGCTCGAAAGTTGCCGTCAAACCGTTTTTCACACGGTCGATATAATGTTCGTCAATCAGCGCGTCAATTTTATAATCCGACAATACGCTGATTTGACCAAGCCGCGCTCCTGTTGCTACCGTTTGACCGATTTCGACATCCAGCAATCCCAATTGACCATCTACCGGCGATTTAACGTTGAGGTTATCTACCCGTTGGCGAACAAGTATAATATTTTTGCGGATATTAGTCAAACTTTCTTCCATCTGGTCAATTTGAATCTTTCGGTAAATAGAATCCTGCTTCTGGCGTTCTATAACCAATGCCATATTTTTTACCGCATAATCGTAATCTTCTTTTGCCTGCAAATAATCTTCACGGGAAACTAATTTTTCATCGAATAAATTTTGATACTGTTCATATTTTCGCTTCTTGCGTTCGATATCCAAATCCAACTGCAACTTGTCTTTGTTAAGACTCAGTCGATCCTGCTCCATCGTTACCTGCGTATTCCGCAGGAAATTTTGTTTTTCGGCTAATTCCGCTTCGCTGTTGAGGATTTCCAGATTCAAATTTGAATTGGTCAGGCGAACAATAATATCGCCTTTGCGCACCATTGAGCCTTCTTCCGCCACTTTTTCGGCTACCATTCCGCCTTCGACTGCGCTCAATTGAATGGTATTAATCGGTTCCACCTGTCCGTTGATGCGGATGTAATCGTTAAACTCGCCTTTTGTAGCCGCTTGTATCATTATTTTACTTCGATCTACATTGTATTTGGAATTATGATTCCCGAAAATCAACCAGCCGAATGCCAACAGTAAAACTATTCCGCCTGCCAAATAAGGAATATGTTTTTTCTGTATTCCTTTTTTCTTTTTTAATTGTATATCCATGATGTTTCTCCTTTATAATATTTTAACAATTCGTATTTTAACTGATATTGCAGATTTGCATGCAATTCTTCCACCCGCGCATTAAGCAAGCGAATAGAACTGGTCGATAATTCCAAGGCATCGATCAATCCTTCGTTGTATTTCCGCTGATTGGCTTGATGGGCGCTCAGCATTGATTCCGTCTGTTTTTGTGCGGAAAGATATTCATCCGCAAAACCGTTGACATCGGCTACCGCCTGTTCGATATCGCTATATACTTGACGGGATAAGTCCTCGTTATCGCATTGCGCCATGATATAGCGCTGCTTGCTTCTTTTCATTTCTGCTGAGGCGGAAAAACCGTTAAAGATAGGAATAGAGAGCGTGAGACTAATAGGAATATTCCCATTGGCCTTCAATTGTTGTTGGAATGAATCGTAGGGGCTATTATCCATGAGTCGAGAAAAAAAGCTAGAAAGGTTAGCGCCAAAAGATAGCGTTGGATACATCTTTCCGCGAGCAACTTTATATTGCATTTCTGCAGCTTTCACAGTTTTTTCGGAAGCGCGCAATTGGGGTAAAGTATTCATTGAATTTTGATAAATGCTATCTGCATTATCATTGGTTTTATTAACCAAAGCAATTGTGTCGTAATCAGCTATTGTAAATTCATCGGAAACCGGAAAATTCATTTTCGTTTTCAATTTGATGAATTCCGCGCTAAGCAGATTTTTTTGCTGAGTCAGCGCATAACGGTCTTGCGCTTCTTTGGCTTTGATTTCGGCTAAATCTGGAATGGATTTTAATCCCAATTCCTCCATACGTTGCGTCCGTTTCGAATCCGCTTCGCTTTCTTCCAATTGTTTGGCAGCTATATCGACAGTCCCTTTGTAATACAAGACATTAAAATACAATTCCATGGTTTGTAAAGCCAGATTGTTTTTCGTATCCCGCAACTGGTCTTCTCCCATCAATCGATTGACTTTTGCCAATTTTGCCTGATAAATTTTAGAAAATCCGTCGAACAAATCCACAGAAGAACCAATATAGTAAGTATTATAAAATGTATTGATCGGAGTATATATATTTGTGCTCTTGTTTATATTACGACCTAAATTTGCATAAACATTCGTACTTGCATTTAAATTCGGAAGAAATCTGCCAAGCGCTTCCCGTTGATCTTGCTTGTAGATTTTATTCTGCGCTTCCTGTTTTGCCCGTAACGGATTGTGTTCCACCGCATATTGGATGCAATCGTCCAAGTTCCATTGTTTTTCCTGGGCGCTTACTAACTGGAAAAGTAGTAATACAATAAAAATAAATCCTGTTTTTTTCATCCTGTTTCGAATTTGTTTGTTTTTTTATAAACAAACATGCGAAAATGATGCCAAAGTCATATATAATTGTGAATCAGCAAATAATGAAATTAAGAAACTTTAAAAGTGTAAAGTTTTTTTACAATCGGTGTAAAAAAATTTTACAGTGAAGTAAATCTATCATATATAATTTTTCACGTTGAAAATTTAACATCTGAATATATTTATATCCCCTTAGTTTTGCTTATTGAAATGAGAAATAATTTTGGATGTTGATACCTCGCCTTGTGGAGTTTGGCAAAATCAGGGTATTTAGTCCCTTCCAATTTCGGAGGGCAGAGACAGTACAAAGCTTCCGATGTTCATAAAAGAAGAAACTGATAATTCCAAACAATAAGATAAAAAACATATTTGACCATATCAAATGTTTTTTATATATTTGTGGTCAAATATAAACATAATTTTATGGATGTAAAAATTGTTGGCAGACAAAATGAAATAAAGCGATTGAATGAGTTATATAATTCAGGTAATGCAGAATTTGTGGCTGTTTGTGGCAGGCGGCGTGTTGGTAAAACATTTTTAATAAAGAAGTTATTTGAGGATAAAATTGTTTTTGATTTAGCAGGTTTAGCCAATGCCAACACTCGCGA
>Ga0123357_10000463_pt1 | contig 39452 bp, 30 predicted proteins | sample TergutEmb28metaG_FD_89873 | JGI IMG/M metagenome (GOLD analysis project Ga0123357, IMG submission 89873) | Embiratermes neotenicus P4 segment gut microbial communities from Petit-Saut dam, French Guiana - Emb289 P4 | ecosystem: Host-associated > Arthropoda: Insects > Digestive system > Gut ...
AATGGCGTTGTGGGCTCCTTCTTCAGCTTGGTTAAGGTTGAAGGGGTCACGAGGACGGGTTGAAATACCTTCTGTAGCCATGAAAGCCCTGTCGGCCATTTTCGGCCGCAGGTTGCGTCGATGGGGGAACAAGCCGAAAATAAATTTGGAGTCTCGGCGATCCTCACGAAAATCCATGCGAGGTCTTTACAGGGTTCAGTTCTGGCGTTGCTCAACTGCTTCCCGCCCGACGTTGATGATGCTGGTCGCAACCGGCTGTCGTTCCCATCGTTGTGTTGATTGTGCTGTAGGGGCGCCATTCATCGCGCCCCTGGCATCGACAATCGGTACGGATGGCTCGAAGAGATCGCGTCAAATCGAAAGCGGGCTCCGCGAGGGAAAGGCTTCGCGGAATGCGCGCATCGCCTCGACCTCGTCAATGGTATTCGAAAAGCCGGTGGTTTTGCGAAAAGCGCTGTCGTCGACGGTCACCGGATATTTAATGTGCTCGAGCGCGCCAGCAGGAAGCTTGGGAAAACCAAAGCGCCCAAGCGATGCGCTCAGCACAAATTCGGGTAGCGGCATGCTGGTCCGACCGGTTTCGCGAACCATGACCGAGAGCGGCACGGGCTCGGGACCCGCAACATTGAAAACGCCCCGCGGACGCTTTTCGAGCGCAAGCACCAACGCGCCAATCACATCGTGTTCGTGCATGAACTGAAAGAGTGGATCGTAACCGAGAATGGTTGGCACGCGCTGCGAGCCTCGCAGAAACGCAGCGAGCGTTCCGTGACCTGTTGGGCCAAGCGTGTAAACGAGCCTTAGCACGCTGGTGACGAAGCTTGCGTAGCGCCAAAGCGCCGAGCCAGCATAGAGATCGGCGGCGACGAGATCGGCGAGCTCAGGGAAGTGCGATAAACCCATTGGAGGCTCGTCTTCCGTGTGAAAAAGCGGGGAATCGGACGCCGCGCCGTAATAGGTATGCCGACCATAGAAAAGAACGTGCTCGGCGCCATAGGTGTGCGAATGCTCGAAGACGGCTCGCGTTCCACCAAGGTTATTGCGATGGCGATCGCCCGTCAGCACGGCAAGGTGTGCCACGGTCGCCATGTGGATGACAGCGTGAGGTCTCGTACTTCGAAATACTTCCTCGGCGGCCCGACTTCGAATGTCGACCGCGTGCACTTCAACACCTGCAAGCGATTCCCGCAACGGCCGCTGATCGATGCCGATGACATCATGGCCAGACGAAACGAGCTCTTTTGCGAGCATTTTTCCAAGTCGCCCGCTGACGCCAACGACGAGCACCCTCATGCTTCGCCTCGCCGACGCTTGTACCCAAGCTCAATGAGCTCACTTATGCGCGTTTTGACCTCATCGACGTAGCCAAAAACGACTTCGTCGTCTTCCGACCCGTTTCCGGCAAAACGCATCGGCGTAGAATAATAGATTTCGAGCTTTGCTGGGATTGGCAGCAAAAGCCCCCACGGCGTCACCGGGATGTAGGGCAGGCCCATGCGACGGCCAAGCGCGTACGCATTTTTGATGGTTGGCAGCGCCTCGCCACCTCCTAGAAACGCGAACGGCACGATGGGCGTATTCATTTTCATCGCGAGGCGCATGAAGCCGGTGCCGAATCGCGTGAGCGAATAGCGGTCTTTGAAAAGCTTCGCCGTTCCTTTCACACCTTCCGGAAACACCAAAAGCAGACGGTCATCGGCAAGAAGGCGCTCGGCGTGCTCAGGCAAACCCGGCAGCTGCCCGAGCCGGCTCGCCATTTGTGAGGTAAACGGCAGCTTGTTCAAAAATTTCTCTGCCATGCCTTGCGCAAGGCGCGGCGGATTCATCTCAAAGAATTGGCTTGCGAACACCATCGCGCCGTCGATCGCAATGCCGCCAGAGTGGTTGCCCACGAGCATGGCGCGCCCATGCGCTGGCACGTTTTCGATCCCATGCGACTCGACCGAGAAGTAGCGGCGAAAGAAGAACTTCATCGTGTGGAGGAAAGGCCCCAGGTGCTCTTTCGAAGCTCCGTATGGGTCGACCCCAAATTCGTTGAACGGGATCTCGAGCCGATCGAGACGAGTTTTCACCTCGGCATCCAGTGCAACACGTGGGAAACGAAAGCCTGGGAAACGCACCTGCCAAAGTTAGCTTACTCTATCTGTGTTGGTTGGAATCATTGACACGCCTTGCTGGTGCGCACAAAAATGCGCCATCTCGATGAAGCATGTGCGCCTTTTCGGGCTATTTGGATTGCTTGGCTTGCTCGGTGTGCTGACCGCCGCATGCACAACGAATGCGCATGTAGAGGCGTCGCACACCGCCGAAACCGCGAGATTTGCCAGAGTCTCGCGCGCAGATTTCAACCGGCTGGCCGTCGAGCTCGCAGCTCCCATCTTCTGGACGGAAGACAAAAATCGAAACGGCGCCCTCGACCCCAATGAGCTCGCGGTCTACTGGGGCCTAGTTCCCGGCACATCGCTCCCACAGTACACAGACGGCCGCGGCTTCTCGTCAACCTTTGAGAACGCCTACGAAAACATTGTCAAACGTAGTTCGGGCCATGAGCCCACAGCAACGAACGGCGCGAATTTGACCTTCGACGCCATCGACACCATTCGCGCCGAGCTCGCGCAGGGTCGCATTACGCTTGTTTCAACCGACTTGTCAAAGGCGAGCTCCGAGGAAAAGCGCTTCGTTGTGTTCATCAAGCACGCCGCCTGGCTCATCGAAAAGCTTTACGCAAAGCAAAAGGGCGTAAGCGAGTTCGCCACACAGCTTTCCAAAAGCAGCGCCGCAGAAAGCCGTGCGCTGTTCTTTCGCAATCAAGGCCCCGACTGCGTGGCCCCACGTACCGAGAATAACCCCTATTGCTCGGCCATACCGAACTTGCCAAAAGCCGTGCGCTCAGGTCTTTACCCGAAAGACATGCTCGCGAATCCAAACTTTTGCGACGCACTCAACAAACTAGAGAAGGAGATTACCGATCCCTTTACCGTCGTCATTGGCAGCGCCGCCGCGCCGAAAGCCGTGGGGTACCACGAGTTCTACCGAAACGACATGACCGAAATCGCAGTCGTCCTCAGGCAAGCAGCGAATGCACTCGGCACGAAAGAGCCGGCGCTCAAGGCCTATTTGCTTGCCGACGCGCAGGCCTTCACCGACAACCAGTGGTGGCCGGCCGACGAGGCGTGGGCAAAAATGGATGCGACGAACTCGAAGTACTATCTCCGCATCGCGCCCGACGAGGTTTACGCCGAGCCGTGCAGCACGAAAGCGCTCTTTCACGTGAGCTTCGGGCTCATCAACCAAAGTTCACGCCAATGGCAGACAATGCTCGATCCACTCAAAGGCGAGATGGAAAAAGCAATGCGTGAAATGGCGGGGCCGCCGTACCAAGTGCGCAGTGTAACATTCAAGCTTCCCGACTTTATCGATGTTGCGCTCAACGCGGGCGACTCGCGCCCACCTTTTGGCGCGGCGATCGGGCAATCGCTTCCGAACTTCGGCCCCGTTGCCAACGAAGGCCGCGGGCGCACTATCGCAATGACCAATTTCTATACAGATCCTGACAGCATCAGCGCGCTTCGCGATTCGTCCAATTCGCTCTTCTGCAAGGCAACCATGGCCAAATACACGAGCGATCCCGAACCCCAGCTCATGAGCACCGTTTTGCACGAAGCCACGCACAACCTTGGTCCCGCTCACCAATACAAAGTGCGAGGCAAAATCGACCGCGAGATCTTCGGCGGCCCGCTTGCCAGCACGCTCGAGGAGCTCAAGGCACAAACGGGAGCCTTATTTTTCACCCATTGGTTGGCGGCAAACAGAAAAATCACGAAAGGCGATGCCGAAAAAGCATTCGTTCGCGACCTTGTTTGGATGTTCGGTCACATTTCGCGCGGCATGTTCGACCAAAACAAGCACCCTAGAAACTACAGCCAGCTGGCCGCCATCCAGCTTGGCTGGCTCATGGATCACAAGGCAGTCGCCTGGCACCCAGCAGAAATTTCTGCCAATGGCAAAGACCAAGGCTGTTTCGAAATCGAGCTCGCCGAGTTCCCGGCGGCTACCCAATCACTCATGCGAATCGTTTCGCAAATCAAAAGCCAGGGCGACAAAGTGCGAGCCGAAAAGCTCATCTCAGACTATGTCGATGTCACGGGCGACCGGAAAGCGATTCACAACATCATCACCGAGCGTGTCTTACGCTCCCCAAAGGCAAGCTTCGTTTACTCAGTGAAACTCGATTGAGAGTTCCCTACCCTCCCATCGAACCGCCGCCGACTGGCGTAACCTTCCCTAACCCTCGCCGACAGCGAACAGCGGATGTGCTCGGTGTGGGCAGCGACTTTCGCCCAGGCACACTCTTGCGTGCGTACAGAAGCGGCATTTTTCCGTGGCCGCACAGCATTGCGAGCGAACCGAACGAGAGCGTCGCCCCTGCCGGGCGCGATAGAGCGCAGAGCAAGGCCGCCGAGCCGCCACTTGTTTTGTGGTTCTCACCGAATGTGCGGGCCATCTTCCCGCTTGAAGATCCTATGCGCTGGTCACGCAGCTTGAGGCGTACACTGCGTTCGCATCCGTACGAAATTACGCTCGACGAAGACTTCGTACACGTCATGCGCATGTGCGGCGATACGCGCCCGAAGGGCACATGGATCATTCCCGAGCTTATCGAAGGCTATGCCAAACTCCACGCTTTCGGCTGGGCCCACAGCGTCGAGATCTGGGAAAAAGTACACGGCAGCCGTGTTCTCGTCGGCGGGATTTACGGCGTGTCGGTGGGGTGTGCCTTTGCCGGCGAATCGATGTTCCACACGCGCACCGACACTTCAAAAATCGCTTTTGCAACACTTGCCGAGACACTGCGACGTGCAGGATACATACTTTTCGATGTCCAGGTGTTGACCTCGCACCTTGCCTCCCTTGGGTGCATCGAGGTGTCCCGAACCAACTACCTCGCGCGTTTGGAAAACTCGCTCCTGCACACACCAAAGCCACTTTCGATTTTCGGCTGAGCTCGATTAGGCCTATTTTGCGAGGTAGACCGCTTTCAAGTTGATGCGGCCACCACGCCCATTGCGCTCATCGCAAAGGCAAACACTCGCCGACTTTGGCCGATTGTTACCGAACGTGCCAAGCTTCACGAGAGAGAGTCATAATCGTTCAATTTTTCGAACCCCGAATTATCTTGAAAAGCGAGTGGGAACTTCAACCGAGGTTCGGCCGTAGGGCCAACAGCGCCGAAGGCGTCGGCGAAGGAAGCTTCGGAAGATCGAATGCGTTCATTGTACGTCCTTCACAGTTGTCTTGTGCGCGCCCGACTGCAAAGCGTGGTTGGCAGCCGGTGCGACATTTCCAAAGGTCCCACGCGAAGCCGAGCGTTACCTTGAAGAAATCTTCGTCACCCATTGCCTCCATCGCCAAATCATCCGCTTCTTCCTCGTCCGATGGCGAAGAAGCGGTTGACATGTATTTCCGCAAAATGGCGCAAGTGTCCCTCCTTTCCCGCGAGGGAGAAGTAGAGCTCGCCAAAAAGATCGAGCAAGGCGAACGACGCATCATCGCAACGATCGTAGACTCCGCGTTCGCGGCGGCCGAGCTCGACCACATTAGCCGCATGCTTTACAAAGGCCGCTTCAAAGTCCGCGATGTCGTTCGAAACATCGACGACGAAGACGCCTTTGACGAGGCCACGATGCTACGTGTCGTGCGCCTGCTCGAGCGCCCGCTGAAAGAGCTGCACGGCCCGCAATCAGGCCTAAAAGCCGTCAAAAACGAACCGAAAATGAAAACGAAAAGCGCCAAGAAAACCAAGGAAGACCTTGCGCGTGACGAGATCATCCAAGGGCTTGAAGAGCTGCGCCTTGACCGCTCGGTCGTTGACCGTGTCGAGAAAAAGCTCCGCGTTATTCAACGCGAAATCCCCGCTGCAGCAACGAAGAAAGCGACAACATCGGCCCTGGTCGAAATTGCTGCTGGGCGGCGCCTCGCCGACCGCGCGAAGTCGGCCCTCGTCGAAGCAAACCTGCGCCTTGTTGTGTCCTTGGCGAAAAAACACATCAACCGAGGACTTCAACTTCTCGACCTCATTCAAGAAGGCAACATTGGCCTCATGCGTGCGGTCGATAAGTTCGACTACAAGCGTGGTTACAAATTCTCGACGTATGCAACGTGGTGGGTTCGCCAGTCGATCTCACGCGCCATCGCCGATCAAGGTCGCACCATTCGCGTGCCTGTGCACATGTACGAGAGCCTCCAGAAGCTCACGCGCACGAGCCGATCGCTGCTTCAAGAGTACGGCCGCGAGCCAACGCCCGAAGAGCTGGCAGAGTCCACAGGCATCGCCGTCGAGAAGGTGCGTGCTGTCATGAAAATCGCTCGCGAGCCGATTAGCCTCGAAACGCCCGTGGGCAATGATGGCGAGTCGCATGTCGGCGAATTCATTCCCGACGATTCCGGTCTGCCGCCTGATGAGGCTTACGCTCAGATGCGCTTCAACGACCAAACGCGCCAGCTTCTCAAAACGCTTTCGCCTCGCGAAGAAAAAATCCTCCGCATGCGCTTTGGCATTGACGAGTCGCGCGACCACACGCTCGAAGAGGTTGGCGAGAGCTTTTCGCTCACGCGCGAACGGATCCGTCAGATCGAAACCAAGGCGCTGCGCAAGCTCCGCTTGCCGTCGCAGCATCGCAAGATGAAGTCGTACATCAGCGGATAACGGTAGGGGCGTATGGCCATACGCCCCTACGATTTTGCGTTGTGCCTACCCTGTGTTGGGCCGCCCCTACGCGACTCTCCCACTTGAGGATATCTTCGAGCGCGTCGGCCATTGACGCGAGAATCGCTTCCTTCGACATGACGGGCTCATGGCCGGACGCCTTCGTGTTGTTCGATTTCGAGCGATTCATTGCACCGCACAGCCTTCCGGTATGGCCAGTCATAGGAAGAAGTCGGGGGTCAGATCCTTGTCTTCCATACCTGGGGTAACAGCGTAGCGCGAAAAATCGGACACGCCGCTTGCACGCAATACGTCTTCGTCAGTGGCAAAGTGCCCCGTAAATTGGGAAGACGGTTTCGTAAGAATGACGTGCGCGGCGTCGGCCATGATTTCGGGCTTGCGACTTGCCCGAACGGTGTCGTCGCCCCCAAGCAGATTCTGAACGGCCGCTGTTGCAATGACAGTTCGCGGCCAAAGCGCGTTGACCGCAATGCCCATTGGCTTGAGCTCTTCGGCCATGCCGAGCACGCACAGGCTCATGCCGAACTTGGCCATGGTGTAGGCCACGTGAGGCGCAAACCACCGCGCCACCATGTTGAGCGGAGGCGAAATATTCAAGATGTGCGGGTTATGGGACTTTGCAAGATAGGGAATGCACGCCTGCGAGCACGCGAACGTGCCGCGCGTGTTGACGCCGTGCATGAGGTCGAAACGCTTCATTGGCGTTTCGACCGTGCCCGTGAGGCTGATCGCACTCGCGTTGTTCACAAGGATGTCGATGCCACCAAAGGTGGACACTGCCTGGTCCACGGCTTCGCGGATTTGCGCCTCAAACCGCACGTCGACAACGCACGCGAGAGCCTTGCCACCTGCTGCCTCGATTTCTTCCTTTGCGCTGAAGATCGTGCCAGGGATCTTGGGATTCGGCTCAACGGTTTTCGCCGCGATGACGATGTTCGCACCGTCCGCGGCAGCACGAAGCGCAATGGCCTTGCCAATGCCGCGGCTTGCGCCAGTGATGAAGAGTGTCTTGCCTTTGAGAGTTTCCATGCACGCCCTTCCGTTCTTTTGTCAAATCGCGAGCCGCCTAGATCGATTCATACCATGAGCCGTTCAAGCGCTTGACCATGAAACACCTCCTCATCGTCCCATCGCTTGCTTTCATCGTTGCTGGGGCAGCCTGCACGACCGAACGAATCGTCATTGTCGAAAAGCCGCCAGCCAGCAAGAACGACAACACCGAACCAACCTACGCGAACGGAGAAGACGATACCCCAAGTACTTTTGAGCCCCTTGCCGACGAATCGAAAAACGATGACTCCGAATGGGGGCTCCAGAGCCCATCCGACAGGCAATACTATCAAGATTATGCGCGCGTCATTCGCAAAGTCTCCAGCATGGTTTCCGACTCCGATCTGCAGCGTCGAGCGCGGGCGCGAGCGCTGTCGGTCGTGAACGTGATGTGGGAAGACACCGGGCGCGCGCAACACTCATCGCTTGGGCCGAACATTTCGGACTTGAGTCTGCAAGTGCGCCGCAAAGACGAGCGCGGTCATTATCAATCTTCGATCATGCCTGTCATTCGCCCGCCGAATTTTTCCGATCGCACAGGCGACATTCCGGCCGACCATTTCTTCGTGCGCGTTGGAAATGAGAAGGGGCAATCCTTGCGCACAGTGCCGCTTACCGACGTGCTCGGCAATCTCAAAGCCTTTGCGTCGCGTCCGAATTCGATCGTTGGTGATGGCAACGTGCTCGCCGCACGCGACACGCATTTTCTGGTGAGCGCACAAGCTGTTTTTTTGCCAATCCCGAAAAGCGGCAAGGCTATGTTCAACCCTGTTCTTTTCAATTATCAATCCGCACCAGGCTCGCCGGCCGTGCTCTCGATTCTCATCACGCGCCAGGGTTCGAGCATGCAAGTCATCGAGAACAAGCACGATGACGTTACGGCTGCAGGCTGGGGCCAAGAACTTTATTTCAACGGCAATGGTCGGCGTTCGGCATTCACGGCGGAACGAAAAAGCGATGTAGCCCAGCGCATCGAGGCGCAAGGTGGACCGAAATCCGAAGACGATCGAAGCGCACTTCAGAAAGGCGCAGATGTGTTGTTTCTCGTTCAGGTGCCCCTGAAGCACGCGAACAGGGGTTACCTCGGCGGCGCGCTGCCATCGTTAGATGGCAGCTCATGGGACGACAAGGCGCCAGTTAATAAGGCACTGCCATCCGCGCCAGCAGAAGCCGCACCGATGGCACGCGCACGCCCGTCTCGCGAGCAAAGCAACGTTGAGCAAGCGGTCGTCGGCCACGGGCCAAACCTTGGTCCGTTCAACGAGGGCCACGGTCTCAGGCTCGAACGAGATCCGAAATTTCCCATCCGTGTGACCGTGCAATTCTACAAGGCTACGAGCAATGGCGTTGCGAGCGACGTCGATCTCGATAGCATTGCGCGATCGATCGACAGCGTTTACAGGCACGCCGACGTCGTGGGATCGCTCGTGGTGCCTGACGGCGATTCGCTACGTCCTACGTCGTGGCAAAAGGTGCCGCAGGAATGGTTCCCGTGGTGACCGCTTTCGATTTCTTGAAAGCGGTCTAGCTTTTACAGCGCAACTGAGTTGCGCTGAATTTTAAAGTCCAATGGCGATGCGCACACGTCGCGCTCCGTTGAGCCCGAAGGCCGTGGTTCTCGAAAGAAGCGGAGCGTGAGCCACGGATTTCGGGCTCAACGCAAGTGAGCGCCGCCATAGCGCAGTTGGCGCGGCAAGTCTTTCAAGCGGCCGAAGACGATATGCCCATTAATGTCGGCCACGATGGCTGCCTCGACCCCAGTCCAAAAGGCGTGGCAAGAGCAGAGTCCGCCGCAACAGCATTCGTCTATTACTTGGAGGACAGAGCACGAAAAGGCTCGGCCTGTTTTTGGATCGAACGCCTCGGCGTAGGCTCCCTTATGCTTGCGGATTAGCTTGAGATCTGCCGTGAGCTCTTCATCGCTGAACCAACCTGAACCCGTGAGGATGATATGCCCGGCTGCAGACTGCAGCGTCGTTAGATAATATGACCTTATCTTGCTTTTATGGGTACGGACAATCTCGAGCGCAGGAAGGCTCATCGCAAACACGTGGACGAAAGGCGCGTCAGTAGGGTTGTTTAGATGAGTTTGGGGAGGTGCCGTGGAAGCCGGAACGCCCGCAACGTAGAGCCGATCGCCCAAGAACTCGAGCGCGTCATTGGTTGTCCAGTCCACGACCCAATCAGCCGTGCCGATGGACGTTGTCGCGATGGGGGTGAGATTGTTCGCGTCTAGGAGCTCGACTTTGAGCGGGCGCAAGCCGTCATCAGTGGGTCTGTAGGCAACAGCGAGATACTTTTCGTTTATCTCGAGCGAAATGCGTTCGCCGATACCGAGCGAGCGCGTTGCACGAGGTCGCAGATCGGCATCGAGTGCGAACAATCGCATTTCATCCCTCTCGCCCATCGTTGATGCAACATACACGTTGTCGCGAAACGTTGCGATTCGCATCTCTTGCGTCCATCTCTCATGCGTTTCCAAAGACAGGTCTACGGATCGCAAAACGCGGCCTCCCGCAACATCCCATTCGATGATCATGGGTACGCGCCCTTTTTTGTTGTCGTTCGACAGACGGGCTGTGAGGTATCCAATGTAGACCGAGCCTGCCGGAAGCGACGGAGATGCCGGTTTTCCTGGCGCGGCGTCGACGGAAGTGTGGTAGACAGTCGACGCGATGAACGAAGTGCCGGGCGGCACGTTGAAATGTGACCTTTCGGCTGCTTGTTGTGCCTGAGTACTCGCGCACGCTAGCGGTTCGGCCGAAGGCGATGGTGGTGCGGGCGGAGCCACGGCGGGAGGTGGAGGTGACATTGCGACCGTGGAGGTCGATTCACCGCGATGCGAGCATGCGCTGAGCGTGATTGCCGTGATAACGAGATAAATGAAAACGAGATACGTTCTCATTTTGCTTCGCTCGGGCGAAATGCACCCTTGAAGATTTCATCCTGCGGGCCGGGAGTTGTGCTCGTATAAAATTTTTGTCTGTCTGCTTTAAAACAACCCCACTCCCCCGAGCTCTCGTTGTAGAGCCACGTGTCGCGCCGAAAACCGCTGTTGTCGATCCCACCGCCCCACGACGAATCGACGTTCAGCACATGAATAGGACCTTTGTTACTGAGAAATTTGCGGAGATCCTTATTGTCTGGGTTGCATGCGGAAAGCTCGGCGAGCATCGAAGCGGTAGCAACCTTATGATTGTGGACGATTACGTTGTGACCGACGTCTCCAGCTTTCGGAGCATCGAGATGGATGATGTCACCTGTACGAATGTCGCTAATGTTGTGAACTTTAGGATCTTCGCCTTTTTTATCCGCGACTTTTTTAAACGCGCTGGTTTTCAATAAGCTGTCAATTGCACCATAACGATTCGCACCGTTGACCAGAGACTGCGCGCCTTTACCGTGCACGGCAACGGCAGCTTCCCTGATGTAACCGGCGCAGTCGACGCCAATGCCCCAGTCGTACTGCATTTGACGAATGCGCATTTCCACAGTGTCGTTGGCAGCTTTGGGCAGCTTTCCGGCGTCGATGAGAGCCTGGGTAACCTGCACGAGCTGTTGGGCTGTGGGACGCCCGATGCGTGCATTGGTTACGGCGCTTTCGGGAACGTGGGCTTTTTTGCAGATCTTCACGAGCTCATTCTTATGGTCTTCGGCGTTCTTTGTACTAAGTGTGCCCTTCACATTCATTCTGAACATGGGGCGGGCTTGCACCGAGGCGCCGTCGACTTTGTAAGGTCCTGAAAAACGGCCACGCACGAGGTCAAGCTGCTTTTTCGCCTGTACTTCGGCCACGCGTTTGGCGTCCGGGATTGGTGTCGGAATGATGCTCGGTGATAGATTGAGGTGCGTTTCTGGCAGAGTATCGTAATGGCGCTGCCAGTCTGCGTCGGAAGGGTGTGGTGGCCGAGACGCTCCCGCGGCGGGCGCAGGCGTGCTTGCCGTGGTGGGCGAGGCGTTGGCGGAGTTGTTGAGGTTACTGGTTTGTCGCGACCATGAGGGTTGAATGCTGTTGTTACCCATGCCGGCTTAAGTCGGCCGGTTTGCGTCGAAGTTGCGTCCACGGGGACTTTGCCTTCACTTTTTTTGGGACGCGCTTTTGGCTAGCTTTTTTGGCTCGCCTTTAGGCGATCTACCGTCGGCGCCTGTGCAAGGAGATGACGCCGCCCATCGGTTGTGGCTCGGGATCGAGCGGCGGCAACGCGAGCACGAGCCGCTCGATGCGCGTCAACGATTCCTGAGCGGCTCGCTCCGCACGCAGCTCGTCGAAAGGCGCATCGAAGACAAGGCAAAGCAAGTAAATCCCCGAGAACGATAGCGCGAGGTAATAGGGGCCGTCGGCTTGCACGCGCCGAAGATGACGCCCTTTGTGGAGGTGATCGAGCTCCGGCAGCCGGCGAATCGATCCGATCGTGCGTCGAGTGAGCGGGGGCTCGTCATCGTCGTCGTCAGCGCCATCGGAGAGCATGTGCGTTGACTCGTCGGCTGACTCGTGGATGGTGGAGCGAGACTTTCGCCTTGTGGTTGATCTATCGCCTATAAGAATGGATTCGTCGCTGGTAGAAGAAGAACTTGGAGGTCCAGCGCGATCGGATACGTCCCGAAGAAGCACGCCCGTTTGCGCACGAGGCTGACCGCGCCCTGACGCGCAGCCCCAGATCACCGGCGAATCGACATCAATGACAACGACGTCGTTTGCGCGAGCACGAGCCGACAGAGCACGGAGCTCTTCATGCAACGTGGATGCAACCGGAGGACGCGAACGGGTGGACGGTGGGCCGCCAAGCGCATCGACGAACGTGCTTGCCAGCATGGTTAGGCGCCGCGCCACAACCGCGGCGTCGCTTGGCGGTTCGGTGAAGCTCGCAACGACATGGCGAGCGTCAGGCAAGCGAATCGCTACAGCATTGGGGGTTTCCGGCAGCAGTTCATCCAAGCCAACGAGCCGAATGTTGTCCGCCTGAAGCTCGCGCTTTGCCAGCATGAGAAAGCGCTCGAATGCTGCTTCGTCCATTTAGACACATAGAAATATCACGGCCACGCGAGCGCAAGCCATCTGAAAGGGATCCGCTTGTATTCCGTACCTTTGTGCCTTCTATGTCGATCCGGGATTCGATGGAACCTCCACACCGCACGCATCTTCGAGCACCATCCATCGTGCTCGTTCTTGCGTCGTTCGCGTTTCGGCTGCCTCCGCTCTTGAACGCGCGCTCGACGAATTCGGATGCTGCGGTCGTGGGATTGCAGGCAATGCACGTCCTGCGCGGCGAGATCGAGCCGTTCTTGTGGGGCAGCGGATACCAAACGGCCGGCGATTCGTTCGTTGCCACAGCCTGGTTTGCGATGATGGGGCCTTCGCCGCTTGCATTGATGCTCTCGGCGCTCTCGCTTCACGTCCTTGCGACATGGCTGGTGTTCGCGACACTCCGTCGCCATGTTGCGCCATGGACGGCGCTCTTTTTGACCATGCCTCTCATTGTGACGCCGAGCTCGGTGCACACGTACGCGCTCTATCCGCCGCGACAAGCATCGCTCACGCTCGCCATCGCAGCACTTTGGGCCATCGACGCCGCGGCCGTTGCAAAAACCGAGCGGCGTGCGCGGCTCTGGCTCGCTGCAGGCGGCCTTTGCGCAACGCTCGCCGTGTCGGCCGATCCCTACCCTTTGCTCCTTTTGCCCATTGCAAGCATCTTTGCCTTGCTTGTTGCGTGGGATGCCAGGACACGGGGCCATGCCGAGCGAGCAGGCGCTTTTGCTCTTGGTGCGTTCGTTGGGATCCTACCGTTTTTTTTGCTGCGAAGCCTTGCGGGGGCCAACCGTGGACCTTTGACATTCACGACGTCGATGCTCGATCACCACTTCAGGCTCTTGTGGAACGAGTGCCTCCCGTGGGCGCTCAGCTACAAGGTGTATTATGCACATCACGTGATGGACTACTTGCCGTGGAACGCACCTCTTGCGTTCCGCGTGGTCGGCGTGCTCGGTGCCATCCTCCTCGGCGCGCTCGTTCTTTTTGGCCTCGTGGCGATCGTGTTACCCTACCCTGGTAGGCCGCGCACAATCCCACTACCGATCCGCCGGCTCGGCTTCGCGGGCGCGCTCACATTCCCCGTGGCCATCGGCGGCTTTCTCGTGTCGGTCATGGTCGTGGATCATTTCTCGATGCGCTACCTCGCGGTACTCACGCTCATGATCCCCTTCGCGGTTGCGCCAGCGGCAAGCGCATTAGGCACGCGCCGCTTCGCCGTCGCGTTCGCCCCGCACTTGATCGCGTCCGCCATCGCGGGATGGGTTGGCTACGGGCCGTTCGTGCGAGGCCCGCTGCCCGTTGTCGAAACCCCCGAGCTCCGCGACGACTACGCGCTCTTCGATCTGCTTGCCGCGCATGGAATCACCTATGCCGAGGCCGATTACTGGGCCTCGTATCGGCTCACATTTTTGTCACGCGAACATGTCATCGTGGTTCCCACGAGCGCCGTGGATGATCGCTACGCACCTTATCGGCGAGCTTTCGAGCAAGCGCCCGAGTTTGCCTACCTTTTCGATCCGGGCCGCTCGCGCGAGAACCTTGGGGCAGCAGAACGAGCTCTCGCCGCTTGCAACTCTCGTGTCGAACCGCACCGCGTCGGCAATCTCACCGTCTTTCTCGTCAACCGCAGCGCCCCCGCACAGTAGACCGCTTTCAAGTTGACACGAGATCGAGGCGGCGACGAGGAGCGGACCGGAACAGCCTGCTTCGGCTTTGAGGACCGCACCGGAGCCGCCAACGAAGAGATCGTGTCAAATCGAAAGCGGTCTTGACAAGATTTGGCCGCCACGCCATCTGAGCCTCGTGGCAGCCAGCTATTTCGATGTGGACGGGACCCTGGTTCGAACGAATCTAATCCACCCAACGCTTTACTACCTCACGCACCAAAGCACGCCGGTGCGCAGCCTGCAAAGGCTCGCGCGTGCGGCGCTTCGTGCACCCGAGCTCTTGTGGGCCGAAATGCACGACCGCCGACTGTTCAACGAGATGCTCTTTTCTGCCTACGAAGGGATCTCGCAAGACAGGCTGCACATTCTTGCCGACGACGCCTTCGAAAGCGTGCTCAAAAAAGCCATTTATCCACACGCACGCGATCTGGTCGCACGCTGCCGCGCAGAAGGTCACGACGTCGTGCTCATCTCGGGCGCGCTGGATTTCTTGATGACGCGCCTTGGCGATTACCTCGGCGCCACACACGTCATCGCAAACCGCCTCGAGATCAAAGACGGTTATGCAACCGGGAGGTTGCTTCGCCCGGTCGTTGCCGGCCCTGAAAAGGCCCGCCTCGTACGCGAACATGCGCGTGAGCGTGGCCATGATCTGGACCAATGTTTTGGATATTCCGACAGCTATTCCGATGTTCCCATGTTGAGCGTGGTTGGACACCCAGCGGCGGTCAATCCCGATAGCAAGCTAAAGCGCCTCGCACGCACCTACGGCTGGCCGGTCATTACACTCGACAAGGCATCAGCGTAAGCCTCCGCTTCCAACTTCATTCGCCGACGTGCTAAACGCGCGAACCGTCCTATGTCGCATCCGCTCGTCGTCACCCTCGACCGCAAGAGCGCCCCGCGCACCATCTTCGCCGGAGATCGCCTCGTCGAAGTCGATTTACCCGCTGGCACGCGCTGCATCTACCCAAGGCCGCCCATCGCGCCGCTCAAAGACGTCGATGCCGCGATTCGCTACGCCATCAACCACCCGCACAACGCCGAGCCTCTGCACGCAAAGCTTCGCCCTGGCATGAAGGTCGTCATTGCCATTGACGACATATCGCTGCCGCTGCCGCCCATGCGCCGCCCCGACATACGCGAGCGCGTGCTCACGATCGTGCTCGAAATGCTTGCCGATCACGGCGTCGAAGACATTCGCATGATCATCGCGACAAGCATTCATCGCCGCATGACGAGCGATGAAATCTGTCACATCGTCGGCAAGAAAATCCACGACGCATATTACCCCACTCGCCTTTTCAACCACGACGCCGAAGATGCGAAGAACATGGTCGAAATCGGCACGACCGATCATGGCGAAGTCGTGGAGCTGAATCGTTACGCGGTAGAAAGCGATTTGCTAATCTACGTGAATTTGAATCTCGTCCCGATGGACGGCGGGCACAAATCGGTCACAGTGGGTCTTTGCGGTTACAAAAGCCTTCGCGCCCACCACAACCCCAAAGTCATGGGCAATTGCTGGTCGTATATGGACCCGAAAAAGTCGGCACTTGCCACCAGCGTCGAACGCATGGGGCGCCTGGTAAACAAGAAACTCAATGTTTTTACGATTGAAACAACCATCAACAACCGCATGTTCGATCGCCCGCTCGAGTTCCTCGCCAAGAACGAAGACGATCTTTCTGGCCTCGAAACGGCGGCGTTGAAGGCGCTCACGGCAACGCTCTCGAAGGTGCCGCAGCCCGCGCGCCAGGCCATTTTCAATAGGGTTCCCGCGCCTTATGGCACAACCGGCGTTTTTGCTGGCGAAACAGAGGCCGTGCACGAGCGCACGCTTGCCCGTTGCTACGAGCAGTATCTCGTACCCGTCAAAGGCCAAGCCGACATTCTCGTGTGCGGCGTGCCATACATTAGCCCTTACAATGTGAATTCCTTTCTCAATCCGTTGCTCGTGCAATGCATGGTCAATGGGTATCTTTTCAACTTGTACAAGGGCGTGCCGCTTCTCAAGAAAGGCGGCACCATGATCATCACGCATCCGTGCACAGACCAGTTCGACAAAGAACAACATGTATCATACATAGAATTTGTGCACAATATGCTCACCGAAACACGCGACGCGATGGAGCTGCACAAGCGCTACGAGGCCGCGTACGCGTCGAATCCTGCCTACGTTCAAGCGTACCGCACCGGGCACGCATACCACCCCGCGCATCCATTTTTTATGTGGTATTGGGGCGAAGCAGGGCGCAAGCACACCGGTCGCGTCATCGTCGTGGGCGCCGACAACGAATACATCCCTAAAATCATGGGCTGGGAAACGGCGCGCAGCATGCACGAAGCACTCGAAATGGCAAAAGACACCGCGCCAAGAAGCCCAGAAATTACGCTTTTTCATATTGCGCCGCTCATGATGGCCGACGTCACCGTGTAACCGTTGCCGACTGGTGGGGCGTGGACTAAAAACGGCACGCTACCATGCCGTATTTCCACGAAACTCCACACGGAACCAACGGCTGCTCGGCGCCCGCTATGCCCCCGCCGCCGCTCGACATTCGCGCCCAGTTCCAAGACGCGCGCTTGCTCGTTCTCGGCGGCACAGGCTTTTTAGGGAAGATTTTCTGGGTGATGCTGCTCACACGCTATCCCGAAGTCGGGCGCATCTACTTGCTCGTTCGCGATGCGAAGCCCGCAAAACCGGGACGCGCGCAGTCGGTCAGCAGAACCAGCGAGCAGCGCTTCTGGGGTGAAGTCGCCACGAGCGAAGCGCTCGATCCGCTCCGCAAGAAGTATGGCGACGAATTTGAAAGCTTTTTAAAATCGAAGATTGTGCCGATCAACGGCGACGTCGGGTTACCTCTTTGCGGAATCGAAGAATCTCTCGTCCGAGATCTCCGTGGCACCATCGATGCCGTCGTCAACGTGGCTGGCGTGGTCGACTTCAATCCGCCCCTCGACGAGGCTCTCGACACGAATGCATTTGGTGCGCAAAACCTCGTTGCGCTCGCCAAGGCACTTGGCAACGCACCGCTCATGCACACGTCGACGTGTTATGTAGTCGGTAATCGCAAAGGCCTTATTTTCGAAGAAAGCCCGGGCAGTGTGCATCCCTTTCCGCGCGCGGAGGAACTCGGTCGCGAGCTCTGGGATCCCGCGCGCGAAATTCGAGATTGCCTCGACCTCGTCGCGCAAGCCAAGAGCCGCTGCGAAGACGCCTTTCGCCAGTCGGTATTTCTCGAGCAGGCCGAAAAAAATCTCATTCGCAAAGGCGAGCCCACGACGGGTGCACCACTCGACGCCGAGCTCAAAAGTGTGAAACGCAAATACGTTTCTGACCGTCTCGTCGAGGCGGGTCTCGAGCGCGCCACGCACTGGGGCTGGCCAAACATTTACACCTATACAAAAAGCATCGGTGAGCAAATCATCGCGCGATCGGGCATTCCCTTTACCATTGGGCGCCCCGCATGCTGCGAAAGCACCATCGAGTTTCCCTTCCCCGGTTGGAACGAAGGGATCGGCACCTCGGCCCCCATCATTTTTCTTGCCATGAAGGGGCATCACCATCTTCTCGGCAGCAGGAACGCAATTTTGGATTTCATTCCCGCTGACATGGTTTGCGTGGGCATGATCATCACGCTGGCCGAGTTGCTCGAGGGCACGCAGAAACCCGTGTATCAATATGGTGCAAGCGACGTAAACCCAGGAACGAGCGCCCGGTTTGGCGAACTTATTGCACTTTACAAGCGAAAGCATTACCAGCGCACTGGCAAAGGCAATCCGTTTCTCAATTTCCTGCAATCGCACTACGAGCCATCCATCGTTTCGATCGACCGCTACGAAGCCATGGGCCCGGGTGCCGTGGCGCGCGCGGCCAGAGGCATGGCGCACATGCTCAAAAGTGCGCCGGGACCCGCCGTAAAGGTCACTCGCCCGGTGGCCACGACGCTCGAAGACATGGCGCGGCGAGAAGAAAAGATTGACCACATCTTGAAGCTTTTCGCGCCATTCACCTGGGATCAAAAAGGCCCCTTTTCGTGTGCGAATACGCGCGCTGCCTACGAGCGCATGCTCCTCGAAGATCGGTCCAAGCTAAGGTGGTGGCCAGAGAAGATCGACTGGGCCGACTACTGGATGAACCAGCACATGCCGGCCATGGAAAAGCGCGTGATTCCATGGATGGAAGAGCGCTACAAAAAAGAGCTTCGGCCGCTCAAATCGCATGCCACGCTCGCGTCCCTCGTCGATCAAATGGCCGAGCGCCATCGCCACGCGATAGCCTTTGGCCGCCTGGAAGAAGATGGCATTGCACGCACGACCTACCTCGACGTGCGCGCTCGCATGGTGACCACAGCGGCGCGTCTCGCCGCGCTCGGTGTAAGCAAGGGCGACCGAGTCGTTCTGTCCGGTTACAACCACCCATGCTGGCCAATTGCCTTCTTCGGCATCGTGCGCGCAGGGGCAACGGCAGTGCCGATCGATCCGGCGATGGATCCCGTGCAATTCGCAAGTATCGTGCGCGAAAGCGAAGCGAAGGTTGTCCTTTGGGACGACAAGGTCGAACAAGCTTGTGCCGCCGAAATCGCAAAACTCGGCGTTCTAACGCGTCTTTTTGCACCCACCACGGCGCTTTTCGACGACAACGACGCGAAGAACAACGAGGAGCATCTCGAAAGCGCCGCGTTCCCCGAAGTGGATGGAGGCGATGTCGCGAGCCTGATTTACACGAGCGGCACAACGGGCAAGCCAAAGGGCGTCCGCCTCACGCATGCGAATTTCACCTCGCTCGTTGCTGCACTCGCACCGCTGTTCCCACTGACGGGAGGCGACCGCGTGCTCAGCGTGCTGCCCCTGCATCACACCTTCGAGTTCGCGTGCGGCATGCTCTTGCCGTTCTCGCGTGGTGCACGCGTCATCTACCTTGACGAGCTCTCCGGCGATCGCGTTTCGACCGGTCTCAAGCAGGCACATGTGACTGCGATGGTTGGGGTGCCCGCGGTGTGGCAATTGCTCGAGCGGCGCATCCTTTCGCAAGTAAGAAAGAACGGCCCGGCCGCCGAAAAGATTTTCAATTTTAGCACCCAGCTCAATCGCACACTCCGCAAGAAGGCCGGCATCGACCTCGGTAAAGTCCTTTTTGGTGCCGTGCACGAAGGCCTTGGCGGCCATATCAAATACCTTATCTCCGGTGGTGCCGCGCTCTCGACCGACACGCAGAAACTCTTTGCAGGCCTCGGCTTGTCGCTTGCCGAAGGCTACGGCCTCACCGAAGCCGCGCCGGTACTTACCGTTGCAAAGACAGGCTCGTCGCCTGGGCAGGTTGGGCGTCCCATTCCCGGCGTTGAAATCAAGATTGCGTCACCCGACGATCGCGGTGTTGGCGAAGTTCTCGCTCGCGGCCCCAACGTCATGGCTGGCTACACCGATCTCGATGCTACGAAACTCGCCGTCGACGAGAGTGGGTATTTGCACACCGGCGACCTTGGCAAAATCGACCGCAAAGGCAATCTTGTGCTCGTTGGGCGCGTCAAAGACGTCATCGTTACCGCAACGGGTGAGAACGTCTATCCCGACGACGTCGAGCAAATGCTCGGCAAGATTATCCACATCGAGGAACTCGTCGTCGTCGGCGTTACCGGGCGTAGTGGCGACGAACGCGTTGGCTGTCTCGCCGTGCCCGAACAGGCCACTGGGGTCCACCGCAAAACGCGCTTCGACCGCGCGCGCAAGGCCTTGTTCGACGCCGTCGCCAAGCTACCGTACGGTAAGCAACCTACTGTCGTTCATTTGTACGATGCACCTTTGCCACGCACCGCAACGCGCAAAGTCAAACGCAACGAAGCGCGAAAAGTACTCGAGCGCATGATCCTCGCGACAACGCACCCGGAACAAAGCGATGCGCCGTCGAACCCGGTGCGCACGGCGCTCTCGGCCGTAACGGGCAAAAAGCCTGCGGAGATCCGCGGCGACTTTACCCTCGGCGACGATCTCAGCATCGACTCACTCGCCCTCACCGAGCTGCTCGTCGCACTCGAGGCAACTTACGGCACCATCGATCCAAAAGAGCTACAAAACTGCCGGACCGTTGCTGACGTGGAAGCCATGGTCGGCACCGAGCGCGCGTCTTTGCGCCCGTCGCAGCTTGCGCCGTCGCGCTACGCGATAGCACGCAAAAGCAGCAGCAAGACGAAGGACCAGGCGCCTCTTTCGCTACCTGCGTTGCCTGAGCCTGCTTCCGAGCAAGGGAAAAAAATTATCGGCAAAATGCAGAACTTCTTTTATGGGCAAATCATGCGCCCGCGCGTGAGCGGTCGCGCATTCATCCCCCACAACCGCAACGTGATTGTTGCAGCCAACCACGCAAGTCACCTCGACATGGGCTTCGTGCGCCATGCGCTCGGCACCTACGGCGAAGACATCGTCACCTTTGCCGCGCAAGATTACTTCTTCGAGAAAAATACGCTCCAGCGTGCGTTCTTCGAGAACCTCACCAACCTCAAAGCATTCGACCGCAAAGGAGGGGTGCGTGCGAGTGAACGCCAGGCCGGAGAGATCCTCCAGCAAGGGAAAACAACGCTCATTTTCCCGGAAGGAACGCGCTCAACCGATGGCGAAGTGAAGGAGTTCAAGCCAATGCTCGGCCACCTTGCGCTCACCTACGGTGTCGACATTTTGCCAATGTATCTCGGCGGCACCCACGAGGCGATGCCGAAGGGGAGCAAAATCCCGCTCAAACGCGAGATTTTCGCACGCATCGGACCACCGCTCACGGTAACGGACATGCACCGCCTTACCCAAGGCTTGTCGTCAACCGATGCTGCACGCGAAGTAACCAAGCTTGTGCATCGCGCCGTTGTTGCGCTCAAAAATGGCATGCTGCTCGATGCGTCGCACATGACGTCGCTCACGCAAGACAAGCAAGGACCTAAAGAAGATCCGCTTGTCACGCTTTTTGCCGAGTTGAAAGCGAAATTCCAGCGCGAGGCCGTTGACAAGCCCATATCTTTCTATTTCACACTCGGCACCAGCGACAAGGCAAAGTGGACTGTGCAGGTATCAAGAGACATTTGCCAAGTGCGCCCCGGCAAACCCGACGGTGGCACCGCCGACTGCGTGCTTAAAACCAGCCCGGAAATTTTCGCCAAGATTGTACGCGACGCCTACACGCCGGGCCCAGCTGAATTCTTGTCAGGTGCTGTCAAATCCAATGACGTTAGCCTGCTCATGACATTCCAAAAAGTCTTTCAGCTCAGCGGGTGACGTAACCCTCGCCTGCTTTCAAGTTGACGCGAGATACCGTCAAATCGAAAGCGGCTACTTAAGCGAACCAGGGTACCAAACGGCGCGCAGCACCTTGCCTGTTTGGGCGTCGAACACCACACGAACGTTCGCGCCAATGCTACCTGCATTGGTCCAAACCTCGAGGCGCCTGCGCCCAAAGCTGACCATATCTCGTCTCTCCGCCACGCAAACAGGCTCCCGCCAACGCCAGCCTCGCTCCATGGCAATCGCGCGAGCTTTCCGAATCGCTTGGTCTCGTGTCATAGCTTTTTTGACCTCGAAAGCCATGTCGGCCATTTCGGGCTCCAGGTTGCGTCCACCGCCCACAATTCGTCTTTTTTTGTATAGGTAATGGATCATGAGTCGTTACGTCGTCACCGGAGCCACTGGCTTTCTCGGTCGGCATCTCGTCCACGCTTTGCTCAGTCGAAGGCACACAGTGGTTGCTCTTGCCCGCGCAGCCGCGCCCGATCTTCCGGCGGAAGTCGAGATCTTGCAGGCTGACATTGTCGACCGCGGCAGCGTCGAGCAAGCCTTCCAAAAGGCTTGCGCCGACGGCCTGTTTCATTGCGCCGGCAAAGTTTCACGCAGACTAGAAGATGCCGAAGAACTTCAGCGCATTCATGTGCAAGGCACACGTCATGTGCTCGACGCGGCCATCGCGTGTGGCATCCGTCGAGCGGTTTACGCCTCGACGAGTGGCACAATCGCCGTCAGCGAAGATCCAGACCAAGTATCGACGGAAGACAACGAAGCGCCAATCGGGCCAATCGCGATTGTGAACCGCTGGCCGTACTATCGCACAAAGCTTTTTGCCGAGAAGGCGGCACTCGAACGTCATGGGGCCGCGCTACCGAACGGCGGAACCTTCAGCGTCGTATGCGTGAACCCAACGCTACTTCTCGGTCCCGGCGACGTGCACGGCTCGTCAACCGAAGACGTGCGGCTTTTTCTCGAGCGAAAGATCCCTGCAATCCCGTCAGGTGGCATGTCGTACGTCGATGCGCGCGACGCGGCTGAGGGCATGTGCCTCGCCATGGATCGCGGCACGGGTGGCAGGCGCTACTTGCTCGGCGCGTGCAACCTGACCATCGGCGAGTTCTTCGGACGGCTCGAGCGCATTTCGGGCGTGCGTGGGCCACGGGTTCCCATGCCGGGTGGCCACCGCGTTCGCGAGATCACCCGCACTGCCGCGTCAATGCTCGAGCAGCTTGGCCAACGGATCGGAATTGATATGGGCATCGACCCAATAAGCATCGACATGGCACATTTCTACTGGTACCTCGATGCAACACGCGCCGAAATCGAGCTTGGCTGGACACCACGTGATCCCATCGCCACGCTGGCCGACACCGTTGCCGACTTGCGCGATCGCGGTGTTGTCTGGCCTGATCTTGGCGCAAGCACGAAGAAGAGAGATTCGTGAAGCCGCTTGTCGTCGTCAATCCGCGCGCGGCCGGCGGCGCCACGGCGAAAAACTTTGCCGCCATGCGAACCGCGATGGAGCGCGCGCTTGGCCCGGTCGAAGTCGCCATGACCCATCGCCAAGGTCACGGCACCGAGCTCGCACGCGATGGGGCGATCGCTGGTCATCCGCTCGTTATCGCTGTTGGCGGCGACGGCACACTAAACGAAGTGGTCAACGGCCTGATGGCGGCGCAGCAAGCCCGTGGCGGCAGCCAGCCAATCACCACCGAGCTCGGGCTCATTGCGCAGGGCACTGGCGGCGACTTCCGAAAAACGCTCTCCCTCGACCATCGGCCAAGCGCATACCTGGCCGCCATTGCAAGCGGCCGCAGGCGCGCTCTCGATGTTGGCAAATTCACGGGCGGGGGCAAAATTGCGCACTATTTCGTCAATGTTCTTTCTGTCGGCATGGGCGGGTTGGTCGATCGCTACGTTGCTGGCGCGTCGCGTACACTCGGCGCCACAGCCACCTATTTCCGTGCCTCGGCGCGCGCCATGGTCAACGCTCGCCTTGGCAACGTCGTGTGCAAAGTCACGCGAAGCGGCGTGACCGAAGAGCACCGCATTCGCTCCTTTATGATTGCAATCTGCAATGGTCGCTATTTCGGCAGCGGCATGCACGTAGCGCCCATGGCCAATCTCGATGATGGTGCATTCGACCTCGTTGCGCTCGGGGCCACGTCGAAAGTCGGCCTCGCACTCATGGCAGCCCACATCTACAAAGGCACGCACATCCAGCAGCCAGGCACGGTGCACTTGCGTGGCGAAAAGTTCTCGCTCGAACTCGCCAACCACGACGCCGAACGCGTGTATCTTCTCGATGTCGACGGCGAACCGCTTGGTACCCTGCCGCTGTTTGTTGAAGTGGTGCCCAAGGCCCTAACCTTGCGAGCTTAGGGCGTATACCTCGCGAAGGAGCCCCAGGCCTGCGCGCTTTCTGCCTTTTGCGATGTCCCACACCGCGTCGCGCACAACGGTGTTCGCGGGCACGCGGATGCCGGCGGCGCGCGCCCGCGTAACCACCTCGCCATTTAGAAAATCCACCGCCGGCGTGCGACCGCGCTCGATCGCCGAAAGCATCGAGCTTTTCATGCGCCGAAATCGAAAGCCGACAGCAAGAAGCAACGCGTGCTTTGCCACGAGCGACAATGTGTTCGAGAGCTTCTCGCGCTCGGTCAATGCAACCCACGGCAGATCGATCGTGCCGCTCACCTTTTCGAGCTCTACGCCTTCGTTGCGGGCAACCTCCACGACTTCGGTCATGATCTGAAGCCCAAGCCTGCGCACGATTCTGTGCTGCATGAGCACGCCGAGCCGATCGCCACCCAGCGTGCCGAGCGACGAGATCGCACAGTTGATGGCAAGTTTGCTCCAGCGCTTGCCACGCAGATTCCGCGTCACTTCGACCGGCCCAACCGCCTCGAGAGCGCGCACGAGCCGGTTGTGACGCGCGTCAAGCAAAGCGTCGGAGATTTGCCCAAGGGTGAAGCCGCCGGGCGCCGTGCACTCGTACACACCTGGCTCGGGCATGGTTGCGCCCCAACCCACGACACCGCCAATGACGCGGTGCTCGCCGACGATCTTCGCGACGCGCTCTTCGCATAGCCCGTTTTGCAGGCAAATCATCGCTCCGTCGTCTTTGAGCGAAGCAAACGCGGAGGCTGCCGCCTGCTCTACCTGCGGAGGCTGCGTTGCAAGAAGAACGTAGTCGAACATCGAAGCTGGTTCCGTTGGCGCGGCAGGCGCGCCGAGCACAACAACCGCACGAGCGGTCCGCGACGCGCGCTTGCCCATACCGTGGCCCAAAACGGTGAGGCCGCACTCAGCGATTCGAGCGTGAATCGCCGCATTCGTGGTGCACGCAGTAACATCGTAGCCTTTGGCGGCTAGCGACTCCGTGAGCACACCACCAATGGCCCCGCAGCCCATCACGAGAAAGCGAGGAGCCAAGGAATCGCGCATTTCAAATCGAAGCAACGCGCGTCATCAACCGGCCGCACAGATCTGATGCCGGGTTGCGAGTGCGTTCGATCGTGAGCCCTCGTCGAAACAGATTCGAAGCAGCCTCTTCGTTGCCAACCACAAGATGGCAGATCCCGAGCATCTCGAAGTCCTCGGGTTCTTCATGCGTGGAAACGAGCTCGGTGAGCGGGGCAATGGCCGCGCGGTAAGCTTCAATGAGGTTACTACTGGGCCGCCCGGAGCGCTTGGCAAGTACGAAAAGCTTGAGCGCCTGGCGCTGATCTTCCGGTCGGTTCGACGTGAACCACGGCTGCTCGAACAGGTGCCGGTAGCCATCGAACGACGCTTCGACATTGCCGCTACGAGCCGTTGCGACGATTTGCTTCACGGCGCTCACAAGCGCTTCTTTGGTCATGCTGGTAATGAGATTACTTAACTCAGTGTCGCCCGAATTGCTCGCTCTTCTTCGCCGAGCCGGCGAATGGCAGAAAGAGCATGCTCGGAGATTTGCCTGTGCAGCCGCGGGCTCGGCGGGGCGCTCAGCATGTCGCCAAAGTCGATGGGGCTACCAAAAACAATGTTCACCGGCGTTCCTTTCTTCGTGTAGTTGCCAAGAACCTGCTTGACGATGTCGTTGCCAAGACCATTGACAAAGGCAGGAATGACCACGGCGCGCGAAGCGTGAATGATGCGCCCAACGCCACTCTGCGCTGGCAGAAACGTGTAAGGATCATGAGCCTTGTTGCGTGTGCCTTCGGGGTGCAAACCGACGAACGATCCACCGCGCTTTAGCAAGCGCACGACTTCATCGATGCTCGCAAGGTTCATCGCGGCGCGGGACCGCTCGCGGAAAACCGGCGGATACATCGCAAAAAAGCTCATGATGCCGTTTACGGCAAAGCCTGCCCACGTATCGTAAAAGAAGTTCGCACGCACCGGGAAGACGAGCCTGTGAAATAGCCCTTGCTTGACGAGATAAGCCGTTACAACGTAGAGGTCGAAGAAGCTTCGGTGGTTCGACACCACGATGTAGCTTTGGGTGGGGTTGAACATGGGAAGCCTGTCCCGCCCATAAACAAGGCGCAAGTTGCGAATCGACGCTTCAATCCAATTGGCCCCCACATGACGCTGAAGCGCGCGAATCGTTCGGTCGAGCCGACCTTTTTCGAACGAGCTCCTCACAAAGCCTATCTGCCAGCGTTCCGTCGAGGAAAGCGAGTCATCGCCGCAATCTAGCAAGTCGCGCAAGTCGCGCTCGCAGGGGACGTCTTTCGCGGAGGCTGTGGCGGGCGTGGCGACTTGATTTTGCATGGGCGCTTGATTCTGCACGGGCGGAGAAATGACGAAATTGTGAAGGCTACGCAAGATGGAACAAGACGGAGCAGAACGGAAAAGTTTGTGAGGCTGCCGCGCTCCCTCATTATTGCGTTCTTGATGCAGTGATTTTGGGCGGCGGCGTTCCGGCTGCCGTGCAACCGTCACCCACACCGTCGTCATCGCTGTCGGTTTGGGATGGATCGGGCGTTTCTACGCAGTTGTCGTGTTTGGGATGTGTTTCGTCGGGCTGGTCCCACCATCCGTCGCAGTCGGTATCGTGAACCGTATCGCACGGCCCCGAGTAATCGAGCTCGCCCCACCAATCGTCGAGCGTTTTTCCATGGCTCTCGAGCCACTTTGGCGTGTGCACCACGTAGGGAGGCAAAACTCCCGCAATTGCCATTGCGTTTACGCCTCGCTCGGTCACATGGTCGACTAGCCATTCTTTGTTCGGCGACCAGGTTATGTCGGTCAAATAGCAAGTTATGCCACGCGCTTGAGAAAGAACGCCAATTGGATCACGTGATCCGTCAGGGCGCTCGAAAAACATGGGGCCGCCCGAGTCGCCCGCATGCACCCCCGAAGGCAGGTCGAAATAAAAGTGCGCACCACCGTTGCCCGTCGCATGCTCGACGCGAATGTTCGCGAGCGGCTGGATCCGACGCGTTGAAAACACCCACGTTTTGTACGCATCGTCCCACGGCGAATAGCCTGAAAAAAAGGCCGTTTCATCGCCTTCGAAGGACTCATCCTTGCTTGGCGGTGGCACAAGGCTCGGTCGCACGATACGCGGCACGCTCCACGATCCACTCGCATCGCTCGGCGCGACCGGTTCGATCAAGTACACGAGCGCAAGATCTTCACCGCTCTTGTCAGTGGGCTGACACCCCGTCACCTTGGTCACCGACGCGATGCTCTCGAGCACGGCTTCGGGTGAAAGCCATGCCGGGCCAATGCTAACGTCCGGTGCAGGATCGCTCGAGCACGGCACGGCGCCGGGGCCCGCAGGTTTTTCCGCGCCGTTGACGCAATGGCTCGCGGTAAGCACCACGCGCGGCGTGATGAGTGTTCCGGTGCATTGTCCAACTTTGACAACGACGTTCGCCTCCGGCGTGTCCACGTCGGGCGTTGCCTTGGGCGTCTGCGTGGCATCGCACGCATGCGAGAAAACCAAGGCGGCGATGGATAGGACAAGCGACGTTGTGAGCGTTCCGTCCTTTCCGCTCCTGTCCCTCGCTCGCATTGCATCCCTCCCGAGCTCGAGCGACCGCACAACGATGTGCGAACGCTTCGGTCGCCGTGAGAGCACGGAGGGTGCCCAGAGAAACCTAGACCGCTTTCAAAACGCATTCGTAGGGGCGCGATTCATCGGCGCCCGACCGTTTTTCAAAACGCATTCGTAGGGGCGTATGGCCATACGCCCCTACCCGTACGCCTCACCGCACATGCGATCGCCGATCCGTGCGACAATGCTGAAGGCGACGACCGTTAGCAAGACGTGTGGCCCGTGGGAAATATCTTTCCTGGATTGAGAAGCCCCTTTGGATCGAACACGCCCTTTATCTGCTGCTGCAACCCAATGAGCTCGCGCGATTGCTCAATGGGCAAGTATGCCGCTTTGAGAATGCCAACACCGTGCTCACCGGTCAACGTGCCGCCCATGCCAACGGTGGCGTGCATCAGCAGGTCGATCGCGCGATCGACCGCGGGCTTGTCGGCCTCGTCGTTCCAAAGAAAATTTACGTGCAGGTTACCATCGCCGGCGTGCCCGTAAGTGAGATGGCGCACGCCGGTTTCTTGCCCGATGCGATCGACCTCGACGAACAGATCGACGAGCCGCGAACGCGGCACGGCAATGTCTTCCGAAAGCTTGTATTTTGCAAGTTTTCGCGTGGCTGGTGAGAGCTGGCGGCGCGCTTCCCAGAGCCGGTCGCGCTGCGCGGCGTCTTGCGCAGCCACGACATCGATGGCCTGACCACCGTGGGTGAGCGCATCGGCAAGCCGTTCAATCGTTGTGTCGAGCGCAAGGCCATCGACCTCGATGAGCAGCATGGAGTTGGCGCGCGCGTCGACAGGCACGCTTTGCTTGCGAATGGCGTCGAGCGTGGGGCCGTCCATCAGCTCGAGACAGCGCGGTACCAGCCCGTTCGCAATGATGCGCTGCACGGCGTCGGCCGCCTGCCTCACGTCAGAAAAAAGCGCAAGAACCGTTGCCAGTTCGTCGGGTTTCGGCACGAGCCTGAGCGTGATCTCGCTAAAAACTCCGAGGGTGCCTTCACTGCCGACAAAAAGCGCGGTGACGTCGTAGCCGGTTACGCCTTTGATGGTGCGCTTGCCGGTGCGCAGAACCTGCCCGCCGATGAGGCACGCCTCGAGACCGAGAACGTACTCGCGCGTTACGCCATATTTGAATGCGCGTGGCCCCCCGGCATTCTCGGCAACGTTGCCGCCCATCATGCAAGTTTTCAGTGAGTTCGGATCGGGCGGGTAAAAAAGCCCTTCGGCTTCGGCCGCGGCATGGAGATCGGCCGTGATAACGCCTGGCTCGACCACCGCGAGCAAATCGGTTTTGCTGATTTCGAGGATGTTCGACATGCCGTGGGTCGCAAGGACGATTCCGCCAGCAGCAGGAACCGCCCCGCCCGTACGCCCCGTGCCGCCGGCGCGCGGTGTAACCGGCACATCGTGCTTTTCGGCAATTGCAAGCACGGCGGCGATGTCACGCTGGCCATGTGCATAAACGACGGCGTCGGGAAGGCGGCCAATGGCTTCGCTTTCGTCATTGGCATGAGCGGCGCGGCCAGCTTCGGACGTGTCGACCTTTGAGGGGCCGAGCTTGCGGTCTAAGTCGACGAGCGCGCGTTCAACGGCATCGCGTGCAGCAAGACGAGCATTCGGGACAAGAGGGGCAGCAATGAGCACGGCCAAGGGCATAGCACTTTTGAATCGATTTTCTTGGGACTTTGCCCAACGCTCTTCCGATTTCACGCAACATTCCTGGGATGCGGCCGACTTAATTACCAAGCAAGCAATGAACACTGTCATGTCCCCCACCCGTACCCTTCGCCTTTCACCCCTCTTCGCGGCCTTTGCCGCCTTTGCGCTCAGCACTTTGGTGTGTCGCGCAGCAAAAGCCGATCGCGAGCTCATTGTGCCGTTCGAAGAAAGCGGCCATCTCGTGCTCGATCAGCTCTCAGGCTTTCGCATCAGCGCGGCCAGCGGTTTCGCCTACGCGGGGCCGGCTGGCATCGCGTACCGGTCAACGAAATCCAGCGCGTACAACACCAGCGACACGAGCACCAACGAAACAACCACAACGATGTGGCTCGCACCTTCGGCCGACATTTTCGTGACCGACTATCTTTCGATTGGCGCGCTCATCGAGGTCTCGCACACCTCGGGTACGGGCGTGAACCCCGCCGGGCAAAGCGTTGATTTGCCCGGCACGCTCGCCATGACCTTCATGCCGCGCATCGGCTTCTATGCGCCCATCGGCGATCGCTTCGGGATTTGGCCGCGCGCGGGCGTTGGCTGGAGCTCGGTGCAGCAAGTGGCGTTCCTGTCGGACGGAAGTACGGCCGCAACCGAAACCTTCCGCTCGCTGATCCTCGACGTTGACCTCACCCTCGTCTACCGCTTCACCGAAACGTTCTTCATGCGCGTAGGGCCCGAGGTTGGCGTTACACTCGGCGGCCGCAAGGAGGAAGTAATCAACGGCAACAGCTTTGGGGCCGACAAAAATGTATTGCAGTTTTCGGGGGTCATAGGGTTTGGCGCCAACCTCGAATTATGACCGGCAAGTGCGTGTCCCTTACATGGGGCGGCCACAGGGGGCCGCCCCTACGAATATGCGTTTTTGAGTGCGTGTCCCTTACATGGGGCGGCCACAGGGGGCCGCCCCTACGAATATGCGTTTTTTGGTTGTAGGGGCAGGCCCCTGTGCCTGCCCCACCTGAATGCGTTCGATTTGACCGAACGCGATGGGTCCCCTATCCACCGAATGTGACCGACTTTTTTCGTTTCCAAGGCACCGCAAGCTACCTCACGAACGACGCGCTCGAGGCGGCCGTCAACGCGGCGCTGGCACTCGAGCGCCCTCTGCTCATTCGCGGCGAGCCTGGCACGGGCAAAACGCTGCTCGCCGAGGCCATCGCCGAATCGCTTGGCACCGAGCTAATTCATTGGCCAGTCAAATCGACGACGCGCGCCCAAGACGGCCTTTACGTTTACGACACCGTGCAGCGTCTTTACGACTCGCGTTTTGGCGAAGGCGATGTGAAAGACATTCGCCACTACATTAGGCTTGGCCCGCTTGGTCGTGCTTTTTCGTCGCAGAAGCGAATCGTTCTTCTCATCGACGAAGTCGACAAAGCCGATCTCGAGTTCCCAAACGATTTGCTCCACGAGCTCGATCGCATGCGCTTCGTCATCGCGGAAACCGGCGATGAAGTTGTTGCCGCCAAGCGCCCGGTGGTCGTCGTTACGTCGAACAACGAGAAAGAATTGCCCGACGCATTCCTTCGCCGATGCGTTTTTCACTTTATCGATTTTCCCGATCAAGAATTGATGAAGCGCATCGTCAAGGTGCATCATCCCAACATCGATCGCGCACTGGTTGACCAAGCCGTTGTTACGTTCTACCGGCTGCGTGAGCTTCCGCGCCTTCGCAAGCGGCCGTCAACAAGCGAACTCATCGATTGGATTTCGGTGTTGCGCCGCGCCAACGTTGGCACCGAGCGCTTCATCAAAGAGCTGCCATTTCTTGGTGTGTTGCTCAAGAAAGAGCAAGACATCGACGCGCTGGTAGCAGCGAAAAAGAGCGGAGGTTTTAGGAATTAATAGCGCGGTCGGGCGCCATAAATGGCGCCCCTACCTCGTAACCGGCAAGCGGCGCTTGCCGTCAGGTTTTTCGCCTCGATCGATGACCGGAGGCCCTGCGCTCTCGACTTGGTCAGCGCGCTCGCTCACGGCTTGCACAAGCTTGTCGGCAATCTCCATAAATGCGCTCGCAATCGCGCCATCGGGCATGGACTGCACAATGGGCGTGCCCTTGTCACCCCACTCGCGCACAGATTGATCAATCGGCACCTGGCCGAGAAGCGGTGCATGCGCAAAATCAGCCACGGCTTGTCCGCCGCCCGAGCCAAACAGCTCGTGTTTCACACCGGCCGTGTCGACAAACCAGCTCATGTTCTCGATCACGCCAAGAACAGGGATATTCACCTTCTTGCACATCGATATGGATTTATAGACGTCGTCGGTTGCCACTTGCTGCGGGGTCGTGATGACCACGGCGCCCGAAACCGATGCGCGCTGCGAGAGCGTGAGCGCGACGTCGCCGGTGCCGGGCGGCAGATCGATCACGAGGAAATCGAGCTTACCCCAATTGACGTCTTTCAAGAATTGCTGAAGCGCACCATTGAGCATGGGGCCGCGCCAGATGACTGCGGACTTGGGATCGTCGAGCAAAAAGCCGATCGACATCAGTTTGATGCCGAATCGTTCCAAAGGCTCGATGCTTTTGCCGTCCGTCGAGAAAGGTCGGCTCGTGACACCAAACATGGTGGGGATGGATGGGCCGTAAATATCGGCGTCGAGAAGACCGGTGCGGTAACCGCGGCGACCGAGCGCCATGGAAAGGTTGGTCGCCGCGGTGCTTTTGCCAACACCGCCTTTGCCGCTGATGACAAGAACGACGTGTTTGACCCCGGCAATGGGATCATCGGAGGTAATGGCACGGCTCGCGCCAATCGCCTGTCTGGTCATGAGCTCCCACTACTACTTGGACACCGTGGAGTCGACCGGTTCGTGAAGCGCCCCCGTCACACCGAGGGCGCATCCCATCGGAGCGGGCTCGTCACTGGAAGTCTTGCGTGGCCCAATATGTTTTTCCGTTTGCGCTAACCGCATATCCACAAGCAACCTTCGTGTATGCCGTACTGGTCATATTGATATAGTGGCCATGCGCGGAATACGGATCACCCGGGCCTTCGGCCCACATCTGCGCAAGGCATTGCGTGATGCTTTGCTCGGGCATTGACCAGCCGGCGCACTCATTTTGCGCCCACGCTTTGGCACCGGGAGTAACACATGTTCCGAACGCGCTATGATACGTGTTGTTGGCCATGTCGGTTGCCGCTTCGCCGTCGACACACGATTCGGCCTCCGTCCAACGCGCGAGCGGCGGTAAGTTCAGCGTAGCGCGGTAGGAGTTGATGGTATCGACACAAAGCTGCCGAGGATCGTTGGCCGGGGCTGACGCGTCTGGCGCCGCTGCGTCCGGAACTGACGCGCCCGCGTCCGGCAACGATGCATCCGGCGACGACGCGCCTGCATCGCGAGCCCCGCCCTCTGGGGCTGACGCGTCCGGAGTCCCGGCCTCTGGAGATGACGCGTCCGGAGTCCCTGCATCCGCGACCGATCCCGGATTGGCGGTGCCCTCGTACCACGGTGCGGCACCGGCGAGCTGGTAACCCGAGAGCAGAAGATCCTTGAACGCCGAAGCCTTGGTGTAGATAGGCCTCGCGCTGGACCCCTGGCACGTTCCACCGCGTGAGACGACACCGATAACTGCTTTTGCACTGGAGAGTGAAGGACCACCGCTGTCGCCCGAGCAAGCCGACTCGCTGAGTTCGAATTCGTTCGCCGGCATGGATCCAGGTCCAACGAGCATGACGGGCACGCCGGCGCGTTGCTGGCGAACATTGGGGAGGGATCCCCCCTGTTTCGTCACGCCCCACCCAACCACGGTGGTGAGCTCACCAAGCTTCACGTCCGAGTCGAGCCGCACTGGGGAAATCGGCATGTTGGTAATGGCGGTGTCGAGAACGATGAGCGCAATGTCGTGATTGCAAAGATGCGTCGCGCCATCGGTAACGAGCCGCGCACCTCGCGCAGCGTACGACTTCATCGGGTTGGAAGGGCTTTGCTGGCCGGTGTATACGTAAAGCGAGTCCGCGCTGTAGTCCCCATGGACGTAGCCGCTTCCGGCCGGCGTACCATTGGAATAACAGGCGATGGAGCTATCGGTCGATGAAACGCAGTGGCGAGCCGTGAGCACCAGCTTCGGCGCAATGAGAGTTCCCGTGCATGCCATATACTGGTTACCGGACATCGGGTGAAGGAGCATCACAACCGAATTCTGCGATGCATCGGATGCCGTACCACCGATGATGGGCGAGGTTGTCGTCCCGTTGGAATTGTCGCTCGGCTCCTCAGACTCCGGCGTGGCGGAGGAACACGCGACAAACAAAGACAAAAGACCGAAAGGGATAATGCGTCGTGTGTGCGTTTTCATATGTACACACTTGATGCAGCAGCGCCGTAGCATCAAGCGCTATCAAGCATGCGATATTCATTTTCCTCGTCGCAATTGTAATCTTTAAGGCAGATTAGAACTCTGAGCTGTAAATGTTTAGTAAAGAAAGATTGCGTAGATATACCTACATTGGCACCACTTCCAAGCCACTCGACAAGACTGTATAATACATGCAATCATAGGATAGGCACGGGAATACGCCTAGCGTCAATCCATAGCGCATCGATGTCGTAGGTTGCGCGCGCACCGTCTTGGAAAACGTGCACAATGACATCGCCGAAGTCCATCAAAACCCAATTGGCGTAAGGCAGGCCTTCCACCGCAAGAGCACGCTTGTTGCGTTTGCGAAGGGCCTCTTCGATCGCGTTCGACAACGCAGCCACGTGGCGATCGCTTCGGCCCGACATGAGCACGAGAAAGTCTGCGTAATCGACGCGGCCGGCAACGTCGATGACCTCGAGCCCGGAGGCCTTCTTGTCAATGGCCTCGGTGGCAATGGCAATGGCGATTTCACGCGATTCATCGCTTGCCATGCTGATCACTCCTGGAGCAGCCTTGGCTCGCTTCGCGGCAATCGCGTTTGGCAGGTTTGGCGCATTTGCCCGCGCCGCCTCGTCGCCGCCGCGTTCAACGTTGCGCGCAACTGGGGATGGCGGTGATGGATGGGCCGGCGCACGTGGAGAAACTTTGCGCGAAACTTCACTAAGAGTGCCGTGGGAACTGCGGAGAATTGGACGACTTGGGCCTTTCGTATCTAGTTGGCGTTCTCGTTGGCGAGGCGGACGTTGGTTTGTTGTCATGTGCGGATTTGACCTTCGCCGTCGACAATCCACTTCATTGTAGTCAAAGACTCAAGCCCCATGGGGCCGCGCCAGTGCAGACGGCTCGTGGCGATGCCAATCTCAGCGCCGAGACCGAACTCGCCGCCGTCATGAAAGCGCGTCGAAGCATTGACCACCACGCACGCCGCATCGACCTCGCGACGAAAGCGCTCGGCGTTGCCCTCCGACGGCGTGAGAATCGCTTCGGTGTGGCCCGAACCGTAATCTGCGATGTGCGCGAGCGCGGCGTCGAGCCCGTCGACCACGCGAACCGCAAGCACAGCGTCAAGGAACTCATGCCCCCAGTCTTCAGTCGACGCTGGCTTGACAGCTGGCACGAGCTCCCGCGCCCGCTCGTCGCCACGGATCTCGCAGCCGGCAGCCAAGAGCGCCTTGGCAATGGGCGGCAGCAGGCGCAAAGCATCGTTTGCGTCGACAAGCAAGCACTCGAGCGCATTGCAAACGCCAGGGCGCTGCATTTTTGCATTCATCACGATGCGCTCGGCCATGGCAAGGTCAACGCCCGTGTCGAGAAACATGTGGCATACACCTTTGTAATGCTGCACGACAGGCACGCGAGCGTTGTCGGTCACGAAGCGAATGAGCGCTTCGCCGCCGCGAGGAATCGCAAGATCGACAAACTCACTCTGTTGCACGAGCGCCCGAACGCCGTCGCGATCGGTGAACGGAAGCACCTGCACGGCATCACCTGGCAGCCCCACGCTTTTCGCTGCGGCCACGAAGACTTCGGCAAGCACCGCGTTCGATCGTGCGGCCTCGGAACCGCCACGCAATACAACGGCATTGCCTGCTTTGAGGGTAAGTGCGCTTGCCTCCACCGTGACGTTCGGTCGAGCCTCGTAAATCATCGCGATGACTCCAACCGGAACGCGCACACGTGCGATGCGAAGGCCATTGGGGCGCGTCGCACGCGTGATGACTTCGCCCACCGGATCAGCCAGCGCGGCGATCTGCCGAACACTTGCCGCGACGGCAGCAAGGCGCGATTCGTCGAGCATCAGCCGGTCGAGCATGGCCCCTTTGGTTCCTCGTTCACGCGCAGCCTCGAGGTCGGCTGCGTTCGCACGAAGAATGCGCTGTGCATGGTCTTCGAGCGCTTGTGCGATGGCATGAAGCGCGGTGTCTTTGTCGGCACGCGAGCGCGGCGCGAGCTTGCGCGCAGCATGTCGAGCACGTTGGCAAATGGTACGAACAGCCTCGTCTAACGTTGTCATCGCGGATTTGCTTATTTCGCACGATTCGCATGATTTTGCGAGGACCGGATCTGACGCATCCCTTTGCTTCGCTTATCGCGCTACGCTGCTAACGCATCTACTCATGGCTAAGCTCGTTGCTCACTTTCGCTGCTTTTGTGGCTGCGCAGAAACGTTCCCGCTCACTCGCGCGATCTACCGCTGCCCCACTTGCAATGGCCTGCTCGAAGTGGCCCACGATCTCGACGCCCTTGCCAAAACGAGCGCCGAAGAGTGGCGCGCTCGATTCGATGCGCGCTGGGCACCGCGCGCCACTGACATGGCGTTGCCATCGGGAGTGTGGAGCAAGCGTGAATGGGTTGCGCCCGAAGTGTCGAGCGATGCGATTGTCTCGACAGGCGAAGGGATGACGCCGCTTTACCCTGCGCGCCGCCTCGCCGAAGAATTGTCGTTTGGTGAGCTATACATCAAGCAGTGCGGATCCACGCACACCGGCTCATTCAAAGATCTTGGGATGACGGTGCTCGTCAGCGTCGTCAACCACGCGATTCGCACCGGCGATCTCCGTATCCGTGCCATCGCATGCGCAAGCACGGGCGACACCTCGGCGGCGCTCGCAGCGTACGGAGCGGCCGCGGGCTTGCCCGTGATCGTGCTCTTGCCCCGCGGCATGGTCAGCGTTGCGCAGCTCGTGCAACCCTTGGCCAACGGCGCACGCGTTTTCGCGCTCGACACCGATTTCGACGGTTGCATGCAGGTCGTCAAAGAACTCGCCTCGCGCGGGCTCATCTACCTCGCGAACTCCATGAACCCTTTGCGCGTCGAGGGGCAGAAAACCGTCGCCGTCGAAATCACTCAGCAACTCGGCTGGGAAGTGCCCGACTGGGTCGTGCTGCCAAGCGGCAACCTTGGCAACGCCGCAGCCCTGCATGCAGGCTTCTCCATGGCAAAGTCGCTCGGCGTCATCGACAAGCTTCCGCGCCTTTGCATTGCGCAGGCGGCGAACGCGAGCCCCATGTATCATGCATTTGTTGCAAAAACCGACGAGGTTACGCCCGTGGTCGCCAAACCTACGCAGGCAAGCGCCATTCGAATCGGTGCGCCGGTAAGCGCACCACGCGCCATGGCAGCACTCAAAGCCATGAACGGCGTCGTCGAACAAGCAAGCGAAGACGAGCTGGCCAATGCGAGTGCACACGCCGATCGAACCGGTCTTTACACATGCCCGCACACCGGTGTTGCCCTCGCTTGCGCCATGAAGCTCCGTGCACGAGGTGTCATCGGGGCTCGCGAGCGCGTCGTCGTCGTTTCCACGGCAAGCGCGCTGAAGTTCACCGAATTCAAACTCGGCTACCACGAGCACAAGCTGCCTGAAGTCACTTCTACCCTTGCCAACGAGCCCGTGACACTACCGGCAGATGTGGAGACCGTAGCGCGCCAGCTTTCGTTGTAACGCATATTTGCGTAGGGGCGCAGCATGCTGCGCCCCTACATGGGTGTGCGAACACCTAATATAGCTTGTGCGGATTTGCAGTTGACCGCATCGTGCGCACGGAGACGTCGCGCTCATGAAACGATATGCGTTGGCTCTTGTTTTTCTTTGGTGTGCGCTTGCCGCGATTGGATGCCCAAGAACCCCGCCACCGGCCCAATCGCCGACTCCGGTGGCGGCTCCAACCGCTGCGCCTCGGCAAAAAGAGCCTCTTGACGTGCGCCCGTCAAAGTCGGGGCTTGGCTTTCGAATGAGCAATGCCGACGGCGAACCAGGCCGCGCTGCACGAGCCGCGCCTTTGGCGAGCCCGCTTGGCAAAACCGAAAAAGAGCGTCTTTTAGCGCGACTGCCCGCGCTCGCAGCAGTCAAGGACGACGCAAAAGACTTTGCCATGCGCGACAAGTCGATTCCTGCGCCGCGCGCGGGCAAAACGGTTCATGAAGCATTTCCGCCGCCGCAAGTGCCCCGGCCCTCCGTCGTGCCCGCCCGCGGTCCGCTCACCGTGGAGCGCTTTGCGCCTGAAGGTCCGATCGATATGGCTCCGCATCTCACCGTGACGTTCTCCGAAGACATGATAGCCGTGACCTCGATCGACGAAATCGCGAATGGCGCCTTGCCGGTAACCTTGTTACCCCAACCACCAGGAACGTGGCGATGGCTCGGAACGCGCACGCTGACGTTCGATCCCGAGGCCAAGCGCTTTCCCATGGCCACCGAGTACACCGTAATGGTACCGGCTGGTACCAAGGCAGCCAACGGCGAAGTGCTCGAGCAGCCGGTGCGCTGGACGTTCAATACATCGCCTCCGAAAATCGACGAGTCCTGGCCATCGAGTCATTCTGTGCCGCTCGATCCAGTGATTTTCCTATCTTTCAATCAAGGTATCGATCGGATCACGATGCTCCGAAATATCGAATTGCGAAGCGAATCTGGAGTCGTTCCGATACGGATGGCGACCGACAAAGAAGTGGAGGAGGACGACACCTTTCAACGGCTCGCAAAACTGCCTGACAACGGTCGATGGCTAGCATTCAAGCCGATTGCGAAACTTGCCCCGGCCACGAAGTACACGGTGCACATCAAGCCAGGTGCAAAGGGTACCGAGGGACCGCTGGCCACGACGAAAGATCAAAGTGTCACGTTTTCCACCTTTGGCCGACTCGAAGTAACCGAATCGGAATGTGTTCGCGAGCATGAAACGTGCATGTCGCACAGAGAATTCCAAGCCAAATCCGATCACGATGATCATAAAATTTGCACACCGCTCCAAGCCTTCAAAATTGGATTTTCGAACGCGATCGATCTCGCGCACTTCGACCCGTCCATGGTGACGGTCACGCCCGCGATCCCGGGCATGAAGGTCAAGATCGACGGCACGGACATGACCCTTCGCGGGCGAACGACAGGCCGCACGAAGTACACGGTGAAAATCGCCGGCACACTCACCGACGAGTTCGGCCAAACGCTGGGTCACAACACGGTCGTGCCCCTCAATGTGGGTTCGGCCAAGCCCGTGCTGTTCGACGACGAGCATCGAATGGTTGTTCTCGATCCGGCGGCGCCCAGAAAATACACGGTTTACTCGATCAACGAGCCGCTCTTGCACGTGCAGATTTATGCAGTAACGCCCGGCGATTACGAACAATACTTAGCATTTGCCGGCGACTCGGAGAGGCTGCACGAGTCGAAACCGCCAGGGCGGCTCGTTGTCGATCGAGTGATCCCAACGAAGAACGTGCCCGACCAGCCCGTGGCCACGGTTGTCGATCTCAATCCGGCCTTTGATTCCGGACTTGGGAATGCGATCGTCGTGGTTCGAGAAGGGCGCAAGCTGCCAGAGGATTGGACACCGGCAGAGTTCTCTGTTTGGGTGCAATCGACCAAGCTTGGTCTCGCGGCCTTCGTCGAGGCAGACGCGATCACGGGTTGGGTGACGAACCTCGAAAACGGATCACCCGTCGAGAATGCCGAAGTGTGGCTTTTACAGCGCAACTCAGTTGCGCTGAATTTGAAAATCCAAGGCGATGCGCACACGTCGCGCTCCGTTGAGCCCGAAGGCCGTGGCTCTCGAATAGAAGCGGAGCGTGAGCCACGGATTTCGGGC
>Ga0123357_10000464_pt1 | contig 39438 bp, 34 predicted proteins | sample TergutEmb28metaG_FD_89873 | JGI IMG/M metagenome (GOLD analysis project Ga0123357, IMG submission 89873) | Embiratermes neotenicus P4 segment gut microbial communities from Petit-Saut dam, French Guiana - Emb289 P4 | ecosystem: Host-associated > Arthropoda: Insects > Digestive system > Gut ...
GAGCGACGGCGGTAGAGTTTGAATTTTCGGTTGCGTTAGCCGATACCGACGCGCACGCGCCGTCGTCGCCGACGTTATTTGGCAGAAATTTTACATCGTTGTGCATTAACGGAAGCGCCGGATTGATTGAACTTACAGGGTCTGCGTTAGAAGACAACAATTTTAATGCGGGAACTACAAACGCCGTAATGTCAATATCTCCGGCATCGCCTGACAGCGCAAATCCCCCGTCGGATTTCTGCGCCTGCGAAAGATAATTCAGAAACGAGGTTTCGTCAAAAATCATTCCGGAGCATTTCAGCGCGTAATACGAGAAAATATAATCGTTCAGCGTATTACTGTCTAAGGGATTTTCAAGCAGATTTTTCAGTTTGGTTTTGTATTCTTCGTATTTTTCGAAATATCCGGGATCTGCGCCGATTACTGCTGCTATATCGGAAACTATAACATACGACGCCATGACCGTGTTGTCGTCCCCTATAATCGATCCCAAAATATCGTCAAACCCTTTGTAATCCATAGGATTTTCGCCTGCGTTATATACCGCGACTATCTGCCACCATGAAGTCATTCCATCGTTTCTGTAGTTTGCCAGTATATCCGTAAGAGTATCGCCCGAACTTTTGTAGGAATTTGAATCGTCAGGATTCGCCATGCACGAGGGCGTAAAACATAATATAATAAATGCGGCTAAAATAATCGCTGTGATTTTGTAATATAATTTTTGCATAAGTTTATTTTCCTTAAAAAATATAAATTATTTCAATCCTTTTACAATATTCTCTGTGTCTGACGCGATAACAAGTTCTTCATCTGTGGGAATAACATATACTTTTCCGATACTGTTCTCACTCGAAATGTCAACGACAGGGTCTTTATATTTTTTTGCGTTCTTATTTTTTTCTTTGTTTATAGAAATATTCAGAAACTGAAGCCCGTCGATTACAGATTCTCTTAAATCCGGATTGTTCTCTCCGATTCCCGCGGTGAACACCACGGCGTCGAGACCGCCCATTGCCGCCGCATATGAGCCGATGAACTTTTTAATATCGTAGCATAATACGTCAAACGCCAATTTTGCGTTCTCATTTCCCGCCGCTATAGCGTCCTCGATTTCGCGCATATCGCTTGAAATCCCGGATACCGCGAGAAGTCCGCAGTTTTTATTCATAAACTCATACATCTGCTTAGGTGTGAACCCTTCGTTATCTATGATATACGTAACGATTGCAGGGTCAAGCGCGCCTGTTCTCGAACCCATGATAAGACCGTCCAAGGGCGTGAATCCCATGCTTGTGTCAATGCTTTTTCCGCCTTTTACGGCGGCTATCGACGAGCCGTTGCCGAGATGGCATGTGACGATTCTTGTTTCATCCGGATTTTTGCCGAGTTTTTCGAGAGCTCCGTTTGCACGTTCCGAGACGTATTTGTGCGATGTCCCGTGAAAACCGTATTTCCTGATTTTATATTTATCATAATATTCCCGGGGAACGGGGTACAGATACGCGTGTTTGGGCATAGTCTTGTGAAAAGCGGTGTCAAAAACCAAAACCTGCGGGGTATTCGGCATATATTCAAGACAGCCCCCGATGCCCATAAGATGCGGACCTGTGTGTAGCGGCGCCAAATCGCGGCACTTTTCATCAAGTATTTTTATAACATCGGGAGTGACGAGCGTGGATTCTGTAAAATATGGTCCGCCGTGGACTATTCTGTGGCCTATGGCGTTTATTTCATTCATGGAGTTTATAACCCCGTGTTCTTTGTTTGTGAGAACGTCAACAATTGATTTTATAGCATGCGAATGATCGGGCAGGGGAGTATCAGAGATAAAATCGGGTTTGCCCGGCACTTTATGAATTACTCTGCCGTCGATTCCGATTCTTTCGCAATTCCCTTTCGCGAGAACATCTTTTTTGTCCATATCGAAAAGCTGGTATTTTACAGACGAGCTGCCTGCATTTATTACCAAAACATACATAAATAAAAAGCCTCCAACATCATTTGTTTTCTATTTTTTAGATTATTTTATATTAAAAAATATTTAATGTTATTATTATACATTAAAATGTTAATATTTACAACATTTTATTTTGTCTTTTATAGAAATTTTTATTTTGTCCTGTTTTATCTTGAATATATAAAAATTGTATGATATAATATTGTTAAATGTTTATACGAAACACAGAAACGGAGATAAAAATTTATGAGCAGAATAAAAGATATATCGCTTGCAAAAGAGGGGCGGGCAAAAATCGAATGGATAAAAAGCTATATGCCTGTCTTAAATCTTATTGAAAAGGATTTTTCGCAGAAAAAACCGTTTGCCGGTAAGAAAATCTCCATGTCGATTCACTTGGAGGCAAAAACCGCATATCTTGCGCACGTTTTGAAAGCAGGCGGAGCGGAAGTATTTGTCACAGGGTGCAATCCTCTGTCTACGAGAGACGAGATAGCGGCTTCGTTAGTCGCAGACGGGTTTGAAGTCAACGCGATTCACGACGTATCAATGCAGGAATACGACGAGCATCTTATAACGACGCTGTCATGCCGTCCGAATCTTATGATTGACGACGGCGGGGATTTTACGAATATTCTGCATAATACAAGACAGGACCTGTCAGAAAATCTGATCGGCGGGTGCGAAGAGACGACGACTGGTATTCACCGGCTTAAATCTCTCGAAAAATCAGGCAAAATGCGTTTCCCTATGATTGACGTAAACGGCGCGGATTGCAAGCATCTTTTTGACAACAGATATGGTACGGGGCAGTCAACTTTCGACGGGATAATGCACACGACGAATCTTATTATCGCCGGTCAGACTGTGGTAGTCGCCGGATACGGCTGGTGCGGCAGGGGAATTGCGATGCGGGCAAAAGGCATGGGCGCGATTGTTGTCGTCACGGAAGTCGATTACGTCAAAGCCATAGAAGCGCGAATGGACGGGTTTGCCGTTATGCCGATGCGAGAGGCGGCGAAAATCGGAGACTTGTTTATTACGGTAACCGGCTGCAAGGACGTGATTGTAAAAGAACATTTCGAAGTTATGAAAAACGGCGCGGTCATGTGCAATTCCGGTCACTTCGACGTAGAGATAAACAAGAATGATTTATCGGAACTTTCCGTAGAGATATTTGAACGCAAGGAAAATATCATGGGCTATAAAATGCGCGACGGCAGAATATTAAATCTGCTCGCCGAGGGCAGACTTGTAAACCTTGCGGCGGGCAACGGTCATCCCGCTGAAATTATGGATATGTCGTTTGCAATACAGGCGAAGTCTCTAGAATATCTCGCAAACAATCCGAAACTTTCACCTGCGTTATATAACGTCCCAAAAGAGATAGATCAGGAAATCGCCGCGCTGAAACTTGCGTCAATGGGAGCAAAAATCGACGTTCTGACAGATGAACAGAAAAAATATATAGAGGGATAACTGTCAGATTTATTGTAATATTCTGATTATAAATCAGAAATGAGAAATTATTTTTGAAAAAAGAGGTGCAACAAATGAATGAATCCATAAATATAAGAATTGCTCATATTGTTTTAGATTGTGTAAATCCAAGTGCATTAGCGGATTTTTATGCTAACTTATTGGGGTGGAAGAAAAGGGACCTTGGTCCCGAATGGAGCGTAGTGAGTAAACCGGGAGTAAGTCCTATTCTTTTATTTCAACAAGATGCAGAATACGAACCTCCTGTGTGGCCAGATGCACCCGGAATGCAGTGCCAGATGGCACATATTGATTTTGCTGTTGTCGATATTAAAAGAGCAATCCAACATGCAGTCAACTGTAGCGCAAAGATTGCTGACAATCAGTATTCTGACAAATGGACAGTTATGTTAGACCCCGCAGGACATCCTTTTTGTTTTGTTCAAAACCCAAGTTTAATTGAATCCTTAGTAAAGAAAAACGTATGATATAGGCATTATTCTACTAAATTGAAATGAGGGGAATAAATATTATGTCGATTGATAATCTTGATACAAGCAAATACAATATCGCAGAACATTCTGCGGCTTCAAAAAAATACGGTTTGATGATGCTCGCTGTTCTTCTGCCGTATTATATAATCTGCATCGTTATTTATCTTTTGCAGAGAAGTTATGAAAATATATTCGCGACGATTTTTAAATCGACGTTTCTTCTCGAATTATTTATATTGATGGTCTGCATGTTTATAATACTCGGTGTAGCTTTGTTGCTAAAAGCGGTCCTTTTGTCATTATTTTCAGAGGGCAAATCGAACAGCCTGAAATTCAAGATGATAGGCGGAGTCCAGAAACCGCACTTTTATTCGTCCGAACCCATAAAAATATGGCAATACAGGATATGCCTGATTGTTTATATATTGTTAGCCGCGATTCTGCCGTATATAGTTTCTCTGATTGTCGGGGATTTTATGTTTGTTTTGGCAAGCTTTATCATGGCGTACTGGGCGGGGAGCGACATATGGCTTTTGTTTACTCTGTTCGGGAAAAAAGGCGGGGACTATATTATAGATTTCGACAGCGTTATGTTTTACAGAATTTATATTAAGAAAAAAGCAGGAGATAAAAATGATAAAGTTGAATAAAAACCAAATCGAAAAATTACTTCCGTTTTATACGGGGCAAACGCCGCTGGAACTTCAATTCGCTTTGGAGTTGCAGTATGCGTATAATAACGGCGCCTCGGTTTACACCGACGACGCAGGAAATCCGAATATGCTGCTGATTGTTACAGTTTCACCATTCGGGTCAGTCTGGGTGCATCTCTCAGGCAATGTGGCGTATGATAAAGTCGATAATGATTTAAACGATTTTTTATCAAGACAATTTGCCCTTTTAACCGAGGATGATATGCGCGCTCATTCAGGTGAAAAAGGGGCTGTATGTTTGCATTTATACTCGCCGGGCTGGCTGCCAAAATTGGAAAAATTGTTTGACGGACATATAAGAGATAAATGGATACGGTATAATTACCGGTTAAATAAAGAAGTTTTCAGCCGTCATTCCGATTGGCGGGAAAAGATTCCCGACGGATTTGAAATGCGGTACTCCGACATTTCCTTTTGGCGTCCTGAATCCAAAAAGTTCGACTTTTCCTTGGTTAAAGACGATGAAAAGATAAGCAGCTGCGGTATTATATATTTTGAAAAAGAGTCTTATAACGCGAAAACAGAGCGCGTAGTTGAAATCGGCATAGAAACAAAAGAAGAATACAGACGTAAAGGATTTGCTTTCCTGACCTGTTCGGCTTTTGTTGAATATTGCCTGTTACATGATTTAGAGCCGAATTGGGGCTGTTATCAATTCAATCCGGATTCGCAGGCATTGGCAAAAAAACTCGGATTCGAAGAGATAAGTCAAAAAAATGTGTTGATTTTGGGAAAATAAAAAGTGTGAACCCATAAATATCGTAGGGGCGGCACCGCTGAGTGTACTCAGCCTGCCGCCCCTACAGTTGTATTTTTATTCCCCGCGCATACTGCGCACAAATTCGTTCATTTTCGCGTATCTCTGCGGCGAAACATAGTCTGTGATTGAGTTGCCGCTCCCGATTGCGATACCCGGCTTGTTTATTATGGGCGTTACGACTTCTTTCAGGTAGCTTTCTATATCGATTCCCGAAACGTCGCATAATACGTCTGTATCAATGCCGCCGAATAAGCCGATTCTGTCGCCGTAACGTCTGACCCATTCGGAAAATGGTGCGATAACGTCCTCGTTCGAGTGCTTCGCGTCGATTTTCGCGACGTCGATTATATCGTCCATAACCTCGAATATATTGCCGCACGAATGCAGTAAAAACGGTTTTCCGCTCTTGCGTTTGATTAAATCGATTATTCGCGCGTACTGCGGGATTATATGTTTTCTTATGTCGTCGGGGTCGAGCATCGGCGACATTTTATATCCTAAATCGTCGCCGAACCGGAACACGCAGAACATATCGCCGTATAAATCCAGAAATTTATCCCATATATTATACAGCATATCGCCGACATTTTTGAATAAAAGTCCGAAAAGTTCGGGGTCGTCGCTTCTGATATAGCACAAATCCATAAATCCAGTTATATCCTGAACGCTCTCGAACAGTCCATTGCCCACTCCGCCGACAAGTTTCATGCCCGCAGGTATAGCTTGGCTCATACATTCGAAATAAAAACTATATCTGTCGAAATAAATTCCCGGGATTTTATCCCACTCGTATCTGTCGAAATCGCCGCGGTCTTTAATCACGCCCTCTTTGTGACCGCCGAGTGAACCGCTTCCCGGCATTGCGGGCGCGGCGCAAATCTCGAAACATGCGGCGTCGTAGCCGAGGACTTTGAATGCTTTATTGTAATTTTTGTAATATTCGATCATATCGGCTTTGTTGTCCCCGGTGTTTCCGCCGTTGATTTTAACCCCCGACACTTCCTCCATGATTCTGTTTGAGACGACATGCTCGTAAAGCGGGGTGCGTTTGGGCTGCTGGTTTTTTGCCGCCAGAACTAAATTGTTATAGTCCGGTTCGAATTCGCGTTTTATGTAGATGTTCATGATTCTTTCTCCTTTATTTATTTTTTATATCGGACAATCCAAGCAGATAATCGCTGCTGACCTGAAAATATTCGCAGAATTTTATTATTGTTGAAACTGTTGGTTCACGTTCGCCTGTTTCATAATAACGATAGGCACGCAAAGAAATATCAATAACTCCGGCAATATCCATTTGAGTCAAATTCTTCTCATTTCTTAAATTTTTCAATCGTTGCGATAATGTAATCATATAAAACCCCGATTTAACATATATTTAACATTTTATTTACAAAAAAGAACTTATAGGCACAATCGTACCATGATATAATATAAATACGATAAGCACAGTTGTGCCATACATATAAATTTAAAAGGAGCAAAAACATATGGAACACGAGTATACAAAAGAAATATTTGATCGCGCCGATATCAAGCAACTCAGGAAATTTCTGCTCGAGAGCGGCGGAACCGACAATGATTGCTATGGTACATATCAGGAACGCCTCGACAGAAACAGCGAAGATATAATGTATGCACTGATAAGACTGTCAAAAACCAGCAGAGAGGAGAATCAACCTCAGGCGGCGACAGACGACCTGACTGCGGCGTTGCTGACATACAGAGACGTTTTCACTGAAATAGGCATGAAAGTCGGTGCGAGGCTGATGTTTCAACTGATGTATCAGAACAATTAAAATTTATATTTTTTCACACATTTCCTATATTGTTTCGGGCTTGTAATCTTCAAGGCACAATTCGATTGCTTATTTCATATTTTCTTTTATTTCCTCGATTGTTTCGCCTTGCGTGTTACATCCTTTCAATGCAGGGCAAGTTGCCCAATATCCGCCTTCTTCAGCTTTATAAATTAATATATGAAATGTTTTTAACATTATATTACGCTCATTTGTATTAAAATATTATTCAGCTATATTATACACCGTTTTCCCGGTTTAATCAAGCGTAAAATAAAATTTTCCCACATTTCACTACATACCGACGCTGTAATTCGGGGCTTCTTTTGTTATATATACGTCGTGCGGGTGACTTTCTTTTAATCCCGCGCTTGTCATTTCAATAAATCTGCCGTTTTTCTGCAGTAATTCAATCGTCGCTGTTCCGCAGTATCCCATTCCCGCGCGAAGTCCGCCTATTAACTGATAAACTGTCTCAGACAGCGGACCTTTATACGGAACTCTGCCCTCGACTCCTTCCGGAACAAGTTTATTGGTTTCGAAAGGATCTGTGTCATCCTGGAAATACCGGTCTTTTGAACCTCTCTGCATTGCCGCGATCGAGCCCATTCCCCTGAAACTCTTAAACGACCTGCCCTGAAATATTTCGGTTTCTCCAGGACTTTCTTCACAGCCCGCAAACAGCGCGCCTATCATAATAACGCTGCCGCCCGCCGCGATTGCCTTTACTATATCGCCGCTGTATTTTACCCCGCCGTCTGCGATTACAGGTATATCGTACTTTGAAGCGACAGACGCGACGTCCAATACTGCCGTTATCTGAGGCATTCCGATTCCGGCTACGACGCGCGTCGTGCATATTGCTCCCGGACCGATGCCGACTTTGACCGCACTCACGCCTGCGTCGATTAGCGCCTGCGCGGCTTCGGCGGTTGCAATATTCCCGGCTATTACCTGAGCGTGCGGGTGGTCGGATTTTATGCGTTTCAGCGCGTTTATTATATTCTTGGAATGTCCGTGAGCGGAATCCAAAACTATTGCGTCAACTCCGTTTTTTAAAAGTTCCGCCGTTCTCTCCATATAGTCTCCTGTCGCGCCTATTGCCGCCGCGCACAATAACCTGCCATTGGAGTCTTTTGCGGACAACGGATACTGGACGGCTTTTTCTATATCTTTTATTGTTATAAGCCCTTTCAGTTTCCCGTTTTTATCTACTATCGGAAGTTTCTCTATTTTATATTTCCTCAGGATTTCCTGCGCTTCCCGCATAGTTATGCCGACTTTTGCCGTGATTAAGTTTTCTTTTGTCATAACTTCGGATATCGGCATATTTTTGCCGTTCAGAAAACGCATGTCTCGGTTTGTGATAATTCCGACTAATTTGCGGTTCTCGTCCACTATCGGCACGCCCGAGATTTTGTATTTCGCCATAAGCTCGTCGGCTTCCTTTACAAGTTTATCGGGGGTTAAATAAAACGGATTGGTTATGACCCCGTTTTCACTTCTTTTGACTTTTTCAACTTCGTCAGCCTGCGTCTCTATAGACATATTTTTGTGTATAACCCCGATGCCGCCTTCTCTTGCTATCGCTATCGCCATTTTGGATTCCGTCACGGTATCCATAGCAGCCGACATCAGCGGCACGTTAAGAGTTATATTTTGTGTAAGTTTAGTTTTTATATCGACGTCTCTCGGTATTACCTCGCTGTACGAGGGAATTAAAAGCACATCGTCGAAAGTAAGAGCTTTTTTTGCAAATTTATTGGCATAGTCATAATTGTTTGAATTATTCATAGCGCGTTTCCTCCTGAATTTATTAATTTATGTTTTTATATATTTTATTAATTTATATTTTCGGGCGGGATTATTCCCGCCCTATGACATATTTATAGCTTTTCCTGTTTATGTTTCATATCATCTTTGAGAGCCTGTATTCTGTGAATAGGATTTAAGAGCTTGCTTATAGAATGATTGCAGTTGATTGCGTCTATTAATTTCGCAAGATATTTCGATATGTCAACTTCGCAGAACCATGGTTTGTTTATTATATCTTCGGATTTATACGTCGTATTGGTCACGAATATTTTATTTATGACCCCGTTTTCGTACGCCTCGTCGAACCTTTCCGTGCCTGCGGCAAACTGCCCGAATGTTATAAATACAAATATCCGCTTTGCTCCCATTTCGTGCACCTGTTTTACAACGTTGAGTATAGAGTCGCCGCTTGCAATTATATCGTCTATTAATATAACGTCTTTGCCTGTGACATCCGTGTCTTTGCCCAGAAAATCAAAACTCAGGATCGGGTTTTTCCCGTTTACGATTCTTGTGTAATCCCTTCTTTTGTAAAACGTGGCTATATCCAGATCAAGAACGGACGAATAATACTCGTTTCTCGACATTGCCCCCTCGTCGGGAGAAATAATAAGAGCTTTGTCACGTGTGAGTTCTATATCGTCCACATTTTCGTACAATGCTTTTATCATCTGATAAGATGGACGTATTGCATCAAATCCGCTCAACGGTATCGCATTCTGCACACGCGGTTCGTGTGGATCGAACGTAAGTATATTTGACACACCCATATTGACAAGCTCTTGAAGCGAAATCGCGCAGTCGAGCGATTCCCTTGAATTTTTATTATCCTGCCTGCTGCTGTAGAGCATAGGCATAATTACGCTTATTCTTTTTGCTTTACCCCCTAAAGCCGCTATTGTCCTGATTAAATCCCTGTAATGGTCGTCCGGGCTCATATACGAAATTTTGTCGTACATTTTATAAGTTACGCTGTAGTTGTAGCAATCGCATAAAATAAATATATCATACCCCCTCACCGTCTGGTCTATAATAGCTTTAGCCTCTCCCGTCAAAAATCTCGGACACGATGTTTTTACCAGAAAATTGGCATTTTCGTCAAGCCTGAACAGTCTTAAATAGTCGTTGATTTCTTCGCCTATACGTTCGCACCCGCGCATAGCTATCACTCCGAGCCTGCCGTGCTGGGAAAAATCGTCTTCCTCCTGCAGCTGGAGCATCTGTATCTGCGTCTGCATTTGCAAAGTATCCATGGTTAACGCACTCTCCTTTCAGAATTTAAAGATTTTTTTTGGTATATTATATATTTTATAAATTTAAAATATAATTTACTGTTTTGTTATATTCAGTAATATTTATAATATTTTTAGGTATAATAAAAAAATCCCTATATAATATATTGCTACAAAAAATAGTCAATAATATTTTGGTTTAAGAGATTTTTAAATATGTAAAACAGAATTATGTAAATTTAATAGTTTATTTAAGTAATAATATATTATAACTTAAATATTTAATTATGTCAAGATATTTTTCCGATTTTTTTGAATTTTTAGAGTTAAAATTATAAAAACTTTTTTGCGGAAATTTGTGAGTAAAGATGAAAATTGTATTGACAAATATAAATATTTCAAGTATAATAATAAACAAGATAAATTATGTAAAATAAATTTATTGAAATTATTTTAAATTTTTAATTTAGGAGGATTATCGAAAAGATGAAAATGAAAAAAATTGTAGCTGTTTTAGTATGCGTATTATTGGCAGTTACGTTGGCGCTTCCCGCAATGGCTGCTGCTAACGGCGACACTTGGCCTTCTAATATGATAACTTTACCTACAGCTCCGAAAGCGACATGCGTTATTGACGGCGTAAAAGACGACGGTTACGGAGACGGTTATGTAATTGACAAAATAAGAGACGGCGGCAACAATACAACCGGCGCGACAGGAACACTTTACACAGCATGGGACGACAACAATATCTATTATTATATAGAAATAAAAGACACCACCCCGAATCACGAAGCTGCCAACGTTTATGAACGCGACTGTGTTGAGTTCTTCATCAATTGGAACAGCACGCCCGACTCCGACACAACCGATTCCACACATCCATACTGGCAGATAAGAATCGCGTCCGCTCCAAGCGCAGATGACGGCACTCAGGTTTCCGGCGGCGGGAACTTTGACAGCACGGCATATGATCAGATACCTTTTAAAGTAGCTCCGCTTGTTGCAGGCGATACTGATTTAAAACAGGGATATGTAATCGAATGCGCTATGCCTATCGCGCTCGCTCCGGGAGCAACTCCTCTGAAAGAGGGCGGCTCCGTTGTCGTTGATTTCCAGATAGCCGACAATCAGCAGGGAACCAACAGAGATACTCAGGCATTCTTAGATCCTTCCGACCCGGACGTTGACAATCAGTGGCAATGGCCGAACGCTGACCGCGGCATACTTCCGTTAGGCGCGGCTAAACCGGCTCCGACTGAAGCTGCTACCGACGCTGCCGCTCCGGCTCCCGCTGTTGACGTTGCTGCACCGGCTCCCGCACCGGCTGCTCCTGTAACCACATCTGCTCAAACAGGCGATAATACTTTGGCGATCGCAGGCATCATGGTATTGGCTGCCGCAGGCGCAGTTATTTTCAGAAGAAAACTTTTCGTTAAATAATTAAATAAAAAAATAAGAACATAGCGCGGCAATTAAGCCGCGTTATTTTTTTGTATATCTTTTCTTAAAAATTTATTTAAGAATACGGAGATTAAGTGTTGACAGATATAAATAATTCAAGTATAATTATAGCAAGATAAATTATGAAAAAATAAATTTATTTTAAATATTAATTTTTGGAGGATTATCGAAAAGATGAAAATGAAAAAAATTTTAGCGCCTGTATTATTCATAGCGATGATATTTGCGCTGACAATCCCGGCAATGGCTGCGGCGGACGTTGTCCCTGTTACCGCCAATAAAAGTGCGGCGATTGCCATTGACGGAGCGCGCGACGACGCTTACGCAGGACCGGTTGACATCGCCGCCCCCAGACTAAATGCAACAGACGGTTTTGAGAACGCTCCCGGAGCGGCTACGGGGAAATTATGGACGGCATGGGACGACAGCTCGGTGTATTTTTACATCGAAGTATACGACACCACCCCGAATCAGAAAGACACTGCCAACAACGACTGCGTGGAAATCTTTTTAGACTGGAACGCGGGACAAGGCGGACCGGATGAAGCGTCTGCCGACACACCTTTCTGGCAGATAAGAGTTTTCGCCGGACCCGACGCGGACGGAGTCACTGACTTGGGCGGGTATATACTGACGGATGCTGCCGACTGGAGCGGAAACTCAGTATTCAATGACGTCTGTACGCATTTCTCGGGTCCGCTCAACGGCAATTACAACAACGGATATGTTGTTGAGATTAAAATACCGCACCCCGATGTCGCTGCTTTAACTGAAGGGAAAAAAATTCCTTTTGACGCTCAGATATGCGACAATATGTTAGGTCAGGGCGGAAGAGAAGGACAGATGTTTATCGGTCATGCCGGCGATGGTATAGACGACAACGAAAAATGGCACACTCCGAGTTATCTCAGCGGTCTTATGACCCTTGGCGCCGCTTATGTCGCTCCGGCTCCTACCGAGGCGGCTCCCGTCGCCGACGCTGCCGCTCCGGCACCCGATGTTGCTGCACCGGCTCCGGCTGCTCACGCCGTAACTTCCGCTGTTCAAACAGGCGACAATACTTTGGCAATCGCAGGTATCATGGTACTGGCTGCCGCAGGCGCAGTTATTTTCAGAAGAAAACTTTTTGTTAAATAAAAAATGAAATACAAAAAAATAACGCGGCAATTAAGCCGCGTTATTTTTTTGTATATATTTTCTTAAAAAATTATTTAAAAATACGTAAATTTAAGTGTTGACAGTGACAAATATTTGCAGTATAATAACAGACAGATAAATTATAAAAAATAATTTGATTGAAATTATTTTAAATTTTAATTTAGGAGGATTATTGAAAAGATGAAATTGAAAAAAATTACGGTAATCTTAGTATTCGTATTAATTTGCGCTATGTCTGTGCTTCCAGTAATGGCGGCAGCCGCTTTGCCGGATAATATGGTAACTTTGCCGGCGGCGCCTAAAGCGACTTGCGTTATTGACGGCGTAAGAGACGACGGATACGGCGATTGGTTTAACATGACTAAATTGAGAAACGACGCTACTGTCGGCGCGACCGGAAGATTTTGTACAGCTTGGGACGACAACAATATCTACTACTATATAGAAGTAAACGACACAACTCCGAATCATGATTCCGCCAACGCATGGGATCGCGACTGCGTCGAGTTCTTTGTTGACTGGAACAGCATGAGAGATACGGATTTAAGCAATACAGACGATCCGTACTGGCAGATAAGAATCGCGTCCGCGCCTGATTCAAACGGCGAACAGAATACAAACGGAGGCACTTCAGGCTTAGTAGGCTCCAATCTTAACGGCGATACGGGCATAAATTATAAAGTAGTGCCGCTCGTTGCAGGCGATACCGCTCTGGCGCAGGGATATGTAATCGAAGTCGCTCTGCCTATCGCGCTTGCTACCGGAGCTAAACCTCTGAAAGTGGGCGGTTCTGTTATTGTAGACGTTCAGATATGCGACAACCAGAACGGCAACGCAAGAGATTCACAGTCTTTCCTCGTACCCGACGACCCCGATACTGACGCACAGTCCGGAAATCCGAGCGCATGCCGCGGCATATTGCCGTTAGGCGCAGCTGTAGTGCCCGGCGACCCGTTTGCCCGTATAACAGTAAGTCCGAGCACAGACGTTATAGACGCTACGGCAGATCAGGGACCGAACGGTCAGCCCGTACAATATGTAGACGGATACGGCATAGGCTATACGTGGATAAACGATATGGCAGTGTTCAGAAATCTCGATTTCGGAGCCACAGGAGCAGGTCAGATGACGGTGGCATTCGGATTCGCCCCGACCGACGGTCAGCCGGATTCGTCGCTTTTGAAAATATATGTGGACGATCCCAACGGAGCGGAAGCCGGGGAAATCAGATGCACAGATACCGGCGGTTTCGACGAAGCGAACCAAAAAGATTTCACATTCGACTGCGCAGTTCCTTCAGGAGTTCATACTATTTACGTAAAATGGGCGGAAGCAGCTACAGGCTCGCTTTATGGCGTCCAGTTCACTGCCGCTGTCGCATCGGCTACACCGGCTGCAGACTCCGCCGTTCCGGCTCCTGCAGTTGATAATGCCGCCGCTCCGACTGCTCCCGTTGTAACTTCCGCTGTTCAAACAGGAGATAACACGTTAGTAATCGCAGGCATCATGGTATTGGCTGCCGCAGGCGTAGTTATTTTCAGAAGAAAACTTTTCGTTAAATAATTAAATAAAAATAAAAGCAATACGGCAATCCGCCGTATTGCTTTTTGTAAGAAAATAAAAAAATGCGAAAATAATATTGACAATATCAAAAATTTTAAGTATAATTATAACATCTAATAAAACTTTATTATATATTTTAAAATCTAAATACGGAGGAATATTTATGAAAAAAGCAATTTCTATTCTTTTGATGATAGCTTTGATAATTTTGACTATGTCTGTGGCAACTTCCTGCAATAACTCTAACGACACCGGTAGCACGACTGTGGCGGACACTCAGTCCGGCGCGTCGGATACAAACGCCGCGGCCACGACTACTGCGGCTCCGGCAGCAACAGCAGCTCCGACAGCCGCGCCGGTTACTGCGGCTCCGACTCCCCCGGCTCCGCCGACTTTTCCCGATAACATGATAACTCTTCCGACGGCGCCGAAAGCGACTATAAATATCGACGGCGTAAAAGACGACGCATACGGAGACGGCTATTGGGAAAATCAAATAAGGGACGGCAATGAAGGCGCGACAGGAAAAGTCTATTCTGCTTGGGACGACAAAAATCTCTATTTCCTTATGGACGTAACCGACACCACGCCTAATCACGAAGCTACCAATAACTATGAACGCGACTGCGTAGAATTCTTCATCAACTGGAACAGCACCCCTGACGAAGACACTTCCGATACTACGCACCCGTATTGGCAGATAAGAATCGCTTCCGCTCCCGCAACAGAGTCCCCGACTGACTTAGAGCCTAATGGCGAACAGATTTCATGCGGCGGAAATTTCGATTCCGCCAATCTCAGCCAGATACCGTTTAAAGTAGTGCCGCGCGTTGACGGCGATACTGGTTTGACTAAAGGCTATACAATCGAAGTTGCGTTCCCAATCGCTCTCGCTGCAGGGGCTACTCCTCTTAAAGACGGCGGTTCTGTAGTAGTAGATTTCCAGATAGGCGACAACCAGGACGGAAGTTCCAGAGGCTCTCAGGCTTTCCTGGTACCCGACGACGACCTCGTTGACAATCAGTGGCAATATCCGAACGCTGACCGCGGCATACTCCCGTTAGGACCAGCCAGAACTCTCACAAACCTTGCGGCTTCCGCGACTTATCCGGCTTCGTCGGTATCCCAAGGCGTAGCGGCTCCGGCAAACGGCTCGCTTCTGACAGGTTTGATAATCGGCACTCAGGTAGGCTGGGACGGCTCGCCTGCCGGAGGCAATCTCGATACGGGAAATTTAGCGGCTTATGACGGCGACTTAACCACTTTCTACGACCCTCCTACAGGACAAAGCCCCGTTTCATTCGTCGGATTAAAATTGGATAAACCGTATGTTCTTACGGAAGTCCGTATTTGCCCGAGAGGGGATATGCTTGCGCGTTACCAAGGCGCGTCCATCTGGGGGACCAATTCAGACATATTTGACACAGATACCGCTACCCAGATTTGGGTGAGTGACGCGGCGGCGGACGACCAGTCTTTCCAGTGCATCACATCTGATCAATTCATAGCCGGAACAAACACAGGCTATACTCACTATATTTATTTCAACGGAGACACTACTCAGTACGGCGACGTCGCCGAATTAGAGTTATACGGCACTGCGAAATAATAACAACATGCCTCTTGCGAAACTGTAGGTAATTGTAATTTGTAATTACATGTAGGGACACGGCGCGCCGTGTCCCTAATTTTTATAATTTGTGAGACCGTGCGACTTCGCAGAAAACATCACGGTCTTGCCAAAGTGCCGTCGGAACGGCGGGCATTAGTCCATTTCGGCAGTTCTTCGCTGCAGGGATACTTAGCCGCCGCGGTTTCGTCAATATCGATTCCGAGACCGGGTTTATCGTTGGCGTAGACGTATCCTTTGCGCAGTTCGGGACATCCCGGGAATACTTCGATAGATTTATCGGTCCATCCGCTCCACTCCTGTACGCCGAAATTCCATGAGGATAAATCAAGATGAATGTTCGCGGCGTGACCGACAGGCGATACGTCGCCCGGACCGTGCCATGCGGTGCGGATTCCGAAATTTTCGCAGAGTATCGCCAGTTTGCGTGCGGGAGTAATACCTCCGATTTGACTTATGTGCACTCTGATAAAATCTATAAGCCTGTTTGATATAAGCCCCGTCCATTCCATAGGGTTGTTGAATAGTTCGCCCATTGCTATAGGCGTGTGAGTCTGCTGCCGCATAATCTTAAACCAGTCAACCTGTTCCGGCGCAAGAGCGTCTTCCAGAAAATACAGACGGTACGGTTCCAGTTCTTTCGCGAGGCGTATTGCCTCAATAGGTTCAAGACGCTCATGCACGTCATGGCAGAACTCAACTTCAAATCCGAAACGTTTGCGCATGGCGTCGAATAATTTGACCACGCTCAGCTGATACCCTAACGTATCATAATACGCGCCCTCGCAAGCTCCTTCCGGTTTCATAGAATCAAGACTGCTTCTTCCGCCGTAACCGCCGAATTGCAGGCGTATAACCTGAATCCCCTGCTCCATAAAAGCCTGCGCTCTGTCGCCGACTTCTTCTAAAGTTCTTCCGTCGGCATGACGGTATACCCTGACGCCCTCGCGCACTTTGCCGCCGAATAAATCATATAACGGCATATTCGCGAGTTTGCCTTTTATATCCCAGAGCGCCATATCCACGCCCGAAAGGGCGTTGTTAAGTATCGGACCATTGCGCCAGTACGGGCTTACCATAGCCATTTGCCATATATCTTCTATACGGCTTGGGTCTCTGCCGTTCAGAAGCGGCTCGAAGTATGTATCGACGGCGTGAGCGACCGACAAAAAACGCTGGGTATACGTTGCGCAGCCTATGCCGTAAAGTCCGGGCTGGTTTGTTTCGACTTTCACGACCACGAGCGGGATTCTCTCCGGCGCGGTGCAGATTGCTTTTACTTTTGTGATTTTTATTGACATGCTATTGTTCCTCCTATTTACTTGACTTTTTAATGATTAACTGATATAATTTATATATTAAAATAAAAAATATATTTTTATAGAAAGCGAGTTGTTTAAAATGGCAGCTATTAGTATTAGCATAAACACAGACAGTGAACTCGTGGCAGAAGCGCAGTCAGTCTTTGCCGATTTAGGACTTGATATGTTTACGGCATTCAATCTTTATTTAAAACAAGTAGTATATAAACAGGCAATCCCGTTTGAAATTGCTAAACCAAAAACCGAAAACAAGAAAATACCGCGTTCAGAATTATTAGGTCTCTGGAAAGATAAAGTTTGGATGGCAGATGATTTTGACGCACCTCTTGAAGAAATGAGGGAGTACATGGAATGAAATATTTACTTGATACTCATGCGATTATTTGGTATGTCGAAAATTCGCCTAAATTGCCGCCAAAAACAAAAGAAATAATTAAACTGAGCGAAAACAATATATATCTTTCTTCCATTTCTCTATGGGAGATAGCTATAAAAGTAAACTTATGAAAGCTGACATTAAAATTTACTTTTGATAAATTACTTAACGATATAAAAACCGGCGACTTTCAGATTCTTCAAATCGAAGATGACTATTTGAAAAAACTCGCAGATTTGCCCCTTATACACAAAGACCCTTTTGACCGTCTGCTTATTTCAACCGCGCTCGCTGAGGATTTAACAATTATTACAGCAGATGAAAATATTCAGAGATATGATGTATCTTGGATTTGGTAACAGTTTTATATTTTCATAAAGTTGAATAAACTGCGCGCTTTACAACTGACGATTGAACAACTGGATAAATGGATTATTGCTTTCTATCGGAGATAGTGATATAATTTAAAACATGAGGAGCCTCAAGAAAAAATTATATTATTATTAATCAAAAGAAAGCAGGTATATAAAAATGATTAATATTTCAGAAAAAATTGCATCTCTCAGAAAAGCGCACAATTTAACGCAGGAAGCCTTGGGAGAAGCTGTCGGAGTATCTGCGCAGGCGGTATCAAAATGGGAAAAAGGCGACAGCCTTCCCGATATATCCGTTATACCCGATATATGCAGGACTTTCGGCATATCGGCGGATACGCTAATTGGCAGCGAAGGCAATATGACAGCCGATATGTATATAGAAAAAGCGTTGGAAGTCTGCAAAGGACTTGACGAAAAACTGCGTCTTATCCATATATTTATGATGAACGGAAGCAAAGAGATAGGTGAAATGACAAATCTCGGATTTCATCTGTCGGAAGCGGAGAATTTTTTAGTGACGGACGGCAGGGGATTCGGAATGTATTTTCACAATATAGAATATATCAAAAATATGATGTCAGTCGATTTGGTTAAAAGCGAATTATTAAAACTTATGTCAGACGAAAAAGTGCTAAAAATATTTTCTTTGATTAGCATAAACGGAAGATTAAACGAAAACGAAGTTATAAAGCTGACTGGTTTTTCACAGCAGGAAATAACAGAACGGCTTTTTACACTTATGAAATGGTCGCTGATCCAATCTGTCATGGGCGAAATCGGAAATACGCGTGAAATGGCTTATTCCGTTGCGCCTCATGGAATATTTTTCATAGGAATTATGGCAAATGTTTATTTATTTGAACCTACAGGCAGAACGGGAATACAACGCACAAGTATGTATAACAGCAGCAATCCCGACAAGTTAAGAAAATTTATGGATTAAGTAGGGGCGACCCTCGCGGTCGCCCGATATTTACGTCGGCATTGATTTTTATGAGGGCAGCCGTAACACGAACGCGTTCGTGGGGTTGCCCCTACGTTTATTTCCCTGCGATTCCCGCGATTTTTTCGGTTATATAAAAATTAATAAATTTTTTTTATTTCTTTTAAGTGTTTTTACAAAAACGCTCGTATCATATAATATAAGCGCTTACGAAATACAAGTAAAATACAAAATACGAGGCGGTGATATTTATGCAAGACGATGATATTCTCATTCAAAAGATTATAAACGGAGATCAGGAAGCATTCAGTTATATAATTGATACTTACAATAAGCTCCTGTGGGTGATCGTCGGCGGTATTCTGAACAACATAGGGACAACGCAGGATATAGAAGAATGTATAAGCGATGTATTTATTGATGTATGGAAAAAACCTAAGGCTTTTATTAAACAAAAAGGGACGCTTAAAAATTTTTTAGCCGTTATCGCAAAGAGTAAAGCTCTTGACAGATACAGGGTTTTGTCCAAAAGAAAAATCGTTGAAATAAACGAAGCTATCAAATCCTCCGACGACGATTTGCTCGACTATGTTATTGACAAAGATATGTACGCGGCTCTGTATGAGGCTGTTAATTCCCTTACAGAACCAAACAAAGAAATTATCATACGGCGGTATTTCTTCGAGGAAAAGACGTCTTATATTGCGGAAAAAACTTCGATTCCTGTCAAAGAAGTGGAAAATAGGCTGTATCAAAGCAAATTGAAACTGCGGAATATATTAACCGGAAAGGAGATTTTTAACAATGAATAACAAAGAAATGATAACCGAACTTACGGATAAACAAATTGACGACCTTTTATCATATACCCCGCCGTATACCGAGCAGAACGCCGCGAATATAAAGGCGTTGGCATTAGAAAAGATAAAACCGAAAAAGAAAAAAAATCATAAACCGTATTATCGGCTGATATTAATTACGGCTGCTGTAATGCTGATGCTGTCAATAGGAGCAGGCGCGTATTATCTTACAGGAATAATAGTCACAAAAAACAACGGCGTAATTTCCGAAAGTATGAACTATGAATTTATACCTGACGAGGAAGCCGTAGGCACGTGGACTGTCGTCGATTTCGTGAAAAATATTGATGATTTTGAAGCAGGCACAACACAGTGGGATTACACAACAGCGCCTTTTTATTGGCTGAATGTCATGCTGTATAACGACGGAACGGCATTGTCAACTTTTGACGGGGGAATTATTATCACAACTGAATGGACAAAAGGATATATCGTTCAGGGCGACGTAATCCCGGCTTATACTATAAAAAATATAGACGGCTCCGATTATATGTTTGTTCAGTGGAAAAGCGGTGATTACACCATGCGCGAGATGACGCCTTATTATTATGTGTTCAAAAAGACGTCGCCGGATGTGCCGGATCAAAAAGAATACAGTACGGATAATTTCAACAAACTCGTAGAAGAACGCAGGAATGACGACCCCAATATAACAGTAAACGTATTCAAAGGCAGAATTTATGACACTATGGATTATAAGTTTATACCTGACGAGGAAGCCGCAGGCACATGGAACGTTGTCGATTTCGTCAAAAATATTGGTGATTTTGAAGCAGGCACAACACAGTGGGGAAGCACAAACTTCTATTGGCTGAATGTCGCGTTTTCCGACGACGGAACTGCATTATCAACTTTTGACGGCGGAACTACCGCCTCAAATCAATGGACAAAAGGATATATAGTTCAGGGTGACGTAATCCCGTCCTATACCATAAAAAATATAGACGGCGCGGAGTACATGTTTATCCAGTGGAAAAGCGGAGATTACAGCATACGCGGCATGAAACCTTATTATTATGTGTTCCAGAAACAATAGGCAGTCATATAAAAAATATAAATCAAGAAAATAAAATAATTCAAACGGAGGCTTTTTTATGAATTTCATGCCATTTAATCCTTATAAATCCAATCCTGATGATTTAAAAGAATTTTTGGGAGACGGTTCCGTATACAAAGATGTAAACGGAAAAAAGAAAATATCAATAGCAAAAGTTATCAAAAAAATAGTATACAGTCTGATTGTCTTACTCACTTTATATATTATATGCAGAGCAATGATGCGTTAATTTTATAAACTTATTGCAAAAAATCAAATTACAGTATATAATAAAATAAACCAAAAAATTCATTTGGAGGAAAATGATATGAAAAACATAAAAAAGATATTATGCGCGATTATAGCACTGACATTTGTACTGGCAGTCTTTTCAGGCTGTTCAAACTCAACCAGCGGCGGCAATAACACAACATTGCAGACGGAAACAATCAGCGATACAAACGGAATTAAGGACACAATGGACTATACATTTGTACCGGACAGCGAAGCTGTCGGCAACTGGACTATTGTGGACGGGGGAGAAAAGAATATCGATGATTTCGACTCGGCAAAACCTAATTATACACCGGAGCAGCTATATCAAATACAATGGCAGAATGTAAGTTTATCCGATGACGGAACAGCAAAATTCCAATTTATAAACTCCATGAGCGTTCTTACTACAACATGGACAAAAGGCTATATTTTGAATATCTTACCGGACACCATATCCGCATATACAATCAAGAAAATAGATAATGACTACTATATGTTTGCCGAATGGAAAAGCGGAGACTATTCTATAAGAGGTCAGAAGCCTTTGTATTGCGTACTCAAAAAAACGTCGGACACATTATATTCCGAATTACAGACTCAAGTAGCGACAGAGGGCGGCACACTGTCCGATTCATTCAGCACAGGCTATTCTTTTGTCGCAGACAGCGACGCTGTCGGTCAATGGAACGTTGTGGATTCGGTGGATTATATCACCCACTTTGACCCTTCTGCCCAGAGTTTTAACGGCGATGTATCCAAACTGTTAATACAGAACCTAAAATTCTCGCAAGACGGAACCGTTAGCGTAGTTTACAACAGCCAGCAAAACGCCACAGTGACAATGACATGGACAAAAGGTTATGTTGTGAATTCGGGCGCTCCAGGTATAATATCCGCATACAAAATCGTAAATATAGGCGGCGTCAATTATATGTTTTTCGAGCTGAAAAACGGCGATTACGTTTTACGGGGTATGCAGCCGCCGTTGTTGGTATTCAAAAAAGCAAGCTAAAATATTTGTGCTGTAGGGGCGGCTGTACTGAGCTTCGCTCAGCGGCGCCGCCCGTGAAAATAAATATAAATTAGGTGCACGGGCGGCAAATTGCCGCCCCTACATTTTATTCTTCCTGCGATTTTTTCAGCATCTTCATCGCTTTTTCATAAGTTTTCGGTTTTCTTTGAGATGAATCCCACGGTATCGCCTCATGATGTTCCAGTAAGCCCGGCAGTGACAGACCGCCGTCCACCAACAAAGTTGTGCCCGTGATATACGCCGAACGTTCGCCCGCCAAAAAGGCGGCAGCTTCGCCTATATCCCTTATATGCCCTGAACGGTGCAGCGGGATTGATTCCCTGAGAAACGGCGTTTCGGGATAATTACCGTCTTTATCCGGTTTCCAGACCGCTCCCGGAGCGATACAGTTCACACGTATATTGTACGCGCTCAAATCCAACGCCATGGATTTGCAAGCCCTGTCCATAGCGGCTTTTATGCCGCCGTAATAGAAATCGTCGGGATGGGCTAACTGTCCTCTGACCGAGGTTATCATGATTATACTGCCCTCAATTTTATCGTTCACCATATGCCTTGCCGCCGCGCCGGCGCACAGTAAATAATTGCGCAGGTTATTCACGTACAGATAATCCAAATCTTCCGCAGTTACAGTGAGCACGCTGCTCCGCACGTCTTTGCCGGCGTTGCATACCATTACGTCGAGCCGTCCCAAGTCGCGGCGCGCCTGATTTACCGCCTTTTCGGGAGCGTCCGGCTGTTCTAAATGCGCCTCGTAAATAAAACACCGTCGTCCCAACGCTTCGATTTGTCTCTGAGTCTCTTTTGCCCCGTCGAAACTTGCGGCGTATGTAATCGCGACATCATAGCCGTATTCAGCCAGCACTACGGCGATTCCCTGTCCTATGTGACGGCTTCCGCCTGTTACAAAAGCGCATTTTCGCCCGTCTGAACTGTTGTTATTATTCTCCATTTTGTTTAATTTACCTCCGGATAAAATACTGTCTTATCTAAAATTGTACAACTTATATGTGAATAAATCAAATTGCCGTTTTAAATTTTAAAATTTTTCTCAAAAAACTAAAATATAATCAGAAATGAACGATATAATAATTAAAAGCGGGCAAATATAAAAGACGAAGGAGAAAAAATATGTCGGAAAAGAAACTGAAACTTAGGTCTATGGATAAAATACAATTATTGAATATTATGCGCCAACAGGAACTTGAAATTAAAAAACTGACCGCCGAGAGGGATAAATTGGCGGGTCGCGCCGACGAAGGACGACTTCCGGTCGAGACCGCAGGCTCGCTGGAAGATTCCTGCATGCTGGCAGGCGACATCATTCAATCGGCACAGGCGGCGGCAGATTTATACCTGAAAAATATCAAGCTCATAGAAACGGAAAAATTAATCGCCGCAGGGCAAAAGGCTGAAGAAATCGGATATGATGAGAGAGCGACCCTCAGCGATCTGCGGATTGTCGCTTATCTTTACATGAATTTTATAAATCAATCTCATTCTGTTCTGCACGAAATGATAGAAAGATACCATCTCACTGAATTGGTGAAAATCGATAAACCTAAATGGATTGGCGAACCGGTTATTGAATCTGTTCCCGACCCTCAACAGACAGGTGATAATGTATGAATGATATAATCAGCATAAACAATACAGACAATATAAATAAAACGGAAAACGCTGTTATTCCGCGCCCTACAGTAGAACAGATTGAACAGGAGATCAATCGCATAGAAACTGGGAGGGAAATCAGAAAAGCCCTCTCCGGCACGGTAAAAAATATTATTGTCATAGCGGCAGCCGCCATTCTCCTGACAAATCTGCTCATATCGACGCTGGTGGTTAATAACAGAAGCAGTATGTCTCCAACCATGAAAGATGGCGACGCTTTAATCGCATTAAGGTGGGTCGGCGTTAAACCCGGCGACGTCATAGCTTTCTACTACAACAATCAGATAATGCTGAAACGGGTGATAGCCAAAGCGGGCGACTGGGTGAATATAGATCAGGACGGCACAGTATATGTAAACGACAAAGCTCTCGACGAGCCGTATATTACACAAAAGAGTCTGGGGAATTGCGATATAGACCTTCCGTATCAGGTGCCTGACGGCTCTGTCTTCGTGATGGGTGACAACAGGGCGTCGTCCGCAGACAGCCGGCTGCAGCAGATGGGACCGATAAACACAAGTCAGATTGTGGGGAAAGTTTTCCTGCGGATATGGCCTTTATCGAGGATAAACTATTTTGGATAACAGACGTTTGCAAGAACTTGTAGGGGCGGGCATTGCCCATCCGTGAAACGGCAATATATGCGGACGCGCGGTGCGCGCCCCTACTTTTTTGATAAATATTAAAAATAAATTTTTTTCGCTAAAAAAACTTAAAAATAGCTGAATTTTGTGACTAATTTGTGAGTGGCGTGTTATATAATAATGACATACAAAATAAATATTGACGGTTTTGAGCGGATAAAGCTGAATAATTTTTAATCGGCGACTATCAGATATTTATTATAACAAATTTACACAAGAATAGGAAGAAAAAAGGAGTAATCAAAATGAAAACAAGAAGTAAAATTTTATCAATAGCACTGGTGGCTGTAATGATTGCAATATTGATGATACCAGTAATGAACGTAGCAGCGGCAGACCCGGTAGATCATCCAATGATACCTGACTCAGTAGGACAGGGATTGACAGATGAAGCAAACACCGACGGTTCCATCGTAATCTCCGCCCCTAACGGTATAAGTTTAGCAGACAGTACTTTCTCTATATATCAAATATATAGATTGGAATCTTTCGACATAGACAATAATACTTATGCGTATACAATCAACACTCCGTTCGAAGGTTTCGACGCATATGTTCATAGTTCTGCCAATAACTTTTTAGTAGACAGCACCTCTGCAAATATAACCCTTCAGGAATATCTCGAAAGCAACACTGTTGATACATCTGACGGACCTGTTTTAGCGGCTGCCAAAGCAATAGAACTCACCCAAGCACTCATGGATTACATAAAAGGCACCCCTGCTCCTACAGATCTTGCTAAATACACAATAACAGCCACCGCACCTTCAACTTTAGCTACAGGCGATACTTTGTCGATAACCGGTATTCCTCTTGGTTATTATATGATTATGAGCGACGATTATAAGACTACAGACCCTAATAATGATACCCCTGTACCTACAGTAAAATCTCTGTGCGTTCTTACTACAACTAACAAAGAAGCTGATATAACAATCAAAGCTGACGCGCCTACTCTTGATAAACAAGTATGGAATGACAAAAAAGACGGAGGAGCAGATTGGGACAACCACACTGACGTAAATATTGGCGATACAGTCAACTTCCAGTTAGTCTCACATGTCCCAGATATGAATGGATATGATTCTTATGTTTTTAACGTACATGATATGATGAGCCCCGGATTAACATATAATGATGATATTGCAGTTTCAATTACAGGAGCTACACTTGTTCCTGCCGATTATAAAGTAGAATATTCAACAAACGGTAATGATTATTACACAGACACCGCAGACACCGATTTGAATTACGTAGTCGGTCAACCATTGTACATTAAAGTTTCTTTTACACATTTTATTGATTATATGGATTTGAAAGGTCACAGTGTTGTAGTGACATATTCAGCAACATTAAATGAAGAGGCAACAATCAACAATCAGAGTAACCCCAACGAAGCATGGTTAGAATACAGCAATAACCCCTATACTGACGATAAGGGAGAAACGCCTCACAGTATAGTACATGTATATACATTTGATATAAACGTGCATAAATATACAGACAACGGGGCTCCTAATACGCCTCTTGCTAACGCAAAATTTGAGTTATACAGAGAGAACGACGTGACCTACAATTCTGTCACTGACAGTTATACTTACAGTAATCCAGTAGAATTCACAACTTATCAAGTGTCCGATCCTAATGTAGAACCTGCTGACGGACTCACAAATATTTACAAAGTCGCCAAAACGACAGATACTAACAAAATTACCGAATTCACATCACCTCTAACCGGTAATATACAATTAATCGGTCTCGAAGCAGGCGTATATTATCTGAAAGAGACAGCGGCTCCTCAGGGATATAATGCATTAACTGCTCCGATAAAAGTTGAAATTACATATACAGTTAACCCTGATACCGGTGTTATGGCAGCAAACGGTTATACAGTAAATGTAACAGATCTTAACCAACCTGCACTTCTTAGAACGGCAGTAGTAGTGTCGGTGGTAAAAGTACAGAACAACACTGGCAATGAATTACCGCATACAGGCGGCATCGGCAGAACAATATTCTACATAGGCGGCACGCTCCTCGTAGTTATTGCAGGTTTCGCTTTGATAGTACGCTCCAAAATATCAAAAAAAGGCAATAAAAAAACGGACGACGATTCCTCAATCATAACAGATTAATTAGTATTTATGTAAATTACAAGTAAGGGCGGGACTACTGAGCGAAGCTCAGTTAAACCCGCCCATTACGGGAAGGAGGGACCTATGAAAAAATTTATTGTCGGCGCATCGTTGGTAGTCTTGTTTATCGCAGGTCTCTCCGTTCTGCTTTATCCGGCTGTCAGCGACTACATAAACTCTCAAAGTCAGTCCCGCGTTATATCCCAATTCAACGCAGAACTTGTTAAATTAAGCGAGACCGACTACAGCGGCATAATTGATAAGGCGAAAGCGTACAACGAAAGTCTTCTGAATAACCCGGACCGTTTCATGCCGACCGACGCAGACCTTAAAGAATACCATTCAATCCTCGATTTCAGCGGCACGGGCGTAATTGGAACTGTTGAAATACCGGAGATAAAAGTAAAACTCCCTATTTATCTCGGAACAGACGACTCCGTTTTGCAGGTCGGGATAGGACATCTTGCGGGTTCCTCGCTCCCTATAGGCGGACCGGGAACTCACAGCGTTTTATGCGGGCACAGGGGACTTCCGTCCTCGACTCTGCTGACAAACGCCGACCAGTTAAAATTAGGCGACACATTTACGCTGAAAATACTGAACGAGACGCTGACTTATCAGGTTGACAACATAGTCATAGTTCTCCCTGAAGATATGTCCGCTTTAGCAATAGACCCGAGCAAAGACTACTGCACTCTGAGCACCTGCACGCCGTACGGTATAAACGACCACAGACTGCTGATACGCGGCATCCGGATATTCCCGGATGACACACAAAGTCCAAAATTGAGCAGTATTTTCGCCGACGCAAGCCGTGCCGGTACAATGACGGGATATTTAATTTCCGCCGCGCCGGTAATATTGGTATCGTTGATATATACGCTCGTAAGAAACATAACGTCAAAAAAAAGAAAGGAAGTGATGACCGGCTTATGAAAAAATTAATCGCGATTCTAATCGTATCAGCTTTCATGTTGTCCGGTATGGGATTCATGTCTTCGGTATCCGCAGCAGATCCGCTGAAATTGATAGTAATTACAAATGATCCTATAGACGGAACTCCAGTGTCAGGAATAAATGTTCAGATTTTTCAGATATCAACTGCTATCGTCAATGCCAATGCCCTCGATAAGGCTGATAAAATAAAATACACTCCAACCAGCGATTTTGCAAACGCGCTTAACGGAGTGCAATTAAACACGGATATCTTCAAGGAGCCTAACCCGACTTTGTCTAAAATTCTAAATAACTATGCTTCTATGTCCGCAGAAGAAAATAATGCCATAGCCGGTATCCTCAATAATTATGCTGCTGTACATGACAATATAATCGAAACCGGAAAGAACCTTACAGATGATAATGGTACGGTAGTGTTTGACAATCCAAACGCAGGTTTGTATTTAGTGACGCAAAAAGTCGATGCAAGTAGCAATAGCGGAAATAACATTAAGTATGAAATGCAGTCATTGTTTATAGTTTCAGTGCCATGTATAGATGATATAGATATAACTAAGCTGAATTATGCAGTTACTGCTTATCCTAAGTTAGTGGAGGTAGGTAAAGTAACCGTCAATAAATATTTCAGCTCGCAATCGGATATGCCTACCGACTCTACTATACATTTTACCGTGCGTTTAACGTCAACGATGAACAGTAATACATATATTGATTTTATCCTTGACAGCCGGCATCAATGGACTTCCAGCAGAGGTGATATTCCTGTAGGAACTTACAATGTTTCTGAGACAGGTATGCCGAGCGGCTACGGACTCGTATCTATGACTGCCACACCGCAAATGTCAGGAAATCAGATTACTGTGAAAAGCGATGCTGCCGTAACGATTAATGTGACAAACAAAAAAACGCCGTATATTCCGCCGACAACACCTGGACCGACTCCGCCGCCGGACAGTGACGAGACAACCACTACGACTGCTGCGACAGAGACAACAACGGAGAAACCTAATACTACTACAACAGAATCTACCACTGAACCCACAGGCGGCACTACAGGTACAACTACGACTACAGGCAGCGAAGAAACTACAACCGCTAAGAATACTGTATTTTCGTCAGAATCCTCTCCTTTGGGTTCTCTGCCGTCTATACCGACCTACGCGACTACAGGGGATCTTATTCAACTCCCAAACGGCTGGTTCGCTGAAGATTTAGGCGACGGATTATACGCAATATTCGACAATGACGGCGTTCCGTTGGGATATGTTCAACTCGGAGACGGCGACGATATAATGACATACGACGTAGAACATAACCTCGTGCCGCTTGATTCTCAAACGACTACTGAGGTTCCTAAATCGAATCCGAAAACAGGCGACAGTATTTATTTGACAGGATTTATTTTCTTAGCCGGTTTGCTCGGCGGCGTTCTGCTCTTGAACAAACGCTATCAATGGATTAAATAGATTTACACATAATTAATTAAATAAGTTTATTTTAAATTCGCGCTGAAGTTCCTCGCATTAAACTTGTAAAATAAGTTTTTAGACAGGGATGCCAGCGCGTTTTTTTATTTTTCAAATAAATTTTTTGTTTTTGCGCTGAAAATATTGAAAATTTGCCCGGTATATGATATAATATCATATATAATAGATGTGTCCGGAAACCCTGATTTACGTAGGGGCGGATGGTAATCCGCCCGTGATTTTACGGGACGATTACTTAAATTCAACGAAGTTGAATTTGTGTCCCCTACAGTTTCCGGACAGATCTAATCAAAAATATAGAATGAGAAAGAATTTATGGAAAAACTTACAAAATATGTGAACCCGAATATCGGGACAATCGGACATCTTCTTCAGGCTACTGCGCCGACCGTTATGTATCCGCACGGTATGATGCAAATCTCTCCGGATTTTAATTCTGTAAACGGCGACAGATATTTAGCCGACAGAATAAAGTGTTTTCCCGTAGGTCCGGTCGCGATCATGCCGACTAAAGGAAATTTAGATACCGGTTCAGATTTTGACCATGACCTTGAAACTTCATGTCCGCACATGTATTCCGTTTATCTCGAAACTCAGAAAATACAGGCAACTTATTCGGTCACTGAGCATTGTGCGATTTTTGAATTTGACTTTTTTGAAAAAAGTGAAAACGTCGAAAATCATGTGATTATGATCGCGCAGGGTGTAAAGGCTGTATCATGCGAAGATAAAATCATGAAAACAAAAGGCAGATATTTTAATATTGACGCTTACGCGCTTTGCGAATTTTCAGAAAAGCCTAAGAGCATTGCGGGAATACGGGAAAATACTTATAAGCTGAGTTTCGGTTCCGCAAAAATTCAAGTTAAAATAGGCATATCTTTTATAGATTCAGAACAGGCGGAATATAATCTGAACAAAGAAATCCCGCATTTTGATATAAACAAAATAATCGAAGACGGCGAAAACAAATGGGACGTCGAATTGAATAAGATAAAAGTCAAAGGCGCTGAAAACGATAAGAGAATATTCTACACCGCGCTTTACAGGTCTTTGCAGAGACCTTACAATTTGTCCGAATACGGCAGATATTATTCGAATTATGACGGTAAAATCCATGAAGATAATGGTTCAGAGTTTTACTGCGGCGACGGGTTATGGGATACTTTCAGATGTCTGCATCCGCTTCAGTTGATTTTAGAGCCTGAAACGCATAAGAGCGTTTTGGCTTCATATATCAGGATGTACGAGCAGAGCGGATTAATGCCCAATTTCCCGTTTCCTCAGGGTGACAGAGCTTTTATGATAGGGTTTCATTCGGCTTCGCTTTTCGCCGACGCTTATGTCAAAAATATAGAATTTGATATCGAAAAGGCATATGAGGGAGTAAGAAAAAACGTCTTTGAGCGTTCGATGCTTCCATGGGTAAACGCTCCGGCGACAGAGCTTGACGAAATATATTACAAAAACGGGTTTTTCCCCGCGCTTGCTCCCGGACAGAGCGAATTTGTTAAAGAAGCGCACAAGTTTGAGGGCAGGCAAGCCGTTTCTGTCACGCTTGAACACAGTTATACGGATTGGTGCGCTTATATTTTAGCCAAAGCGCTGGGAAAGGAACAGGACGCCGAAGTCCTGCTGAAACGCAGTCAAAATTATAAAAATGTGTTTAACCGTGAGACAAAATTCATGGCTCCGAAAACGGCGGACGGCAGATTTATAGAAGATTTCAATCCTAAACTGTCAGGAGGGCAGGGAGGACGTCTGTATTTTTCTGAAAACAATTCGTGGACTTACACGTTCAGCGTTTTTCACGATATAGACGGACTTATCGAGCTTTTCGGCGGCAAAGACGAGTTTGCGGACAGACTTGGCAGGCTGTTTACAGAATCTCCCGGGACGTCAAAATATGATTTTCTTAAGCAATTCCCGGATTCGACGGGACTTATGGGTCAGTATACTATGGGAAACGAACCTGCGTTCCATATTCCGTATTTGTTTAACTATACTGGTAACAGTTGCAAAACTCAGCGGAAAATTCACGAGATAATCAGACTGTGGTTCACCGACCACCCGCTTGGGATATGCGGGGACGAGGACGGCGGGGCAATGTCGTCTTGGCTGGTCTTTTCGGCGATGGGTTTTTATCCGGTATGCCCGGGCAAACCTGTTTATGATTTAGGCAGTCCGATTTTCGATGAGATAATTATTGCCGCAGATAAGGCAGACCTGACTATAAAAGCAGACGGCGCGTCTGGAAGGGCAAAGTATATAAAATCCGCATATTTAGACGGTAAATCGATAAATTTGGAACATCCCGTTATAAAACACGAAGATTTGTATAAAAGCGCCGTATTAAATCTTGAGATGTCTAAATACAATTAATCTGCGCGAAGTTGATTGCGTCAAAAACCCCACGGTATATTGCGGTATATCGTGGGGTTTTTATTTTTCGAAATTGTTGTCGGGAAACTATACTGAACAGATTCAGTTATGTTGGGAATTTTAAATTTTGAAGTAAGGTATTGGGTTGTTCAATGTTTACCTTTAACGTTTGTTTATATGGTGATTTATAATTTATATTAAATTAGTTGCAGAAGCAGCACAATACTATTATAATTAAGATTATCCAGATAATCCATTCGCAGCCGCCTCCGAAAAGACCGTCATTACAGCCGCAGCCGTCTTTCATGCCAAATCCCATTCTCTCACCCCCTTTGTTATTATATTATGCGGCGGGCATGATAGATGTGCAAAGATAAAGAACTTGTTGAAAATTCGACAAACTTTGTTTGTCAGAATTTTCTATCAAGTTCTTTAAAGTAAAGGACGGAGATATTCCGTCCTGTGATAAGTAGGATAAATAGTCAGATTTTACTGAATTTATATCTTTCAACCCAATTTTTCAAAAACCAATCCCGTTCATATATATATTTGTCAACCCACCGCCTGTGAAACCAGTCTCTGTCAATCAGGGTTCTGTCGAGATTTTCCTGATTTTTCCGGTCGGAATCGGTTAAATAAGACTTTCTGCCATTGCGGTTCGTAAATTTACGTTTTATAATTATCATTCCTTTCTGCCATAATAACATAGCAATTAGGCTACACAATAACTTAATAATAGTTTAGTAGTCTAATATTATTATATGAAAAAGTATCGGCGTATGACAAATTAAAGATAATATATTTTACGTATAATACTCCGTTAAATTTTTATGTAAAATTTAATCAGCCTATTGACAAAACAGAAAAATTGATGTAGAATAAGAACAGAGAAATAAAGAATGCGAGCAATCGCAGAGAGTTCACACCTCCCTGCGGTCTGCATAAGGTGAGCCAGCACCATATACAACGGAATTAATCCGCACCCGCATGATTCTATTATACATCATATGGTGAATTTAGTCAATATATATTTGGAATTATGGGTGTCTGTTTTTGTAACGGCTGTGTATGGGGTTTCACCCTGCACGGCGTTTGTTATTTCTCGGCGAGAAATTATCTTTGGGTGGGTGGCGAAGCGTGGCGACGCAGCTTCGTTCACCCGAAGGTAATCCGCTGAGAACATTCACTTAAAAACAAGGGTTAATTCCGATGAAAAAAATAATATGCAGCAAGTGCGAATACTACTATTATGACGCGGAGAATGACGACAAGTACTGCACAACTCAGTTGCCGGGGGAAATGATATCTGCGTATGCAAACTGTGAGATTGATGAACTCCCAAAGCTGATTCCGCAGACGAAGTGCAGGAAGTTCAGGAAAGCAAAGATTTTATATGACCGGAAAGGTAAAAAACGTGATTGGCATTTACAATAACTCCCTGATTAGTGTAATGCCGTCTTTCGGAGAAAGATAGGAGAGTGGCACGTCGAATACTGTTTTTGCGCCGAAATTGCCCTCTTTTGACATACGGGCGGCGGCTCTTGCGTATGCGACAAGATTGCAGGCGGTAAATTCGGGATTGCTGTCGAGTTTGAGCGAAAATTCCATCATATGCTTATTTTCTCCCGTATTTCCGCCTCTGAATACCAATCCTGCGTGCGGCATTTTGGAGTGATTTTTTAACAGTTCTTCTTCGGTGATAAAATGTACGGTCGTGTCGTAATCGGCAAAATAATACGGCATGGTTTTGATGTCGTTTTCTATTTTTGCAAGGTCGGCGTTTTCTTCCGGCACGACATAACATTCCCTCGTATGTTTCTGTCTTGTGGTAAGCTGCGGATTTGTTCCGCTGCGCACTTCTTTTACGGCTTTTTCAGACGGGATAGTGTACTGTACGGCGTCTTTTACTCCCGCCACTTTACGTATTGCGTTGGAATGTCCCTGCGAAACGCCGGGTCCCCAGAATGAATAAGTCGCGCCGTCCGGGAGTATTGCCTCCGACAGCATTTTCATCGCCGAGAAAATTCCCGGGTCCCAGCCTGCGGCGATAACGGCGGTTTTATTTGCCGCCGCTTTATTTATTTTTTCAAAATACTGCGGGATTACGGCGTGAGTGTCAAAACTGTCGACAGTGTTAAACATTGCGGCATATTTGGGACCTTCTTCAGGCAGGTCGGTTGCTGAACCGCAGCACAGTATTATAACGTCGATTTTATCTGTCAAATCTTTTGCGTCGTTGAAAGTATAAACCCGCGCTCCCGGCGTTTTAATTATCGTTCTTTCGGGATTTTTTCTTACAAAAACCGCCGCGAGTTCCGTATCCGGGTTCTGCGGGATGACTTTTTCCACTCCTCTGCCTATATTTCCGTATCCTACTATGCCGATTCTGATTTTCATAAAAATATATCTCTCCTTTGACATAATCAACTTCCGCCTGCGCGAAGGTGATTTTAACTGTTTATAAAATATTTAATATGCTGATATTATACATGTTATTCCTGTGAAAATAAATATCTTTTTGTAAATTTTACACTTGAAATATAAGTCGAGTATCGCTTGCAAAATAAAATAATTATAAAAATTCAAGCAATCGTTGCTTGAATTTTTTGAATTTGTATGATATAATTCTGCCATATACAGGAAACTACATGAGGAGAGAAATTTATGCTGTTCGGTAAAAAGAAATACAACTATCTGAGTATGCTGATTTTGTACTTTAAACTTGTCCCCGGCGCATGTATAATAAAGGTTGTAAATAATATTATCGGGTCGATTATTCCGACATTTAATATAATAATAACCGCAAGATTTCTGAATGCCGCTGTGGCGTCTGTCAGCGACCGAAGCAAATTGAACGAAGTCGTTTTCCCTCTCGGCGCAATTATTGCGATTAGTCTGTTTAATTATTATATCGGGATACTAATGGGAATGTTAAACACAAGAACGGGCAATAAAATACGGAAGATTGTCCAGCCCGCAGTCGCGGAGAAAAAAGCGGCTGTCAGATTCAGGTATTATGAAAACCAGGAGAGCACCGACATAACAAACAGGGCAATGGGGAACTTCGAGGGGAATTTGCAAGGATTTTTCGATCAGATTTTCAACGTTTGGTATATTGTCGCGCAGGTCGGGGGATTTGTGATAGTTTTGGGAATGCAGCTTTGGTGGGCTTCGATTGTGTTTGTTGCAACATGCGTGCCGTCTGTTATTATATCGTATAAATTCGGCAAAAAAAGATATGATACAGACAAAGAAATGACTAAAATCGACAGAAAGGTCGGGTATTTATTCGGCATCTTAACAGGCAGGGACACGATAGAAGAAAGATATACGTACGGTTATACGGGAAAATTAAACGAAGAGTACAAAGAAAAATACGAATTTGCGAGAAACGCGCGTAAAAAAATAGACCGAAGCAGATGGATAAGCATGAAAGTATCGGGGATTATCGCTTTTCTAAGCGGGGTAATTGTCATTGCGTTGCTGATTCCGTCGGCGATATTTCCCGATGCGAGCGGGGCTGTCAGATTGTCAATAGGAATGTTCACATCACTTGTAAACGCTATTTTCGGCATAAGCGGTCAAATGCAATGGGGCGTGCCGTGGCAGATCGGCGATTTCAAATATAAAATTGAATATCTGAAAGATTTGAATAAATTTCTTGAATTTGAGGAAGACAAAAACGCCGCTTGCTTGCCTGATATAAATATCCCGATATTGGAATCAATCGAGTTTAAAAACGTGAATTTTAAATATCCCGGCACAGAGCCTTATATATTGAAAGATTTTAACATAAAACTTATTTCCGGTAAGCATTACGCGATTGTCGGCGTGAACGGGGCGGGAAAAACTACGCTCACAAAATTAATCACCGGACTTTACAAAGAATATGAGGGCGAAATACTAATCAACGGCAAAGAGTTAAAAGAGTATACTCAAGCGCAGTTAAAAGCTCTATCTGCAGTCGTATATCAAGATTTCTGCCGTTATCCGCTCGATTTTTACAACAATATAGCAATAGGAAACGCAAACGACATGCAGAACCGTGTGAAAGTCGAGAACGCCGTAGAGATAATCGGACTTTCTGACGTCGTCGATAAACTGCCGAAAAAATATGAAACGCCGGTTACGAAAATCAAAGAGGACGGCGTCGATTTATCGGGCGGCGAATGGCAGCGAATCGCTCTCGCCCGTCTTATAGTGAACCCAGCGCCGCTGAAAATCCTCGACGAGCCGACAGCCGCGCTCGACCCGATTTCGGAGAGCAGGGTCTACGAGCAGTTCGGCAGTATAATAAATCAGGATAAAAACAGCGACGGGCATATTACGATATTTATAAGCCACCGTCTCGGCTCCACAAAACTTGCGGACGAGATTATCGTCGTATCAGAGGGAAAAGCGGCGGAATGCGGCACATTCAGCGAGCTTATGGCAAAAGGCGGCATCTACGCCGAGATGTTCGCAAGCCAGTCTGAATGGTATAAAGACGGGAACAAACAGGAAATTTCAGAAAGCGCGTAGAATTTGCACCGAAAGCCTCCCTCAGCGATGAAGTCGCTATTAGAGGGGGGTGTCGGCTTTGCCGACAGGGGGAGCTGGAAATGAATACATAATAAAAATATAAAAAAAAAGGGATATTAAATCTTATGTCGTTAGATTACAACCCAAATATAATTCCAAAAGCAAAAGAGTTAAGAAAGAACATGACTCCACAGGAAAAGCATTTATGGTATGATTTTCTGTCAGAATATTCTAAAACATTTCGATTTCAAAGGCAGAAAACAATAAGTAATTATATCGCCGATTTTTATTGCCATGAAGCAAAATTATTTATAGAATTAGACGGGAGCCAGCATTTTACAGACGAAGGAAAAACTTACGATAAAGAACGCACAGAAATTTTGCGGGCATACGGATTGACAGTAATTCGTTTTACAAATTATGAGATAGATAGAAATTTTGACGGAGTGTGTAAATCTATAGATAATTTTATAAAAAATTACGTTGAAAATATGCAGAAGAGTTAATATCCGGCTCCCCCTGTCAGCTTCGCTGACACCTCCCTCTTACCGCGCTTCGCGCTGAGGGAGGCTAAACTTTTCTAAATCCGAAATAAATCTAATAAATCCAAGGAGAAAAACATATGCCTGAAAATACAATAATCGAAAAAAATGGCAAAAAAATCAAGAAGAAGAAAGAAAAAGACCCGATAAATCTGTTTTACATGGCGAAAAAAATATATCCTATGGTAGTGAAATCCAAGCCGTCTTATTATTTTGCAAATCAGGGATTGTCAGTATTGCACGGCATATCGCACGGAGCAAACGTCATGGTTTCTCAGCTGTTTTTTGACGCCGTATACAATGCTTCCCTTGGAAAAGATACGCTTGGCGGCGTTATCATAGCGCTTATATTGTTCGTTTCTTTCAGATTGGCGAGCGATATATTAAACGCCGTACATAATTTTACAACCAACGCAAAATGGATGAGAGTTGTCGGATTTATGAACTCTGAAATAATCAAAAAATCCGCTCTTATCGACCCTGTGGAATTTGAAAATCCCAAACGCTTGGACGATATAAATAAAGCCGCAAACGGCGCAGGCTCCGCAATGCAGCTTGAATTTATAATAACCACGGTCTTTACTTTCTATCTGCCGTATTTCGCGTTTATGGCGGTTTATCTGTACAGTCTTAATCCTATGCTTATACTGTGCATTTTATTTGTTTTCGTCCCGGTAATCACTTCGCAGATTCTGCGTTCGTCTGTGTTCTCAAAACTTGAGGATAAAGTCGCGCCGATAAGACGCGAACTTGACGCGTATAACGACGCAGCAAGCGGCAAAGGTTTTTATAAAGAAACGAGAAATCTCGGTTCTTTTACATATCTCAAAAAACTTTTTACAGACACTTTAACTTCTTTCAATGCCGCCACATGGAAAGCCAACAAAAGAAGCTCGTTAATAGATTTCGGATTCAATACTCTGTCTCTACTCGGTTACGGAGGGATACTGTTTCTGCTTGTAAAATATCTTCTGGCTGGAGAAATATCCGTCGGGGCATTTGCGGCGGTGTTCAATTCCATCGGTATGCTGTTTGGAGTTATGAATGAGATGATAAGCCAGCACTTAGGGAATCTTGCCAACAATTTCGGACTTATACGCAATTTCCTGCGTTTTCTTGATATTCCGACAGATAAACGCCCTGATACAGACATAGACAAAAAAGACGGCATAATCATAGAAAATGTAGCGTTCAGATACCCGAACGCCGAAAAAGACAGCCTGAAAAACATAAATCTGACTGTCAAGCCCGGGGAGACAATCGCAATAGTCGGCGAAAACGGTGCAGGAAAAACTACGCTTGTGAAACTTCTCACAGGATTGTATAAGCCGACAGAGGGAATCGTGACAATCGGCAAGACAAGCGTCGATAATATAAGTTATAGAGCTCTGTTCAGAAACGTTTCGGGAGTGTTCCAGAAATATCAGCGTTATGCGCTGAACCTTAAAGAGAATATACAAGTCGCCGATTTTTCAAGTCAGAACAGCGTCGAGGAAAATCTTGAAAAAAACAATATAGACAAAGACAACAAAGATATATTCCCGGACGGACTTGACACAATGCTGTCAAGAGAATTTGACGGGGTCGATTTATCCGGCGGTCAGTGGCAGAGAGTGGCGATTTCAAGAGGATTTTACAGAGACAGCGACATCATAGTTTTAGACGAGCCGACAGCGGCAATCGACCCAATCGAAGAGAGTGCGATTTACAGAAAGTTTATAGAAGCCGCCAAAGACAAAACGGCGGTAATCGTCACACACCGCATGGGTTCGGCAAAGATAGCCGAGCGAATAGTGGTGATGAAAGACGGCGAAATAGTACAAATCGGCAGTCACGACGAGCTTATGCAGACTGGGGGACTTTACGCCGATATGTATAAAGCGCAAGCCGGGTGGTATAAGTGAAAATGAATCTGCAGGAGTGGCTATACTCACCCTGCTGAGCTTCACTTAGTCTGTCAGTGTGTTGTTCCTGCAATTAATTTCACATGAGCGGCTGGGATTTATTTATGTAGGAGTGAATTTTATTTAATGCCTGCTTTTCAATTCTGGATACATAGGAACTCGGTTATGGTAAACGGTTAAACCTGATTAAATTCACTGAAAGCCCAGTAAATTATAACCTGTTTGTCCGATGTAAGTTCTATCCGCTCAATCAAACTGAAAACAAGTTCTTTGTTTATTTCGATTTCGCTGATGAATTTTCCCGCGAGTTCTTTCGCTTTTTCGCGGTTATCGACTTTATTTTCAGACTTTAATTTTAGAATCTTTAACTTTTCGGTCATATTTTCGCGGTCTTCTTTTAATTTGCCGTAAATTCTTTCAAAATCTTTAGGAGAAAGTACGCCGTAAAGTTTGTCTGTATAAACTTGGTCTAATTTACCTGTCAAAAACTCTATTTTTGATTCAAGTTCTTTTATTTCGTTTTCACCTTTGGAATTTGCTTTGCATTTGGCTATTTCAATCTCTGCGATATTTTGCATCTCCGCAAGATTTAAATATTTCACACAAACTTGTTTTACCTGATTTAAAACGGCGTTTGTAACATCTTCGACTTTCGCGTAATGTACTGTGCATTTTTTTTCGTTTGTAAATCGCTGATAAGTTCTGCATACAAAGTATAAAACTTCTCTGTTTTTCGCTAACTTACGATTTATTACAGACATTACATAACCGCATTCGTGGCAATAAATTAACCCTTTTAATAAATAATTATGCGTTCTTTCTCTGATTTTTCTACGCTTGGATAATAACATCTGCACAGTGCCGAAAGTGTCTTTATCAATAATAGCTTCATGCGTGTTTTCGAC
>Ga0123357_10000466_pt1 | contig 39329 bp, 37 predicted proteins | sample TergutEmb28metaG_FD_89873 | JGI IMG/M metagenome (GOLD analysis project Ga0123357, IMG submission 89873) | Embiratermes neotenicus P4 segment gut microbial communities from Petit-Saut dam, French Guiana - Emb289 P4 | ecosystem: Host-associated > Arthropoda: Insects > Digestive system > Gut ...
CTCACCAAGGGCAGCCTCTAACCAGCTCATGCCCTCTTTCTCGCCGACATCCACCCCGATGGAAAGTCTCTCCCGCTGTCCTCTGCATGAGCGAGCTCTCTCCGCCTAATGGAGCGGCATTGCATCTAGCCCGGATCATTCATGACGCGATTGCGATAGGCGGTCCGATCCTCTTGCTGCAAAGGCGTACGGCGCTCCTCGGACCTGCGGCGTACGTTACAGTACGCCTCGGTCCTGCGATACGGCGTGCGCCCTTTTCGCTGCGGTCTCGGTCGTCTGCAGAAATCGCGTCGTGAATTATCCGGGCTAGGGCCGCCGGTCGTTTGCCTCGTCATCGGAATTGCCGGATCGAAATTCATCCATGACTGACCAAGGGATGATCCACACTGCTCCTCACAACGGAACATACCGCGCACACACAACCCGGTTTTCCGTTGTTTCCCAAGCAACACATTCCTTCATCTAGACCCGAATTTCGTACCGGAGCCCTGGCACGCTTTGTGGGTACAGGTCTGTGAAGCGGCGACAATCGCTGCGTGAAGTCCCGATTAACCATCCAAACCCAAGCGGTGGTGCGGAAATGATGCTCAAAAAGACGCGTGGCGCAACCATGGTAGAGTACGCGCTTCTCATCATTGCAGTCATGGTTCTCGCGGCCGCCGCGTATCGCCAGCTCGGTCAGGGCGTGAATATAAATGGAGCGAAGGCAGCCGCGACGCTCAAATAGAGCGCCTTAAGTCGCGGATCGAGAATTCTGCCGAATTTCAAGCGGCGAAAGCATGTCAACGAGCTTTGCTCCTGCCATTTGAGGTGGCGCATCACGGCGCCGATGGGCCGAGATCTGCTGCATAAAGCCATTTCTCGTCTTTGAAAATGACATTACGCGTCAACAGCAAACGAAGGGATGATTCAATGAGGCCACTTTCCACCACGATAGCAGGCACCCTGGCATTGTCCTTGGGTTTGATGTTTTTGCCACGCTCGGCGCTGGCAAATCTCCCCGGAACGCAAGCAGCTCCCGATCGATGGTATTACAGCACTGACTTCGTTTTTGGAAGCTGTCTCAAAGATTCCCAGAAATGCAGCGCCGCCTACGGCAACGCGGCCGCAGCGTGCAGCGCCGAAATCAACGCCTGGAACTCCACCTACGGCGACTCCGTAACCTACCAGGGCGTGGAGTCACAATACGTATGCAAAACCGACAATGTTGGGATCACTTATTGGGCGATTCCGGGATGCTCGAACGGCCAGCTTTCTTGGGCGGCCGATCAAGGAACCTACGTGTGCACGATGTGTCCCCAGCAAAGCCACCCTGCGAGCACGGGCGACGGCTGCGCATGCGATGACGGTTATTCCGAAAACAATGACCATACAGCGTGCGTAAAACCCATTGTCGTTGGTTTTTTCAATGGGATTAAGACAACACCTGGCGGAGCCGCAAGCTCATTGCAGGCCATCGACGACTTGATGGGCCCAGATCGAAATGGCACCCCGCTAAACTACCAGCTCTTTTACAACCAGACCAACGGCTTCCTAGAGGATGTCGCGGAGGTTTTTGAGCAGCGCAGCGCTGAGCTCGACGGCGCACTCAACAATCGCTGGGAATACTTCTGGGATATGCTTTCGGGTCGCCAAAATGACTCCGATTCCTTCCTCGGTCGCCTTGTCAACGCAACCAAAAACTGGGCCACCGGTGGCACCATTGGCGCCTTTGCGGGCGTTATCGATGGCCTCTCCAATGACATCCTCGGCAAAGCGGCAGCTTGGTTGGCAGGCAAGATAAGCGATCCGCCCACCGAAGCCGATTACGCCGCGCACCTGGCCAAGCTCAATAGCCTTTCCAGCACGAGCAAAGGCTTCGTATTGGTGGCGCATTCGCAGGGGAATCTGTTTGTCAACCATGCTTACGACGGTTTCGCCGCTGCCCATCCAGAGTCGCCCACCAAAGTGGTGCACGTGGCACCGGCCTCTCCCACGCTCCGGGGAGATTATATTTTGTCAAGCTCCGATCTGGTCATCAACGCATTGCGCATTCAGGGCATCACCTCCGTGCCACCCATCAACTGGACCAACCCACCGAGCACCAAAGACCTCCTCGGCCATGGTCTCGTAGAGATCTACTTAGACCCCGGACGCGATGGGCGCGCCAGAGTCCAGACGATGACCACCACGGCACTCGATGCGGTCAACAACTGAGCCAGTTTCCTCGGGAGAACGAAGATGAAATCGCGAAACACTCATCGGACCGCAAACCATTTCGCCATCTGCGCGGCCGCATTGCTGGCCACATTAACCGCATGCGGGAAGGACAGCTCCAACTCATCCCCGCCACCATCCTCCTTGACAGATGGGATTGCTTCTCTGGAGGCCAACGGCACGCTCCCGAAACTGGATCGCTCGACGGACGTTGCCGGGCCGGACGCTAACGGCAACGGCGTGCGCGACGACATTGAAGCGTGGATCAATACCCAACCCGTCACAACCGACCAGAAAACAGCACTCATGCAGAACGCACGGGCGTTTCAGCATACGCTGACGGTCGATCTGACGGATGCCACCGCGTTGGAGAGCAGCAGGAACGAGCTCATGGCCGCCGTACACTGCGGCAGCAGCCGTTTCCCAGCCTTTGCCGATTTCTATCCATACAACCAAAAAATAGAAGCCATCACGGCCAATACACGCGAGCGGGCGATGCGGTATATCCAATACAATGTCGCCTCCTCGGAAACATCCAATACACTGCCTAATTACGACACCTGCGAACCGTAAAACCGACCGCTCTCTGGCAAGCTCGGCCGAGATCCCTATTTGCAGAGGTGCCCTTCCGCCCAAGCACGGCGGATAGGGCCCGTCAGGATGAACGATGAGGTGCAGCCGAGGCGGACCCTAAGAGCGTGTGGACGTTGCACCTGATAGCTGAGGCACCCTCGGCGCGAGCTTGTCATAGATGTGAGCTGGTTGCACGCATCGAGGTGTGACCGCTCCTTGAATGCCTTTCATGCTCACGGTACCCTGGTCGATGAAATGAGGTCGTTGTTCGCCGCCGTCGTCCTCACGGCATTCGCTATATCAAGCTGCAAAGACCTCGATCCACCGCCGCCTCCACCATTCGACGTCTACATCAAGGTGGAGAGCGATCCGGGCCACCCTGTCGTCGGAGCCACCGTTACGCGCGCATCGAACGTTCTCGCCACGACGGGCCCAGACGGCCGCGCTATGATCACGCTTACGGGCGCCGAAGGCGATACCACCGATGTCATGGTCAAATGTCCGGAGATCTTACAGTCACCGACAACGCCCACGACCATTCGGCTTACGCGGTACGCCGATCCAAAGAAAATGCCCGAATACGCCGTCTTCTGCCCACCCCTGCGCCGGCACATCGTGGTTGCCATTAGGGCCGAGAACGGCGCAAACCTTCCCGTCAAATACTTGGATAAGATCGTTGCGCGAACGGACGTTTCGGGCGCCGCCCATTTCCTTCTGGACGCCATGCCGGGCGAGAAGATCGTCGTAACACTCGACACGAGCGAAGCACGGCGGTTGAGTGCTCAGCAACAAAACCCGTCCACGGCGTTTTTTGCCCGCCCCGCCGACGAAATCCTGGTTTGGGAGCAAAAGTTCGTGCTCGACAAGGTGAAACCGATCGGAATCCGGCGCGGACCTTGTCCCGTCGCGTGCGAGATATGTCCCCCGGGTTGCCCCAGAAGATAAGACCGCACGGCGGCGTAAATGTTGAGCTTCCGATAAGGTATCCGGATCTAAATTTGTCCATGATTGTTCTCGAAATGATCCAGATTGACGCAAACAGCGGAACTTTCGGCGTGCAAGCAACTGCCGAAATTTCGTTGTTTTCTAAGCAACACTCTCCTTCCGACCGTCTCCCACACCACGGCAACGCGTTGGCACATCTCGTGGATATGGTTGCCTGCGAAGCAACGAGGCAACGCCTCAAAGTGTTTGGTTGGGCGGCTTGCTCAACCCTTTTCAGCAGTAACGAAAAGAAGGAGAATTCCCATGTCCAAGGCCCAGATGATGCTCAAGAAGACGCGTGGCGCAACGATGGTGGAGTACGCGCTTCTCATCATTGCAATCATGGTTCTCGCCGCCGCCGCGTACCGCAAGCTCGGCACTCAGGTGCAGGCGAACGCAGACAAGTCGACCAGCACGCTCGCCCAGTAAGAATTCGTCACAACGCTGGAGCGGTAGCGCGACGTTTGAAAATTCTTGGTCGGATGATGCATCCGACTTCCGATAACCGAAATGAAGAGAGGGAGAATTCCCATGTCCAAGGCCCAGATGATGCTCAAGAAGACGCGTGGCGCAACGATGGTGGAGTACGCGCTTCTCATCATTGCAATCATGGTTCTCGCCGCTGCCGCGTACCGCAAGCTCGGCACTCAGGTGCAGGCGAACGCAGACAAGTCGACCAGCACGCTCGCCCAGTAAGAATTCGTCACAACGCTGGAGCGGTCTTCGCCGCGTCGTCGCGGAGTACGCACCGATGAACGAGCCGTATGCCCACGTCTTCTTGGTTGTTGCGGTAGCGGTGAGTGCGGTCGCAGCTTGGTTCGATTGGCGCCGCGGCGAAATTCCGAATTGGCTTACTTATGGTGCTCTCGCTCTTGGCCCGCTAATTCATATGGGCCGAATGCTTGCGGCCCGCCAAACCATGGAGGCAGCGCTTACGGAGGGTGGTTTCTCCATCGTAGGCGCGCTTGTGTGTGGCATTGTTCCGGTCATCCTTTATCGGCAAGGAGCCATTGGCGGTGGTGACGTCAAACTTCTCGTGGCCATGGGGGCACTGCTTCAAACGATGTACGGTGTGGAAGCTCAAATGTACGGCTTTTTTGCGGCCGCGATCGTAGCTCCTGCCCGTCTTGCATATGAGGGTAAGCTTCTCTCAACCCTGAAAAATGCGTTGACTATCTTTGTCAATATGTTCCGGCCTGCGTCAAAACAGGAGGCCGTAGCGGAGTCAACCCTTTCCTGGTTTCGTCTGGGGCCTCCCCTGGCTTTCGGGGTTGCACTCACCGCCTATCTTCATTGGTAGGCCTTTTGCATAGCTTAGGTGACTACGGCACATGCTTCCTGGAAGCATGGACGCCAAGGAGATCATCATGATGCGTTGGCTTCAATTGCGTGCACGGGTTCGTGGAAGGCGCGGCGTTGTCATGGTGGAATACGCCCTCCTCCTCGTCGCCGTCGGAATCCCTACGATAGTGGGATTAGGGTTAGGCGGCGCTCGTATGCTTACCGGCTACGTGCAAACGCGAAACGCCATCCTCCAACCCAACCCATGAGTGCTGCCATGTCGAAACGACAATCCTTGCAGGGTCGCGGAGTTCGGGGTTTTCATCGTGACCGGCGCGGCGCGGTGCTGGTGGAGTTCATTGTCGCGTTTATGCCTCTGATGATCACGTTTTCTTCGTTTGCGCAGATGGCGCAAATCGTAACGGCGCGCCTCATGCTGAGACACGCAACCGTTGTCGGTGCGCGCGCAGCATCCGTCATTTCGAATGCAAATAACAATACGCCAGACCAAAAACAGGGCAATAACCAAGATGAAATTAAAGCTGCTGTGATAGCCGCTCTCGGTCCGACGGATCCGAAGACAGGTCTTGGTCTCTGGGAGAAGACCATGGGGGACCTGACGGTCGATGTTAACGACCAGTCGAGCTGCGACGATCCCTATGGGCTGGTCACTGTGAGAGTTCGCGCGAATTACCGATGTGCCGTCCCCTTCGGGAATCGCCTCGTGTGCGGCCTCACCGGCACGCACCCAATTGATGATCAGCTTGGATTTCCCCATCAAGGCGCTCGTTACGCAGACGGTGGAGGCGCGAAATGTGGCAATTGAGTCCTACAACCGCGAACGGAAGTTCGGTCATGTTTCGTGAACTCCATGAAGACCAACGCGGAGCCATCATGCTGATGGGACTCTGCATGTCGTGTTTTCTGATCGGCGCGCTCTGGTTCATCATTGGAGTGGGTGACGCCATTGTCTTCCGTGACATGATGCAAGAAGCCGCCGACCATGCAGCTTTCACATCTGCGGTCGTGCACGCGAAGGGGATGAACTTCATCTCGGCGTGCAATCTCATTTTGCTCGGAGCAATACTGGTCCACATTCTGTTGGGTATTGCCAACGATATTGCGCTCGCGGCCTGCATATTGTGGTGGCCCTCATGTCCGGCTTACATTGAAGTACATGACCTCTATACGGGATACGCCAAAATCCTGAAAAGTGCCATTGCGCCAACAATTCATAAGATTGAGCTGGTCGCCGCATATTCATACCCATATCTCGGTTTTGTGGACGCCGCGAATATCGGTTCAGACTACGGCAAGTTCGGTAACCCCAAGCGGGACGTGCTTACAGCTGCCATAAGTCCATCGATGGCACCAACTGGTGTGCTAAACTTATTCAGTGGAAAGTCCTCCTCAAAAACGAAGGTAGGTCTTCCGGTCGAGCCAAAGCCATACGACTCCGTTTGCGATAGAATAGCAAAAGGAGGCGTTGACTTTCTAATGGAGACCATCGGGAAGAATCCAAACAGCAAAACCGCAAAGTTCGCCAAAGGCATTATTGGCGGGATACTTAAATTCCGCTATTGCAATTCGTGCGGGGCGGACAGCAACAAAGATGGGACACCTGTCGACAACTCAAAGATCGACACTAGCTCAAAGCATGCCGCGGGCGATCTTGCGAATACGATGAAAGACGCCAACAAGAAAATTGGGGAGGGGAATGCCGAGATTGCGGCAAACAACCAAAAGAATGGCACGTCGGACAGTCCGGTCGATGGAGTCGCGAATAGTGTGATCAACTCTGCGTTTAGCGCCGCGTGCAGCGGCTCATTTGATCCTGGTTTCGACACATGGTGGGGCGAAGACGGTCCCCTCGTGCCGTGGTCGCAGACAGCGAACGGCAGTGCATGGCAGCAGGTTTGGGCCATTAATTGGGCACCGTCCTATCAGGACACAAGCACACACCGCGTGGCGATTGCCAAACGCATGAGCGAACGCTTGGTTGGTCAGGAGGATGCGCCACAATCCTCATATTACGCTCAAGCGGAGTTCTATTTCGATTGCGCAAACCAGTGGAGTGACACCAATTGCGACGGCGACGACAATGCTGGCTACCAAATGCGATGGCGCGCGCGGATGAGGCGCTTGCAGCTGCCGGAATATGGGCAAATGCTCGCAGGCTTTGGCCTGGGTTTTCTCGAGAACATGAAGGGCTTCAAAGACCTTCAGAGCCTCGTGACCAACAAATTGGGAAGCCTTATTGGCATCGACCAAATTAGTGGTGTACTCTCAAAAATTGTTGGCACAGGCGGATACAAGGGCGCCGTGGGCGCAAGTACAGATATGCTCCAGGACTGGATAAACGGACAGCTCACCGGTTCGTCGCTCGGCCCCAACAAGTCAGGCAGCTATCACTAAGGGAAAAACGATGAACCACAGCATCTCCCACCTTGGTTTGGCACCCAGCGTTCGCCGACGTTACAAATGGATGCGCGGCGCGGCACTCGTTGAGGCCGCCGTTGTGATTCCCGTCATGCTCGTGTTCCTCGGGCTCATCGTTTTTGTCCACAAAGCGTATGACACAAAAATCGTCAAGCAAACGAACACGAGAGCGACCACTCTCTACTACGCGTCGCACAATTGTAAAGGCAACGTGCCTGACAGCCTTAGCCCTTCGGGGGTTGGCACTAGCTCACAGGCCGACCCAGTGGCCGGCGATGGTACTGTTCAGAAAGGCGGTTCGAGTACAAAGCTTGATGCCACCGCAGGCCTCCAAACGGCCTGGAACTATGCGCACGTAAAACCTGAGGATACAACCGTAACCGGTAGCGCCTCCAACGATCGCAAGATTGTTTCCCTTTCTCGTAATGTTCACTCGGAGTCTGAAGTCTACTGCAATGAGGACGTGTGGAGTGGCGCACTGGGGAATAATCCAATAACGGCGGTTTACGCTGCAGGCAAGGAGCTCTTCAGCCAAGGCGCCGCCGCATTCGGTTTTTGAGAGGGTACGACTATGTGGTTAATTCGCACTTCACCCAAGCGAGTACGACACGTAAAGGGGTTAATTCGAGCAGGCGCCTATGTTGGGCTGGTCAGTCTCGTGTTCGGCGTGGTGCAGCTTCGCTCGGCGCGAGCGGAGGTCGGTGATCGCTCAATAGAATTCGGGCGGCAAATGATGCAGCTCGCCAATGCAACGAACCGCGACCTCAATAAGCTAACATTCAATGGCCAACCCATGTGGCTCGGAAGCGGTATTGCGAACGACTCCACCGCAGCGATCCTTGATCGCTACGAATCGTATTGCTCGAAGAATATCGCGCAGCCAACGGAGAGCTGGCGTGAGCTCGCGAACAAGGCAGACGCTTCGGTGGATAAGAGCTTCATCTCCACTGGCATCATGCGATCGGGTACCAAGACCGGCGACGAGGGTTCCGTCATTTGCTTCACAAAGGGAGAAAATTCGAAGGGCTCTGTCGCAGATGCGGTCCGCGCGTTTGGCGAAACGGGCCAACTCGGTGCATTCGGCAACTTACGATATGCGTACGCTAAGAAAACCGAAAGCGGCCGTACACTCGTGCTTACCGCGTGGACCGACGACAAATTCAACCTGAAGGATCTGGTCCCTAAGGAAGGCAAAGATGCGGGCGGGGCGGACTTCCCCGAACTGCCGAGGCCGCCAGCAAGCCTCCGTATATTCGCGGCTCAAGTCGAAGGCTCGCCGTTCGGTGTAAATATCTACCAGAGTCAAGATGCGCCCACAGAAGTCGCCGCATTCTATGATAACGAGATGATCCGGCGCGGCTGGCGCGGCTTCGACCCGAAGTTCGAGGATAAAGACGTCGACCGCTCGTTTGCTCGCCTCTACGAACGTGAGGGAGTCGTTCTGACCCTGGTTTCTGGGGTGAGAGACGGTGCCACGGTGACAGCTCTCGGCCTTGCGGGTGCGAGCGCGCACGATGGGCTCGGCGCAAAAAACGACGTGTCTCAATCTCAATAAAGATGTCTGCTGTGGCTCCACCTGGGTCGGGACCTTAAGCCGTGCCTTTAGGCGTTGATGACCTTCAGTGTTTTGCCAATGGCCTTCACACGATCGAAAGCAACGTGTAGTATCAAGATCACATGAATCGTCGTGCTCTGCTTATCGCCTTTGCGGTCGGAGCCTTAGGTCTTGTGCTGTTACTTCTTTATCAACAGAAGTTCGAGAGCGCGGCCTCTGGCGGTGAAAAAGTCAAGCTGCTTATCGCGGTCAAACGAATCGAGCGCGGCAAGCCCATCGCCGACGACATGGTCTCGCTCCGCGAGGTCCCCATCGCATACGTCGATGAGCGCGCCATTCGCGGCACGGACAAAAACAAGATTTTAGGACTGCGAATAGGCAATACGGTCAAAGAGCAACAAATGTTGCTTTGGACAGATCTCACAACGGGTTCGGATGATCGAAAGGACCTGAGCGCGCTCGTTTCGCCCGGTTCGCGCGCAATCTCAATTCGAGTGTCGCGAGATGAGTCGAGCGTCGCGCTCGTACGGCCAGGCGACTATGTCGACGTCATTGGCGTGCTCGGCGGTGGTGCCGCCAGCCCCGAAAAGAGCAGCGCTACGGTCCTGCTCCAGCGCGTGCTGGTTCTTGCCGTTGGAAACGACACGTCGCCAAATTCGGTCGAACAACGCGGCAGCAGCAACAATCCCATTGAAAACATGTTGACGTTGAGTCTCTCGCTCGGAGAAGCGCAGATTCTTTCCCTTGCGGCCGATCGCGGCAAGTTGACAGTTGCAGTCCGTAATCCCGACGACCAGCAGAAACCCGCCGTCTCGGATATTGACTCCGTCGTCGAAGCAAAGAAGAAAGTCGAAGTCACAACGAGACCGCAAGGGCCCACCAAGATCCCCAACTTCGGAGCACCGCAATGATGCGTACGTCGAAACGTTCCCGCGCGCTTCGCGCACTGCTCGCCATTTGCGCGTGCACACCCGCAGCCCTGGTTACAGCGTATCCAAAGCCCGTGTTCGCTCAAAGGGGCGCCTCGCACGAAGAGATTACGCTCGCTGTCGGCGAATCGAAAACGCTCTCGACAGCCGGGGTAAAAGAATACTCGGAAGGCGTCAAGGGCATTGCCGACATCTCGATGGCGAGCGATTCGCGAACGTTCATCATCACCGGCAGAAAGCCCGGCACAACCACGTTCCTCCTCATCAAGAACGATGGTTCGCAAACAAGTTACGACATTAGCGTAGCAAACAAGAATCCGGCAATTGTCGAAAACGAGCTTCGCGATTTCGTCAAGCCTTTTGGTACGGTGAGAACGCGCCGCGCCGGAGCACGCATCTTCCTCGAAGGCACCGTCGCAACCGACGCCGATCTCAAGAGCATTCAGCAGCTTTTGCCCACGTACGCTGGCCAGGTCGAGTCTCTCGTCACCGTCGGCGTCTCGGAACGAAAACTCCTTATTCGATTGGATTTCTTCTTCGTCCAATATGAAAAGACGTCCGGATACCAAGCGGGGATTGGCTGGCCCTCATCCATCGGTGGCGTTTATAATAATATGCAAGTTGTCCAGAGCAACTTCAGCTACGATTTCGTTTCACGTGTAACAACGGCAGCCAATGCGTCCATTGTCAACCAGCCACTCCCGTCGCTGGACATCGCGTCGCACCATGGATGGGCAAAGGTGCTCAAGCAGTCGAGTGTCATCACGGCAAATGGAAGCGAAGCAACATTCCAAAATGGCGGGGAGTCGAACTTTATTCAAAGTATAGGCCTTAACATGGGGCTCGTGAGTGTGAAATTCGGAACGAATGTTACCGTGCTGCCTCGATACGATTCGGCCACGCGTGATGTCGAGATCAAGCTCGGCGCCGACGTGGCTGACTTAACTCCTCCGGCCGTCGCAAACGGGCCACCTAGCCGCACTACAACAAAGCTGGAAACCCAAGTCACACTCAAGCTTGGTCAGGCACTCATTGTGTCCGGCATCAAGACTGCTTCGCAACGGCACAACGTCAGCGGCCTGCCGGGTCTCAGCGAGATTCCGATTCTCGGCATTCTCTTCGGAAGTCATTACCAAGAGAAGGACGAGACAGAGGGCGCCGTGTTTATCGTACCAAGCGTCGTCGATACGGTCCCGAAGAGCGCCATCGAGCTCATTAACAATGCCATGTCGACTTATAAGGATTACGGTGGGGCGTTTTCGTCTGCCGACATTTCGTCTGTCGACGCATATCCGAAAACGCCGCCATCGGCGAAGTAGGTGCAACGAAGTCCCATGCAGGTACAAGTCGTCATTCGGTCCGACGATGGGATGCAGAGGACCGAGATCTGCCCTGCTGACGGGGTGATCACGATTGGTCGACACCCGCAGTGCACGCTGCGGCTCGACAGCGATCTCGTCTCCCGACAGCACGTGATCGTGCGACCAGGCCCCAACACGCTCCACGTCGAGGACGTGTCACGAAACGGAACCATCGCGGGCGATATTCTCTTGCGACGCGACATCGTGGAGATCCCCTACGGCACACCTGTTGTCGTTGGCGATTTCACCGTCATCATGTACCCGGCCGATGACGGTTCCGCACCGGGCAATATCGCGCCCACCGTCGTGCCACCGGTCCCGCAAACACATGCGAACAGTGGGATGTTTCGGCCCAGCGCGAATCGCACAACTGGCGTGCCTGCGACAAACGGAGCAAGCGCCCCCATTCTCGCGCACGTGGGAGGAAACCCACCACCGCAAGGCATCCACCTCGCTGCGCGTGGAGAAGACGATGAACGCAAGAACGATGTCGAACTTCGCCGCGACATCCACAAGCGGCTGCTCGAATACCTCGATCTTGCAACCATCGATGCAAAGCAGCTCGACGATCCGTCCATGCGCCCGAAGGTGCTCGGCGCGCTTCGTCGCATCATCGAAAGCTTGGCGGATCGCATTCCGGCCCGCATGGATAAGGACACGCTCATCGGCGAGCTCGCCGATGAGGCGCTCGGGCTCGGACCGCTCGAGCGATTCTTAGGCGACGCGACGATTACCGAGGTCATGGTCGTCGACCCGAATACGATTTACATCGAGCAAAATGGCAAGATTGTGCTGTCGCGCTCACGCTTTACCGACGACGAGCGCGTGCGTGCTGTCATCGAGCGCATTGTCACGCCGCTCGGGCGGCGTATCGACGAATCTTCACCGCTCGTCGATGCGCGCTTGAAGGATGGATCGCGCGTCAATGCCGTTATCAAACCCATCGCACTTCGCGGCTCGTGCATCACCATCCGCAAGTTCTCGAAAGTCCCGCTCACGCTCGACAAACTCATTCAATACGGATCCATTACGAAACGTATGGGGACGTTCCTCACGCGCTGCGTGCACGCGAAAAAGAACATCGTCATCTCGGGAGGCACGGGCTCTGGTAAAACCACGCTACTCAACGTGCTGTCCGGTGCAATCCCGGCCGACGAGCGTATTGTCACCATCGAAGACGCCGCCGAACTTCAACTCAAGCAGCCGCACGTCGTATCGTTAGAAACGCGACCCGCAAATCTCGAAGGGCGTGGAGAGTACACCATTCGCGATCTCGTGAAGAACGCGTTACGCATGCGACCCGATCGCATCGTCGTGGGTGAGTGCCGCGGTGGCGAAGCGCTCGACATGCTGCAAGCGATGAACACAGGTCACGACGGCTCGCTCACGACGACGCATGCAAACTCCCCAGAGGAAGCACTGAGCCGCCTCGAGACACTGGTGCTCATGGCCGGCGTGGACCTACCTGTACGCGCCATCCGCGACCAAATTGCCTCCAGCATTCACGTCATCGTGCAACAAAGTCGACTGTCAGACGGTTCGCGGCGTGTGACCGCGATCAGCGAAGTCATCGGCATCGATCAAGACACTGGCGAGATCGAGCTTCGTCACATCTTCCAGTTCGTACGTACCGGAACAGGCGCGGGCGGCAAAGTGGAAGGCGAATACCGTGCAACTGGATATTTACCCTCGTTTTTGCCATTGTTTCTCGTGATGGGCCTCGTGAAGAAGGGAGAGCCGTACCTGTAATGAATACGGTAAAGCACATTCTTCATTTGCTCACGTCGGTGCCCGTCATGCGTTGGGGCGGCACGATATTGCTCACGTTTGCGATTTTTCTGGCAACGCTGCAGATGATCACCGACGAAACGGGGCTGCCTTATCGGTATTGGGGGCGCTACGTTGGCTGGCTCGAGCGCAAGCTCCGCTCGATGTTCATCTTCACACCCGGCCGCCTTATTGCGATGGGCCAGCTCATCGCGATGTTCGGTATCGTCACGGGTGCTCTTCTTTTCGATTTGCCATTGTGGTGGGGATTCATCATCCTGATAGCCATCAGCCCCGCCATTTATATCGAGACGGAGCGACGCAAGCGCATCACCATGATTGAAGACCAGCTCGACAACTTCATTCTCGCGCTTGCCAACGCACTCAAGTCAACGCCGAGTATCGGCGCTGCGTTCGGCTCGGTCGTGACTGTCGTCGACGATCCCATCCGCAAAGAGATCGATCTTGCGATTAAGGAAATGAAGATTGGTTCAACGCTCGATCAAGCGTTGCTCCACATGGCATCACGCGTTGGTAGCCGGGAGTTGGATTCCGCCCTCTCCTCCATACTCATCGGTCGACAGGTGGGAGGGAATCTGCCGCGAGTGCTCGAAACCACGGCACATTCACTACGCGAGATGAAACGCCTCGAGGGCGTCATCAAAACGAAGACGGCCGACGGACGCATGCAATTGTGGGTCATCGGTGCACTGCCAGCCGTTGTTTTGGTAGCGCTCGGCACGCTTTGGCCGGGCTATTTCCGACCCCTCACACAAAGCGTGACCGGATACGCCATCATTGCCGGCGTGTCCGTGTGTTGGGTATCCGCACTCATCCTCGCTCGTAAAGTGCTCTCGGTGGATATCTAAAATAGTCGCCATGGGATTGTCAAAACTTGTCGGCCCAAACATCTATACATTCGCGCTTCGCGCGAGTGCCACGTTGCTCGTTGCCGTCGCACTCGTTGCCGCAACGTACATTGTAGTAAACGCGCCCACTCGCGTGGCAAGTCGCCTTGGCTTACGCGGACTCAAACGACAGCGCGCGCTACAAACGAACGAGGCATGGGCGAACATCGAACCCCTCGTGCGCTGGCTTGGCGTTCGCGTCAGCGGTATCCCAACGGACGAACAGCGCGCCGCACTCGATCGCCAAATTTCCCTCGCAGGAGACTTCCTCGGTCTTACCCCGGACGAATACCTCGCACTCTTCATTCTTTCGGGATTCGGCGGTGCTATTGGGGGAGCCGCCGCCGGATTCATGCTCGACATGGGTGGACTGCTCGTCGTCGTCGGAATCGTCATTGGGCTTGGCATCCCGTACATGGTCGTCAGCGGCGAAGCGCAGGAACGATTGAAAAACATCAGCCGCGGCCTGCCGTACGTCATCGATCTCATGGCGTTGGCCATGGGCGCGGGACTGGATTTCCCCGGTGCTATCCGTCAGGTCGTCGAGAAATCGTCGAACCCCGAAGACCCGATTGTCGAGGAATTCACGCTCATCTTGCAAACACTAAATCTTGGCCGAACACGCAAGGACACTCTCCTGGAATTTTTGAGGCGAGCGCCCACGGCCGCCGTATCGGAATTCGTCAACGCACTCGTGCAGGCAGAAGAGCGCGGAAATCCGGTTGCGGAAGTGCTCTCCATCCAGGCCGCAAGCTCGCGCACACGCCGCTCCGTGCGCGCCGAAGAACTGGCCGCCAAGGCCGGAGTGAAGATGACCGGCCCCTTGATGCTCGTCTTCTTCGCGGTCATGGGTCTCATCATGGGCCCGGCCATGATGAACATCACAGGTGATTTGTAAGAAGGCGTTTCCATCGGAGTTATTTCATGCGTGTCCTGAAATTCCAAATCCGCCTTCCCTCGGGACAGGTTGAGCAACTCAACATTGAGGCTGAGCGTGTTCTCGTTGGCAGCGGTGCTCATTGCGAGATCCGGTTGCCCATCGATCGGGCGCGCGTCGAGCACGCAGCCATCGAAGCGGGAGCAGCAGGCGTCTTCGCACGCGCGCTGGCGTTCGAGCCTCCACCAACCATCAACAACATCCCCTTTCAGCAAGCACCGCTTCCGCCCGGCAGCGTGCTCGGCGTCGGCGGCTGCCAAATCGTTGTCGAGCTCGTCGAAACCGAGGCGGCCACAGGCACACAAAAGAAAAAGAAGACAAGTCCAATCATGATTATCGCGCTCGGAATCATGATTTTGGTCGGAGGTTATGAAGTCTTCCTCGACAGCCCCACCGACACGAAAATGGAACCCCCACCGAGTCGGATGCCAGAGCTTTTTGGCCCGCCCGTGACGGCATGCCCGAACGCACAGGCGGCCGCGTTCGCGAACGAGCAGCTTGCCAACGCAGAAGCCAAGCGCGCACGTGCGCCATTCCACGTGCAAGATGGCGTGCAAGCTGTACCGCTTTTCGAAACCGCGGCTGCATGTTTCCGCGTTGGCGGAGACGTGCCGTTGGCGGCAGCCGCGGAGCAATCCGCAGCTCGCTTGCGCCGTGATATCATGGAGGACTTCAGGACACGGAGCGTCCGCCTCGTTCATGCCCTCGCGATCGAGGACTATGGTAATGCTCAAAAGGAGGTCCGGGTTCTTCTACAGTTCACGGAGGGCAAGTCCGGCAAATACATCACATGGCTTCAGGATCGAGAACGAGAATTGAAACTCAAGGTTGGCACGAACAAGTCGTAGGCCGTTCTGTGCGCCGTTCAGTTTTGGTGCCCGCGGCGGGACCTCTCGTCGCCGCACGTTTAGGCGTGGGTATTCTCTTATCTGTCGTTTTCGCGTTTTCTGGGCTTGGGTGTGCAGCCGCGCCAGCCAACAAGGCCCAAGCGGACATGGCAACGCTCCGCCGCGAAACGACGATCGACAAGCTCGTCGATCGCGGAAAGGCTTTTGCCATGGTCGGCGACATGACACGCGCCGAGGAGTATTTCACCGCCGCGCTCGAACAAGGGGCGAATCCGCATGAGGTTCTTCCGCTGGTCCTCGACGTGTGCGTGCGGACGGGGCGTTATCGGTCCGCGGCACAGCATGCAGAAAACCAACTTCGCAAACACCCTGATGACGTGAGTACCCGCTTCGTGCTCGGCACGCTCTATGTCGCACTTGGTGAGCCAAGACAAGCGCGCGAGGCGCTCGAGAAGGTCGTCGAGGCGCGACCGAACGAACCAAAGGTCCGCTATGCGCTTGCAGTCCTTGCGCGCGATTCGGAGAACGACATCGTCGAAGCCGACAAACAATTTCGCGAATACTTACGCCTCGAACCTGACGGCGCACACGCGGAGGAAGCACGCGCCTCGCTTCTAAAGAGGGTGCCGTGAGCGACGCATATATTCCGAAGGAGATTTTCGAAGAGTCGCTGCTTCAGTTCTTCGATCCGATCCGGCCGTACCTCGATGATCCGGCCGTCAGCGACATCATGATCAACGGACCGGATCAGATCTACGTCGAGAAGAAGGGACAGCTCCATCTCACGCCTGCGCGCTTCGAGACGCGCGAGGCACTCGTCGCGGCGCTCCGCAATGCAGCACAGTTCGTTGGCAAGCACATCGACGAGCTCAGGCCCATCCTTGAAGGGCGCTTACCGGATGGCTCGCGCATCGAGGCCGTGCTTCCGCCAGCGGCGCCAGATGGGCCGTGTGTTTCCATTCGTCGCTTCTTCAAAGAGACGCTCACCGTCGAAAGACTCATCGGCTTCGGTGCAATGACCGAAGAGGTCGCGACAGCACTCCAAGCCCTCGTCGTCGCAAAACTCAACGTACTCGTGGCGGGTGGCACCGGCTCCGGCAAGACGTCGATGCTGAACGCGCTCTCGTCGTTCATCCCCGAAGGCGAGCGCGTCGTCGTGATCGAAGACTCGCGCGAGCTACAACTGCAACGCACGCACGTCTGCATGCTCGAAGCGCGTCCTGCGGATCCGAAAGGCCGCGGCGAAGTTTCCATCCGTGATTTGTTCCGGGCCACATTGCGCATGCGACCCGATCGAATCGTCGTCGGCGAAATCCGCGGCGGGGAAGCACTCGATCTCATTCAGGCAATGACTTCGGGTCACGGCGGATGCCTGTCCACGTTGCATGCAACCTACCCGCGCGACACGGCAACGCGCCTCGAAACCATGGCCATGATGAGTGACATCGAGATGCCCCTAACGGCGCTTCGGATCCAGCTCGCATCGGCCGTCAACATCATCTTGCAGGTCGCGCGTCTCCAGGACGGCAGCCGCAAAGTCACCCACGTCACGGAAGTTCTCGGCTACGACACGGCGACCAATCAGTATCAGATGCGAGACATCTTCGTTCGCGAGTACGGCGGCTTCGACGATCAGGGACACATCCTAAGCAAGATCGTCCCATCCGGGATTTTGCCGCAATGCTTGCCTCAACTGCACGAGCACGGCGTGGATCTTCCAGCGTCCGTCCATGCGGCTGCCAAACGAAACAATCATCGCTCATTACCGCCATGACGGGGAAGCCTGAAACCACCCACATTCTCGAGATCGAGACGGGCGTTGGAGAGCCCGCCTTTACGCTCCTTTGCGTTGGCCGAGAGCTCTCGCCAATGAGTGTGGGCAAGAAGGGCATGTGGCGCGTCGACTCGACCCACATGCTCGACGTGCATGTGTTTCTCTACTTCAATGGCAATACACTCTTCGTGCAGAGTGCCAAGGATGCGGCACCTGCCATGGTCGACGGAGAGAGAATTGGCAAAGCATGGACCGAATTATGTGCACCATGCAAGATTGAATTCGGTGGCGCGCGGCTGCGCTACCGCGCGTTGGCGGGCTCGGGAAATACCGCGCCGCTCCTCCCTCGCCCCACGCCTGCCCCACCACCGCAGCCACCACCCACGCCTGCCCCACCACCGCAGCCACCACCCGGCGGCACCGCCCCCATGGAGCGGCCGTTTGCGCCGGGCGCATTCATTGTGGCAACCGACAAGGACAACGAAGCAACGCGTATTGCTCCGATCGAAGCATCAGGCCACGCCCACCGGCCACAAGGACATCTCCGCGCGCAGTCTCCACGACCGGCCGCGGGACGTCCCGTCGAAGAAGACTTGGAAGACGACATCACCGCGAAACGCAAGGGCGCTCCGCACGTCGCGCGTCCGCACTACGACGGGCCTGAGTTGACACCGACGCGCGCGCTCGTGCAGACCCCGCCGGATGGATCCGGATATCCAAATCCGCCAGCACCTGGATATCCAGGCGCCTCCAATCCCTATGCAGCCACCCGGCTGCTCCCCGTTCAACCCATTCAACCGCGGAAGGCCACCGGTGGCATGCAAGGCCAGCTCCGGCCCAGCACACCGGGCAATGGGCCTGCCCCGGCGCAAAGGGAATCGAATTCAGGAGCCGCAGGGGAAAAAAAACACTTCACCGCAGATCTACGCACGAAGTGGAATGCACTGCCATCGATAAAGAAGGCACTCTATATCCTCTTCCCCTTCGTGCTCTTTGCATCCATTTACATACTCCTCCCAGACGATCCGCCCCCCCCTCGGAAGCAGCTAACATCAACGCCGAATTCGACCGCACGCGCGGTGAACACCGATCCATCGACACCCACGCCGCCGGTCGCGACGGCACCCCCCGTCATTCCCACTCCAGGTGTTTCTGCATGGCCTGAAGGGGTCCCTTGTCCGCCGCCGAACTGGCCACCGGGAACGCCATTACCGTGCATTCCCAACGGAGGAGGTGTCGTGCTGACACCTCCTCCGCCTGCTGCTTTCGCGGGTCCAAGCGACGCGGGCGCACCTAAGGAAAGCAGAACGGCCAAAGCCAAAGATGCGAGCATCGACACCAAGACGGCAAGTAGCAAGACGCTCGAGCGCCAGGCTGTCGACGCCTTCGCTGCGGGCGATTTCGCGCTCGCCGCCGAACACTACACGGAGCTCGCAAAAAGCGACCCAGGTAACCCTGCATTCGCGGAGGCCGCGCGCATCGCCCGCATGCGCGTCGACGCCGGCGCACCCTAATCATCTCGGGGCGGCACGCGCCGCCCCGCCCCGAAAAGGCGTGGTTTTTCGGGGTCCCCACCCCACGCGGGCTCGCTTCGCTCACACGGCGCGCAGCAGGTTAGCTAACGCGTTTTAGTGATGGCGGGCGTGCTCGAGGCAAAGATCGCGAGGCTTGCCCCCGCACTTGTCGCAGGAGCAGACGCGGATATCGGCGCCCTCGGACTGTTTTGCGCCGCAGATCGCGCATGAGCGTCCGGCATTCGTGACAGCGCGAGCGGGGCGTCCGCTCGACGTTGCAGCACGACGAGCGGCCTGACGCAGGACGAGGCGCTGACCTCGTGCGAGCGCGAGCAGGTGCCCGCCAAAAAAGAGGAAGTAATTGGCAAAGGCTACGGCAATGGCGAGACGCGTAGCGTTGTCCCCTTGTATTGCCGACAGGGCAATGAGCGCCGCGGACACGAGCGCGAGCCACTTGATACGAATTGGAATGATAAAAAAAAGCGAGATCATGAAGTCCGGATAAAGTGTCGCAAATGCGAAGTACACCGTGGTGTTGAGCCAGAAGTTTCCCACGGCATGTCCGCCAAGAAACGCGGCGATCGTTGTGCCGAGTGCGCCAATGAAATAGAAAACATTGAACTTGAACGCGCCCCACGTCTGCTCGAGTGCCGAACCCGTAATCCAGAAAAAGTAGAGCGCGAAGATCACCCACAACATCGACATCGAGGGCGGCAAAAACAGGTATGTGACGAGCCGCCATGGCTGTCGCGTGACGAGCGACGGATCGAGCTGGAGCACCTCGGCGGCCTCAGGGCGCCGATAAATGAGGATGAAGGCAGCACCCATTCCTACGACGAGAATCCACGTTAGGTGTTCGATCGCGAGCCGACCGAGGAAAGTGCGCTCGAGTCGCGCGAGGAGACGATCCATGGCGCGGTGACCTTAGCAGGGTGTGAAAGGTCAGAGCGTGTTTACCAGCCGTAGCGAGCGAATCGACATTAGACCGCTTTCAAGTTGCCGCGAGGTCGAGGCGGGGCCGAGCAGCGGACCGGAACAGCCTGCTTGGCTTTGAGGACCGCAGCGCAGGCCCCAACGATGAGATCGCGGCAAATCGAAAGCGGTCAGAGCGTGAGAACGACTTTGCCGAACCCTTCGTTGCTGGCGACGTAGGCATGCGCATCGGCGGCTTGTTCGAGAGGCATCACGCGATCGACAACCGCCCGAAGCGTTCCGGACCCGACGAGCGGCGCGATGTGCCGCGCGAGAACCTGGCCCGCGATGATCTTTTCCTCGAGAGGGCGCGAGCGCAGCACGGTGCCGAAGACGCGCAGGCGCCGCCGAAGCACCAGGCCAAGATCGATCTCGGCACGGGCACCCGCCATGAGTCCGACGAGCACGAGCCTGCCGAGATCCGCAAGCGACGCGAGGCTGTCGGGAACGTACCGTCCTCCGACGAGTTCGAGAACGACGTTCACGCCCTGCCCGCCCGCCAACGCTCGCACGTTAGATGCAAAATGCACAGATCGATCGGCCGACACCTCGGGCACGACACCTGCGGCGAGACCGAGCTCGCGCGCGCGTCCGAGCTTGTCCTCCGAACGCGCCGTGCCAATCGTGCGTACGCCGATGGCTTTGGCAATTTGAATAGCAGCCGTTCCAACGCCACTTCCGACGGCGTGCACGAGCAGCGTCTCGCCGGCCGACAGGCCCGCCTGAAGCACGACGGCATCGTAGGCCGTAAGAAAAGCTTCAGGGATAGCTGCAGCTTGCACGTCATCGACGCCATCCGGGATCTTCGCCAGCGTCCGCGCATACACGACCACGGCTTCGGCATACGCACCGCCGCCCACGACACCAAAGACACGATCGCCAACCTTGAATTCGCTTACGCCCGCGCCGATCGCGTCGACCTCTCCGGCGAGCTCGAGACCGGGAATATCTGCGGGCGCGTCGGGCGGGGCGGGATAATGACCCGCCACCTGCAAGAGATCGGCGCGGTTGACGGCGCACGCACGCACGCGCACGCGAAGTTGACCGGGTGCGGGCTCCGGCAGAGGGACGTCACGGAGCTCGAGTTGACCTTTGGGGGCGGGTCCTGCAGGGACGATAACGATGGCACGCATGGGGATCTCACGTTTTGCCATTGTGGCCGCGGCCGTCAACACGTTCGAACGTGCCACCTTCCCTCCCTTGCACGGAAGCTTTTTGGTAAGACGCACTTGCGCATGTCTCTCGAGCCCATCGTTCGCCCCATCGCGCGAAGCTTCAAACAGGAGTACGCGAAGAATGCCGCGATCCACATCCGCGCGGGGGGTCACGCATTCATCTGGGAAAGCAAATCGCGCGTTCGCTTCGTCTTCCGCCGGCCCGCGAAAGACAACCCGGACGACTTCGGCGCATGGGGCGTTTACGACATGGGGAAATCGCGCTGGTCAATCCTGAAAAATGGCGCGCTCAAGGGCTTCGCAAGCATCGTCGTCCCGGCCGACTGCCGCTGGATCGCCAAGCGCCGCGTGGAGCGCGACTCGATCTATCCCGGACACACGCGCAAGATCGAGCTCGATTGCACCAAATGCGCTGCGTGCTGCCGAGACAACGAGGTTATCCTGCAACCCGCAGACGTCGCGAGGTTTCGGGAGGGTGGACGCCCCGAACTCGCCAAACCCCCGTATGCCAAGCGCCACAAAGATGGACGGCTCATTCTCACCCTCTTACCGAACAAGCGTTGCCACCATCTCAGGAGAGATCACAAGTGTGGAATCTACACGCTTCGTCCCCACCCATGCAGCGAGTTTCCGGCCGGTAGCGAGTGTTGCCTCTTCGCGCGGGAAGACGTCCTCGAGCTCTATGATGGCCTCGCACCGGAAGCCTGATCGCGTCGTGCCCTTGCTGCGAGCCGTCGTCTTCGCCGCACTCGGTATCCTTGTAGGATGCAATCATTCGCACGCACCCAGCGAGGGTGCCGACGCGCACCCCCCCGCAGACGCAGGCGCCACGTCGACCGCCTTGGACACGAGCGACGATGGCGGCGAGACGGGTGACACGTTCGACGCCGGAAAGATTTCCGGCCCCACGATCTTCGCGTTCGAGATCGTCGCACCTATCTTCAGCGCGCCCGAATGGCCCACGAAAGATGCTCAGAACGCGCCGGACGAGCGGCGCGACGTGATTCGGCTCGGGTACTTGCGACGCGGCGAGCATGTGCCCGTCAAGGGTGACCCCATCGCAAAAGGCAATTGTCAGGGGGGTTGGTATGAGCTCACGACGGGTGGCTTCGTGTGCGGCAAGTACGTGTCGATGGACCCGTCGCACAAGGGACTTCGCCGGTCCGCTCACCTACCCTTTCTCGATCGCGATTTGCCGTACGACTACGGCTTGAATCTCACTCCCGGCACACCGCTCTACCGGCGCATACCGACTCGCGCCGAACGCAAGGAGGCCGAAAGTCTGCAAGCCATAGGCAAAGGCAGCAAGTCGAGCGACATCGCAAAAAGGCTTGCGGCCGACGGCGGCGAGGTGCCCTCCTACCTGAAGAACGAGGGGCACGTCAGCTTCAGCGAACTCAAGGGCGATCCGGACCTCATTGCGGAACGCATGCTAAAGGGCTTTTACCTCGCGCTCGACAAGGAAATAAGCGGCACCTCCGGCATGTTCTGGCGTACCGCATCAGGCAATTACGTGCCCAAAGACCATCTCATCGTCCACGAGACAAAAAAGGAATTCGAGGGAGTGGACTTCACCGCGCCGGGCGAGACGCGCAAACTCCCGCTCGCGTGGATCACGACCACGCGCGGGCACAAATACGAAGTCAGGGAGAACAAGGCCATCCAAAAGGAGAAGATCGATCGCTTCACGATTGTCCCCCTCACCGGAAAAATGGAAAGCATTCCCAAGAAGCATTGGGAGACGGACAAGGGGTTCTGGCTGCGTGGCGTGGATATCGCAGTCGTGCAAATGCCAAAGGATTTGCCAGCGGATCTCGCGCCGAAGGAGAAGTGGATCGATGTCGACATTCGCAACGAGACGCTCGTGGCGCTCGAGGGTGACAGACCCGTCTACGCAACCATCATCTCGAGCGGCAGGCGAAGCAGCGATCACGACAAGGATCACAGGACCGTGGAGGGGAGCTTCCGCGTGCGCGAAAAGCATGTCACGACCACCATGGATGGCGACGCGGCCACGGACGGCACCTATCGCATCGAGGAAGTGCCGTGGGTCATGTACTTCGAGAAGGCCTTTGCTCTCCACGGCGCGTTCTGGCACTCAGCCTTCGGTCACGAAAAGAGCCACGGATGCGTGAATCTCATTCCTCACGACGCGCGGCACCTGTTCCTCTGGGCGGGCCCATCGCTGCCTGAAGGATGGCATGGTGTGAAGGCGACCAAGGACAATCCGGGCACCCGCGTCATCGTACACCGGTGAGCTCACGGCGCGGATAAGGCTCCTTAACGCGCCAGAGCAAAAGCGAGATTGCCCGCAAACGATTTGGCGCGAGGTCGAGGCGGGGCATGAGATGCGACCGGACTCGAACTGCACGGAGTCCAGCTTTGCTGGACGAAGTGCAGTGAGAGCGACGGAGCCGAAGGCGAAGTGAACAGCCTTGTATGGCTTTGAGGACCGCAGCGCAGGCCCCAACGATGAGATCGCGCCAAAGCGGAAGCGGGCTACGTGATGGCGATGATGCGAACGGACGGGAAGACACCCCGGAGCTTCTCCAGATCGTCCGCGTCGCTGGTGTAAACCGCATCTCCCCGCTGAGCTGCGGATGCCATGACGATGGCGTCCACCATGGTGGCGGACGGGACCTGGGCCAGTGCCTCCCCCGCAAGGCGTGCAATTGTTTCGGTGAGCGGCTCGACGGTGACGCTTGCAAGGATATGTTCGCGAATGTCGCTCGGCTGCCGCCACCATTCCGCAATGACGTCTGCGGGAACCACGGGCACCATGGCAAGCTCCCCTGCCCGATGGAGCACCTTCCACATGCGCGGGTGTTTTTGCTCGAGAGCTGTCAACGCCCCCGTGTCGAGTGTCAGGGTTTTCATTCTGCGCGCCTCTTCCGCGGGACCTTACGCCGCCCCTTTTTCCCGAGAAGCTCGAGATCGATCTCCTGCTGCTCGGATTCCGTCGCAGTGGCGTCGTCGCCGTACCATGTTTCGGCTTTCGCCCACGCCTCCTGCCGCTTGATGGCAGCAATGACATCCGCAAATACGGCAGAAACATTGCCGCCGTGAAGACGCTTCGCGCGCTCCTTAATGACTTTGAGATCGTCATTACGTATTGAAAGGCTCACCTTCGTTGTCATTCCAGCCCGTACGCTCATGGTGCCTCACCCACTGTCATTGTACTCTGTACAGTAGTACAATATTCAAACGTCTGCAAGTGTTACGTTTCGACGAATGAACCGACCCACGCTCCCCTTCGATCTCGCAGTGCCAATCATCCAGGCCCCCATGGCAGGCGTTTCGACGCCAGCCCTCGCCGCAGCGGTTTCGAACGCGGGAGGACTTGGATCCATCGGCATCGGAGCAAGCACGGTCACCAATGCCCGCCAGATGATCGAAGAGACGCGCGCGCTCACGGTGCGTCCGTTCAACGTCAACGTGTTCTGCCACGAACCCGCACGCCGCGATCCTGCGCGCGAGAGGGCATGGCTCGATCATCTCACGCCATTTTTCAACGAGCTCGGCACCCCTGCGCCAACGTCGCTCAGCGAGATCTACACGTCGTTCTTGGTCGACGACGAAGCGTTCGAGATGCTGCTCGCCGAGCGCCCGCCCATCGTCAGTTTCCATTTCGGCATCCCCTCGCCCGATCGCCTTGCCGCATTCCGAAAAGCAGGCATCAAAACCATGGCAACGGCCACGAACCCACGCGAGGCCGAACGAATCGAGAAGGCAGGCATCGACGTCATCATTGCGCAGGGAATCGAAGCTGGCGGACACCGAGGCACCTTCAATCCCAGCGAGGTCGACGAAGAATGGAGCACGAGTGTCCTCGTTCGATCTCTCGCGAGACAGACGAAGCTGCCCATCGTTGCCACGGGCGGCATCATGGATGGCCGCGGAATCAAGGCTGCCCTCGAACTCGGCGCCTCCGGCGCACAACTTGGCACGGCGTTCATCTCGTGCCCCGAGTCGGCGGCGAACGCGAGCTACCGGCGTGCACTGAAGAGCGCGCGCGCAGCCACGACGAGGCTCACGTCGGTCGTGTCAGGTCGTCCCGCGCGCAGCATGGTCAATCGATTCATCGTCTACGCGGAGACGGCGGGAAGCCCCGCGCCAGCCGCGTATCCTCTCGCGTACGACGCGGCAAAGCAGCTCAACGCCGCCGCCATGAAACATGACGACGACGGATTTGCGGCACAGTGGGCGGGGCAAGGAGCACCGCTCGCCCGCGAGCTCGCAGCCGCCGAACTCTTAACGACACTCGCTCGCGAGATGACTTGAAAGCGGGTTAATTCGCGAGCAGCGTGCGGAGTCGATTTCTCACGGCAGGCACCGTCATGGGATCGTTGGCAACGCTCTCGACGAGTTTGCGCCCGCTCTCAGGATCGGAGGCGATATCCACGAGCGTCTTCGTCGCGCCCTCGTCCTCGACCGTGGCGAGCTCGCGCACGAGCAAGCGTTGACCGGTCGTGAGCGTCGCTTCGCGGTTCGCAATCGCCTCGGCGATCTGCTGGGCGAGCGACGGGGCTGTGCCCTCGCTCGGGGGCGCACGAAACGTGTCGGCGCGCACGACGCAGCTCTTGATGGGTTCACCGAAGGAGCGCTCGAACGAGACCTGCCCCGTGCGCGCGTCGAGCACGACGATCTTGCCGTCTTCGCCGCAGACCATCACGCCGCCCGCGATCGCTTCACCACCAATGACGTCGCCTGCATGCGTATGTACCCACGCGAGCGCGCCGCGCGAAGACTCGAAGCCGAGGACGAACCGGAAGTCGTTCGCGTAAAAGCGTGAGGAGTCCAAGCCGAGGGAGTCCTTGGGCGCGCTCGGCCGCGCGAAGAGGCGGCTCCGGTCGCGCGCGTTCGCAACGGGTGGAAGCTTCTCCGTACCCGGCGTGACGAGACGCGGCGCTCCGGGCAACTCGCGGCTGGGAAGTGAGATGCGGTGGGCGCCGTTGCTCGATGCAAGCCCGATCGCTTCGTCGAAGCGGACGAAGCCGGCGTCACCGAAGTAGAGCCTGTCACCGATGGTGAATGCGCGCGTGACCTCGCCTTCTAGGGCGATGCGGCCGATTTCGTCGCCCGTGCTCTCGTCGATCGCACTGACGTACCTTTTCTCCCACGGCACGAAGATGATGCCGGAAAGAACGGCGGGATCGCCGAGCCGCTTGTCGGTTTCGATCTGCCTTTTCACCGAGCCGTTGCGCGCGACGACGAGCATCGTCGAACCCGTACCGCGCGCGAACGTCACCACCGTGCCCACACCATCGTCTCCGGCGCCGAGCAATCTCGCGCCGCCCGTGGGTCTTGCCCAGAGGCGCCTGCCCGTCAGCGCATCGAGCGCAAATACCTCCCGGCTACCCGAGCCAACGACGATGCCGCGAGCGATGATGGGACGCGCGTCGAGCGCGTGCTCGAACGTCCACGTGCTGCGGCTCGTGAGCGGCATGCCGATGATCTTGCCAGCGTCTCGACCCGCAACGGCGACGACGACGTCTGCGCCGGGCGCAGGCTTGACGTTGCGAAGACGCTCCTCGACTTCACGAATGCTCTCTCCTCCGTCGCCCGTCCAGTTGGTCGAAAAGAGGCGCAGGCGCGACGGATTCGACATGCAACTCGTCGTCACGAGCGACAAGAGAACGCCGACTTTGAGCGATCGCGCATGAAGCCCCAAGTGAGCTGCCGAGATACCACGAAGGGAGGCCGCGCGCGCGGCGAGCGCGCGACAAGGTGCAGACCGCTTTCAAGTTGACGCGAGGTTTCGAACCCCTCGCAGGTTGCTCCCGTCGTCTTTTGGTCGATTTGCGTCGCATCGCTTCGTTGCTCCTCCTCGAGCTGCACAAGCAGCTCTCGTCGGCGCGCCTCGCGCTGCTCGCAACTCGGCCAAAATACTCGGTCCACAACCTCCTCGGGGTTCGCGGCGGGGCCGAGGAGCGGACCGGAACAGCCTTGGTTGGCTTTGAGGACCGCACCGCAGGCCCCCCTGAGGTCCCGCCGTGGGCGGGCCGACAGCGCCGAAGGCGCCGTCGATGATGAGATCGCGGCAAATCGGAAGCGGTCCACGTGCTATGGGGTCGCGCGAACATGGGTCGCATTCGGAAGCTCGCAGACGAGCTCGCGAACCAGATCGCCGCCGGCGAGGTGGTGGAGCGCCCTGCGAGCATCGTCAAAGAGCTCGTCGAGAACGCGCTCGACGCGAACGCCACGCGCATCGTCGTCGATATCGAGCAAGGCGGACGAACGCTCATCCGCGTCACCGACGACGGCGACGGGATGACGCCCGACGATGCCATCGCCTGCTTCGAGCGCCACGCAACGAGCAAGATCGCGAAGCTCGCAGATCTCGCTGCGCTCGGCACCTTCGGCTTCCGCGGCGAGGCGCTTCCCAGCATTGCGTCGGTTGCACGCACGGAGCTTCGCACGCGAGCCCGCGACGCGAGCGAAGGCGTCTCCGTCGTCACCGATGGCGGCAAACCGCGCGACGCCGTGCCCGCGGGCGGCGCCGTCGGCACCACGATTGCGGTGCGCGATCTGTTCTTCAACGTGCCTGCCCGGCGCAAATTCCTCAAGGCAACGGCCACCGAGAGTGCGCACGTCGGTGACGTCATCCTCGGCGCAGCACTCGCGCGCCCCGACGTGACCTTCGTGCTCTCGCGCGACGGCCGCATGGTCCGCAACTACCTTCGCGTTGCAACGCGGAGCGAGCGAGCACGAGCCGCGCTCGCCGGCGAGAAACTTGTAGAATGCATATTCGAACGCGGGCCGATTCGCGGTGAAGCCATGCTCGCCCCGCCCGAGTGCGCGCGTGCGGGGACCACGGGACTGTCGCTCCTCGTCAACGGACGCCACGTCCGGGATCGCCAACTCGCTCGCGCCGTGGCCCAAGCCTACGGCTCGGTGCTCGAGAGCGGCCGGTACCCCGTGGGTGTCGTCTGGCTCGACATCCCGCCCGATCTCGTCGACGTCAACGTCCACCCGCAGAAGATAGAGGTACGTTTCGTCGACGCGCGCGGCGTCTTCGACGTCGTGACGCGCGAGATCGGCGCGGCGCTTTCGCGATCGTTCGGATTGCCGACGCTCGGAGAGCCGCAAGTGCCGTGGGCTCATCGCAACATCGCCATTCCCACGTATGCGAGCGCATCGAGCAGCAAGTGGTCGCAACCGGAGGTGATGCCGCTCGCTGACAGTGCTGCATCGCCATCACCGCTACCTGAAACGAATCTCTTCATGCCGCCCGCAGATCCGCTGCCAGCACCTGCGAGCGATCTGCCACCGAATCTCTTCGGCCCCGCGAGCCTTTATGCATCGCTTCGTTTCGTTGGTCAGGTCAAAGCAACGTATCTCGTCTGCGAAGGAGCGGACGGCCTCTACGTGCTCGATCAACACGCCGCCGCCGAACGCGTCACCTTCGATCGATTGAGGCGCGCGCACGCGGCTCACAGCCTCGGCATGCAGCGGCTCCTCGTGCCCGAAGTCGTCGATCTCGCGCCGGGCGAAGTGGCGCTCCTCGAGGAGCAAGCCGAGGACGTGATGCGCCTCGGCGTCGAGGTGCGCGCAGTGGGCGAGAGCGCGGTGGCGGTGCACGGCGTGCCGGGGCTGCTCGCGCACGCCGAGCCCGCACGCGTCCTTCGCGATCTCGTCGCCGAGCTCGGGCGCGCCGCGGGTCGGCCCTTTCGCGGCGCGGTCGATCTCGTGCTCGCCACGATGGCGTGTCACGGATCGGTGCGTGCTGGCGACGTCGTCACGCGCGAGGAGGCAGAGGCGCTGCTCGCAGCACTCGACGACGTCGACTTCGCAGGTCACTGTCCTCACGGCCGGCCCGTCATCATGCGCATGTCCTTCAACGAGCTCGGGAGACGCGTTGGAAGATAGCGAGCACGCTTTCGAGGATCGGGTCAGCCGCGTCCTCGCGATCGCGAGAGAAAAACCCGACCGCCTCCTCTGCGTCGTTGGTCCCACGGCGTCTGGCAAAACCGATCTCGCCGTCGCCGTCTGCGAACGCGTGGGCGGCGAAGTGATCTCGGCCGACAGCGTGCAGATCTACCGCTGCTTCGATATCGGCTCTGGCAAGCCGTCACTCGAAGAGCAAGCGCGCGCGCCCCATCATCTCATCGACGCGTTCGATCCCCTGAGCCCCGTCGATGCCGTGTCGTACGCACGATTCGCGACGGAAGCCATCGCCGGCGTGCGCGCCCGCGGAAAGATCCCCGTGCTCGTGGGGGGCACGTATTTCTGGGTGCGCGCGCTCGTCATGGGTCTCGCCGAGGCGCCCGCCGCAAACGCCGTCATTCGGGCAAAGCACCGTGCGACGGTCGAGCAATTTGGTCGCTCGGCGCTCCACGCCGAGCTCGAAAAGATCGACGCTGCATCGGCCGCGCGCCTCCACCTCAATGACGTCGTGCGCGTGAGCCGCGCCCTCGAGGTCTTCGAGTTGTCCGGCCGCACGATGTCCGAGTGGCAGGCCGAGCATGGCTTTCGCGAAACGAAGATGGATGCATCCTTCATCGGGATCCGCGTCGAGCAGGGCGAGCTCACGAGGCGCATCACCCAACGGGTCGACACGTGGCTCGCGAGCGGCTGGCTCGACGAGGTTCGTTCCCTCATCGATCGCGGCTACGGCGGCGCGCGCGCCATGGGTTCGGTCGGTTACAAAGAGGTGCACGCCTTCGTGACGAGCAAGGAAGGCGCGGCCGACACGCGCGAGGTGCGGCTCGCCCTGCGCGATCGCATCGTGCAAAGTACACGCATCTTCGCTCGGCGACAGCGCACCTGGCTCCATAAAGCCCCCGTGGAGTGGGTTTAGACGCTAATCCTCCAGCCGCTCCCCGCCGTGCCGTCGAAGACTTCCACACCGAGCTCTGTGAGCTCTTTGCGAATCGCATCGGCCTTTGCGAAGTCTTTTGCGGCCCGGGCTTCCGTGCGCTCTACAATCTTTTGATCGATCATGCTCGCATCGAGCTTGCGCAGCATGAGGCGCCGCGCACGCGTGCGTGACCAATACTCGTCGCTCGTCGCTTGCATCAATCCGAGCGGCGCACACGCCGCCCCGAACGCGCGCGCAGCCTTTGCCGCAAGACCACGCACGGCTCCGAACTTCGCCGGATCTCTCCGCATCTTTGGTATTTGCATCACAATTTCATTGGCGGCTTTTGCCATTTCCGCAAGGACCGAGAGTGCTTGCGGTGTATTCAGATCGCGATCCAGCGCCTCGAGCACATGGTTGCGTGCTTCGTCGATGATTTTCGCTTGGCCCTGGAGCACGTTGGAGTCATTGGGCTCATGATCCTCGGCCGCCGCAACGAGCGCATCCAGTGTGGAATACAGGTAATCCATCCGGCGCTCGGCCTCGTCGACGCCCGGGAACGTGACGCGCCCGTCCGTTTTTTTGTCGACGTCGAACGAGAGCGGCCCGCGGTAATGCGTGCCGAGAAAGAAGTACCGGAGCGCTTCCGGATCGTTTCGCTCTCGCGCATCACGGATGGTGACGAAGTTGCCGAGCGATTTGCTCATTTTTTCTTTGTCAATTTCGAGAAAGCCGCCGTGCAGCCAATATCGCGCGAATTCGGGACCTGAATTGGATTCACTTTGCGCAATTTCATTTTCGTGATGCGGGAAAATGAGATCCATTCCCCCGCAGTGGATGTCGATATGCTCACCGAGATGGCGCATGGCCATGGCCGAACACTCGATATGCCATCCGGGGCGCCCCTTGCCCCACGGGCTGTCCCAACCGAACGCGTCGGCACCGGAAGATTTCCAGAGTGCGAAGTCGAGAGGATCGCGTTTTACATCTTCGGCGCCTGCGCTGAGACGCTCGCTCGCGCCCGCACGAAGCTCGTCGATGTTGCGGCGTGAAAGCTTGCCGTAGGCAGAGAAGCTGCGCACTGCAAAGTAGACGTCCTTGCCTGCAGGGGTCTCCGAAACATAGGCGTGACCCTTTGCGATGAGTTTTTCGACGAGCCCGATGATGTCGCCGATGCTGGTGGAGACGCGTGGTTCGACGTCGGGCAAGAGGCAGCCAAGGGCAGCGAGATCTTCCTTCGCGAGCTCGCTCATGCGCTGGGACAGCGCGAGCGGCTCTTGCCCCGTGGTGCGAGCGCGCTCCACGATCTTGTCGTCAACGTCGGTCACGTTTCGGCAATAAGTCACTCTGAACCCGCGCGCGCGGAGGTAGCGGCAGAGAACGTCGAACGTCGTGTACGTACGCGCGTGCCCTGCGTGCGCGAGATCGTAGGTCGTGATACCGCAGACATAGAGTTTGACCTCGCCGGCGGTCATGGGGACGAAGTCTTCGAGCTTCTGCGTGAGCGTGTTGTAGAGGCGGACGGGCATTTTCGCCGGACGGTATAGCGCCTCCGTGCACTCCTTCGTGTTAAAAGCGGTGCGACGTGAGGGAAGGCGCGCCTCCGGTATTACGGACTGGCAGACTGGTAACTTGCCACCACCTGACTACCTGAGTCCGAAGTGAAGTTCGTCCATGCAAGAACAGTATCGCCCTTGGCATTGGTGGCGAGTGCTGGTGACCATCCCGTGGTGGCACTTGCCATTGGGTCTTGGAAGGGTTGGGACGTCCAGGTTCCGCTACTGGCGCTGTAATATCCGGCCCATAAACCATGGTCATCATTGGAGGAGTCTCGATTCCAGGCAGCATGGATGTTCCCTGCTCCATCCATGCTCAATGCTGGCAGGAACTGGCTATCCAAGAGTCCAGTCGCACTAAGGGTCTGCGCGTCCCCCCACGCTCCGCCCGCAGGTGCCACACTGACTTTGAGCGACATATCTGATTCCACCCATGCGACGGCGGCAGATCCACCCGTTGACACAGCAAAAATGGGGTTCGGCAACCATGAGCCGTTTGCCGTTGGAGAGTCGACGGGCGTCGCATCTTGCCAGCCGTCTGTATAGCGTTTGGTCCAGACTTGGGACCTTGCAACTCCACTGCTCATGTGCCATTCGCTCCATGCAACAATGGCTTGGCCGCTGCTGTCCATCCCGATCTTCGGATCGGAGATTTTTGTAAAATCCGGATCGACATCATTGGCGATGACCGTGGAGACTGTGCCCCAGCCGCTACCAGGAGTGAAGCGATTGCTTGTGATACTGTGATCGGAGGGTGAACCGTAAATTGCTGTTGTCCAGGTCGCCACCGCATCGCCCGCGGGGGAAACGGCAAGCTGTACATTCAATTCCTTGGATGTCCAATCGGGGTTATCTGCACCAATGTTGACAGGGTCTCCCCACCCTGCGCCAAATACATATCGGTTCGCGAAGACACGTGACGTGAGGTTGGCGTACCTGCTCCAGGCCACCAAGGCTGCACCGGTTGCATCGAGGCCGACCGAAATGGTGGAGGAGTTGTCTGGACTCGCATCGAGTTGCGAGGCAGTCCCCCAGCCTGATGCAGGGTCGAAAGCTTTCGCCCACAGTTCGATAGAACCACCACCCACTTGCTGCAGCCAGAAAAGCATTGCCCGTCCTGATGCAGGGTCCATGGCAACGCGATAGGGGCTGGGGATGCCGTACGTTGACACGGCGACATCCGTGACCTTCTGTGCTGTCTGCCAAACATTGCCCGTGTAATAGCTCGAATACAAAAATGTACTCAATGAGGATTGATCGTCCTGTTGGACCCAAACTACGACGGCATTGCCTGCGTCATCCACGGCCGCAACGGGACCGCCAGCCGGGGCCGTAGACAACACGACAGGCGTTGACGAGGAGGGGGGATTCGAGGGTCCGCCGGAATCCGCTCCGTCACCACCGCCCGACCCATCGCTGCTGCTGCTACAGGCCGACAAGAGCGGCACCAGACAAGCCAGCTGTGCTGCACAAACCAAAGCAAAAAGTCTTTTCATTTCCAGTCTATACACAAAGTGAGCACTTCTATCAAGCCGTCCGCGGGATCCGAAAAGCCGCTCCCGCGGCGTTGCCAGCACGACTGCCGGAAGTATTCCGGCAGCCGTGCTAATGTAGCTCAGCGCTGGGTATGTGCTCGGCAGGAGAGGGAGGCATTCATGGTCCGCGCGCACACCGAACTTCGCTACATCGTTTATGCTTTTTGGCTTGGCGCGTTATTGCTCTGTGCAGGAGCGTGCGGCTCATCTTCCGATAGCGCTGAGCCCGATGCCAGCTCCTCCGATGCTAGCGGACCCGGGCGTGGAGAAACTGACCGCGCGTCGTCTGAACTCCTTCTCGAAAACAATATTTCGATAAGGGCCAACAAGGTCATGGTCGTGCGTTCGTCGGGGGCAGGTTCGGTCATCGCTTACAACTACGCGGACCAGGGCTATATCGCGGCGGCCTCAGGATGGATAGAGGCCGGGATCAATGGATCGCATATGGTCGGTTCCCACCATATCCTTTTTGAAGGCAATCAAAGCTTCAATATGGAAAGCGACGATACCCACGGGAATTCCACCTATCACACTTCTTCCGAAATTGGACGACGAGCGTGCGCTCCAATTTCGATAACGGCTTCACCGGCGAGCTCATCGACGACTCCACGCAAGACGAGAACGGTCCAAAGTGTGCTGCCGCAGCCTCAACGTACTCGTATTGGATGACGTATGTTGGCAGTGTGCTCGGCGCGCCGGGCATCACCACGCCTGCCAGCGGGTACGCCGATGAGTCCACCGATTGGACAACCCAACCTTCGGCCATCTGGCTGCTCGGATGGAACCCCATCGAGCCGTACACCACCGACCCGAACGTCGCCGCAACCGCGGTTCGCGACGGAAACTGGGATGTGCTGCTCGGCAAGCAGACCTGGCTCACGACAGCCGCCGCGCCGTTGCCCGCTTCGTGCTACCTGACGAGCAAGCCCGTGTTCTTCGGTTCGAACCCGTGGCCCTGGGTCGATCCGACGACGGGAACGACCCACGTGCTGCCAGCAAAGGCACGGTACGACGCCGGAACACCCAACACGGTACTCTGACAAAGTTGTACTCTTATTAGAAGTACAATCGCCTCGCGCCGTTGCGCAGCATCGCGAGCGCCTCCGTAGACTCCTTCGTGCTAAACGGAGCGCCAGAATGCCGGGCCAACAATGGGCAAGCTCGAGTGGTGCTTGGTTGATAACGGCGTTGGTCGCCGGCTGCGGCGCACACGCGCGAGGATCCTTCGACGGATCGATCTATCGCGAAGGAGATGCCATCGCGTTCCAGGTGGGGCACGTGCCCTCGAGCTGGCATCGCGTGAAGGTGCGCGGCGGATCGCTCGCGTTCCGTGACGCCCATAACGACGCGTCCATCCTGGTCAATGCACGATGCACGCAGTCCGACAACGCAACGCCGCTCGTTGCGTTGACCAACCAACTCGTGATCGGCTCAACGGAGCGCACCATCGCGAACCAAGTTACGATCCCGTTCGACGGGCGTGAGGCGCTGCATACGACGATGCGCGCCAAGTGGGACGGCGTGCCCATGTCGCTCGACATCTATGTGGCGAAGAAAGATGGCTGCACGTACGACTTCGTGTACTCGGGATCGCCCGCATCGTTCGAGTCGGGATCTGCAGCATTCGAACAGTTCGTGCATGGCTTCCGGACACTCGCCGGCTCTGGAGTGGTGCCAGGATGAGCACGTCGTCGTCTGCGGGTGGGCCGGGATACGTCGCGTACCAACGCGCACGCATACGGCGACTCGTCATTCATCTCGGCGATGTGTCTCAGCTCACGGTGCGCACGGCGCGCGCGCTCTTCCGGAGACCTCTCGAGATCCCGTCCACCATGCAGCAGCTCGACGCGCTCGGCGTCAAATCGCTCGGCATCGTCGCCGTCACGTCGCTCTTCATCGGGATGGTCATGACCATCCAGTTCGCGTTCGGTCTGCGCCGCTTCGGAGGTGTAGAGTACATCCCTCGCGTCATCGTGCTCTCTTTCTGCCGCGAGCTCGCGCCCACGCTCACCGCGGTCATCGTTGGCGGCCGCATCGGCAGCGGCATGGCCGCCGAAGTCGGAGCCATGAACGTGACCGAGCAAGTCGACGCGATCCGCGCGCTCGGCGCAGACCCAGCGAAGAAACTCGTCTTGCCGCGCGTGGTAGCCGCGATCCTCGTGATGCCGTTGCTCAGCACCTACGCGCTCGCGCTCGGAACGGCTGGCGCCATCTTCATCTGCGCGACGCAGTTCGACATCCAGCCGAATCTTTTCATCGCCTCGTCGCTCGAGGCGGTGAAGCTCGGCGATTTCTTCGCAGGTCTCGCGAAGACACCTTTCTTCGGATTCATCATCGCCATCATCGGATGCCACTTCGGACTCGGAACGACCGGCGGCACCGAAGGCGTGGGTCTGTCAACGACGCGTACGGTGGTGGCCGTCTCGGTGGCCATCCTCATCGCGGACTTTTTCCTGACGAAAGCCCTCTTCGTCTTCCAATCGTCATGATGTCGCGCAACTTATTGGTTGCATGGTTGCTCGTCGTGAGCCCCGTATTCGTCATCGTGGGGCTCTTGGTGGATGCGCGGATGCGGCGCGCGGCGCGGGCCGAAGAAGCCGAGTCGATCGCGTTGCTCGCGTGCAGACTGCCAACGAGTGATCTTGCGCTCTCGGGCAGTGCGCGCTGGTTGCGCGCGGTCTCGCTCGAAGAGCCGGGGGCAGCCTTTGCGGATGGTCCGGCCACGCCCGATCCGGATCCTGCCGGAGGAGCCATGGCGCCGCCGAGCGAAGTGTGGGCCGGCGTCGCGCGACAAGCCTCGTTCGTCGTGGTCAAGGGCTCGCGATGAAGCGTGCACTCGTCGTGTTTGCTCTTGGCGCGCTTGCTCGACATAAAGCGCGGTCCCTCGCGCTCGGAGGCGGACTCGTCTTCGCGGTGGCGCTCGTTGCGGCCGTCATGTTTTTGACCGAATCGCTGCGCGCGGAGGCCGAGCGCGCGCACGCGGCGCAACCGGACATCGTCGTGCAAAAGATGGTCGGTGGACGGCCAACGACGATTCAGGCATCCGAGCGCGAAAAGCTCACCGACATCCTGTCGGTGCGTGCGGTGACGTCGCGCGTTTGGGGTTACGTGTTCGTGCCTGCACTCCAGGGCAACGTAACGGTTGCATCGGCGCCTGCAGGAGCAACGGCGCTCTCGGTAGCGAATGGCGTGCTCGCCGAAGGTCGAGACGTCACGCAAGGAGCGCACGAGATGATCGCGGGCGCCGAGCTCGCGAAGTCTTTTGGAATGATGCTCGGTGATGAACTTGCCTTGTCGGACGCGAGCGTCCATGCGCACCCGCTCAAGTTGGTCGGGACCTTTCGTTCCTCGCTCGACTTATGGACGGCGGACGTCCTCATCGTCGATGAAGAAGATGCGCGCGCCCTGCTCGACATGCCGGCGGACAGTGCGACCGATCTCGCAGTTTCGCTCGCGAATCCAGACGAAGCGAGAGTGGTCGCGCAAACGATCGGCGAACGCATCGCGGGCGCGCGAATCATCGAGCGCGATCTGCTCGCACGCGTCTACCACCTTGCTTATGGGCGGCGCGCGGGGCTCGTGCTCGGCGCGCTGATTCCGGCAATCTTGGCGCTCCTCGTGCTCGCGTGGGATCGCGCAAGCGGTGTCGGCCCTCATGAACGCAAAGAGATCGCCGTGCTCAAAGCCGTTGGATGGTCGACGTCCGACGTCTTGTGGGCAAAGCTCTTCGAGTCGGTGCTCGTTGGTGCAGGCGCCACGGCGCTCGGACTTCTCGCGGGGTACGCGTGGGTTTTCTGGTTCGGAGCTTTTGGCTTACGACCGGCTCTCGTTGGGTGGAGCGTTCTTTACCCGCACGCGGCTCTCACGCCTGCCGTGGACGCGGCGCAATTGCTCGGCATCGGCCTCTCCGTGCTCGGCCCCTTCGTGCTCCTCAGCATCGTGCCCGCGTGGCGCGCGGCCACCACCGACCCGCTTGAAAGCATGCGCACGTGAGCGCGCACACGTTCGCGTCAAATCGAAAGCGGTCAACGAGTGACGAGGACGGAGCGATTGGACATGCGAATCACGTTCTCCGCTGTGCTGCCGAGCACGAGGCGACGGAGACCTGTGCGACCGTGGCTGCCCAGCACGATGAGATCCGCGTCGAGCGATCCCGCGCAAGCGAGGATGCACTCGGTGGGATCGCCTTCGACCTGTTCGAAACTCGCGAAGTGATACTGCTTGGCGAACCCTTCGAGGGTTGTGCGCCCGAATTCCTTCAGATGATCCATCGCGCCTCGTGGCACTGGCATCCATGGGCTGCCGAGCGCCATCGCGATCGACGCAAGCGTATGGTTGCCCGGTGGTTGCATCACGTGAAGGAGCGTTGTCGCAACGTTCGCTTTTTCGGCGAGCAGGCCGCCGAAACGCATCGCGGGGAGTGAACCCTCGGTGAAGTCCGTGGCAACGAGCGCTCTTCGTGTGTGACGTGATCGCGCGACGAGCACGGAGGTGTGCGCATAGCGAACGACGCGTTCGGCGATGTGACCGAGAACGCGATCGGACCCCACGCGCGGTTTCGCGCCGACGACCACGAGCTTCGCGCTGAGTTCTTCGGCGACGCGCACGATCTCGTCTTCGGGATCACCAAACTCGATTCTCACGCTGTCGTCGTATGCGGAGCTCTGAATCGTGCGGCTCACTTGCGCTCGAACGAGCTCCTTTGCGCGCGTCTTCAGATCGATGGCAAGCTCGTTCTCGTTGCGACTCGGTACAGGCGGATGGCGAAGTGCGTCGGGCAACACGTTGAGCACGGTGACGCTCGCACCCATCGTCTCGGCGTAAGCATGACCGAGCGCAATGGCGGGTTCGGCGTACTCGGTGAGATCGATGGCAATGATGACGGCCGAACGTTCCATGAGATATCGATGCTAGCAGGCTGCTCTCAAAACTCTCCGACGATCGCGACGCGCACGCCGAATGTCTTGTCGTCAACGAGGTCGCCCGCCACGGGGATGAGCACGCTCACTTGCGGGATGATGGGACCCACAGGAAAGCGGACGTTCGGCTCGAGGACGAGCGCGTCGAACTCCGCGGGCGAGGTGAAGCGAGCGTTGATGAACGCGTGGAGTCCGGGTTCGAAATACGGAACGACCTTGTACGCGGCGCGTACACCTCCCGTAATCTCACCGACGTATTTCTCGCTGGCGTCGCCCGTCGTGTCGATGAGATTCTCGACCTTCACCATGGGGCTCACGGTGAGCTTGTCGAAGCGGAAAACGGCAGCAACGCGCGGCACGAGGCCGAGACGACCCGACTCGAAGAGTGAGCTCGAATAAAGCCCGCGCGTGAACGATGCCGCGCGCGCTGCTGCAAACCGATCGATCGATCGGAACTTGAATTCCCCTTCGGGTTCCGCCGAAAATTCTTCTGCGGAAGGTTGCTCCTTTCCGCCGGCGGTCGGGAGCGCGACTCCGAGCGAGCCTTCGAGCTCCCAGTGCTCACCGCGCGCGAAGATATACGCTGCCTCGAGTTCGAGATTGCCAATGAGCTGCGCCGAGCGTCCTTCGGACTCCCCGGTGCGCGAGGACAAATACGCGGTGATGAACGGGATGCTCGCGCCAACCTTCCACCGCTCGCCGAGCCGTCGCTCTACGCCGACAACCAGCGAATACGCGCTCACGCGCATGCTGTCGAACCCTCGTTCGCCGGGAGTTTTGCTTTCGCGCAGAACGTCGAGGGTCGTCGCGCCACCCACGAAATCGCCGGTAACTTCCCAATCTGGCTCTTTCTCTTCGGCTTCTTCTTTCTTCTCCTCGCCTTCCTTCGCCTCTGCGTGGTGACTCGCCTCCTCCCCGTGATGGCTCGACTCACCGAGGTTCGATTCCGGGCCCTTCGCGTGATCTGGAGCAGTGTTTTCCGTGGCCGGAGCGTGAGCATTCTCCGTTGCCGGCGCTGCCTCGTGCGGAGGCTCCTCGGCGGGCGGACGCTCTTCTTCGGCAAGAACAGTGAACGGCACGACGACGACAGCGGTCGCGACGGCGGTCGCGGCGAAGACGAATTTGGCCATAAAATACGATGTATCAGAGCGCAAGCAGGCCGTGAATGCGGTTCCTAGCCCGAATAATTCATGACGCGATTGCGGTAGAAGGCCGAGACCGCAGCGAAAAGGGCGCACGCCGTATCGCAGGACCGAGGCGTACTGTACGTACGCCGCAGGTCCGACAAAAGCCGTACGCCCTTTGC
>Ga0123357_10000467_pt1 | contig 39326 bp, 33 predicted proteins | sample TergutEmb28metaG_FD_89873 | JGI IMG/M metagenome (GOLD analysis project Ga0123357, IMG submission 89873) | Embiratermes neotenicus P4 segment gut microbial communities from Petit-Saut dam, French Guiana - Emb289 P4 | ecosystem: Host-associated > Arthropoda: Insects > Digestive system > Gut ...
CAATGTCATGGTCGATACCTCCTGCCAGGGCATAGGCCGCTCCTTTGTGCTTGCCAAATGCCGTAGTTTGATGTGTCCACCATGTCTCCGTACACCTGTCCACCATGTGTCCGGGCTATACACCATCGACAGGCGGGATGGGAAGTTAACAATTCCCCTCCCGTGGAGAGGTGGCTTTGGTGCCGGCGGGGTGGCTTCGGGGCGATTGCCATTGCCCCCTGCGTGGGGCGGATGGAGGTTCAATCGCCAGAGGGCGAGATGCGGAAAGTGCGCAACCTGGGCATGCTGCGCAGGGCTTCGGCCAGCTTCACCGTGTTTTCCGGGGTGGTGGTGCGGATCACCATCCTGTACTCGAAGAAAGCGCCATCGTCGGTGATGCGATAGCTTATGTTGGCAACGCTGAAGCCGTGCTGCTCCAGGAATTCGCGCACGTCCGCCTCGCTCATTACGTCGTCGCGGTCAAAACGCAGCGCATGATGGGCATAGACCTGCGAGGGCAAGCGCAATTCGATCCAGCGGAAGGCCGATAGCACACCCAGGGTCAGCACCGTGGCAAGGATCGCCGGCAGGTAGAACCCGATGCCCATGAGAATGCCGATGGCCGCCGTGATCCAGATCGATGCCGCCGTCGTCAATCCGCGAATGCTGAGACCTTCCTTGAAGATCACGCCAGCGCCGAGAAATCCGATGCCGGTCATGATTCCCTGCGCCATGCGCGTCGGGTCGGTGCGGATCGTATCCATCGGCACGCCGGGCAGCCATTTCCACTGATACAGCGTAACCAGCATCAACAGGCTGGAAGCCAGGCAAACCAGCGTATGCGTTCGGAATCCCGCTGGCCGCGCATGAATGCTGCGCTCCATGCCAATGATGCCGCCAGCCGCCAGCGCGCCGAGCAGATGCATGCTGATGATCGAGAGATCGCTGTCCATGAGAATCGCCTCCGGCGCCGGGGTGGATGAGCTAAAAAAACCGCCATGTTACGGCGGAGAAATGGAGCGGGGCAAGCCAGGCGCATCGTCCCGCAGCACGCCTGAAAGCCTTCACTCTTTCCCGCTCTCGCCTCCCGCAGCCCTTTGTTCCTGCGCAATTTCGCTGGCGGCTTGCCAGCCGCCGCCGAGGGCCTTGTAGAGTTCGGCAAGGGCGATCAGGGTTGCGCCACGGGTTTGGGCTTCGGTGAGTTGTACCGAGAAAAGGTTGCGTTCGGCATCGAGCACTTCGAGGTAGCTGGTGTAGCCGTTGTCGTAACGCTGCCGGGCGACGCGGGCGTAGACGGAGAGCGCGCTTGCCTGCCTGCCGCGCGCGTCGGCGGTTTCCCGGAGTTTTGTGCTGGCGATGAGGTTGTCGTTGACCTCGCGGAAGGCGTTTTCAATGGCTTTCTTGTATCCCTCCAGCGCCTGTTGTTGTTGGGCTTCGGCAACTTCGACCTGGCCGGCGATGGCTCCGCCGGTGAAGATCGGCGCGAGGAGGCCGCCGCCGTAGGACCAGGTGCGCGCAGGGCCGGTGAAAAGCCTGGAAAGTGCGTCGCTGGCGCTGCCGAAAAGAGCGGTCAGGCTGAGGGTGGGGAACCAGGCGGCGCGGGCGGCGCCGATGTTGGCGTTGGCGGCGATCAGTTGTTGTTCGGATTGGCGCAGGTCGGGGCGGCGTTCGAGCAGGGTCGAGGGAATACCGGACGGGATTTGCGGAAGCAGGATTTCGTCGAGGCGCTTGCCGCGCGAAATTTGCGCCTCCGGGCCGGGGATACGGCCAAGCAGGGCGAAAAGGGCGTTTTCCGTCTGTGCGACGCGCTGTTCGAGGGTGGGCACGGAAGCCCGGGCGTTTTCGAGTTCGGAACGCGCCTGGCTGACTTCGAGTTCGGAAACAACGCCGCCCGAATGGCGCAATTCAAAGACCCGCATGGCTTCTTCGCGCAAATGCAGGGTGTCGCGCGCGATCTGGAGTTCGCGGTCGGCATCGAGCAGGTTGAAATAGGTTTCGGCGACGGTGGCGGCGATGGAAAGCGCCATGCCGCGACGCGCCTCTTCGGCGGCCTGAAGCTGCGCTTCGCCTGCTTCGGCAGCGCGGCGGATGCGTCCGAAAAGGTCGATTTCCCAACTGAGATTGAACCCGGCGCTGTATTGCTCGTAGACCGGCGCGCTTCCCCACCCGGTGCTCAATCCAGGCGAACGCGCACGGGCAGCCTGGGCGCTGGCGCCCAGTTGCGGAAAAAATTGGGCGCGCGTCATGCGGAGTACGCCAGCGGCCTCGGCGACGCGCGCAGCGGCAATTTTGATGTCGTGGTTGTTCTGCAATCCTTCGACGATCAGCCCGTCGAGCACGGGGTCGCCAAAGGATTGCCACCAGAGAAGATTGGCTTCGCCGGCAAGGGCATCCTTTTCCGTGCTGCCCTCCGTGGCTTGGGCAGGCGTCGTCCGCCAGCCTGTGGGCGCGTCGATTCCAGGGCGGGAATAATCCGGGCCGACGGCGCAGCCAGCGAGGAACACGAAGGAGAAGAAGCAAGCTGCCGCCAGAAAACGCGCCGCCATCATGCGCCCTCCCCTTCATGCCGTGAGGCTTTTGGAACCGCCGCCGGTGCTTCTTTCTTTCCGAAAAGGCGTTGGCTCAGCTCGGAGAGAATGACATAGAACATCGGAATGAAAAAGATCGCAATCCCGGTAGCGGCAAGCATTCCCCCGATGACACCGGTACCGATGGAATGGCGTCCGTTGGCCGAAGCGCCGGTGGCAATCGCCAGCGGGACGACGCCGAGAATGAACGCGAACGAGGTCATCACGATGGGCCGCAGACGCAGACGCGCCGCTTCCATTGCCGCTTCCCGGAACGATTTGCCTTCCTCGCGCTGCATGACGGCGAATTCGGTGATCAGGATCGCATTCTTCGCCGCCAGCGCAATCAGCATGATGAGGCCGATCTGGAAATAGATGTCGTTGGCCAGTGTGCGCAGGATGATCGCCAGCAAGGCGCCGAAGAGCGCGAACGGCACCGCCAGGAGGACGCCGAAGGGCAGCGACCAGCTTTCGTATTGCGCCGCGAGGATGAGGAATACGAAGATGAGTCCGAAGGCGAAGGCTATCGTCGAGGTATTGCCGGACAGTTTTTCTTCGCGCGCCTCGCCCGACCAGTCGAAGCCATAGTCGTTGCCCATCGCTTCCTTCGCCACCTGTTCGATTGCCTCAAGCGCCTGGCCGGAACTGTAGCCCGGCGCGGGCTGCCCGGTGATTTTCGCCGCCGGGTAGTTGTTGAAGCGGGTCACGAGGTCGGGGCCGACAGAGTAGCGACCTGTCGCCACGGCGGAAAGCGGGACCATTTCACCTTGCCGGTTGCGCACATGGACGCGCTGCAAGTCTTCGGGACTGAGCCGGTATTTCGGCTCGGCTTGCAGGATCACTTGCCAGAGGCGGGCGTTTTTCGGGAATTGGCTGACATAGAGCGATCCGAACAGGGTTTGCATGCTGTTATAGACATCCTGCACCGGAATGCCCAGGGTTTCGGCCTTTTCGCGGTCGACTTCGACCAGGAACTGGCGGCTGCTCGCGCTCGCCGTGCTCGAAACCCCGCGTAGTTCGGGGCGCTCCCTGGCCTTGGCGAGGATTCTGTCGACGACCCCGATCAGTTGCGCATAATCGCCCTCGCCCTTTTGCTCGATCCACATTTCAAAACCGGCGGTAACGCCCAGGCCCGGCACGGAAGGCGGATTGATCGGCAGGAGCGCGGCTTCCTTGATCCCCGAAAATTCCTTCGCTGCCGCGCGCAGGAGCGCGAAGGCGTTTTCTTCCGGTTTCTTGCGTTCCTCGAAATCCTTGAGCGCGACGAAGAGGACGCCGCGATTGGTCTTGAACTGTCCGTCGATCAGCGAGTAGCCGTTGACCTCGGTGACGTTGGCCACCCCCGGCTGACTGCGCAGGAATTCGCCCGCGCGCTTGCCGACCGCCTCGGTGCGGTCCAGGCTTGCGGCATCGGGCAGGAAATAAGGCACGAAGACGTAGCCCTGATCCTCGGGAGGCACAAAGGCCGTCGGCCAGTGCTTGAACATCATGAAGGAGGCGACGCAGATGCAGACGAAGACCGCCAGCCAACGCTTCGGGCGGGCGATCAAGCGCCGCACGCCGCCGACGTAGCCGTGGGTGGCGCGCTCGAAATTCCGGTCGAACCAGCGGAAGAAGCCGCGTTTTTCGCCGTGGCCCGGTTTGATGAGAAGCGCCGCAAGCGCGGGCGAGAGGGTAAGCGCGACGATGCCGGAGAAAAATACCGAAATCGCGACCGTCACCGCGAACTGTTTGTACAACTGCCCGGTAATGCCGCCGAGAAAGGCCACCGGAACGAACACGGCGCAGAGCACGAGGACGATGGCGACGACCGGCCCAGTCACTTCGCTCATCGCACGCTTGGCGGCTTCCTTCGGGCCGAGGCCGAATTCGCTCATGTTGCGTTCGGTGTTCTCGATGACGACAATGGCATCATCGACGACAATGCCAATGGCAAGGATCATCCCGAACAGGGTCAGCATGTTGATCGAAAATCCCAGCGCCAGCATTCCGGTCATCGTGCCGAGGATCGATACCGGCACCGCCAGGGTCGGAATCAACGTAAGGCGGAAACTTTGCAGGAAGACGAACACGACGAGGACAACCAGGATGACCGCTTCAAAGAAGGTATGGACGACTTCGTTGATCGAGGCCGAGACGAATTTGGTGATGTCGAGGGAAATTTCGTATTCGAGGCCGTCGGGAAAACTCTGTTTCAGGCGCTCCATCGTTGCATTCACTTGCTTCGAAACATCCAGCGCGTTGGCTCCCGGCTGCTGGTAGACGGCAATCAGGGTTGCGGGCCTGCCGTTGTAGTTGGTGCGCAGCGAGTAATCCTTGCGTCCGAGGTCGGCGCGGCCTACGTCCTTCAGGCGCACGATGGAGGTGCTTTCGGATTCGGTGCGCAGGATGATGTTTTCAAACTGGGCCGGCTCGGTCATTCGCCCGGTGGTGGTGATCGGAAAGGTTTGCTGCACCGGGCGCGGCGTCGGCGACTGCCCGATGCGACCGACGGCGAACTGGTTGTTCTGCTGCGAGACCGCGTTGGAGATGTCGGAAGCGGTGATGCCGAGCGAAGCCATGCGGTCGGGCTTGAGCCAGATGCGCATCGCGTAGTCGGCAATGCCGAGAATGGCCGACTGGTTTGCGCCGGGAATGCGCTTGATCGCGTCGAGCACATTGACGTTGGCGTAGTTGGCGACGTAATCGTCGCCAAAGCGTCCGTCCGGCGAATACAGGGCGATGACGATCAGAAATGAATTGCTCATCTTCTGCACCTGCACCCCCTGCTGCATCACCGCCGAGGGGAGCCGGGGGCCGGCCATGTTGACGCGGTTCTGCACATCCACCTGCGCGAGATCGGGATCGGTTCCGATGTTGAAAAATGCCGTCAGCGCGTAATTGCCCGTCGAGGAACTGGTCGACTGCATGTAGATCATGTTGTCCGCGCCGTTGACCTGCTGCTCGATCGGTGCGCCGACATTTTGCGCCACGGTATTGGCGTCCGCGCCCGGATAGGCGGCACTGACGGTAATCTGCGGCGGCGCGATTTCGGGATACTGCGCAATCGGCAGCGAAAACATCGACACCGCGCCAGCGATGCTGATCACCAGGGAAATGACGATCGCAAAGATCGGCCGGTCGATGAAAAAATGGGAGATCATCGTACGCCCCCGGCGCCTTTACTGTCCCCGCCGCCTGCACTCCGAACACCGCCTTGCGCAGCATCCGGCGCATCTGCCACTTTCACCGCGACTCCGGGCGCAAGCTTCGGGCCGCCGCCCGAAGTGATGACGCGATCCCCGGCAGCCAGCCCGGAAGTCACGATCCAGTCGTCCCCGTGCCAGGCGCCGACTTCGACCGGGCGGATTTCCACCTTGCTGTCCTTGCCCACCACCCACGCGAAACTCCCTTTCGCGCCCTGCTGCACGGCGCTCTGTGGAATTGCAATGGCATTGGGCCAGACGGCCCCGATCAAGCGCGCCCGAACAAACTGGCCGGGAAGCAGGACGGCTTTCGGATTTTCGACATCGGCGCGGATCAGGTAGGTGCCCGACTCCGGGCTGAAGGAAGCGTCGGTGAAGGTAATGTGGCCGCGATGCTCGTAAATCGTGCCATCGGCCAGCTTCAGTTCAACCTGGTAATTATTGTTTTCCGGCACTTTCAGCCGCCCGCTCTGGACTTCCTCGCGGAGCTTGAGCAGCTCGCTTTCGGAAAGGCTGAAAACAACGCGCATCGGATCGAGCCGCGCGACATAGGTCAGCAGGCTCTCCTGCCCCATGGCTGGCAGGTAGCTCCCCTCCTGCCTCCTGGCAAAACTGGAGAGGCCGGAAACCGGCGCCTTGATCGTGGTGTAGGAAAGATCGAGTTCGGCCTGCAATACCTGCGCCCTGGCCGCTTCGACTTCGGCAGCGTTGGCCTTTTCATTGCCAACGGCATCGTCGAGATCCTTTTTCGAGAGCGCATCCTGCTCGGCCAGCGGCCTCACCCGCGCCAGGTTCGCTCGCGCCGTCTCCCACGCCGCCTCACGCTGCGACAACGCCGCCTTTGCGTAGGCGAGCTTGGCCTCGAAGGGCTTCCTGTCGATCAGGAACATCACCTCGCCTTCCTTGACGAAAGCGCCTTCGGTATAGACGCGCCGGTCGAGAAAGCCGGCGACGCGGGTGCTGACTTCCACCTGCCGCGAACTCTGCGTCTGCGCCACGTATTCGACTTCCGCCGGAATCTCGCGCGCCTGCACGGCCAGTACGGTCACTTCGGGCGGCGCCGGCGGCGGCGCAGCAGGGTGCTCGCCGCAAGCGGCAAGAAGGAAGGCCACGGCAACCGGCAGGGGGCCAGGTGAAAAGAATCCTGTGCTCATGAGTTGCTCCCGGAAACTCCGATTTTGACAAACGGGCCTTGCGCATAATTTTTCATGATTCACCGCACATTTTGATTTCGCTAATTTTCGTATGGAACCCTGGTGATACCATTGGCTCTCCCGCCGCCGACGGTTATTTCTCCCGCCCGTTCCGGCCCGTTTCCCCAACAGCATCAAGAGTAAAGGATAAACCGGGAACACATGGGAGGGAACAGTTTTTTTTCCACGGGTATTCACTTTCGGAGCATCGTCATGCAAGTAAGCATTTTCAACCTCCCGCCCGACTCCGATGAAGCAACGGTGCGGGAAATGCTCGACGAGTTCGGAATCACCGATGTCGAGCATATCAGTGTTGCACCGGAACACGATCAGAGCGTCAGCGCAGTCGTCAAACTCTCGCGCCCCAGCGCAAACGCGCGCAGTCGCCACGGTGAAGTGCTCTGGCGGGGACATCAATTGATCTGGCACGTTTCCCTGATGTTCCAGGAATAAAGCCAAAGGCGCCCGCGCACATTGGAGCGCCGTCCATCCCTGCAGCATCGACAGCTTGCGGCGCGCGCCCGATGCCCGACTTTTTCAGGGCCTCCTGAAATTTTACGGAAGTGATACACTCGCCGCCATCGCAACAAGAGAGCCTTGCCAAAATGTTTGGACGCTTCATGCCCCAGGAGGGCAAATTCTTCGATCTTTTCAACGCGCATGCGGAAGAAATCGTCCAGGGGGGGAAGGCACTGGCAGAGATGATGCAAACCTTCGCCGGATCGTCGGATGCGCCGCAGGACCCCGCTGAAAACACCGGCAATGTCCTCTCGGCCGCCGAACGCGCCGCCATCATCGACGCCATCGAAGCCCGCGCGGACAAGATTACGCACGATACGGTGCTGCTTCTGCACACCACCTTCATTACTCCACTCGACCGGGACGAAATCCATTTGCTGATCACGCGCATGGATGACATTCTCGACCTGATTCAGGATGTCGCCCAGTCGATGGATCTTTACGATGTCCGCAACGTCACTCCGGAGGCTTCCGGGCTGGCCGACATCACGCTGACCTCCTGCGAGCATGTGCGTTCGGCGGTACGGCTTCTCCATTCGATGGAGAATGCCAACACCATTCTCAACTTTTGCCAGGAGATCGACCGGCTCGAAGGCGAGGCGGATCGCCTGATGCGCAGCGCGATGGCGCGTCTCTTCCGCACCGAGCCGGACGTGCGGCAACTGATCAAGCTCAAGGAAATCTACGAGCTTCTGGAAACGATCACCGATCGTTGCGAGGATGTCGCCAATATCCTCGAAGGCATCGTCCTCGAAAATTCCTGATTCACCTCTTCCTGGCCGCTCTTCGGCCTTTCTTGCCGCTTTCTCTTTCCGTACGCATGGGATCCTTGCATATCAGTCTGGGCATCGTCATTTTTCTCGTTGTGCTGGCGCTTGCCTTCGACTTCATGAACGGCTTTCACGACGCCGCCAACGCGATTGCGACGGTTGTGTCGACGCGTGTGCTGAAGCCGCATACTGCCGTCATACTCGCAGCGGTGTGCAATATTGTTGCCATCTTCATTTTCGAACTCAAGGTCGCCGCTACCGTCGGCAAGGGCACCATCGAACCGGTCACGATCGACCACGTTGTCATTTTCGGCGCGCTCGTCGGCGCCATCGCGTGGAACATCATCACCTGGTATTACGGCATCCCCTCCTCGTCCTCGCACGCGCTGATCGGCGGCCTGATCGGCGCCGCACTCATCAAGGACGGGCCGCAGGCGCTGATTTCCGGCGGCGTGCTGAAAACCGTCGCCTTCATCTTCATCTCCCCGCTTCTTGGAATGGCGCTCGGATCCCTGATCATGATCGCTGTCTCCTGGTTGTTCCGGCGCAGCACGCCGGGGCGCGTCGACAAATGGTCGCGCCGGCTGCAACTCGTCTCCGCCTCCGCCTACGCGCTCGGCCACGGCGGCAACGACGCGCAGAAAACCATCGGCATCATCTGGATGCTGCTCATCGCCTCCGGCTACACCGCCGCAGATACCCATACGCCGCCGCTCTGGGTCATCATCTCCTGCTATACCGCGATCGGCATTGGAACCGCATTCGGCGGCTGGCGCATCATCAAGATGATGGGACAAAAAATCACCAAACTGAAACCCGTCGGCGGTTTCTGTGCCCAAACGGGCGGCGCCATAACCCTGTTCCTTGCGACCGCGCTTGGCATTCCCGTTTCCACCACCCACACCATCACCGGCGCCATCGTCGGTGTCGGCTCGGTGCAAAAATTCTCCGCCGTGCGTTGGGGCATCGCTGGAAACATCATCTGGGCCTGGATTCTCACCATCCCGTGCAGCGCCCTGATCGCTGCCTGTTTCTGGTATCTCGGCAGCTTCATTTTCTAAATTACTTAAATAATTTCTTCTTGAAAATATCTACTGTAGAGAAACATTATTCAAGTAAATTTAGAAAATCAGTTCATCAAAAAGGCTTGCCACAGGCAAGCCTTTTTATTTGAAGCCTTCGCCGGAAATTATTTTTGGTTGCCGGAGGAGGGAGTGGAGGAAGAAAGGGGAGAAGAACCACTCATGCGAGAGTGCGCTTCCCGGTAACGCGCCTTGATGTCCTCGTATTGCACGCGAACGCTGTCGAATTCCTTGCGTTTGCTCGCAAGCAACTCCTGGTTGAATTTGAGTTCGGCTTGCAGGTCGCGGATCTTTCTCTTCGGATCCTGGGGCGGAGGAGCATCCTTGTCCTTCTCCTTGTCCTTGTCTTTCTCCTTCTTCTCCTTGTCCGGCTCCCCGGAGTCGGCGCTGGCCTGTTCATTCATGTCTTTCAGGGACTGGTCCGTCTCCTTGACCTTCCGTTCGAGATCCCGGATGGCAAGCTGAATTTCGCCCTCCGCGCGTTCGCGCATCTGGTCGATTTCCTGCTCGCTGCCATAGGTCGAGAGCAAGGCGCGATCCCTGCGGGCCTGCTCCTTCTGCCTGGCAGCCTGTTCCAACTGGCGTTCCCTTTCCCGTTTCTGCTCCGCGAGTTCTGCCGCAGTCAGGGGCGGCGGGATTTCGCGCACTACGATCCCGCGACTATCCTTGATCTGGTAACCACGGCCAAAACATGCCTGCGGCAAGGTATCGCCGCAGGCTTTTTGACCGCTGGCATCGACACAGCAATAGAACACGCCGGAAGACTCGGCGGCCAATGCCGCTCCCGTGCCCAGCCCCACGCATCCTCCCGCAAGAAACAACAGGGAGCGCATCACCTGCCTGACGGATCGTTCAAATCTGGTTTTGTACAACACCGTATTCCCTCCGGTAATGAGCAACCGCTGCAGCATGTTCCTGAAATTCCACCTGCCGCGCGAGAAAGGAGAGCAAATCCTCCAGCGTCGCCACGGCAATGACCGGGATTCCGTAGGTATATTCCACTTCCTGAACTGCGGAAAGCGTGTTTCCATCCTTTCCCCCATTTTTTCCATCACTTCCCCGCTCCATCCGGTCCAGCGCAACAACGACGCCGCAGGGCGTCGCGCCCGCCGCCCGAATCAACGCAACCGATTCCCGGATCGAAGTGCCGGCGGAAATCACATCGTCGATGATCAGCACCCTTCCCGATGCCTCACTCCCGATCAGGGCGCCGCCTTCGCCATGATCCTTCGTTTCCTTGCGGTTATAGAAATACGGCAGATTGCGCCCCTGCCTGGACAAAGCCACTGCAGTCGCCGCCGCCAGGGGGATTCCCTTGTAAGCCGGGCCGAAAAGCATGTCGACGGCAATTCCGCTCCCGATGATCGCCTCCGCATAAAATTGCGCCAGACGATCCAATGAGGCGCCATCGCAAAAAACGCCCGCATTGAAAAAGTATGGGGAAGGGCGACCTGCCTTTGTCCTGAACGCGCCAAAGCGCAAGGCTTTTTGGGCAACGGCAAACGCGATGAATTCCTGACTGAGACTCATGAATATTATCTAAGCAAGTTTTAGGCCAAAACCGTAATTGGCTTTAAAATCATGCAAGTTTAAGCGATTTTAAAAAAGCGCGCGTGTAAAACTAACATTTTTTGTCAATGTGCCCCGTCAAAAGCCCCTGGACGAACCACCTCCGTGACGGGCGCGAGGATTTTTCGAAAGGTACATACAAACATCATGTTCCGGATATTAACGCTGAATTTGAACGGAATTCGCTCCGCCTGGAAAAAGGGCTTTCCTGCCTGGCTGGCGGCGCAAGATGCCGATGTTGTCTGCTTGCAGGAAGTCCGGGCGCAGGAAGAAGACCTCGCGCCCTCGATGCAGGCGCCGGAGGGTTTCCACGCCTTTTACCGGTGCGCCTCCATGAAAAGGGGCTATAGCGGCGTCGCACTGTGGTGCCGGCAAGCGCCGGAACGAATCGTCACCGCAATGAATGTGCCGGAATTTGACACCGAAGGCCGATTTTTGCGCATCGATTTCCCTTCCGCTGCGGGAGGCTTTTCGGTGATCTCGCTCTATCTGCCCTCGGGTTCAAGCGCGCCGGAGCGGCAAGAGGCAAAATTCCGCTTCATGGACGCCTTTTATCCGCAGCTCTGCGCACTGGCGCAGGAAGCGCGCGCCGGACGGGAAATCGTGATCTGCGGCGACTGGAACATCGCGCACCGCGAGATCGATCTGAAAAACTGGAAATCGAATCAGAAAAATTCCGGCTTCCTGCCCGAGGAACGCGACTGGATGACGCGGGTGCTCGACGAGGCAGGCTGGGTCGATGTCTACCGAAGGCTTTACCCGGAGGCGACGGGAGAGGGCTACACCTGGTGGTCGAACCGGGGACAGGCGTGGGCGAAAAACGTCGGCTGGCGAATCGACTACCAGTTGGCAACGCCGGGGCTTGCCGCCGCCGCACGCGCCGCTTCGGTCTACAGGGAAGAACGTTTTTCCGATCACGCGCCGCTGGTGATCGACTACGAGTGGCCGCACCGGGACTGATACATGCAGGACAGGCAGCGCATAAGCGAAACCCGCCCTGCGCCCCGCTCTATGCCACCCGTTTATCCGCAGCCGGATCGGCGTCCAGCGAATCCGTGATTTTGAGATATGCCGCAGACAAGCCCTCTATCTGCGTTTTCAGGGCGGATTCCATCTGCATCAGCTCGTTGATCCGGTCTTCCAGCGTATCGGTCGCCTGATGAATGCGGTTGATACTCTCCAGGCGCTGCTTCAGATACGCCTGATGTTCGCGGATCTGTGACTGCATCGGCGCCATGATTGCCTTGATCCAGGCTTCGGCATCGCGGTTGGCGATCTCGAACAGCGAGCGCATTTGCAGCGCGATTTCCTCGAAAAAGCGTTGCGTCAGCTTGCCTTGCCGCAGCGAAAACAGTTTGACCGAACTGCCGAGATGGGTATTCGACCATTCTTCGAGACTGTCCAGTCCCTTCTGATGGCGGAAAAAGCTGAAAATCGGCGGCGATCCGAGCCTCAAACCGTGCTCCACGCTGAACTTCCGGTAAAACGCCTCCATCATCGCGGCGATTTCGTCCGAATCGAGGGCAGCCTGCTTGAGGTTGTTTCGTGCCGCCTCAAAAAAACCCCGCATCGCGTCGCCGAGCTGGCGCGAGAATTTTGCCGTGTCCATCGCCGAATGTGTGTTCTGCGCGATACGGCGCAGATTGTCGAGATCAATGCGGGAAAACAGCCGGTTCGACAGAGTCGCAAAAACGTTGCGCACCGCATGATAGCGCTGCAATGCATCCTCGAACTCCAGCTTCTCCGTGTTGATCTTGCCCATCATGTACTTCACGACACCCTTGTTCTTGCCTCGCAACTCGAACAACTCATTCAACTGATCCTGCAAACCCGAAAGCCGCGCCAGAAGCAGATGGCGCACATGCAGATGCAATTCCTCCAGCTCGCGCTCGCTCGTGGTGCGCACGATGTCCCGCTTGCCCGGAAGCAGTTCCTCGGACAAAGCCCTTTCCAGGAGCCCGAGACGGCTGCGTTTGAGGAGTGCGTTGTCGTTCGTGACCTTCGCCACCAGCCCCTTTTGGGCCGATACGGGAAAAATCTGCTCCTGCGGCACATCGAGCATCGCGGCGCAACTGCGCACCTGGCGGCCGATTTCGGCGTTGATTTCCGTATCCGATTTCAAGCCGTCCCACAGACCGTCGATCTTGTTCAGCACGACCACACTGTTACGCCGGCTCGTGCTGTCGACCATCACGTTGTGACGCCAGATCAGCAAATCGGACTGCGTCACCCCGGTATCCGCCGCCAGCAGGAAAAGGACGACATGCGCGTTGGGCAACAACGAGAGCGTCAGTTCCGGCTCGGTGCCCACCGCGTTCAGCCCCGGCGTATCGAGAATTACCAGGCCCTGTTCGAGCAGGGGATGAGGAAAGTTGATCACCGCATGCCGCCAGCGCGGAATTTCCACCTTCCCTTCGGCATCGGCGTGATACGCCTGGGCCTCCGCGTCGTCCTCCACGGCGAAGCCGAGCCTTTCTGCCTCCTCACGCCCGACGCGAACCGTCTCGCTGATATGCTGCAACGCGATTTTCATCTTCTCGGCATCGTTGGTATCGAATCCGATGGAAGTCCACTCGTCGGAAAAACTCCGGTATTCCTTGACGCTGCCGCCGGAAAGCCGGGTCTTGATCGGCAGCAATTCGATGGCCGTGGGTTTTTCCGGGTCGAATCCCAATTCGGTCGGACACATCGTCGTCCGTCCCGCTGCGGAAGGCAGCATCCGGGTGCCGTAGCCAGCGAAGAAAATCGCATTGATCAACTCCGACTTTCCGCGCGAAAACTCGGCAACGAAGGCCACGCGCAAACGATCCTCGCCCAGGCGTTCGAGCATATGCGCAAGGCGCAAGCCGATATGCGGATCGGAAAGATCGTTGCTTTCGAGCCAGGTGCGGAAATTCGCAACGCTCTCGATAATCCCCTTTCGCCACTCGGCATAAGCGGCGACTTGCCGAAAGAGCATGGTAGTCATCTGTTCTCCCCTTCGATTCATGCAAAAAACAAAACATATCTATCAACTCTATAACATAAATCATTCTCTGATTATCGGTAAAAAGTATCACAATCGCCTTTTTTGAAAAGCCTGTGGACGGAAATGCACAGGCCAGGCGCCTGGCGCGAATGAAGCGCCATCCGCCTCATCCGCAAAACCCCTTCCCGGGATTTTTTGAACAAGCCTTCCGAAGGGTTCGATATTTTCTAAATTTGATTAAATAATGTTTCGCTACAGTAGTGATTTTTAATAAATAATTATTTAAACAAATTTAGAAAATACAATGACCGGATCAAAGCGCCGGAAATCGGGCTTCAAGCCCCAAACCCCCGTCGGCTACGCCGCCACCCCCTTTGGAAAGGGGGCTTTGTCCTGCGGCGCTTCGCGCCGAAAAACAACGGCGCTCCGAAGAGCGCCGCTTTTCAAGCCTCCCTCTTCGAGGGAGGTGGCGCAAAGCGCCGGTGGGAGTGGCCCCCCGTGGAGAGGTGCTGGTTGCGGGCCTACGGCGCTGCCTGGAAGATTCCGCAGTAGCGCTTGTTCATCATCATTTCGTCCGCATCCTTGCCGTGGCCGGTGTACAACTCGACCCAGGGAATTCCGCGAATGTCGAGATCATGGACCGGCGCTGTCGTGTGCGGGCCGGTTTTGCTTGCGGTAGAAAAGGGCAGGAAGAATTCGCCGAGCGGCATCCAGTCAATGCCGTTGTTCTGATACCAGCCGTAGAGCGGATGACCGGCGACGATGAAGACTTGCTGGCCTGCGGCGAGTTCCTGCGTGTGCTGTACGCCCAGCTTTGCGTAAGTGCCTTTGAGCACCAGCGCGGAAGGGTTGCAGGCGAGTTTGCCGTCGCCCACCGTGAAACTCCCCTGTTTCGGCGTCAGCGCGTCGGCAGGGCAACCGGTCGCAGGCATCGGGGAAGTGATCCACTCCGGCGCGTCTACCTTGCCTTCGAGCACCGTAATGCGGGTGCTGGTGCAGACGGGGTCGAGCGTCGCGCGGATCGTCGCGCCAGCGCCGCTGCCGGGTTTATTCATCACCAGATCGCCATTCCTGGCTTCGAGCAGCGGAACGCCGGGGACGATGACGCCGATGTCGGCAATTCCGCTGTCGAGAATCAGGGTGCGTCCATGGAGGCTCTCGAAGATTTCGAGGCAGGTGTTTTCGGCGCGCGGAGTGATCGTGTAGGGCACATTGTCGATCCGGATCGTGACCGGGGCGCTGCCCGAAGCGCCAAGGCAGAAGCTGGAATTCCCGGGCGGCGCGGTGTAGCGGTTTCCCGGAATCAGTTCGTCGCCGTCGGAGAAGACGGGGTCGGGCGTGGGCGTCGGGTCGGGAGTCGGTGGAGGGCCAGGAGGGGGCGCGCTGGAGAGCGTCGTAAAGGGGAGTTCCAGCACTCCTGCCGGGCTATAGACATCGTAATTGCCGGCGGCGAAGCAGAATTTGTAATTCGTGCCGGGAGTCAGGTTGGACAGGGGGACGTTGAATCCGGTGTTCGCCTGCATATTGCCGGTACTGTCTGGATCGGCAAGAAGCTCGGCGACAGTCGCGGGGCAAGTCTCCGAAGCCGAAAGAAGTTTCCACGCGCCGAGGGTGCCGATGTTGCTCGTGACCGAAAAACTGGCGCTCGTCGAGGCGGGGGTGATCGCCGGGGAAGACAGCGCGGGGATCACGATGGCATAGACGCAGTTGCCGCTCAGGCTGGGGTCGTCTTCCTGCGAGAGTTTGAAATCGTAGCCGGTGCTGCTGTTCAAGGTCGCGCCGTTGTTGGATATGGTTCCGGTGAAGTATCCGCTCGCCGTCACGCAGATCAGCGGGATTTTTTGTTGTTGCAGCGGAGCCGCGCCGGGCGCGAGATCCACGGCGGCCACGGCGGAAAGCACGCTGGGCAACGAACCGGTGAAATCTACATAATGGTGGATCATCAGCGGCCCCGAGTCGTTGGAGACGCGGAATTCGTAGAAAGCAAAATTCCTGACGATGGATATCGGCGTCGGCACCACGGGGTTCCTCGGGATGTAGTTCTCCAGCTTCAGGGTGTTGCCGGTGAACGAGTCTATCCCTCCGAGTCCGCCCACAATCCCGCTGAACCCGCTTGCGCCCAGTCCCGAAGAGCCTCCGATGCTTACGGTATTGCCGGTGGCGGTGGCCGAGCTGGAAGCCGTAATGTGGCCGCCGTAAATATCGCCATCAACGAGGCTGTCGGAAATGATGACGGTATTTCCCGTGGCGGCGCCGGTGTTCGATTGGCCGCCATACACATTACCGTCTACGGACGCGCCGTTGATTTCCACCGTATTGCCGGTGACTGCGCCGTTGCCGTTGGCCTGATATCCACCATAAACAGTGGTCGCCAGACTCGGCCCCCCGTAGAGGAGCACGTAATTCCCGCTCGCGGCGCCGCTTCCGGAATGGACATAAGCGCCGTAAACCTGGTCTGTCCAGGCGGTGATCTCAACACGGTTGCCTGTGACCTTCGCGGAGGCGGCATAGCCTCCATACACAAAGGAGCCCGTTCCCAGATCGGCCTTGATGAATACCTGATTTCCTTCTCCTGTACCGGGGCCGCCCACTTCGTCGGTATCGAGCATGTTGAATCCGCCAACAACCATGTTTAGAGGGCCGGGGGCGCTCGAAGTGACAGTGACTTTATTTCCGGAGAGGCTGTCGGTCTTGTCGCTGGTCACGCTGTCGGTGGGGGCAAAGGTGTTGCCGAGGCCGACACTTGGAACGGGACGCAGCAGAGCGGCATCGGTGGGATATTCGATGTCATCGGCCAAAACCGGCGCCGCCAGGAAAGCGCCAAGGAGCACCGCGATCAAGGATCGTTTCATGATGAAAATACCTTTCGGAAAAAGCCCCTCTTCGAGAAAGCGGCGGGAAGGGGTGGATTGTGATGAAAATGTAATTTTCGACCCTACGCCCGATGTGGAAAACTTTCAAGCGGCCCTGTTAATTTTCCGACCGATCGCAGGGCCCGCGCCATGAATGCCACAGTTGGCGCAAAACTTCGATCGCAGCGTCCCCTGCGGCTTTTCGGATCCTGCGGCTTTGCGCAGGATGACGAATCACGCGGCGCGGTTTGCGGCTTATCCCTGTTTCGTGCCCGAAAGCAGGATCAGGAGCGCGCCGCCGCCGCCGTCGCGCGGAGGGGCCTGGCAGAAGGCAAGGATTTCGTTGCGCTGGATGAGCCAGCCGCGCAGGAGATGTTTGAGCACCGGCATTCGTCCCGGCGATCCGTGGCCCTTGCCGTGGATGATCCGCACGCAGCGGATGCCGCGTTCGAGGGAATGCGCGAGCAATCCGGCGACGGCATCGCGCGCCTCGTCGCGGTTCATCGAATGCAAATCCAGCGCGCGCTGCGCGACCCAGCGTCCACGGCGCAGATCGGTCAGCACGCGGCGCGGCAGGCCGGGGCGCAAAAAGGCGCTTTCCTCGCCGCTGCCGAGGCGGTCTTCGATGGAAAAAGGGGCTGTTTGGGATTCGTGCAGCGCGGCGGCATCGTCGAGCGCGCTTTGACGCGGCAGCGGCAACGGCGGCGGTTTTTCGACCAGGGCGCGGTGCACGCTTTCGCTCAGGGGCTGCACCGGGCCGACCGCGCGGCGAAACAGGCTCGCGGCCTCGGACAAGGCATGATCATCGTTGCCGTGCCCGCGTTGCGCCGGCTTGCGCTTCGCCGCCGAAGCCGCTGGAGCGGCGGAAACAGCCGGCCTGGCGAGCAGGGACCGGAGCGATTGCAACGAGGAATGACGTGAACGTTTCGCCATATCTTCCCGCCCCTGCCCTCGCCGCCCCGCTTCAAGCCTGCCGTTTCAGCCCGCTGTTCAGTTCTTCTGTCCGAGCTGGTCGAGATAGCGCTCGGCATCGAGCGCGGCCATGCAGCCGGTGCCTGCGGAAGTCACCGCCTGCCGGTAGATATGATCCTGCACATCGCCTGCGGCGAATACGCCGGGAATGCTGGTCGCCGTCGCGTTGCCCTCGCCTCCGCCACGGGTGACGATGTAGCCGTTCTTCATTTCCAGTTGGCCTTCAAAAATATCGGTGTTCGGCTTGTGGCCAATCGCGATGAAAACGCCCTGCAACGGAACTTCCCGCAGTTCGCCGGTCTTGACGTGTTTGGCGCGCAAGCCGGTCACGCCGCTCGCGTCCCCGAGCACCGCGTCGAGCACATGATCGGTCAGAAGGCTGATGCTTCCTTCCTCGACCTTTTTGTAGAGCTTGTCGATCAGGATTTTCTCCGAACGGAACTGGTCGCGGCGATGAACCACCGTCACATGGCTCGCGATATTGGCGAGATAAAGCGCCTCCTCGACCGCCGTATTGCCGCCGCCGACGACCGCCACCGGCTGGTTGCGATAGAAAAACCCGTCGCAGGTGGCGCACGCGGAAACGCCACGGCCCATGAATTCCTCTTCCGAAGGCAGCCCCAGATAACGCGCCGAAGCCCCGGTAGCGACGATCAGCGCGTCGCAGGTATATTCGCCGGAATCCCCGGCCAGGCGGATCGGCTTCTCGCGCAGGAAGGCCATATGGATATGATCGAAAATCATTTCGGTATCGAAACGCCTCGCGTGCTTCTCGAAACGCGCCATCAGATCCGGCCCCATCACGCCGTCGGCGTCGGCAGGCCAATTGTCGACTTCGGTCGTCGTCATCAATTGCCCGCCTTGCGCAAGGCCGGTGAGCAACACAGGTTTCAGATTGGCGCGGGCAGCATAGACGGCAGCGGTATACCCGGCTGGCCCGGAACCGAGAATCAGCAGGCGGCAATGACGTGTGACAGGAGCCATGGGGCGCTTTCCTTCAAGGGTTGATTGATACAGAAAATGACATTATTCTGGATTTCACGGCGCGAATGCAACAAAAAAACGCACCACTCTGGCGGGAATTTCATTCAACATGAGAGATGTTGGGCAATTCAGGTTAAATTATAGCTTTGTGGCCGGAATCGCCGAACCCCGAAAAAACCCCTGTGCCGGAAATCATGCGGCATCTGCCCCGGCATGCGCGGGGAGAACAGGGATAACCAAGGAGTACAGGTAATGGAAGAAATCAAGCATCTCATCCTTTTGCGCATGACCGCTTTGTTCTCCGGAGTCGGCGATATCGATCTGGAAAAGATTGCCAACGTAACGCGCCGGCGTCAAGCCTTGCGCGGCACCGCGCTGATGCGCTCCGGGGAACGCTCCGACGCGGTCTATATCATCATCAGCGGCGCGGTGCGGGTGGTGAACCACGATGAAAGCGGGCGCGAGGTCATCCTCTCTCAACTGCATCCCGGCGAATGTTTCGGCGAAATGGGCGCGATCGACAACGATGTGCGTTCGGCCACCATCGTCGCTTCCGAGAACTGCGAACTCTTCGTCATCGCCAGCCACGATTTCAGGCATTGCCTGGAAACGATGCCGCAACTCTCGTCCAACGTGATGAGGCGCATCGTGCAACGCCTGCGCGAAGCCGACCGCAAGATCGAAAGCCTGGCCCTGACCGATGTTTCGGGGCGAGTCTCCAGCCTGCTCTTCGAACTCTCCGAACTCAACAAGGAAGGCCAGCGCATCATCCGCAAGAGGATCACGCGCAAGGATATTTCCAAGATGGTCGGCGCCTCGCGCGAAGCGGTCAGCCGTGCGATGAAAGACCTCGTGATGAATGGCCGGGTTCGCACCGAAAATGGCATCTTGATCCTCGAAGAACGCCGCACCTCGACAGACCGCCGCGCCACGCCGCGCTCGGCATCGTGAGGAATTCCGGATCGGGATGAACCGCCGATTTTCTAAATTACTTAAATAATGGTCCGCGACTGTGGTGTTTTTCCACGTTGAATTCTTGATTCAAATTTAGAAAACATTCGAGAACAATCCAGAATGGCGCTTTTCGTGCAAGAGACGAAAAGCGCCGTTTTGTTTTGAGGCGATGCCGGGATTTGCTGTTCGCCGGGGCGTTTCATCCAAAGGCTGCCGTCGCGTTCTGCGCTATCCTTTCTCCTCCCCGCTCAAAGGAAAATCGCCATGTCTTTTTCGGACTCCATTGCCCTGGTTGCACTTGCGGCTCTTTTCGCTGGCGCATCGGCCCTTGCAATTCCGGATTCCGCGATTGCGCAGGAGACGCTCGCTCCGGAAGCTTCCAAAACACCGGAATCGAAGAGCGCGGCATTTCCCGGTTTTGTGAAAGCACGCTCCCTGCGCATTCACTATCGCGTCGAAGCGGATGGGACTTATACCGAAGAATACGAACAGGCGATCGAGGTCTTGTCCGAGCAGGGAATCCAGAGCGTCAGTACGCAATCGGTCGCTTACAGCGCGAGTCTCTCCGAGGCGGAAATCACCCAGGCTTACACGCTGAAAAAAGATGGCCGCCGCATTCCGGCCTCGGCTTACCAGGAATCAAAGAGCAGCGGCAGCGACGGACGCGCGCCCGTTTTTTCCGATTACAACAGCAAGACGGTCGTTTTTCCGGAAGTCGAGACGGGCGATGCGGTCGTGTTTTCGTATCGCCGCCGGCAGAGGGAAGCGGTATTCCCCGGACATTTTTCGGTGCTGCATACCTTCGATCGGGACACTCTGGTCGATGCTGCCGAAATATCGCTGGAAGCGCCCGCCTCCCTGCCGTTGAAGATTCAGGCGCAGGGGGTCGAAAGCCAGGAATTTCCGGAAGAAAACGGCTGGCGGCGCTGGGTCTGGAAATTCCGCAACGAGAAAATCGTGCTCCCGGAACCATGGGCCGTGTTCGATTTCGGCCCCTCCGAAGCATTCATCCTGGTTTCGAGCTTTGCCGATTACGGCGCGATTGCCGCCGCCTACGACGCCCGCGCACGGGAAAAGGCACAGGTGACGCCGCGCGTGCGGGAGCTCGCCGAACGCATCGCCGCCGATGCAAAAACACCTCGCGAGGAGGCCCAGCGCCTCTACGAATGGGTCAGCCGCAATATCCAGTTCGCCGACAACCGCGTCGGCTCCGGCTCGGTGGTGCCGCGCGACACGGGCCAGATTCTCGATAACCGGATGGGCGATTGCAAGGATTACACCGTGCTCTACCAGGCCCTGCTCGCCGCCAGGGGAATCGAGAGCACGCCGGTGCTCGTCAATTCGGGGAATATCTACAACCTGCCCGACATTGCCTGGCCGTGGGTCTTCGATCATTCGATCAACTACATTCCTTCCCTTGACCTCTATGTCGATGCCAGCGTCAAGAGCCAACCCTTCGGCGAGTTGCCCTTTTCCGAAAGCAACAAGCCGGTGATCCATACGGCGGATTTCCGGGGCATCCGCACCACGCCAGCGCAGGACTACCGCAAGGATCGCTCGGCAAGCCGCACCAGGATGACGATACAGGGCGACGGTTCGGCCAGCGGCGAAACATGGATCGAGGAGTCCGGGCGCTATGCGCCGCAAACGCGCGGCTGGATGAAAAACCGGCGCAGCGACAGGGATGCGCTCACCGTGCGCCGGACCTTGCTGCGGAACGGCTATCGCGGCGAAGGCACGTTTTCCGGAGACGATCCGGACAAGCTGGGCCAGGAATACCGTTACCGGGTGGATTACCGGCTTCTCGATGTTATCCCGCTGCCGGGGCCGGGCGCATTTTCGTTTCCGCCGCCGGTCGACAGCGCCTCTACGCTCAACGATGTCTTGAGATTCCTGGTTGCCGAAAAGAGGACGAAGAATTTTGTTTGTGCCGGTTATCTCATCAACGAGGAAATCAGCGCGCGCCTGCCGCCGGGAATCGAAGTGCTGGAGCTTCCAAAAAACGCGGCCTTTGCGGCCGGATATTTCAATTACCGCGCCGAATACACCCTCGAAGGCGGTGAATATACGATCCGGCGCACACTCGAAGCGCACCCTGCCAGCAACGTCTGCACGCCGCAGCAGCAGGAAGAAGCAAGAGAGGCTGCCGCCGCGATACGCCGGGACTTGCGCAGGCAACTGATTTATCGCTGAAAAAACGCCGCATGGGCTACAATGTCGCACTTTGCGGCCGCGCCCGATTCGCGTCCGGAATACCCCGTAATACAAGATCACAAAACAATGCGTTTATTTCTTATCGCTTTTTTCTGCCTGATTTCGCTGCCCGCCTGCGACCGGATCCAGCAAAAATTCGGCTGGGAGGATACTGCGGCGAAAGCCGCCAGGGATGAGGCCGACGGCAAGGCGGTCGGCGGCGCTTGCCGCCAATCCGGGCGCGCAATCGAGGATTGCTACTCGATTTACCGCTGGCTGCCGAAGGCGGCGATTTTCTCCGGTTGGCAGGAGATGGACGAATACATGCGGACGAACAACATCGAGACGGTCGAGCCTCAATTGCCGCCTGCGCCGCCGCCCGAAGAACCGAAGAAAGAGCCGAAGAAAAAACCGGCGAAAAAGAACGTGGAATCCGACGAAAAATCCACCGAAGCCGCACCCGAAGCCGATCCTGCGCCCTCCGCCTCTCCTGCGAATCCTGCCACGAATCCTCCCACGAATCCTCCCACGAATCCTCCCGCGAGTCCTTCCGTCGTTCCCCCCAGGAATCCTGCCGCCGCCTTCCCCGTCAAACCCACATGAACAGGATTTCCGGAAGCAGGCAAAAAATCACAATTGGCATGGAACTGAAATTATATTTGAATATTCATGCCCGGACTCGAGAGAGTATAATTCTCCGTTTATCCCCCATCTCAAAAGAACACGCGCAAAAGCGCCTGTAGTGTGAATACCCATGGAAATACCGATGCGTTTTGATGAACTTGGACTCGCGCCCGAATTGTTGCGCGCCATTGCCGATCTTGGATACACCGAGCCGACGCCGATCCAGGCCCAGGCGATTCCGCTTGTGCTGGCCGGCAAGGATTTGATGGGCGGCGCCCAGACCGGAACCGGGAAAACCGCCGCCTTTACCTTGCCGCTGCTCCAGCGCCTGCTTCCGCTGGCCAACCCCGGACCTTCGCCGGCACGGCATCCGGTGCGCACACTGATCCTCACGCCGACGCGCGAACTGGCGATCCAGGTGCACGACAACCTGAAAAGCTACGCGAAATACACGGACTTCCGCACCCTGTGCGTCTACGGCGGCGTCAATATCAGGCCGCAGATCGAGGCGATCCGCAAAGGGGTCGAATTCCTCGTCGCCACGCCGGGGCGGCTTCTCGATCTGGTCGAGCAGAAATGCCTCAATTTCCAGAGCGTCGAGGCGCTGGTGCTCGATGAGGCCGACCGGATGCTCGACATGGGTTTCATCCCCGATGTCACCCGCATTCTCAACCTGCTGCCGAAACGGCGGCAGAGCCTGCTCTTTTCCGCCACTTTCTCGAACGAGATCAAGAAGCTGGCCGACAAGATGCTGACTTCGCCGGAACTGATCGAAGTCGCGCGGCGCAACACCGTCTCGGAAACGATCACGCACCGCGTGCATCCCGTGGCGGCGCATTCCAAACGCGCCTTGCTGATCCACCTGCTCAAATCCGACGAATTCTCGCAGGCGCTCGTATTTACCCGCACCAAGCAGGAAACCGGGCGGCTTGCGCGCGAGCTGCAACGCGCCGGGATCGCCGCCGACGCGATCCACGGCGACAAGACACAGAGGGAGCGCCTGAAGGCGCTCGATGCCTTCAAGAACGGCAGCGTCCATGTCCTCGTCGCCACCGATGTCGCGGCGCGCGGGCTGGATATCGAGGAATTGCCGCACGTCATCAATTTTGAACTGCCGCACACGCCAGAAGACTATATCCACCGCATCGGACGCACCGGACGCGCGGGGCGCCAGGGCGACGCGATCTCGCTGGTCGCGTCGCACGAAGTCGTCTATCTGGTCGAAATCGAAAAGCTGATCAAGCACCCGATCGAGCAAAACCTCATTCCCGGCTTTGCGCCGGATGAGGATTACGAATACCCGCCCACCGGCAAGAAGCGCCCGCGTCCGGGAGCTGCGGGAAAGATCGCTTCCCGTGGCGAGCATGCCAAACGGGATCGCGCGCGGGAGCGTGCGAAGGAAGAAGGTGGAGGAGGAAAGGGAAAGGCGGCATGGATTTCCTCTGGCCGTCCTCCGCGCCGCCCCTCGCACATCGCCGCCGACGGTTTCGATTTCCACGCACCCTATATTCCCAAGGGCGCGGAATCACCCCCTGCGCCTACGGCGGAAAATTCGCCGCCGCGCCCGCCGCGCCGCGCCAAACGTGTCGTCCCCGCGCTGCTGGGAGGCATGGGGAAGAAAAAATGAAGGCTGGATTGTTCAAAGGGTTGAGAGAAATCGGATCATCCCAAGACCGCGTAGGATGGGTAGAGCGACAGCGAAACCCATCGGAGTTGCGGAGGGAGAAATGATGGGTTTCGCTTCGCTCACTCCATCCTGCATGCCTTGAAAATCAATCCTTGATTGCCGGTTCAATAGATTCCCGTCTTTCCGTATCGAAAAATTCCCGCATTTGAAAAAAGGATGCCGCCATGATCGACCCCAAGATGTTTGAAGAAATGTCCAACAAATTCTCCGAACTGATTGCCGCCAGCCCGGTCAAGGACATCGAGAAAAATTTCAAAACCCTCCTTTCCGGCTTCTTTGAAAAACTCGATCTGGTCACGCGCGAGGAATTCGACATCCAGGCGCAAGTGCTGGCGCGCACCCGCGAAAAACTCGACGCGCTCGAAAAACGCATCGACGCGCTCGAAGCCGCCGCCCCGAAGAGCGGCGCCTCGGACGCCCCGGCCTGACCGTCCGTGCCGCTCGCGATCGTCAAAAGCCGGGGGCTGGACGGACTGGCCGCCCCCGAAGTCGCGGCGGAAATACACCTCGCCAACGGTCTGCCGTCGATCACGCTGGTCGGCCTGCCCGACACCGAAGTCAAGGAAGCGCGCGACCGCGTTCGCGCCGCGCTGATCAATTCCGGCTTTGAATTCCCCGGACGGCGCATCACCATCAACCTCGCCCCCGCCGATCTGCCCAAGGAATCCGGGCGCTTCGACCTGCCCATCGCGCTCGGCATCCTCGCCGCCTCCGGGCAGATTCCGGAAAAGGCGCTCGCCGGCTACGAATTCGCCGGAGAACTCTCCCTGTCCGGCGAACTGCGCCCCATTCGCGGCGCGCTCGCCATGGCGCTCGCCGCCGACGCGCGCGGCCACACCCTCGTCCTGCCCGAAGCCAGCGCCCGCGAAGCGGCGCTCGCACGTGGCCCGAAAATCCTCGCCGCCACGAGCCTCCTGCAGATCTGCGCGCACCTCTCCGGCCAATCCCTCCTGCCCGAATGTGTGCCGCAAGCCGCGCCCACATCCTCTTCCTATCCCGACCTCTCCGAAGTGCGCGGCCAGACGCAAGCCAAGCGCGCGCTCGAAATCGCCGCCGCCGGCGCGCATTCGCTGCTCTTCTCCGGCCCGCCCGGCAGCGGAAAATCCATGCTCGCCGCGCGCCTGCCGGGGTTGTTGCCGCCGCTGCCCAACCACGCCGCGCTCGAATCCGCCGCCGTCCTTTCCCTTTCCGGCCAGTTCCGGCCTGAACGATTCGGCGCCGTCCCCTACCGAAGCCCGCACCATTCGGCTTCCGCAGCGGCGCTGATCGGCGGCGGCAGCGTCCCGCGTCCGGGCGAAATCTCGCTCGCGCACCACGGCGTTCTCTTTCTCGACGAACTGCCCGAATTCGACCGGCGCGTCCTCGAATCGCTGCGCGAACCGCTCGAAAACGGCCGCATCCACATCTCGCGCGCCGCGCGCCAGGCCGAATTCCCGGCCCGCTTCCAGTTCGTCGCCGCAATGAACCCCTGCCCCTGCGGCTGGCACGGCGACCCTTCCGGGCGCTGCCGCTGCACTCCGGACCGGGTATCGCGCTACCGCGAAAAACTCTCCGGCCCGCTGCTCGACCGCATCGACCTCATCGTCGAAGTCCCCGCCGTTCCGCCCGCCGCGCTACAGGCCGCGCCCGACGGGGATCCGTCCATGACCGTCCGCGAACGCATCGCGCGGGCGCGCGCCATGCAGGAAGAACGCCAGGGCAAATGCAACGCCGCCCTCTCGGTCAAGGAAATCGACCGCCACTGCGCCCCGGACGCCGCCGGCGCCGCCCTGCTCGAACGCGCCGCCACCCGCCTCAATTTCTCCGCCCGCGCCTTCCACCGCATCCAGAAAGTCGCCCGCAGCATCGCCGACCTGGCCGGAGATTCCCGCATCAACGCCGCCCACGTTGCCGAGGCCGTGCAATACCGCCGGCATGGGCAGGCTTAAGGCGGATTTTCTAAATTACTTAAATAATGATCCGCTACTGTAATAGCTCTGAAAGACTAATTCTTTAGTCAAATTTAGAAAATTTTTAGAAAATACTTTGTCAGCCTGCATAAATTTCATGCGCTGGACAGCACTTCGCCCATCCAGGCTGCGCACGGCAAATCCCTTCGGAATTCCTGCATACCAGACGTGCAGCGCCGTATCGCAGGAACGGATGGCAATCCGCCTGTGGTTCAACGGGACGCTTTTTCGATCCCTGGTTGCCGGGTGAATAAGCCCCAAACAAGGGCCCCAATCACCATCAGTATCGAGAGGCCGGCGCACAGATTCATTGTCTGCCAGCCGAGTGTATCGAGCATGCGGCTGGAGAGCAGGGTAAGCGTTGCGACTCCCAGGAATATGAGTGTGTCGTTCACTGCCTGGACACGGGCAGCCTCCTCCTTGCGGCAGCTTTCGGCCAAGAGGGAGGTGGCGCCAACGTAGAGAAAATTCCAGCCGACTCCCAGCAAAACCAGCCCTGCTTCGAAATGGGGCAATTCGCTCCCCATCAGGCTAACCGCAATGCTTGCAAGATTCAGCAGACATCCCAACAGCATGACAGGCAAAATGCCGATCCTCTGGATAAGCGCTCCGGTAAAAAACGACGGAGCAAACATGGCAAGCAGGTGCCACTGAATAACCCCGGCCGTCTGGGCAAAGTCGAGATGCGAACACCTCATGGCCAGCGGTGTGGCGGTCATGAGAAGGTTCATCACGGCATAGCCCACGACTCCCGCCAGGACGGCCACGATCAATTTGGGGTTTCTGGCGATTTCAGTCCATGATCGCCGCTCCAGTTGGGGCTTTGCCCGTGCGACAGGCGGCAGTTTGAGCCCCACCGCGAAGAGGGCTCCCAGCAACGCAACTCCGATCAGTGAGAGAAAGCTGGCGTAGAAGGCGGGTTCGAGAAGATCCTTCGTTTCCCGGGCAAGCATTGGCCCGGCTACGGCGGCCAGAAGGCCGCCAGTCAAGGTCAGGGAGATGGCCAGGCTCCTTTTTTCCGGGCTCACCGAATCGGCTGCCGCGAATCGATAGTATTGGCCCACTGCACCGAAGGCGCCGATCAGGAATCCCGCCGCTGCAAACAGGGCGAAGCTCCCGCTTTTTAGGCCGAGCGCAGCGCATGCCACGCCAATCGCACCGATCAGCGCTCCGCCGAAAAAGACAAGGCGCCGTCCGAATCGCTCCATGAGCCTGGCGGCCGGATAGAGCATCAGCATAATACCGAGGTATTGAAGGGCCAGTGGAACGGTGGCAAGACCGGGCGAGGAGAGTTGGGCTCCCACCAGGGCAGACGATGAGAGCACAAGGCTGACCGTGGCCATGACCGTTGCCTGGGAAAGCGCCAGTAGAAAAACGTTGCGGTTCATGCCCCACGGTTTGCTGCGCGATCAGCCGGCAGCGCAGAGGATTTCGGCATAAACCTGGCCTTCGCGGTAGAGGGGATCGTCGCGCCAGGTTTTTGGTTGCGGCGTGTCCGGGAGCAGTTTTTCGATCCGGGCGGCGCGCAAGGGGAGCGAGGGATCGGGCGCGGGTTGCCAGCGTTCGAGCAGGGTCGATACCGCCTCCGGGTCGTTGCATACCGGAAGCATGTCGCAGCCGGCTTGTTGCGCGGCATCGGCGCGGGCAAGGATGTCGCCAGCGGCATATGCGCCCTGCATCGAAAGGTCGTCGCTGAAGATCGCGCCTGTGAATCCCAGTTCGTGACGCAGATAGTCGATCCAGAAACGCGAGAATCCCGCCGGCATGGCGTCGATGCGCGGATAGACGATATGGGCCGGCATCACCGCGTCGAGCGCGAGGCGGCGGTATGGCAGAAGATCGGCGGCGAGGGCGGCGAGTTCGCGTTCGTCGACCGGCAGTTCGTGGTGCGAATCGGCGCAGGCCCATCCGTGGCCGGGGAAATGCTTGCCGCAGCAGCGCATCCCGGCTTTCTTCAGTCCGGAAATGAGCGCAGCGGCGAGGGCGACGACGGTTTCCGGGTTGGAGTGAAAGGCGCGGTCGCCGATCACGGCGCTGCGGCCCCAGTCGAGGTCGAGCACCGGGGTAAATGAGAAGTCGACGCCGCAGGCGCGCAGTTCGGCGGCCAGCACGTAGCCGAGCGCTTCGGCCATGCGAAGCGCCCCGGCAGCATCGCGCTCCCAGGCGCTGCCTATGACGCGCATCGGCGGCACGCGGGTGAATCCTTCGCGGCAACGCTGCACGCGCCCGCCTTCGTGGTCGATGGCGATCAGCAACGGACGCGCGCGGAGCGCGCGCGCTTCGGCGCAAAGTTCCTCAAGCTGGCGCGGGGCGCGGTAGTTGCGCGCAAAAAGGATCAGCCCGCCGACAAGGGGATGGGCAAGGCGTTCGCGCTCGCAGGGAACCATTTCGGGGCCAGCGATGTCGATCATCAGCGGGCCGGACGGCGCGGAATTTTGGGATCTGGAATTTGAAGGGGAAGAATTCATTGCCGTTCCAGGATGACAAACGCGACAACATAATCATGTTCGTCCGAAAGCGAGAGCTGCACGCTGACTCCGCGCTCTGCAATCCAGGCGGCGAGTTCCGGAGCATAGGAAAATCCGGGTTTTCCGCGCGCGTCGTGGGCGAGCGTGACGGCGGGCAGCACGAGCGGCGCCGAGATCCCGATGCCGAAGGCTTTGCCCAGGGCTTCCTTTGCGGCAAAACGCTTGGCGAGAAAACGCGCCTGGGCGTGACGCCGCCGTTCGGCCAGCGGGCTTTCCCCTTCCGCGACGCCGGCAAAGCGTTCCCGGAAGCTTTCGATTTCTTCCGGCGACAGGATTTTCTCCAGCGTCGAGGCGCCATGACGCTCGAAAAGGCGCGCGAGCCGCTCGACGGCAACGATGTCGACGCCGATTCCGGAAATCATGACGAGCCGAAAGCCTCGCGCATGAGCCGCTTCATTTCGCGCACGGCCTCGCGCAGGCCGGTGAAGACGGCGCGGCTGACAATGGAGTGCCCGATATGCAGTTCGCGCAGGCCGGGAAGCCGCGCCACCGGCTGTACGTTGTAGTAAGTCAGGGCGTGTCCGGCATTGAAGCCCATCCCGGCCTGTTGCACGAGTTCGCTGGCAACGCGGATTTTTTCCAGTTCGGCGACGACGGCCTCGGCGTTCTCGTCGCGCCCCTTGGCATGGAAGGCGTGCGCGTAAGGGCCGGTGTGGATTTCGCAGACCCGCGCGCCGATCCGCGCCGCCGCCGCCACCTGCGCCGGTTCGGGGTCGATGAAGACGCTGCTGAGGATCCCGGCTTCGTTCAGGCGAGCCACCACCTCTTTCAGCCAGCCTTCCCTGCCGATGATATCGAGTCCGCCTTCGGTAGTGATTTCCTGCCGTCCTTCCGGCACCAGCATCGCCATTTCGGGGCGCAGGCGGCAAGCGATGCCGAGCATTTCCTCGGTGGCCGCCATTTCCAGATTCAGTTTGATCTGCGTGGATTCGCGCAGCCTTTCCACATCCGCGTCCTGGATGTGGCGACGGTCTTCGCGCAGATGCACGGTGATGCCGTCCGCGCCGCCCAGATGCGCTTCGACGGCAGCCCAGACGGGATCGGGCTCCCAGGTGCGGCGTGCCTGGCGCAGCGTTGCGACATGGTCGATGTTGACTCCGAGTTTGATCATAAAAGTTTCGATTCCATGAAAATACGGCGCGTCTGCAAGACGCGGCCATCGAGATAATGATTGCAGAGCACACGCATCAGTTGCTTGGCCTCGGCCAGCGAACGCGGGTCGGAAAACTGCCCGGCGTCGAGGTCGAGCAGGCTGCGGCCACGGACGACAGGGGCGGCGGAGGCATCGTCATCGGGCGCGCGTCCTTCGTCTTCCCGCGCCGGCAGACGCACCGGCCCGCGCTCGATCCGGTAAGCGTAGCAGGCTTCGCTGTCGATCGGCTCGCCTGTCGCGTCGCGGGTCAAGGTCAGCCCGTAGCCGAGTTCGGCCAGCAGCGCGTGTTCAAAACGGCGCAGATCCGCTTCCGAAACGCCAGCGGAGAAACGCTCCAGCGTGTCGGCATAGACGGCGAAAAGCCGCTCGTGCGCATCCTCGCGCGGCAGCAGCTTGAGCAGCATTTCATTCAGATAATAAGCGCAAAGCAGCGCGCGCCCGGCAGGCGGCGGCAGCCCGCCCTGCCATTCGGCCTTCATCAGCGTTTTCACTTCGCCCTTGCCGGACCAGCCCAGTTCAAGCGGCTGGAACTCCAGCAGAAGACCGCGCAACTCGGAGCGCGGACGCCGCGCCCCGCGCGCCAGAAGCGCCATGCGCCCGAAATCGCGGGAGAACACCTCGACAATGAGGCTGCTCTCGCTGTACGGAGTGCGGCAGAGCACATAGGCGGGCTGGGCATCGATACGCTGTCGGGACACGGGAATTCAGGGGATCAGGGTTTCAGAAATTCTAAATTTACTTAAATAATAGTTCGCTATGGTAATGAATTGCAACAAATAATTATTTAAACAAATTTAGAATTTTCCACTCCTGACCGAGTATGTAGGATGGGTAGAGCGAAGCGAAACCCATCATTTCTCAATCTGGAACTCCGATGGGTTTCGCTGTCGCTCTACCCATCCTACATGCCCGACTTGCTCAGGGCATCCTTGATTGCCGGGTGAATAATTACTCGTAACCGAGCGAACGCAGCAGCCTCTCGTCATCGTTCCAGCCGGATTTCACCTTCACCCAGACTTCAAGATAGACCTTGCCACCGAAGAGGCGCTCCATATCCTGCCGCGCCTCGCTTGCGATGCGTTTCAGGGTTTCGCCGCCCTTGCCGATCACCATCGCCTTGTGCGCCGGACGGTCGACGATCACTGCCGCGAAGATCCGGCGCAGGCGCGGCGAGCCTTCCTCCCCGCCTTCTTCCTCGAATTTCTCGATCTCCACCGTCGCGCCGTAAGGCAGTTCGTCGCCGAGAAAACGAAAGAGTTTTTCGCGCAAATATTCGCTGGCAATGAAGCGTTCGCTTTTGTCGGTGATTTCGTCGGGGGCAAAAAGCAGACCTTCGCGCGGCAGATGTTTTTTCAGTTCCGCGAGCAGACTGTCAAGCTGGCCGCCCTTCTGCATCCCTTTCGCGGCGCTGACCGGAACGACGGCGGCAAAATCGCGCCGTTTCGCAATCCGGGCGAGAAAGGGCAGCAGCGATTCCCTGTCGGGCAATAGATCGGTTTTGTTGAGCGCCAGCAGCACCGGCTTTTCCGGCGGCAGCAGTTCGAGCACCGCTTCATCCCGGCGGCTGAAATGCCCGGCCTCGATGACGAACACGACGACGTCGACCTCCACGAGCGCCGCGCAGACGCCGCGATTCATCGCCCGGTTGAGCGCGTTCTTGTGCTGCGTCTGGAAACCCGGCGTGTCGACAAAAACGTACTGCGCGTCCTCGTCGCTGCGAATCCCGGCGATGCGGTGGCGCGTGGTTTGCGCCTTCCTCGAAACGATGCTGAGTTTTTCGCCGACGAGCGCGTTCAGCAGCGTCGACTTGCCGACATTGGGGCGTCCGACGATGGCGACATAACCGGAGCGCAGGGCGGCGGGATCGAAATCCGTTTCGTTCGCGTTCATCGCTTCCTGCCCGCTTCGCGTTCCGCCAATGCCCGCACCGCCTCCTCGGCGGCCACCTGCTCGGCGGCACGGCGGCTGCTGCCTTCACCCTCGGTAGTGAGTCCCAGGGATTCCACTTCGCATGCGACCCTGAAGCGCTGCTCATGCGCCGCGCCCTGCGCCGAAAGCAGGGTGTAGCGCGGCAACGGCAAACGGGAGGCTTGCAGGGTTTCCTGGAGGCGCGTTTTCGCGTCCTTCAGGATTTCGCCCGGCTGCGCCTGGCTCAGCGTATCGCCATAGACGGCGACGATCGCCTCCCTCAGCTTCGCAAATCCGGCATCGAGATAGATCGCCGCGAACAAGGCCTCAAGCGCGTCGGCGAGAATCGACGGGCGGCGATGACCGCCGCTTTTCAATTCGCCTTCGCCCAAGCGCAACGCGGCGCTCAAATCCAGCTTCAGCGCCAGTTGGTGGAGGCTTTCCTGGCACACCAGATGCGAGCGCAGGCGGGACAAATCGCCCTCGGAGAGATCGTTGAAACGCTCGTAGAGTTCGAGCGCGATGACGCAATTGAGCAGGGCATCGCCGATGAATTCGAGGCGCTCGTTGTTTGGAACGCCATGACTGCGATGCGTCAGCGCAGTCCGCAACAGGGCGTGGTCGGCAAACTCGTGGCCGAGCACCCGCTCGAGGGCTTGCCCGGTGATTTCCCTCATTCCTGGGAAGAGGTCCGCCGGGTGGATCCAATCGGCTGTTTGTTCTGGTACTCCATCAGGAGACTGACGTTGGTAAACAACGGGATTTTGTCCGAGTACTCAAAAAAGATGACGGTTCCAGTGGAACCCTCCTTGCGTACTTCAAAGTTGAAATCGCTGTTGTAAATCCTTTTGGTGCCTTCGATCGTGATATGGTCATCGAACACCCTGCGGATCGTGGAGGCCGAATCCGACGGCTGCACCTTGGAAGCGGTGGCCGCAGCCGCCGTCCTGATCTTCCAGAAATCGGACAGGGAAGGCAGCACCTTGACCGTAATGAAAACACAAAAGATGATCACGAACCCCCATGCAACCAGATCCGCCAGACTTACACCACGTTGATATTTCAAAGCTTTCATTTTTTCCTCCTTGTTAGCCAAACGAGCCGACCCGGCCCGGATCACTGAAATTCATCCAGATGAAAAATGCCCTGCCAACGATATTTTCATCCGGAACGAAGCCCCAGGCGCGGCTGTCGCGGCTATTGTCGCGATTGTCGCCCATCATGAAGTAATGCCCCGGCGGCACCGTGCAGATTACTCCCGCATTGTTGTAAAGACAATTCTCGTGCCCGGGGAATGGCGAAACGCCGGTCACGAAGGGCGGCGCTTCCACGTCGTTCAGGATCCGGTGCGTGGCCTCTCCCAGTTTTTCCTCGTACTGCTTCGAGTAATAAAGCCTTTCGGGATGCAGATAGTCGTCCAGCGGTTTTACCGGCACTTCCTCGCCGTTCACCGTCAGTCTTTTGTTCTGGTAGGCGACCTTGTCGCCGGGAAGGCCGACCAGGCGCTTGATGTAGTTTTCATCGGGATTTTCCGGATAGCGGAAGACCACGACATCGCCGCGTTTCGGCGTTCCGACCTCGATGATTTTCTTGTTCAGCAAGGGAAGCCTGATACCGTAGGTATATTTGTTGACGAGGATGAAATCGCCGACGAGCAGGGTCGGGATCATCGAGCCGGAAGGAATCTTGAACGGTTCCGCAATGAAGGAACGCAACAGGAAGACGATCAGGATCACCGGAAAAAAACCGGCGCCATATTCGATCCACCAGGGATCCCTGGCATTCGCTTCCCGCCGCTTTTTCAGGAACAGGATGTCGATCACCCAGATGCCGCCGGTGACGAGAAGAAGAATGAAAAGAATGAGCGCAAAATCCATGATTGTTCCGTTCCGTCTATTTGTTATCGACGCGCAGGACAGCAAGAAACGCCTCCTGCGGAATTTCTACCGATCCGACCTGCTTCATCCGCTTTTTCCCCGCCTTTTGCTTTTCCAGGAGCTTGCGCTTGCGGGTGATGTCGCCGCCGTAGCATTTTGCGAGCACGTCCTTTCTCAGCGCCTTGACGTTTTCGCGGGCGATGATCTGCGAACCGAGCGCCGCCTGGATCGCCACATCGTACATCTGGCGCGGAATCAACTGGCGCATTTTATTCGCCAGTTCCCGCCCGCGATACTGGGCGTTGGCGCGGTGCACGATGACCGAGAGCGCGTCGACCTTCTCGCCGTTGATCAGGATATCGAGCTTGACCACATCGGCGGCGCGATATTCCCTGAATTCGTAATCGAGCGAAGCGTAGCCGCGCGACACCGATTTCAGGCGGTCGAAAAAGTCCATCACCACTTCCGCCATCGGCAATTCGTAGACGAGTTGCACCTGGCGGCCATGATAGGCCAGGTTGACCTGCGCGCCGCGCTTCTGGTTGCACAGGGTCATCACGCTGCCGAGATAATCCTGCGGCACGAAAATCGTCGCGGTGATGATCGGTTCGCGGATTTCCTCGATCCTTGTGAATTCGGGGAGCTTCGCCGGATTTTCGATCATCACCGTCGAACCGTCGCGCATCAGCACTTCGTAGACAACGGTCGGCGCCGTCGTAATCAGATCCTGGTCGAACTCGCGCTCCAGCCGTTCCTGCACGATTTCCATGTGCAGCAGGCCGAGAAAACCGCAACGGAACCCGAAGCCGAGCGCCTGCGAAACTTCCGGCTCGTAATGCAGCGAAGCGTCGTTCAGGTGCAGCTTTTCCAGCGACTCGCGCAGGCCGTCGTACTGATTCGCTTCCACGGGATACAGGCCGGCGAATACCTGCGGCTTGATTTCCTTGAAGCCCGGCAGGGGTTCCTGTGCCGGCTGGCTGGCGAGCGTGACCGTATCGCCGACCTGCGCCGCCTTCAATTCCTTGATCCCGGAAATGATGAAACCCACTTCACCGGCGCGCAGCGCGTCGCGATTCTGAGACTTCGGGGTGAACACGCCAAGCTGTTCGCACAGGACTTCCGCGCCGGTCGACATCAGGCGGATCCTGTCCTTCGGCTTCAGGACGCCATCGACGACGCGCGCCAGCATCACCACGCCGACATAATTGTCGAACCAGGAATCGATGATGAGCGCCTTCAACGGCCCTTCCGGATCGCCCTCGGGTGGCGGGATGCGTTCGATGATCGCTTCGAGGATATCCTCGACGCCCTCGCCCGTCTTCGCCGAAGCGAGAATCGCGTGGCTCGCGTCGATCCCGATGACATCCTCGATTTCCTCTTTCGCGCCTTCCGGGTTGGCCGCCGGCAAATCGATCTTGTTCAGCACCGGAAGCACTTCCACTCCCTGGTCGAGCGCCGTGTAGCAATTGGCGACCGTCTGCGCCTCGACGCCCTGCGAAGCGTCGACGACGAGCAGCGCGCCTTCGCAGGCGGCCAGCGAACGGCTGACTTCGTAGGAAAAATCGACATGCCCCGGCGTATCGATCAGGTTCAGGTTATAGAGCTTGCCGTCGCGCGCCTGATAGGAAAGTACCGCTGTCTGCGCCTTGATCGTGATGCCGCGCTCGCGCTCAAGGTCCATCGAATCGAGAACCTGGGCCTCCATTTCGCGGTCGGCCAGGCCGCCGCAACGCTGGATGATGCGATCCGCAAGCGTCGACTTGCCATGATCGATATGGGCGATGATAGAAAAATTACGGATGTGATTCACAACGAAAAGGGAAAGGTAGATAAAACAGAGAAGAGGCCAGCCGGCCTCTTCCGTGGAAATTCGCTAAAAAGGATTGCGAAACTGGGTGATTTTAGCCGATCCGGCTCAAATACTCGCGTACTTTGGGCACATCAAGGAAATAATGACAGAGTTCGATTTCCCCGGCGAGCAATACCGGAACCAGGTCGCCCCAACGCTCTTCCAGCGCCGGATCGCTATCGACATCGAGTATTTCCAGGAGAAGATCGGCGCCATCCGCGCGGGCTTCGGCCAGAAGCGGCTCCAGCGCCCTTTCCATGTCATGGCAAAGATGGCAATACGTCCGCGAAAGCAGCTTCAGCCTTGCTCCGGCCTCGACCGCTTCCGCGCCTGTTCCCTGCTCCGTCATTTGCCCTCGCCCGCCGGTTTGAGCGTGACGAAAGTCTGGAATTCGCCATGCCGGACCAGCAGCGTGATATTGGCGTTCTTGCCCACCTGCGCCAGCAACTGGTTGAACTGGGCGACGGTTTTCAGATTGACCGTGCTCCCCTGGCTGATCAACGCCAGGATCACGTCGCCCGGCTGCAAACTGGCACGCGCGGCGCTGCCGCGCGCCTCGACGATACGCAGGCCATGGTCGATCTTCAGCGTTTTCTTCGCGCTCTCGGAAAGTTCGACGACGGCAAGGCCAAAACGGTCGACCTGCCGGGCTTCGCTCCTGCTTTCCTTGCCTTCGTTCTGCGCCGAATTTTCGTCGTCGTCGCCGGGCATCTCCCCGACCGTCAGCGCAATTTCGCGCGTTGCGCCATTGCGCCAGACCTGCATCACCGCCTTGCTTCCCGGGCGGCAAGCGCCGACGATGCGGGGCAAATCGCCGGAAGAAGCCACCTCCTTGCCGTTGAATCCGAGAATCACATCGCCGACAGCAAGTCCCGCCTTCTCTGCCGGGCCGTCCTTTTCGAGTGAATTGACCAGCGCTCCCGCCAGTTTCGGCAGCTTCAGGGAATCGGCAATATCGCGCGTCACCTCCTCGATCATGATGCCGATGCGTCCACGGCTGACCTTGCCATGCGCCCTCAATTGCGACTGTATTTCCATTGCAACGTCGATCGGAATCGAGAACGAAATCCCCATGAATCCGCCCGAACGGCTGTAAATCTGGGAATTGATGCCGACCACCTCGCCGCGCATATTGAAAAGCGGCCCGCCGGAATTCCCGGGGTTGATCGCGACATCGGTCTGGATGAACGGCACATAATTTTCCTGCGGCAGCGAACGCCCCTTCGCGCTGACGATACCCGCAGTCACGCTGTTGTCGAATCCGAACGGGGATCCGATCGCCACCACCCATTCGCCGACTTTCAGGACATCGGGATTTCCCAGCCGCACCACCGGCAGATTGTTGGCTTCGATTTTCAGGAGGCCCACATCGGTGCGCTTGTCGGCGCCAATGATCTTCGCCTTGAATTCGCGCTTGTCGGTCAGCTTGACGATCACCTCGGAGGCATCAAAAATGACATGCGCGTTTGTGAGAACGTAGCCGTCGGCACTGACGATAAAGCCGGAACCGAGCGAACGGCTCTCGAACTCGCGTGGAGCACCGCCCTTTCCGCCACCCTTTCCTCCACCTTTTCCACCGCTTCCGGGCGGCGCGAAATGGCGGAAGAGATCGAACATCGGATCGTCCTCATCGAAGGGGAAGGAAAACATTCCCTGCGCACGGCCGCGAATGACCTGCACGGTACTGATATTGACCACTGCCGGCCCCTGCTTCTCGACCAGTTCGGTGAAATCGGGCAATCCGCCGGAACCCTGCGCGAACGACGAAAAGGGCAAGGCCGCCAGTAAAAGGAAAAGCGCGAAAAACTTATTGAATCTCATGCTTGCATCTCCCGGAAATCAGGAAAACGGAATTCGGAGGGTATGAACCGCGCTGAAGGTACAAGCCATATGCAGCGCGGAATTCCCAAGGGCGGGTTACTTTAACGCGCCTCATGCTGCCATGCACAAAATACGCAAAAAAATCCACAAAAAATTACAGTCATAAAGGAAAGCAATCTCTGAATAACAAGCATGCAGGATGGGTAGCACGAAGAGAACCCCATCCCGCGCTTTTGGAGTGATATATTCGACGATCCGGATTTTCCCAGACGATTTCCCCGATTTCGCATCGCCCCGTGGAATATTGACCATGACACCGCATTTCGACGTACTCATCATCGGCAACGGCCTTGCCGGGCAATCCGCCGCGTTGCGCCTGGCCGAACGCGGCCGCCGCGTGGCGCTTGTCGCCAAGCGCACGCTGGAAGACAGCGCCTCGGCCCGGGCGCAGGGAGGAATCGCCGCCGTCCTCGACAGCCACGATTCGATCGAAGCCCACATCCGCGACACCCTCGAAGCCGGGGCCTGGCTGAACAACATCGCCGCGACGCGCTTCGTCGTCCAGAATGGCCGCGCCGCCATCGACTGGCTCATCGAACAGGGCGTTCCCTTCACCAAGGACAGCACCGGCTACCACCTCACCCGCGAAGGCGGGCACAGCACCCGGCGAGTCATTCACGTTGCCGACGCCACCGGGCTATCCGTCCAGGAAATCCTCTGCGCCAAGGTTCGCGCCCATCCCGGCATCGAAATTTTCGAGCACCACGTCGCCATCGACCTCATCACCAACGCCAGGCTGGGCATCGACAAACCGCGCTGCCATGGCGCCTATTTTCTCGAACGGGACACGGGTACCGTGCGCGCCTTCTCCGCCGCCGCGACGCTGATCGCCACCGGCGGCGCGTGCAAGGCTTATCTCTACTCCACCAGTCCGGACACCTCCACCGGCGACGGCATCGCAATGGCCTGGCGGGCCGGCTGCCGCGTCGCCAACATGGAATTCATCCAGTTTCATCCGACCTGCCTCTACCATCCGCACGCCAAATCCTTCCTCATCTCCGAGGCCATACGCGGCGAAGGCGGCCTCCTGCTGCTGCCCGACGGCACACGCTTCATGCCGGCGCACGACGAACGCGCCGAACTCGCCCCGCGCGACATCGTCGCCCGCGCCATCGACTTTGAAATGAAGAAACAGGGCCTCGATTGCGTTTTCCTCGACATCTCGCACAAATCCCCCGACTTCATCCGCGAGCACTTTCCGACGATTCACGCCCGCTGCCTCGAACTGGGCATCGACATTACCCGAGATCCCATGCCGGTCGTTCCCGCCGCGCACTACACCTGCGGCGGCATTCTCGCCGACCTTAGCGCCCGCACCGACCTGCCCGGACTCTATGCCGCTGGCGAAGCCGCGTGCAGCGGACTGCACGGCGCAAACCGCCTGGCCAGCAATTCCCTGCTCGAATGCCTCGTCTTCTCCGAAGCCGCCGTCAAGGCCATCCTCGAAGAGCCTCCGCCAGCGATCCCGCCGCTGCCCGAGTGGGACGAAAGCCGCGTGACCGACGCCGACGAAGAGATCATCATCGCGCACAACTGGGACGAACTTCGCCGCTTCATGTGGGATTACGTAGGCATCGTCCGCACCACCCGGAGACTGCGCCGCGCCGAGCACCGCGTGCGCCTCCTGCAACGCGAGATCGACGAGTTCTACGCCAACTTCCGCGTCTCGAACGACCTGATCGAGCTGCGCAACCTCACCCTCACCGCCGCCCTCATCATCCGCTGCGCCCTCAAACGCAAGGAAAGCCGCGGCCTGCATTTCTCCAGCGACTACCCCGAAACCCTCCCCCGCGCCTCGGATACGGTGCTGCGGCCGGGGAGCGCCCTGAAAAAAAACCCTGGATCGGCCCGTAGCCCGGACAAGTGAAGCGGAAGCGATCATTCCCCAATCTGAAATTCCGATGCCTTTCTCGACTTGCCCAAGCGGTTCTGCACTCCTCAATTTTCTAAATTTACTTAAATATTGATCCGGCCAGCAGAAGTATGAAGTCTTAAGCGGCATATTTGACGTGCGGGTCTTGGAAGAAGCTCTTGACCCGTTCGGGAGATTGTTCGAGTTTTACCATGTGCTCGGTGGCGGCGA